>Ga0129306_1002304_pt1 | contig 17455 bp, 14 predicted proteins | sample P827metagenome_FD_94438 | JGI IMG/M metagenome (GOLD analysis project Ga0129306, IMG submission 94438) | Capybara group fecal microbial communities from Wisconsin, USA - P827 metagenome | ecosystem: Host-associated > Mammals > Digestive system > Large intestine > Fecal | place: USA: Wisconsin... | reverse complement strand
TGTTTGTTGTGGTGTGGGTGGGGGTTTGGGGGGGTGTTTTGGGGGGGTTGTGGGGGGGTGTGGGGGGGGGGGTGGGGGGGGGGGGGGGGGGGGGGTGGGGGGGGGGGGGGGGGGTGGTGGGGGAGTGATGGGGGAGTGATGGGGACAATACATATCTATTGTCACTTTCACTCCTCTTTCACTCCTCTTTCACTCCCCTTTCACTCCTCTTTCACTCCTCTGTCACTCCCTTTTCTCATTACTGTTCATTTCATTAAACTTCTGTGTTGCGTATGTCTTGTAGCCGTCGCCGTCGCTGTAGATGAAGAATACGGCTTGGGTACCGGAGTCGTCGGGGTGGCTTGCGATGAACTGCTTGGCCTTGTCGAGCCCCATCACCATAAAGGCTGTGGCCAGTGCGTCGGCGCGCCACGCAGCGGTGTCGATGACGGTGACGCTTAGCAGGTTGTGCTCTACGGGCCATCCTGTTTTGGGGTCGATGGTGTGCGAATAGCGCAGGCCGTCCTTCTCATAGTATTTGCGGTAGCTGCCGGAGGTCACTACGGCTTTGTCGCGCAGCTGAATGCTGGTCTCTATCTCGGGGCTGCTGTAGCGGTTGGCTGCGGGACGCTCGATGCCGACACTCCAGGCGCTGCCATCGGGCTTGCTGCCACGGGCATAGACCTCGCCGCCTATGTCTACTATGTAGTTGTAGATGCCTTGTCGCTCAAGGAAGCGGCTCAGGAGGTCGGTTGCGTAGCCTTGCGCTATGGCGTTGAAGTCGAAGGTGGTCTCGTCGAAAGGCTTGCACACTTTGGCTTGTCCATCGTCGAGGCGGACTATCGTTGGTTGATGGCCTACATAGCGGAGCAGGCTGTCTATGGTAGCGCTGTCCATATCTTGGCGCTTTGAGAACCCAAAGCCCCAAGCGTTGACCAGTTTGCCAACGGTGCAGTCGAAGGTGCCGTCGGTGAACTGGTGCATCTGCACGGAGAGTTCGGTGAGGGTGGCGAAGAGGTCGTTGACGAGGCTGTCCTGGTTGTCATTGACACGCCTTATCAGCGAAGTGTCGACCCATAGCGATGCCGTCTGGTCGAAGTCGGCGAGCAGCGAGTCGATGGCGATGGTGTAATCGCGCTGCAGCGAGTCGTAGTATATTATGGAGTAGTAGGTACCTTGCGCTTCGCCGTTGATGCGCACAGGCTGCTGTCCGGTGCGGTTGCAGGCCGAGACCAGCAGCACCACCGTTGTGACGGCTGCAATGAGAAGCGTCTGTAGTAAGGCCTTGCCGTATCTGCTATGTGCTGTGTCGTTCATCTTTATAAAAAAAGCGCCCGATTTTCGGACGCTTTGCAGTATGAAACAAAATCTTTACTTCGAAAGTACGATAGTGCGGGTCGACACGGTGCCGTTCTGCATCTCGATGCGAACAACGTAGGTGCCGTTGTTAAGGTTGCCAAGGTCAATGGTGCTGGCGTTGCCAGCATTGAGCACCTGCTGGCCAGCGAGGTTGTAGATGCTGACGTTCTTGAGAGCTTCGGTGCTGTTGATGTTGATCTGGGCGCTGGTCGGGTTGGGGTAGACATTAAGCATATCGTCGTTGACATCCTCGATGGCTACGTTGGCCATAACGGTTACGTGTGCGGTGTTCTCGCAGTTGGTGGAGGCGTTTTTGGCTTTCAACCATACGTCAACATTGCCTTGTACATTGGGGATGGTAATGCTTTCGGTGGTCTGGCCGTTGCTCCAGGTGTAGTTGACGTTCTGGTCGCTGTTGGCGTTGAGGGTTGCGTCGGAACCCGGGGTAACACGGAGATCGCCAGTGATGTACACTTCGGGGGTCTTGTTGATGGTCAGGTTGAGGACGATAAGGCTGTCGCATCCGTTGGCAGCTTTGGGACCAGTGAGGGTGTCGAGCTTGCTATAGTTGTAGACATATTCGACGTTGTTGAGCGTGAATGTGTAGCTGTCGCAGGCGCGGTCGGTGATGTTGGTCACGCTGTTGTGCTTGATGTTGAAGTGGATGGTGACAAGGCTGTCGTAGCATCTTTCAACGGTGCGGGGATGGAAGAGGTTGCGTGCAGAGGTCGTGGAGTGCGAGTAGGTGTCGGAAGTGAGTGTGTAGCCATCCTGGGTTACGGTGGTCCAAGAGGACTGCGGTGAGAAACGGAAACGTGTTCTCTCGCAGGCTACGATGGTGGTGTCGTAGTTCTTCTGCTCGGGGGTAATGATTGTCAGGTTGAGCGTCAGCAGTGAGTCGCAATAGATGTTTGTGGTATCGGTATATGACGTTGTACCAGAGGTGGTCAGCGTGTCGCCTTTCCAAATATAAGATTCGCAAGCGGTGACGGTATAGTCTTTGGAGGCTGTGGTGGTGAGCGCAAGCGTTATGGTTACGGTGCTGTCGCATCCGTTGATTGACTGGAATGTTTGGGTGTGGACACCGGCGTTAGTGTACACGCTGTCGCCCCAGGTGTAGGTGCAACCGCCCTGGATGGGGGTTGTAATGGTCTCGTTGTATTCCGGGCTGATGGTGAGGTCCAGTATGTAGAGTGTGTCACCTTGGATAGCGGTATGTACGCCAGAGGTAGTGTAGGTTATTCCGTCGACAGGCCAGGTGTAGGAAACGCAGGCGTTGATGGTGGAATCAATGTGCACTGATGCATTGTGCTGTGCGTTCATTGCCAAAGGCATCATCATTGCGGCCAATAACAGGAAGAATACTCTTTTTTTCATCTTACAGATAGAATTAATATTGTTATACTACTTTTTATTTATTATCTTATGAAATTATATTTCAACTCTATACGGGATAATTTGTGCTTTGCCGCGACAAATTATCAATATGCAAAGATAGTAAATATTTTTATATTGGCTGAATTTTTTTTAATTTTTCTCGCGCAAAAGCAATTCGGCCACGTTTTCGACGTGCTGTGTGTGAGGGAACATATCGACCGGTTGGATTCGGCGGATGTCGTATTTTGCACTAAGCATCTGCAGGTCGCGGGCTTGTGTGGCGGGGTTGCAGCTGACGTATACGATGCGTGGGGCTTCGACGGCAAGTAGCTGTTCCACAACTTTCTCGTGCATCCCGGCACGTGGAGGGTCGGTGACGACAACGTCAGGCTTGCCGTTGGCTTTGATGAATTCGTCGGTGAGCACCTTTGCCATATCGCCGGCATAGAAAGTGCAGTTGTCGAATCCGTTAAGCTGTGCATTGAGGCGCGCGTCGACGATGGCTTCCTCGACGTATTCGATGCCTGTAACGTGATGACACATTCCGGCAAGGAATTGCGCTATGGTGCCGGTGCCGGTGTAGAGGTCGTAGACGTTCTCGTCGCCTTTGAGATCGGCAAACTCGGCAACGTAACTGTATAGCTTGAAGGCCTGCTCAGAGTTGGTTTGATAGAATGATTTGGGGTTGATTCTGAACTGAAGAGGCGTGCCGCCACGGTAGCGAGGCATTTGCTCTGTTATGTAGTCCTGACCAGCGTAGGTAACCACATCAAGGTCAGTGTAGGAGTCGTTTAGCTTGCTGTTGACGATGTAGAGAAGCGATGTTATTTCCGGGAAAGTGGATTTCAGAAACTCCATCATTGGCATCAGCAGCTCGTCGTTCCGCTCGGCAACAATAACGATTACCATCCATTGGCCGGTGGTCGTGTTGCGGATGACTATATTGCGCAGGAAGCCAGTGTGGTTGCGTATGTCGTAGAATGGTATTTGGTGCTGGAGTGCATAGTCGCGCAGCGCGTTGCGGATGAGGTTGGAAGGCTCGCTTTGCAAGGCGCAGTGCTCGATGGGCAGCACCTTGTCGAACACCATCGGGACGTGGAAACCTACGGCCCCTGGGTCGTTGTCGTCGCGCATTTCGCCTTCGTTGAGCCAGCGTTTGGTAGAGAAGGTGAATTCGAGTTTGTTGCGGTAGTAAGCCGTTTTGTCGGAACCGCAGATGGGTCGCATACCCTGAGTGTCGATGTGCCCAAGTCTTTCAAGGTTGTCTTTCACCTGTTGCTGTTTGTATTGCAGCTGCGATTCGTAGTTGAGAGTCTGCCATTTGCATCCGCCACAAATGCCAAAGTGCGTGCACAGGGGCTCTACCCTGAGTGGCGAAGGCTGCTTGACGCATAGCGCCCGTCCTTCGGCATAGTTTTTCTTTTTCTTGATGATTTTCAGGTCGATAATGTCACCGGGCACTACGAACGGCACGAATACAACCATACCGTCTACACGGACTATTGCCTTGCCCTCGGCGCCGGCATCGCTCACCTGTACATCGTTTAATATGATTTCTTGCTTGGCTTTTCTCATCTTCATCGGCGTTCTACGATAATAAAAAAGAAGTATTGTCTTCAATACTTCTTACTTTTTTGTTGGCAAACGTACACTCCATTTAGAGGAGGAATCACACACTTTTATCGTTCGTCAGAAACGGTCAGTTTTTTTCTTCCTTTTCTGCGGCGGGCAGCTAAAACTTTTCTGCCATTTGCGGTCGACATTCTCTGACGAAAACCGTGCTTATTTGCTCTTTTTCTGCGTGATGGTTGAAATGTTCTCTTCATTTTTACTCAATTTTGGAGTTGCAAAAGTACACAAAATATTTGATATGGAAACATAAAAATGTTTAAAACTTTTTATTTTAACATTTAGTGTACTGATATTCAGCTATGTAATAATTAATTTTATATTGTTATTTTTTTGTATCAAAAAAAACTTGTACATTTGCATTTTGATTTTTTGATAATAATATTGCTAAATAATGGAAAAATCAGCGTTTAATGTCAAATTGGGAGACCTGTGTCATTACTCAATGTTGGACAAGTCGGAAATCCAGTTCGAGAAAAACCGTTTTCCCTTCTGCGCCTTACTGCAGGTGATGGACATTTTGAGCGACAAAGCCACAGGCACTTCGCGTTGGGAAGAACGTTTTATGCCACGTGTGTCGCTGTATCTTTTTGATAAAAAGAAGTTTTCTGCATATCTTGACAATGTCTCTTTGACCGAGATCCAGACGCCGGCCGACATAAAGGCCAAGGAGCAGGTGGAACAAGCCAAGAGTCAGGAATACGATGCGTCAGAGACTGATGCATACGATATTATGAAGGAAATCAACGCTTATCAAGAGGTGTCGTTCAAGACAGCTCCAAAGAGTGTAATCCTGTCCAATTTTCTGGAAACAGGCAACTATAATGTGGGCGAATCAGGTGCCGATGATGAAGTTTCTGTAGAGGTTCTCGGAAAAAAGAGTATCCGTGAAGATGAGTCGTTAGATACTGAAACTCTTGCAGTTGTGCTTGAAAAACAAGGCAAATACGACCGTGCTATAGGCGTGTATGAAAAATTAATTGCTAAATATCCCGAAAAAAGTAGTACTTTTGCAATCCGAATTTCGGAACTGAAAATCAAAATGGATAATAAATAAAAAGTAATAATTATGTACAACTTTATTGTAATACTGATTCTGATTGTCAGCGTTGTTTTGGCTCTTGTGGTCTTGGTTCAGAACTCGAAAGGCGGTGGACTTGCTGCCAACTTTTCTGCTCCCAACCAGATTATGGGTGTGCGTAAAACCACTGATTTCCTTGAGAAGCTTACGTGGGGCCTCGCCATCGCTTTGGTGGTGCTGAGCCTTATTGCCACCATTTCGATTCATTCCGGCCGTTCTGCATCGGTTCAGAAGAGCGCCGTCAATGCTGAACAGGTTGAGTTGCCTTCGGCTGCAGAGGCTATGGGTGGCCAGCAGGCTCCCGCCGCTCCCGCACCCGAGCAATAATAACGTGTAAGCAGGGTAAACATAGAGAGATTTGCCGCAGGGCAAGTCTCTTTTTTCATATATATGATGGATAAATGAGCAGAGTAGAACAGCTGATATTCTCATTTTTCCCGCACGAGCCCACCTCCGGACAACGAGAGGCTTGTGCGCGGATGGTCGATTTCCTGTTCGACGACGACCCTCGTTCAACATTTATCCTTTGTGGCTATGCCGGCACGGGCAAGACGTCGCTTGTCTCGGCACTGATCAATGCTGCGCCTCGTCTGAAGATCAAGACCGTACTGCTTGCTCCTACTGGCCGAGCAGCCAAAGTGCTCTCTGGCTATTCTAACCGCAAGGCATATACTATTCATAAAAAGATATATATGTCTGTGACCGATGCGTCGGGCGTCGTGCGTAGCGTCAGAGCGCAGAACAAACACAACTATACGCTTTTCATAGTCGACGAAGCTTCGATGATAAGTGCCAAGCCGGAGGAAGGCTCATACATCGGCAAACGCTCGCTGCTGGAGGACCTTATAGATTATGTGAATGATGGCTCTCATTGCCGTCTGATGCTTGTGGGCGACAGTGCTCAGCTGCCGCCAGTGGGTTCGGCGGAAAGTCCGGCGCTGTCTCCCGACTATCTTTTTTCACTTGCTGACTTGAAGGTACATCAGGCGGAGCTTACAGAGGTCGTAAGGCAAGAGCATCAATCGGGCATCCTTGCCAATGCCACGCTGGTGCGCAACCGCATAATGCAGATGGAGGACTACGACCAGGTTGAGATGCCGCTGTTTAATTTCAATGGCTACAGTGACGTCATCAGACTCTCTGGGGGCGATCTTGAGGAAACACTTAACGGAGAATACTCGTCAGGCGACCCAGAGGATGTCGTTTTCGTGTGCCGCAGCAACAAGCGGGCAAACCTTTTCAATCAGTCCATTCGCAACCGCATCCTGTTCCGCGACGACGAGATTGGAACAGGTGACTACCTGATGGTGGTCAAAAACAATTACTTTTGGCTTGAGGATGATGCCGAGATGGGTTTCATAGCCAATGGCGATATCGTCGAAGTCCTTGCAGCACGCAACTTCGTGGAATTGTATGGATTCCATTTCGCTGACGTTACGCTGCGCTTTGTCGACTATACCGATGCTCCGACACTCGATTGTAAGATCTTGCTCGAAACATTGCACTCGGAGTCTCCGTCGTTGACTCGCGACGAGTCTCAGAAGCTTTTCACCGAAGTAATGGCCGATTATGCCGACCTGCCGACAAAGGCCGAACAACTCAACGCCTTGCGCAGCAACCCCTACTTCAACGCATTGCAGGTCAAGTTCGCCTATTCCCTTACTTGCCACAAGACTCAAGGCGGTCAGTGGCCGGTCGTCTTTGTTGACCAAGGCTACCTGACGGACGATATGATCGACAGGGAGTACCTGCGCTGGCTCTACACTGCATTGACCCGCGCGACGCAACGCGTCTATCTTCTCAACTTCGAAGACCGTTTCTTTGAGTAGAATATAAACACAATATAAAAGAAAAGCGCCCTGAATCAGGGCGCTTTTTGTTCTGTCAAGAGAATTCGGAACTTAGAATTTCTTGCTGGCTTTGAATTTCAGAACTTTCTTTGCAGGGATGGTGATAGCCTTGCCGGTACGCGGGTTTTTGCCTTTGCGTTTCGGGCGGTTCTGCATCGAGAAAGTACCGAAGCCGATGAGGGCAATCTTGTTGCCTTTCTTGAGCTCTTCTCTTGTAACTTCCATAAGAGCGTTGAAAGCCTTTGCGCTGTCAACCTTGGTCATTTCTGCTTTTTTTGCAACAGCAGCGATTAATTCAGTTTTGTTCATTTTAATTAATTTGAGGGTTAAACATTTTGATTTTGACGCTGCAAATATAAGCAGTTTTTTTTAATGAGAGTGTTTTTTTTGAAAAAAAATTATGTTAAAATTTTCTTAATTATTATAAGTTGCTAATTTCCAGGTTGATACATCGTAACCCCTTAGAAATTCGTCAATTGTGATTTTCTTTTTCCCGCTGATTTGTAGGCTCAAAATATCAATAAATCCGTCTTTTGCTGCAATTTTCAACACCTTTTTCCTGTCTGTTTTTATCGTTCCCACCTTGTCTGAGCTGCCTTTTTCGTATGCTACATCATATATCTTCATCGATATCTCCGACCCTTTCGCGTCGATCATTGTCGTCGTTGCAGCGGGATATGGCGACAGGCCTCGGACGAAATTGCGTATCTCTTCGCCGCTGCGTGTCCAGTCGATTGCGCAGTCAGGCTTGAATATCTTAGGGGCATTCTTGATTTGCCCTGCGTCAGGCTGCGATGTCGGCTTGGCGGTGCCTGCAAACAGCGCCTCTACGGTTTCGACTGTAAGCTCCGCGCCCATCTCTGCCAGCCTGTCGTGCAGTGTGCCTGCGTTGTCGTCGGGGGTGATGTCGGTGCGGCGTTGCATCAATATCTGTCCTTCGTCAATTTTCTCGTTGAGCAGAAATGTGGTGACGCCGGTTTCCTTCTCGCCGTTGATCAAGGCCCAGTTGATAGGGGCGGCGCCGCGATACTGGGGTAGGAGCGAGGCGTGAAGGTTGAATGTGCCGAGCGGAGGCATTGCCCATACCATCTGGGGCAGCATCCTGAATGCCACGACGACAAACAGGTCGGCGTTGATGCTCTGGAGGTCGGCGATAAACTGAGGGTCACGCAGCTTTTCGGGCTGGAGCAACGGCAAATCGTGCTGCAGCGCGTATTCTTTCACTGGCGAGAATGTCACCTTCAGGCCTCGTCCTGTCTGGCGGTCAGGCACCGTGACGACGGCAGCCACCTCATAGCCCGCCTGAACAATGGCGTCGAGCGACTTCACCGCAAAGTCGGGCGTGCCCATAAATACTATCCTTTTGCCCATAGTGCTGCTTTTTATTTGTTCTCCAGTTGCCTTTGCAGGGCAATCATCTTAAGTGCCGTAACAGCACCCTCGACGCCCTTGTTGCCGTGCTTGCCGCCTGCGCGGTCTTGCGCCTGCTCCGTGTTGTTGGTCGTAAGCAGACTGAATATTACCGGCTTGCCGTGTTTCAGCGCAACGTTGGTGATGCCTTGCGACACAGCCTCGCAGATGAAGTCGAAATGGCGCGTCTCGCCTTGTATTACACATCCGATGCAAATCACGGCATCGAGCTTTGCGTCGTTGCGCAGCATCAGGTCTGCTCCCGATGTCAGTTCGAAGCTTCCCGGCACGTGCACAAGGACGATGTTCTCCTCGGCCACGTCATACTTGCGCAGCGTTTCGAGTGCTCCTGCGGCAAGGGCATCGGTTATTTCCTTGTTCCATTCTGCAACGGCGATGCCGATGCGGTACTCTTTCCCTGACGGGACCTGGTTGGGGTCGTAGTCTGACAGATTTGTCTTTTTCATTCCTATGTTGTTTTGTTTGATTACAATATTGATTACCTGACGCGAATGCGCAGCCCAGGCTTTGCTTTCTTCAGTTTCGGGTTGAGCTCCTGCAGTCGCTCCACGGTGGTGCTGTGCATCAAGGCTATTTTCTCCAGTGTGTCGCCTCGCTTTATCTCATAGTAGACCTCGCGAGCCTGCTGGCGGAACGGACGCTCCTTGATGATGCTCTTGTCGGCCTTGAAAATAGGAGGCCTGTTGCCTTTGGGACGGCTGATGCCGAAATAGGTCTTGTCGAGGTGCAGCCGGCGAGTGCGGATCGTGTAGGTCTTGAAGTCCAGTATCCATTCCGGATCGAAGGGCTCGTACTGGAACCTCACTTCAAAGTGCAGGTGCGGACCCGTCGAGCGTCCGGTGCTGCCGCCCAGACCTATGATGTCGCCAGCCTCTACCATCTGCAGCGGTTTGACAAGAATCTTGGACAGGTGTCCGTAGACGGTCTCCAGACCATTCTCGTGCCTCAACACGATAAGGTTGCCGTATCCGCCCATCGGTCGGGCTATTCGCACCACTCCGGGGAAGCAGGCTCTGACCGGATCGCCGGTGTGCAGCAGTATGTCCACGCCTCGGTGCGGACGCTCCCATCGTGTGCGCCAGCCATAGGGCGAGGTGATTATGTTCTTCACCGGAAAGCAGAAATCGCCGCTGTCCTTCAGAATCTTTATGTTTATCTCGTCGGGCAGCGAGTCGAGCGGCAGGTTGCGCACCCTTACCAGGTTGTTGGCCATCTTGTCGTTGTAGAACAGCCGCCACATCGGTATCTCGCTGCCGTCGCCGCAATATATCTGAGTCTGCTTGTGCCGGCCTGCGTCGGCTGACTGGGCGGCAAGCGCCAGCGGCACAAGCGCAAGGATGGCTGTGTACACAACGCGACGAAGGCGTCCGATTACCGCATATAGTGCCCCGATTGTTCCCAACTCGCTGCCGTTATGCTTTTATCTCCTTTCTCATTCTGCCTACAGGAATCCCCATACTCTCGCGGTATTTGGTGACAGTGCGGCGCGACAGCTTGAAGCCCTTCTCGGTCAGCAGCGTGGTCAGGTCTTCGTCAGTCAGCGGCTCGCCCTTGTCCTCGTCGTCGATGATTTGTCGCAGGGCCTCTTTTATGTGCTCTACGGCGAGCAGGTCGCCTTGCTCGGTGACCACGGCTTTCACAAACAGGGTCTTGAGCAGAAACGTCCCGAAATCGGTCTGGACATATTTCTCGTTGACGACACGCGATATCGTCGATTCGTCAAAGCCCGTCTGCTGTGCGATGTCTTTCAGGCGCATAGGGCGTATGTCTTCGGTGTCGCCGCTCAGGAAGTAGGCCTGCTGGTATTTCAGTATCGCTCCCATCGTCGATGCCAGTGTCTCGCAGCGCTGGTCGATGGTGCTCATCAGCCATTGCGCGGCCTCGGTCTTCGATTTGATGAATTGCAGGGTCTCCTGCTCGTTCTTGTTGAGTCCCTTGCGACTGTCGAGCTGCATCATCATCTCGGTGTACTCGCTGTTCAGGTGCAGCTTGGGCTTGTTGCGGTCGCTGAGCGTGAACGTCAGCTGTCCGCCTTCGCGCGACACTATGAAGTCGGGTATGATGTAGTGCGCTCCTTTGCCCTCTTCCTCGCGGCCCCAGCCGGGCTTGGGGTTCAGCCGGCGTATCACTACTAATGCGCGCTCCAGCTGCTTCTCGTCAATCTTGAGGGCCGTCATCAGCGAAGCGTAGTGCTTGCTCGACAGCTGGCTGAAATAATTGTCCACTATGTCGATGGCCAGCAATGTGTCCTCGTCGGGATTGTTGGCGCGATGCAGCTGCAGCGACAGGCATTCCTGCAGGTTGCGGGCACCGACGCCGGCTGGGTCGAACGTCTGGATTGCTGCCAGCACTTTCTCCATCTCCTCCTCCGTGACATCAATTCCCATACGGAAGGCCATATCGTTGGCTATCAACTGGATGTCACGCCCCAGATAGCCTGTGCCGTCAATGCTGCCAATAATCTCGTTGCCTATGGTGCGCTCGCGCTCAGTGAGGTTCTGCAGGCCAAGCTGACGCATAAGCGACTCGGTGAACGACACACCGTCCGAGAATTCCACCTGGCGCTCTTCGCTGTTGCGGTCCTTCTCCATACGCTCGCGATAGCTGTAGTCGTCGTCGTCAAAATACTCGTCGATGTCTATGCCTTTGAAGTCGCCCTCGCCCTCGCTCGTCTCCATCGGCTCGCCATCGTCCGGCGAGTCGTATTGCTCTTGCGGGTCCGACGTGTCGACCTCGAGCATAGGGTTCTTCTCCACTTCCTCTTTTATCTTCTGTTCCAAGCTTGTCACGGGCAGTTGCAGCAGCCGCATCAGCAACAGCTGTTGCGGTGTCAGCTTTTGCTGCATCTTCATTTTTTGTCGTTGAGAGTTCATAGCAGCCATATAGTTTGTTTTTGTTTAATAACTCGCAAACTCCAAAAAAAGTATGTGCCCCGGCGAGTATTTGAACATTATTTGTCGCGGTCCTTGTTGCCAGCCGGCTTTATATTGCTGATACTTCTCTTGCCCGGGGGCAAAAAAAGGCTCGTCTTTGCTTCGCGAGCAGACTGGAAACGGTCGCTGCCAAGTGGCTGACAACCATATGCCTTGTCCGTTCGTTGTCCAGTCGTTGTCCAGTTGTTGTCCAGTTGTTGTCCAGTCATTGACTGGACAACAACTGGACAACAACTGGACAACGACTGGACAACGAACGGAGCGGGTACGGACAAAACAGCGTCCCGTTTCGGCGCATTCGGCCACCGGAATTAAGGATTATTGTATCGCGGATTGCAAATGCTTTTAATCGTTTGCGGCAGATTGCAAATCCGCCGCAAACGATAGCATCCGCCGCGACGGGCAGAAGAACCAAGTCAAAGACAATAGGCTTGCTGCTTGGGGACAGGCGGGGGCTGCGTCAGACTGATGAAGAAGTCCACAATGGATGTCGTGTCGTTAAGTGGCATACATACAGCCTGTTGTGTGTGGCAGGGCGCAGTGCTTGTCGCTATTGCCTAAAACTTAACAAAAACGTAACTTTTTCGTAACGGTTTTGTAACATTCAGTCTGTACTTTTGCGGCGTCAAACATCAAGAAACGTTAATATGAAAGTTACAGACATTCTTTTGATTATCATTAATTTCGCTGGAGCCTTGGCAGTGTTCCTTTTCGCGATGAAACTGATGAGCGAGGGGCTCCAGAAAGTGGCTGGCAGCAAGATGCGTGCTGTGCTGGGCAAGATGACCGGCAATCCGCTGAACGGTATCTTGACGGGTATGGCGGTTACGGCCGCCATCCAGTCGTCGAGTGCCACCACGGTGATGGTGGTGAGTTTTGTCAATGCCGGACTCCTCTCGCTCAGCGGTGCTGTAGCAGTCATTATGGGTGCCAATATCGGCACCACGGTGACTGCTTGGATTATCACTCTGTTGGGGCTTGGCGGAGGCTCGGGCCAATTCAGCCTGCCGATGCTCATCTCCGCAGTGGCCCTTGCATTCATATTTATGAAGCGCGACAAGTTGCGCTCTGTCGGGCAGACTCTTATTGGCCTCGCTCTGCTCTTGGTGGGTATGCGGTTCCTGCAAAGCGCAATGCCCGACCTTGGTGAATATCCGTCACTGCTTCAGGGCATCGCTTCACTGAGCGGGTATGGGTTTTGGTCGGTGCTGATGTTTGTCTTTGTCGGTGCTGCGTTGACCTGCATAGTTCAGGCTTCGGCGGCGACGATGGCCATCACTTTGCTGATGCTCCACAACGGCTGGATTGGTCTCGATGTCGCAGTTGCTTTGGTGATGGGCGAAAATATAGGCACCACCATTACGGCCAATATTGCGGCAATGGTGGCAGGCGTGGCGGGCAAGCGTGCAGCAAGGGCGCATCTGGTGTTCAACGTCATCGGTGTCACTCTGTCGCTCATTCTCTTCCGCCCCATACTTATGGTTGTGCAGGCTGTCTTCCCCAACGATGCGCCGATGGCACTCTCGCTTTTCCATACGATGTTCAATGTGATGAACGTTTGTGTCCAGTCGTGGTTCATTCCGCAGATAGTATGGATTGTTACTCGTATGGTTCCTGAAAAGAACGAGGTGAAGGAGTCTGACGAATACCGACTCACATACATTAGTGCGGGTCCTGTGGACACCGCCGAGCTCAACTTGCAGAGCGTCAAGAAGGAGATTCAACTCTTCTCGAAGCAGGTGTTACGGATGTATGCCTTGCTGCCCGAATTGCGGACGGTCAAGAGTGCCAAAGAAATGGATGCGGCAATAGGACGAATCGTGCGCTACGAGCAGCTAACAGACAAAATGGATAAGGAAATAACCAAGTTCTTGGTAGCCATCGGGGGCGGCAACATTAGTGGTCACGGCTCGGAACGCATCAGCGCTATGCTGCGCATCAGCGACAACCTTGAGAGCATAGGCGACAGCATTTATCAGATAGCCCTCACGCGCAAAAACAAATACTCTGATGCCGTGCATTTCAGCAAACGACAGAATGACAACCTATCCGTGATGAATGCCTTGGTGGAGAACGCCCTGCTGGTGATGGATGCCAACCTGACAGACTACGACCACGCCGACCTTCGGGCGGCCAACACTGCCGAGCTCGAAGTAAACGCCTGCCGAGACCGCCTGCGACAAGAGCACCTTGATGCCCTGCGCCACAACCTATATGGCTATGAAGTGGGCAACGCCTACAGCAGCCTCTACGCACAATACGAGAAGCTGGCCGACTATGTGATTAATGTCTCACAAAGTGTGCGGAACTTTTCATAGGTAATGCTGTTTCCATTCAGCTTTTATTGCGGAATTCGGTGGGAGAGAGCCCTGTCTCGCGACGGAAATAGCGGCTGAAGGTGGCCTGGTCTTCGAAGCCCAGCAGGTCGGCGATGGCCTGCACCGAGAGGTCGTGCCGTATGTGGAGCAACATCTTGGCTTCAGCCACCACTTGGTGATGAATCCAGTAGGCGGCGGTATGCCCCGTCTCCTGCTTGACGACGGTGCTGAAGTGCTTGGTCGACAGGCAAGCCTGTGCAGCATAGAATCCCACATCGCGGTGCTTGCGGAAATGCTGCTTGAGGTCGCTATGGAAGCGTGCGCTGACCTGCTTGTCGGCGCCGGGCTCGTTCAGCTTGCTTTTGCGGTATTGGCTGAGCAGCCTCAGCAGAAACTCCAGCAGGCGCGTCATCAGCATCCGGCGGTCGGGGAGGTCGAGGCGTGTGATTTCGCGCATCCCTTCCACCACGTGCGTGATAATACGGTATTCGTGTTTGTCGAGCTTCACATTGGGGTGCGGCTCATAACGGTAGCGCATCTGTTTGATGATCTGTAGTATAGGGTCGTTGAGTACCGACGAGTCGACAATAATCAGGGTTGCCAGGTAGTCGTCGGTTACGCTAACCTTGCGGAGACAGTGGTTGGGGAAGATGACACCCACCGTGTGCTGTCCAGAGAAGTCGGAGATGTCGTCGTACATCAGTTCGATGCGTCCGCGGTGACCGATGCAAATGACATAATCCGACGATGTGAACGGCTCGTCGCCCGAAGGCAACCCTCTTACATTGTCGAATACAACGATGCCTTCCTCGCTGATTCTCTGATGGTAAAGGTTCATCGGGTGAGTGTAAGGCTGCTCTTTTTTCATAGTGCAAAAGTACGGATTATTTTTGATACGGAAAGTAAAATCCGATTTTTTGCCAAACAATGCAGCCGATGTGTTATTGCGTGAGTGGCCGATTGGGTGTAATTTTGCATTTTAAATATTAATACTTTTTTTCTATGAAAAACAATGTCATCTTATTCATTCTCTTTGCTTTCGCGGCTTGCGGCATTGCGCAAGCGCAGAGCGACAATTCCGTTCAGGTTGTCTATAACGGCACCTCGGCGACGGTCACCGTGGCCGACAACATCAGCCAGTATCTGACTGTAACCCAGCAAGGGGCGCACGTCTCTATCGCGCAGAGCGATTCTGTTGCCAGCGAGATTACCTACACGCTGAGCGGCACGTCAACCGACGGCGAGTTCTATATGTCGGGCAGCTACAAGGCTACCGTCGAACTCAACGGCCTCACCTTGACCAATGCCACGCCTGTCTACAGCGGTGCCGCCGTGCATATCCAGAACGGCAAGCGAATCAACGTGAAGGTCATCACCGGTACCACCAATACCCTTGTCGATGCCGTTGGCGGTTCGCAGAAAGGATGCCTCTACGTGAAGGGTCACGCCGAGTTCAAGCAGCAGGGCACCCTCAATGTGGTGGGCAACGTGAAGCACGCCATCAAAGCCGGTGAGTACATCAGCCTGAAGAACGCCACGCTCAACATCACTTCAGCTGTGGGCGACGGCATATCGTGCAACCAGTATTTCCTTATGCAAAGCGGCACCGTGAACATCAGCGGCACCGGTGACGACGGCATCCAGTGCGACCTTGAGGGCGACACGGCCACCGCCATCACCGAGGACCACGAAGATGAGGACAGCGGCAATATCTATATCGAGGGCGGCAACATCACCATCAACTGCGCCGCCATCGCCGCCAAGGGCATCAAGGCGGCCGGCGACATATTCATCTCAGGTGAGCCTGTCATCGATGTGACTACCAGCGGCAAGGGCGAGTGGGACGAGGAAGATCTGGAGACTTCCGCCGCCTGCGGCATCAGCGCCGACGGCGACATCGACATCAGCGGTGGCACCATTGCGCTCACCTCCACCGGCTCGGGTGGCAAAGGAATGAAGTGCGACAGCGTGCTGACCATCAGCGGTGGCGACATCACGGTGACCACGACAGGCGCCCTCTATTACAACAACGGTACCACCGAGAACACCAACTATACGGGCAACACCGACCACATCAGCAGCGACTACTATTCGTCGCCCAAGGGCATCAAGGCCGGTGTAAAAACAGAGGTGGGCAACAGCTACACCTACGGCGGCGGAATGGTCATCAGCGGCGGCAACATTAAGGTGACCACCAGCGGACGTAACGCTGAAGGTATCGAAAGCAAGAACTACCTCAATATCAGCGGCGGAGAGATTTTTATCAACGCCTATGACGACGGTATCAACTCGGCGCAGGATATGACCATAACGGGCGGCTACATCTATTCCCACTCCAATAACAACGACGGCATCGACGCCAACGGCAACATCTACCTCAACGGAGGCCTGGTATATGCCATCGGTGCGCGCTCGCCGGAACTGGGCATCGACGCCAACAGCGAGGAGGGCAAGAAGGTCTTCGTCAACGGCGGCATCATTATCGCTGTGGGCGGAATCGAGAACGGCGCTTCGATGAGCCAGGCTACCTATCGTAGCTCGTCGGTCAGCGGCAACACCTGGTATGGGCTCTCCTACGGCGATGAGGTGATTGCCTTCTACGTCCCGCAGGTGACTACCGGCGGTGGCCACGGCCCTGGTGGTGGCGGCAACTCTTCAGGACTGGTGATTTCCGTTCCCTCAACGCCCACGCTCAAGAGTGGCGTGACGGCCACCGGCACCGGCATCTTCGAGAACAACTGTTACCTTGAGGCCACCGTCAGCGGCGGCACGTCTGTATCGCTCACCCATATCGGCGGCACCGTAGGCATCGACGACGTCGTGATGGAGCAGATTGTCAACGACCCGCGCGTCTTCACCATCGATGGTCGCTACCTTGGCACCGAAGTCCCCGCCACCTTCCGCGGCGTCTACATCCAGAACGGCAAGAAGCATATCAAACTGCGGTAACCGGGAAACCTTGGCCCTCCGCCGCCAGCAGAAGCAAGGGTTGTGAGAGAAGAATCTATCTTGTCATTCGGCTGGGGCTGGTGCCGGTTAGGTGTTTGAACCAGGTGCCGAAGGTCGACTGGTTTGGGAATCCGAGGCGAGAGGCGGTCTCTTTAACTGAGAGTTTGCCGCTTTGAAGCAGACGTTTGGCTTCGTGCAGGCGGTGACGCTCTATCCAATCGGCAGCGGTGCGCCCCGAGGTCTGCTTCACACAGATGCCGAGCCTTTTTGTGGTAATGCTCATCTGCGAAGCGTACCAGTCGAGCGAGTGTTGCTGGCGGAAGTTCTGTTCCACCAATCGCAAGAACTGCTCGGTGTGCTGTTCTGCCGCTGTGGCTATCCGTTGGCTCTCTGTGCTGTGCAGGTAGGGGCCGAAGCCGAAAAACCACGATTCGAAGAGCAGATGCAACACGCGGTCGAGGTGGGGATGCGACGGTTGCTGCAGTAGTCCTCGCACCATTCCGACAAAGTTATCCATTGCTTCTTCCATTCCAGCCATAAGGGTTAATA
>Ga0129306_1002303_pt1 | contig 17464 bp, 12 predicted proteins | sample P827metagenome_FD_94438 | JGI IMG/M metagenome (GOLD analysis project Ga0129306, IMG submission 94438) | Capybara group fecal microbial communities from Wisconsin, USA - P827 metagenome | ecosystem: Host-associated > Mammals > Digestive system > Large intestine > Fecal | place: USA: Wisconsin... | reverse complement strand
TTTCCCGGATAACCCACTTACCGAACATTACTATATCGCCGTTCTTTTCGATAATCGGAATAAAAACCGAAGGACTTACATGACCAAAGGTTGTTGAATTAAAACGGGAAAGAACTTCATATCCACGCATATTTTGATTTTCTGCGAGAAACTGGGGTTGGAAAAGCAGATAAAAATGCGATGGCTCAGAAGGAAGTTCTTGTAATGAAGAAGCTGAAGTTTGATCGGATACTTCTTCTGCAACTTCAATATCGTTGTCCAGTTCATCTATAAGTGTGTGTAAATCTGTTTCAAGCTGTAAAGACTGTCTTATTTTGTCATCAAAAATAACAGCACAGTTTTTGCCTTCCTCTTTTGCTTTATAAAGAGCAAGATCAGCAAACCGCAGAATTTCTGAATCATCTTTTGCATCTAGTGGAAAACGAGAAATACCTATACTGCAGGTAATAGAATAATCCTTGTTCTTGTAAATAAAAGGATGTGTTATTCCTGAATTTATTTTTGCAGCAAGTTCGGAAAGTTTTTCTACTGAAATTTCTCCTGGAATTATAAGAAGGAATTCGTCTCCGCCCATGTGGCCCAGCAGCATATCAGGTTCAATGTTATGAGCTATGTTATGAGCAGCTTCATGTAGAAAAATATCGCCGATTTTGTGACCTAATGTATCGTTTATCATTTTGAAATTATCAATATCGATAAACATTATTGCGAAAGGTTTATCTATGTTGTCTTTGGAAGCCATAACATGCAGTGTTTCGGTAATTTTTTTACGGCTTGCAAAAGAGGTAAGTTCATCCGTGTAGATAATGTTCTGTAAGTTTTCTTTTGATTCGCTTAGTTTTAAAAGAGTTATATTCTGCTTTTTTACGAAGTAGTAAAAAAGGAAGCAGAAAAAAATGGTCATTGTAGAACTAAAAAAGCCGGAAGAAACAAAGACCCCTCCTTTAAAAAAGGCCAGAGAAATAGAAGTTATTTGTATTAAGGAAAGTATTATAGAAATAATAAATCCACTTTTTGCACAGGACAAAATTATAATAGTTGAAAGAATCAAAATAAACATCCCGGAAAGAGGGAAAATATTAGAAAGAATAGGATTTGCAATAATTTGTGTATTAGATAAATCGGGATGAATTTTTGCTGTGTAGATGAAAAGTATCGGCCGTAAAAAAATGATAAGTAGACATGTAATTGCGTATAAAGTTAAAAAGACAATACGAGGAAAACGTTTATTAATTTGAAGTTTATTCATATCTTAGAATTATAGAATAGTTTTTGGAAAAAAACTAGAAATATTATCAGGTACCTGAAATTTAATATGTTAGGTTATTCAGCCATAAGCCGGATTTTAGACGTAAAACGCCTGCAAAAAATTTGAAAAGATTTTCTGAAATCAAACAGAAATATACAATCCATGTACTGCAATGCAGAACAAGTGCCGTAAAGAATCCTACAGGAATAGCAATTGCCCACATCCAGAACAAATCGTGGAAAGCTGCGTATTTTGTATCGCCGCCGGCACGGCACACCCCGACAATATAACACATGTTGAATGCATTAAAAGGATAGAAACATGCAAGAACCATCAGCATATACCGCGACTGCCGGAGTATTTCAAAATCAACCTTGAAAAGATACGGTAATAAAAGAGCCAGCGGATAAAGGAAAAATGAAATTCCAAGTGCAAGGAGTGGCATGAAGACGGCTATTTTATTTGCATAGTTACGGGCTGTTTTTTCATCACCAGAACCAATATATTTTCCGATTATTATGCCGGCGGCGTTTCCGCAACCTATTATTATGACCCAGGTAAGTTGAGAAATTGTTCCTGTAATATTGAACGAAGCAATGGACGCCGTCCCGGCTCTGGCAAAAATTGCATTTTGGAAAGTAATCCCAAAGCCCCACAAAGATTCATTAAAAATTACCGGCAATGAAATTTTCAGGAATTTTGTAAGAAAGACAGAAGAAAAACTGAAAAGTTCTTTTGGAGAGGCGCAAGGTTCATATTGTTTTAGATATGAATAAGTTAAAATAAAAAGTGTTTCTATTAGCCTTGAAATCAAAGTTGCAATTCCTGCGCCTACAACGCCCATTGCCGGTACAGAAAAAGAAATTCCAGCAAAAGAAAAGTTTAAGCCGAAAATTAATATCAAATTGAACAGTGCGTTAAAAATAACAGAAATAAGGGTAGAAATCATAGACAGGCGCACATGTTCTGTTCCGCGGAATGCAAAGCTAAATGCAATTCCTATTGCTGTGATTGGATAACTTAAGCAGACGCTTTTAAGATATTTTGCTCCGGTGTTTATAACTATTGAATCTTTAGAGTAAAAACCAATTAAAAATTGAGGAACGCTAAGAGCAGCAACCATCAGAAAAACAGAAACTCCTGTTGCGAAAAAAAGCATTATACCCAAAGTCTGCCTGATTTTTGCTATATCTTTTTTACCCCAGAATTGAGCAATAAAAACAGAGCCTCCGCTGACAATTCCAAAAAGAATCATATTTAAAATAAAAAAAATTTGATTGCCTAAACCTACAGAAGCAATTTCAACAGCTCCAAGTTGACCAACCATTATGGTGTCCAGCATGTTAACGAAATTCTGCATGAACTGCTGAAGTGTAATTGGAACAGCAATTAAAAATAATTTTTTATAAAATTCCGGTATAGGATTTGCAATTGTTTTTTTGAGAAAACTGTTAAACATCTAATTCCTAAAGTTTTAATTACGGTAAAAACAGGCGCAGTCATAGCAAATGTTTGTAAATCTGTGCGCCACCAATGTCAAAATCAATTACGGAAACTTTTCACTATGTTGCGAGAATATTCTGTTTGCCGCAAGGTGAACAGAATATTCTCGTTAGCTCCTATGCATTCTTTTCAATTTTTAATTACGGAAAGAATGTATAGGAGCAGGAATCCTTCCGCCTCTGTTGATAAAATCTGCACAGCCAAATTTACTTACAGGTATTACAGGGCATCCTCCAAGCAATCCGCCAAATTCAACCCAGTCACCAGCTTTTTTACCAGGAGCTGGAATTAAGCGACAGGCAGTTGTTTTATTGTTTACCATTCCAATTGCAAATTCATCTGCCAAAATACCTGAAATTGTTGTAGCTGGTGTATCACCAGGAATTGCAATCATATCAAGACCAACAGAACATACTGTTGTCATTGCTTCAAGTTTTTCAAGGCAGATAGAACCTTGCTGAACGGCATTTATCATGCCTTCGTCTTCACTTACAGGGATAAATGCTCCGCTTAAGCCACCGACGTTTGTAGAAGCCATTACACCGCCTTTTTTTACCATGTCGGTAAGCATTGCAAGTGCTGCTGTTGTTCCTGGTGAACCTGCCCCTTCAAGTCCTATTTCTTCCAGAATACGTGCAACAGAATCGCCTACAGCTGGAGTTGGGGCAAGACTTAAATCAAGAATACCAAATTCAACACCGAGTCGTTTTGCAGCTTCTGAACCAACAAGCTGACCCATTCTGGTAATCTTAAATGCCATCTTTTTAATTCCATCAGCCAGTTCATTGATTGGTTTTCCTTTATACTCGCGGGCTGCGGCTAAAATTACCCCAGGGCCTGAAACACCTACATTTATTACACAGTCTGCTTCGCCAGGACCGTGGAAAGCTCCTGCCATAAACGGATTATCTTCCGGGGCGTTACAAAAAACAACAAGTTTAGCACAGCCGTTTACTTCGCAGTTTTTAGAAACTTCAGCAGTCTTTACAATGGTTTCACCCATTAGTTTTACTGCGTCCATGTTTATACCAGATTTTGTACTTCCTACGTTAACGCTTGAGCAGACAAAATCTGTAGTTGCTAATGCTTCTGGAATTGAATCAATTAAAATACGGTCAGCAGGTGTAATACCTTTCTGTACAAGGGCAGAAAAACCGCCGATAAAGTTTACCCCAAGTTCATGAGCACAGCGATCAAGAGTCTTTATATATGGAACATAATTTTTAGCTTCGGAACTACTAGCAACTAAGGCGATTGGAGTTACAGAAATTCGCTTGTTGATAATAGGTACTCCAAACTCTTTTTCTATATCCTGTCCGGTTTTTACAAGATTGCCGGCCTTTTTCATGATTTTGTCATAGATTTTATTGCATGCACGTTTACTGTCAGAATCTGCACAGTCTAAAAGAGAAATGCCCATTGTGATGCAGCGAACATCAAGTTTCTGGCGCATGAACATATTTACTGTTTCTTGAATTTCAACAGGTGAAAAAATCATATTAACTCCCTATAAACTCCTGCAACGCTTCAGGCGAGTAACGAATTGCAAGATTGTACTATATTATACTAATGCGCTTTTTGTTTCAATTTGAAAGAGGGCGCTGTTTTTAAGCGCCCTCAATAGTGCGGTATAAACGGCTCTTTCCACTTCGTTTTTATCTTTCGGCGCTTTGTTATTTTTTTAAAAAATCCGCCGTTAATAACTGCTGTTTTGAATAAATTGTTCTGTTACCGTTACATGTATAGGCAATTGCACAGACAATAAAGAAGTAATGCATATTCTGAAAACCAAAAATTTCACCTGCAATTGCAATAGGTGTTAAAAAAGTATTTGTTGCACTGCCAAAGACTGCAGCATAGCCCAGAGCGGCACAGAAAACTGGCGGAAGTCCAAGAATTCCAGAAATTACATATCCAAAAGAAGCGCCTATGCAAAATAACGGAGTTAGTTCTCCGCCCATAAATCCAGCGCTCAAACAAACAACAGTAAGAATAAGTTTTATAAACCAGTCCCAGACATAAACTGTACCGCGATTAAACACGGCATGATTTATGCTTAAACTTAAACCTGAATATCTTCCGTTATATAGAATAAGTGAAAGCGCACTTACAGAAAGCCCGACAGCAAAAATTCTTACATAACTGTTTTTAATCAGTTCAGGCAGTTTATGATGAACTGTGTTTGTAAGGAACGAAAATAACTGACCTGCAAGCGCAAAAAGCAAAGCAGCAATAATTATGCGGATAATATTTTCTGGAGTAAAAGAAATAGAAAAAATCTGTGGAATTGTTTCTGAATGTACGCCAAAATATCCGGAAACAAAGGCTGCAGTATGTGCTGAAATAAGACATGGAATTAAAGCATCGAAAATCAATTCTCCGGCAACAAGAACTTCTATCGCAAAACAAACAGCAGCAATAGGCGTTCTGAACAATCCGCCAAAGCCGCCGGCAATGCCTGCGATAACAAGAGTTCTTGTAATTAAAGGATTTTTAAAAGGCCTTGAAATTTGAAAGCCTATATTAGCACCAATTTGAACGGCAACGCCTTCGCGGCCTACACTTGCACCAAAAAAGTTAGAAATCCATGTTGCGCAGATTGGAAAAGGAATCATTTTTTTCGGTATAAAAGAATTTTTTCCTAATGCTGTGTCAAAAATAAGCGACATACCGCCTTTTGCATCTTTGCCGAATGTGTTGTAAGCAAATACAATAAGCAGGCCGGCGGCTCCCAAAAATGGAATGAACATGAACGGATTAGCAACGCGCACAGAATCCAGATAAAGCAGCACTCTGCCGAACAATGCACAAACGGCTCCTGCAAAGGCGCCTGCAATAATTGATAAAAGAAAAATAAGAAAAAAATCTTTTCTGCTGTTTTTATTTATTGAAGTATTAGGCATTTGCTTCTCCTGAATTATTCTTGTGCAACGATAATTTTATACATAGGATTTTCACCCGGGTGAAGTTCCAAAATATGTTTTTCGCAGGGCAGAACTTCCGTGGGGTCATGTGTTACATGTAAAAGAGTTGTTGTTCCGCTTTCTGCAATTGTTTCAAGCAGGTTAAGAATTTTTCCACGGTATGATTCATCAAGACCGTGGCACGGTTCATCAAGTATCAAAATAGAAGGACATTTTACTGCTGCACGCAAAATCAGCAGGGCTCGTTGTTCACCGTAACTTAAACTGTTAAAAGATTCTTTTTCTCGGCTTTCAAAACCGCCAAGTTTAAGCCATTTTCTTGCGGATACAAGTTCAACGTCGCTTTTCTGTTCATAAAGGCCTATTGAATCATGAAAACCTGAAATTATTACGGATTCCAGATCTGTGCTGCCAAGCATTCTGTATTCAACATGCATCCTATACGAAACAATTCCAAGTTTTGCCTTTATTTCCCAAATTGTTTCGCCAGAACCGCGGTGCTTTCCAAAAAGAGAAACATCGTTACAGAATACCTGCATGTTATCGCCGGTTATCAATTCCAAAAATGTTGTTTTACCAGAACCATTTGGACCGCGGATAAGCCAGTGTTCGCCTTTGTGCAATGACCAGCTAAGGTTATCCAAAACCTTGTGACCGTCCCAGCCTACAGTTACGTTTTTCATTTCTACCAAAGGCTGATGGTCGGATGTTTGTTCTGTATGCAGTTCATCTGTGCTAAGTTCAAGTGACTGCTCATTTAATTCCAAAACTTCTTTACGAAAAGCCTGCTTATAGGCTACAGCATGAGTTTTTTCTGCAGCGCTTTGTTTGTCCAAATTCTTTTCGTATTCCGCTTTTGTTCCGCAAAAACTTACAGTCTTGTTTGATATTTCAAGAACATGGGTAATGCTTTCAGGTATTTCTGTATAGCGTTCCATTGCAAGAAGCAGACAGGAAGCGGAATACGCTTCATCAAAAAATTTTAAAAGAATCGTTCTACTTTCTGAATCAAGACCTGCGAACGGGTCGCTTAGAATTAAGAATTTTTTTCCGCTTATAAGGGCATGGGCAAGTAATGTGCGACGGATTTCTCCAGTAGACATATATTTTAATCCGCGGTCTAGTATTTTTTGAATGCCGCAAAGCTTTACAAATTCATTTGTGTCCAAGGTTTTTGCAATATCGGGAAGCGATTCATTTTTTTTCAAAGTTTGACCAAGCAGTGCTTCGCACAAAAAAAGTCTGCCTGTTTTTCCGTGGTCAACACCGCCTTCCACATATTCACTTTCGTCATTTTTGCGTTCTGATTCAATTAACGTTGCGGCGCGTTCAAGTGAAACAATTTCTGTAGAATTTTCAAAACAGTTAAAATAAAATCCTTCGCCAGCGTTTTTTGTATTGTTTGGAATAATCTGTTCATTACCGGCAAGCAGGTTTAAGAAATCTGCCTTTCCGCCGCCGTTTGGTCCTGTTACAAGCCAAATCTGGTCTTTGTGCATTTCCCAGGAAATTTCGGGGATCAAGGTTTTGCTGTGGCTTTGAATTCTACAGTTTTTTATGTTTATAAGGATTTCATTTTTATCCATGCGAGAAAGTATAGCATAATATTGAATCTTTCGGCAAAGCGTGTATAACGCGCCCATCTTACAGGATGACATACTATTTTTACTTCAGAAAAGTGAAAAATATGCCGAAAAACAATCTAGGGAACTTTTCATGCTTTTTTGTTTAATGGAAAGTTTTTAGGAGGCTTTATGAAAAAATATACTTTTTTGATGGTCTTTGTTTTTATTCTGGCAACTGCAGGAATTTCAGCTGAAACTCCATTTTTTGCTATAAAAGGAAAAATAAAATCTTATACAAAAACTGATTATGTAATTTCACAGAAATTCGGTGACTATTTTAGAACTCCAGACGTAAATTTTACCTATAACTTTGATGATAAAGGCCATGAAGTAGAAATCCTTGAAATAAGTGCAAATGGAACACTTTTAAGTAAAGTTACAAATACTTATGATGATAAGGGGCTTTTAAATTCAAAAGTAAGTTCAGATGGAGCAAATATTACAGAATGGCGAATTGCTTATACTTACGATGAAAACGGAACGCTTGTTGATCAGTCAGAATTCAACAAAAACGATGTACTGCACAACCGTACGATTATAAAGTATTCAGAAGATAAAACAAAAGTTGATGAATCATCTTACGATGAAAAAGGTCAGCTGCTTTGGAAAAATATTTATAAATACGATGCTGCAACAGGCCGTAAGCTTGAATTAAACCAGTATTTTGCATCTGGAGCTTTGGATGAGAAACAGACTTATATTTACAACGAAGAAGGCGTTCTGGTTGAAATTGATACAAGCGATACCAAAGGAAATGTAATTAAAAAAACATTGTATCGCTTTAATGATGCAGGTCAGAATAGCGAAACAACAGTTTATAATTTTGTTACAGGCGAAGAAGAACGTGAATTCTATCGATATGATGATGACGGTAATTTAGTCCGTGTAACAACTTATGCGGTTTCCAATAAATTTGACAGTATAGTTAATGAACTTATTGGAATGAGTGAGTATAAATACGAAAAATAAATACTGAATTATGGAAGTTTATTACTGCAATGCAAATTGGCTTCTAGAAAAAAGTATTGAAAAGCAGATATACTATAAAAAGAAATCATAATAGACGAGGAAAATTATGAGTAAATCAATAGGCATAAAACTAGCAGACGGTTCTTTTTATCCTGTTTTGGAGGAAGGTGTTCCAGATAAAAAAAGAATGGAACTTACCACTGTAAAAGATAATCAGGAAACAGTTCAGGTTGATTTGTATCGTTCAGAAACAAATTCAATGGAAGATGCTGAATATGTTGATTCTCTGCAAATTGAAAATCTTATTGCCCGTCCGAACGGAGAACCTACTCTTGCTTTTAATATTGCCCTTGATGAAAATGACAATCTTTCTGCAGAAATTTGTGACCCGGAATCAGGTGAAAAAAGTGACATTTCGATAAAGCTTGTAAACCGCAACGAGGACGAAAGAGATGCCGTTCCAAATTTTGATTTGAATACTGACACAATAGAAACGAACGGAGAACCTGTTGCTGATGAGGAAATCTTTGCTGGAGATATTACTGATGAACCTGTGGTTGACGAAACAGTAACGGAAGAAACTTCTGCAGAACCAGAAAAGCACGGCGGATTGCTTGCCGCTGCTGCTGCATTGGGAACGGCCGCTGTAGTAGGAACTGCGGTAAATTCAGCAAATGAATCGAATGAAACAATATCTGACGAAATAGAAATCCCTTCTACAGATTCAATGGATTCTGCATTTGATGATATTCCATTGGAAGAACCAGCATCGGATACGGATATCATCAGTAGTGATCTGCCGGATATAGATTTTAACGAAACTGTTCCTCTTGATACAGATAGTCCACTTGATACAAATAGTCCGTTGGATACAGATAACACACTGGATACAGACAGTATAGAAAAAACTGAAACGGCTACGACAACAGAAATGTCAGACACAACAGAATCTGCAAGTGATGACAACATGTTTGATTTGCCGGATTTTGACAATATCGATCTTGATAAAAATCAAAACACAATGGAAGACAGCCTTGCAACAGATCCTGTTTTTGCAGAAACAGATACAAATATTCAGTCTGCTGTAAACGATTATTCTTCAGCTACAGAAAACAGCGACGGCTTGAGTTTTTCTGGTCTTTACGACAAAGAAACTTTGGAAGGAACAACAACATCTGAAAATGCTGTTAGAAAGACAAAGAAGCATGTTGTTATCTGCGTAATCTGCGCAATAATTTGTATCATCGCAACTCTGCTTGTTCTTTTTGTAATTCCGTCAAAATTGAACCTTGTAAAAGGAAAATCTAAAGGAAAAGAAACACCTATTGTGCTTGAACCTAAGCCTGTAGAAAGTGTAGAAAAAACTGAAAAACCGGCACCTGTTCCTGAAAAGAAACAGGAAATAAGTCCTGCAAAAGAAAATGAAGTTGTTGTAGCACCTACTCCTAATGTAGTACCGGCGGCTCCAGTTGCAAAAACTACAAAAAAAGAAAACATCCGTTATAAAATCCGCTGGGGCGATACTCTTTGGGATATTTCTGAATCTTATTATAAAACTCCGTGGAAATATAAAAAGATTGCAAATTACAACAAAATCAAAAACCCGGATCATATTATTTCTGGAACAACAATTATTATTCCGGTTGAATAAAAACTTCAAACTGCGAATTTTAAGCCGTTTAATTACGGCTTAAAATATTGCGGTTTGGATTGGATGAATGTGCTTTTGCACAAATACGATTTTTGGGCTACAACGGTTGCGCTACTTTTTTAGAAAATTCAAAAATGTATGTATAATTCTCGCTCTTTTTTCTTTATTTTCATGCAATTCGGAAGAAAAATCTTTACAGAAAACTTATGGAAATGATTCCTTTTATTTTCAAGGCTTAAAATTTCTTGAAGCGGGCAACAGAAAAGACGCTATACGATATTTTAAAAAAGCAGTAAAGAACGGCGGATTTTATACAGCTCGTCTAAGCGCAGTAGAACTTACAAAAATAGGCAACATACAGGAAAATCTATCTTCTTGTGAAAAATTAATACAAAAATATCCGGATGATGAAGCCCTGATTATTTTTGTAAGAAGCATGGCTGCACAAAAAGAATATGGAAAAATAATAATCAATACAGAACAACTTGATTTAGAAAACTGTAAAAACGAACTTGTTTCATACAGATTAAAGGCTTTAAAAGAAAAAAAAGACAGCAGTTTTGAAGAGGCTGTTTATAAATGGTTTGTTTCACGACCTTATAGCGGTGAACATTATAAATTCATACAGGAAAATCCGAATTTTATTTCAGATGATAATAAAAAAGCTGTTTTAGCATTCAGAACAGAAGTATATAACCGAAATTATCTTGGAGCATACGACCGTATTGAAGAAATTCTTGATAAAAAGATTTTTCTGGAAAAAATGCTTATTTCTGATATTGGAAAAACATTTTTATATGGAAAATCCCAGGATTGGAAGAAAAATGCGGACTTCATGAAAAAATTAGCTGAACTATTAGAAGAAAAAAGCGATACAGAACGGGCTTATTACGCATGGTTTTATGCTGCAAGGCTTTATGAAAAAACAAGCAGTTATTATAAACTTGCAAAAGAAAGTTATGAAAAGGCAATGAGAAATTCAGCAGATGATTTTCAATATGATAATGCACTGCATTATTTTTTGGATTTCAGCCTTGCCCTTTCAACTGATCAGGCTATAAATGAGCTGGAAACATACAGTTCCACATGGCATGATGCAGAATTTTTTTCTGATTTTTTTGACAGAATGTCAGTTCTGCTGCTTTCTGCACACAAATGGAATGATTTTTATAAAATTTTTACAATCATAAGAAATTATGCTGCAAGTGATGACTGTGCAAAATTTGCATATCTTTCAGGCAGGCTTTTACAAACAAAACTTGCTGAACCTGTAACAGAACTCTCAGCTGCTGAAGAAGCAGAAAATCTTTTCCGGGTTACAATAGAATGTCAGCCAAAAATGTATTATAGGGTTTTAGCTGCAGAGCGTCTTAATGTTTCTGGTGATGAATTAAAGAAACTGATGTTTGGTGTAAAATTAAAAGAATCTTTTGAATCAGATACAGAGGCAGAAAAACTTTTAACAGGATTTGCAGATTTTGGATTTCCGCATTATGTTTATCCGACCTGGGAAAAATTTTACTGGCAGAAAAAAGCATTAAGCCAGAAAACGTTGAAAAACATTTCTAATTATATAAGTAAATGTTCTGATCAGATTCCAAATAATCTTTATAAAAGTCTGCGGATTGCTTCAATTGCCTGCAACGAGAGTGAAAAAGCTCTTTGCGAAGAATTATTAAGCCTTGCTTATCCACTGAATTATTCCAAAATAGTAGATGCTGCTTGTGATGAATTTTCAGTTGAATCAAAGCTTATATATTCAATAATCCGTACAGAAAGTTTTTTCAATCCTGAAATAAAAAGCAGTGCAGGCGCAATCGGACTTACACAGCTTATGGAAAGTACTGCAGGTGATATTGCCAGAAGATTACACGAAAAAGAATACAGCCTTACGGATCCAGAAACAAGCATACGATTTGGAACATATTATTTTAATAATCTGTATGAACGGCTTGATAAAAGTGCCGTACTGGCTGCTTTTGCCTATAACAGCGGAATAACCAGAGTGCGCAGATGGGTTGCAACTTCAAAAAAAGAATTGAACGGTTTACATAATCTGCCTATGGATTTGTTTTTAGAAACGATTCCTTTTGAAGAAACCAGAGAATACGGAAGAAAAATTGTTTCCGCAGCAGCTGTTTATGGCTGGTTGTATTTTAATAATTCCCCGGTTGAAACTGTCCGGCAGTTAATGAAATAAATTTATATATTAGAATAGAATGCAAAACTGTAGCCGAAATCATATTTTTTTTGTATGTTTTTATAAGTACGTTTAGTGTTTCTTGAAAAAACAGGAGAATTTGATGGAAAATCAGAATACAGAAGATCTGGAATCAAGAGTAAAAGAAGCTTTGGATAAATTCAGACCATACCTTCAGTCTGAAGGTGGTGATATGGAATATTTGTCTATAGACGCAGAAAATAAGGTTCATGTTCGCCTTGTTGGAGCTTGCGGAAGCTGCCCGATGGCAACAATGACTTTAAAAATGGGAATAGAAGAATATTTGAAGGACGCTGTTCCAGAAGTTTCAGAAGTAGTACAGGATGCATAAATGAAGATTACACAGAATACAGTTGTAAATATTGATTACACAGTAAAAGACAAAGACGGAAACGTAATTGACAGTTCAAAAGACGGTATGCCTCTTGAATATATTCACGGAACAGGCCGTATTATTTCAGGGCTTGAACGCGAACTTGAAGGCAAAGATGTTGGCGATGAATTTTCTGTAGAAATTGAACCGAAAGACGCTTATGGCGAATATGATGATTCACTTTTAATTGAAGTGCCAAAAAGCAATTTTGACGTAAACACAGAAATTAAAGTCGGTATGAAATTTCATGCTTCATCACCTGGAGGTCCGGCAATTGTTCGGGTTACAAAGGTTACAGATGATGTAATTACAGTTGATGCAAACCACGAACTAGCTGGGAAAAAACTTTTCTTTGATGTAAAAGTTGTAAGCGTTCGCGAAGCAACAGAAGATGAATTAAATCCTTCGGGCTGTGGCGGCTGCGGTGGTGGTTGTAGCAGCTGTGGCGGAAGCTGCGGCAGCAGTTGTGGTGGAGACTGTTCTGGTGGTTGCTAAAGCCTGATAGTTGTCGGGGCTGTGGAGATTGCGGTAACAAAGATTGCAAAAAAATTAACGGCTTAAAATTTTTTGCACGATGAGTTGTGTATTTTCTTTTACAGAAAAAGCACCGACAGGAACACTGATATCGCAGATGTTTTTATACAATGCGGTGCGTTCTACATAAAAATCATGGAAAATATTCCGTACATCCTCTAGGGTGTGCGGATTTTTTTTTGCAATATATGCAGGAAGGTTTGAAATCTTGTCTTTTTCAAACGCAGCTTCCGCCACAATTCTTTTTACAGCAATTTTTTCCTGTACTTCAAGAAAAACAAGAATACTACAGGAATCAGCATTTCCTAAAGATTTTAGGATTTCAACAGCGTCTTTGTTGTTGCAGATGCCGCCGCCGGTTGCAATCACAGCTGCTGTGTCTGTTGAGAATTCATCAATTTTTTGTAATTTTTCAGCAAGAAAGTTGCAGGCTTTTAATTCGGCGGCGGCAAATCCTTGTGCACCTTCTGATTCATATATCTGGCGTGGAGTTTTTTTCGTAACTTCTTTTATTAAATTGTCAGTATCGAAAAAAGAGCAGTTAAAATATTTTGCCAAAGATTTTCCTAAAGTAGATTTCCCGCAATGTTTAATCCCCATCAGGACAATATGGTTTTTTAGCTGTTCCATAATTACCCTCTATGATGCGCGCTGACTATAGCTGCGTTATCCAAAGTAATATCTGCGCCATGAGATTTAAACATATCATAGAAATTTGGGAAAGAAACGTCTGCGCATTCGGCATTGTTGATTTTCATTTCTCCTTCTGAAAACATTCCGCAAACAGCCATTGCCATAGCAACTCTGTGGTCAGCGCGCGAATCAATTTCAGCTCCATGTAAAATATTTCCGCCTAATACAGTCATCTTATCATTTTCTATTTGGATTTTTGCACCACATTTTGTAAGTTCTTCTTTCATTACAGCTACACGGTCACTTTCTTTTTGTCTTATGTGTGCCAGTGTTGTAAATTCTGTTTTTCCTTTGGAATAACATGCTGCAACGCAAAGAGCAGGAAGGGCATCGGGAATATCATTCATATCGATAGAAATGTTATTTGAAAGAGGCTTTCCGCCGTGAACCTTTACTATGCCGTTAGAAATATCTTTTTCTATGTCAGCACCCATTTGTATAAGAATGTCTATAATCTGCTTGTCTGCCTGCGGATCAGAAAAATTAAGGCCTGTTATTGTGATTTCGCTTGGTGTGCATACTGCAGCTACAAGCGGAAAAGCTACACCCGACCAGTCACTTGAAACACTAACTTCTGCGGCATGATATTTCTGGCCGCCGTGTACAGTGTAATGTTTAAAATCTGGTGATGCAGATGCTTCTACTCCGAACTTTTTCATCCAATCTAGTGTCATCTGTATATAGGAAGTTTCTTTTGGATTTTCAACTTCGATTTCTATCTTTTCATTTTTTTGAATAAGAGCTCCTGGAACCAAAATAGCTGAAACATGCTGAGAATTCATTCCAGGTAAATGACAGGTTCCTCCATGTAGTTTTCCACCTACTACAATAGGCGGACAGTCGGAATCTGGGCGTGTTATAAAACATTTTGAGCCAAGTTCTGTAAACGCCTTTATTGCGGAACGTACGGGGCGGCTGCAAATCTGTTCATCTCCTGTAATTACTGCAAATCCATCTATTAAAGTACAAAGACCTGTTACAAAACTTGTTGTAGTTCCAGAATTTCCTGTATCGATAATTTTTGAAGGTGCTTTTATTTTTCCGTTTAATCCGGTAACAATCCAATCTGTACCTGAATTATCATTAGAGCCATTTACAACTTCGATTTTTGCACCAAGTGTAAGTGCTGCATTAAAGGCACTTAAACCGTCACTGCTTGCAAGCGGATTGTGTATTATTGTTTTTCCTTCAGAAAGCAGAGCCATAAAAACAGCCCGTATTGTCTGGCTTTTAGAGCCGGGAACAAGAAACGAACCTGAAATCGAACTTTTTTTGGAAATTGCGTACATGAAGATCAGAATAAAATATCCATTTATTTTTTTCAATTGCAAAAGCTGTTTTGATACTATATTCTGGTTTTATGAGCATTTGGGCACCAATCGCACTTTGTTTTTTGTTGTTTATTATTCTGTTTATCGTTTTTGCCGCAGCGGTTCCTGGTATGAAAATTAGAACGGAACTTTGGGCAACCTTGATTGGGCTGCTTGCGGTTCTTCCGGTTGCGTTTACCGAATATGTTGTGCTCAACCTTCCTATATTTACATCTAACAGTTTTATTTCAGTTATTGTAACAGCTTTGATTTTTAACGGACTTATTGAAGAGTCATTGAAAATGATAGGAATGTTTCTTTTGCCTGCAAAAAAACTGACAATTTCAACTTTCTTTTGCAGCTGTATATTGTGCGGACTTGCCTTTGGAAGTTTTGAATCTGTAATTTATATGCTTGTTTTTCTGCAGAAAAACACAGGCACAGGAACAGAAGCTATATTTAATCTTGTGCTTGCGCGCTTGTGTACGGCAGTTCTTATTCACACATTCTGTGCAGGGCTTTCAGGTTTGTATATTTGGACTTTCAAAAAGAAAAAAGTAAAAGTTGCACCTTTTATATGGGCTGTAATTTTGCATGGACTTTACAATTTTTTTGCAAGTTATCCTAAACCTTTTTATTATTTTATAATTCCAGTTATTTTATTTGCTGCAGTAGAATGTAGAATACGATATCAGTCTATTTCAGAGTACAAATCAGAAAACTAAAAATAATAGTAACTTTTGACTGTCTTTCGAAGAATTTATTTGACAGATTAGTAATGTAACTATAAAATGCATAGTTGTATACAACAGTTAAAATATCTTTGCATCATGTGTACAATCAAAAAGGCTGAATTTTACAAAAAACGGTAAATAAAAGGCATTTCCGTACAGGTATACTTCATTTAATGGCTAAGACCAGATTTATAGGAGAAATTATGAAGTCGATTAAAGATGTTGTAAAAACTGTAAAACGCCCGGAAAAAGTCCTTCAGTTTGGTGAAGGCGGATTTTTGCGTGCCTTTGTAGACTGGCAGATTGATGTTGCAAACGAAAAAGCAGGTTTTAACGGAAATGTTGTTATTGTTCAGCCACTTGAAAAAGGTATGGTTGAAGCATTGAATGAACAGAACAATTTGTATACAACAGTTCTTCGCGGCATGAAAGACGGAAAGCCGACAGTTGAAACAAGAACTATTACTTCTATCAGCCGTTCAATAAATCCATACACAAATTTCGATGAATATATAGCTCTGGCTTCAAGTCCGGATTTACGTTTTATCGTTTCTAACACAACAGAAGCAGGAATCCGCTTTGATTCAGAAATTGACGGAGTTCCGGTTACTTTAGACCAGAAACCGCAGAAAAACTTTCCTGCAAAAGTTACAGCATTCCTTTATAAAAGATTTAAGGCATTTAATGGCGATAAATCAAAAGGCATGATTCTTATTCCTTGTGAACTTTCTGATCAGGCAGGTCTTAATTTAAGAATCAACATTCTGCGCTATGCAGAAATGTGGCAGCTCGGTCCTGATTTTATCAACTGGTTTGATGAAGCATGTGATGTTTGTTCATGTCTTGTTGACCGCATTGTTCCTGGCTATTTCCCGCTTCTTTCTAAAGACGAAAACGGAAAGACACAGGCAGAAAATATCTGCGAAAAACTTGGCTACGAAGATAAATTGCTTGATTCTGCTGAACTTTTCCATTTCTGGGTAATTGAATCTAAAAAGCCGCATGAAGATGAACTTCCGTTAGTAAAAGCAGGACTTTCTGTAAAGTGGGTTCAGAACATGGACTATTATCATACAAGAAAAGTCAGAATCCTTAACGGAGCACATACTTCTTCTGTTCTTGCCGCTTACCTTGCAGGTTCAAATTATGTTCAGGACATTGTTTGCCCTGAAAAAGTCGGCAACGGTTTTAACGAACCGAATCCGGATGCCGGAAAGTTCATGCACGATGTTATTTTTAACGAAATTATTCCTTCAATCGATGGCGATCAGGAAGACCTTAAAGGTTATGCAAACGATGTTTTAACACGCTTCCAGAATCCGTTTAATCCGCACCGCTTAATTGAAATTTCGCTTAACAGCATTGCAAAATACTGGACTCGCTGTCTGCCGTCTGTAACAGGCTATATTGCAAAAAATGGTTCAGTTCCAAAACTTCTGGCATTCTCTATGGCTTCGTTAATTGCTTTCTATAATGGAACAGAAATCAAGACAGACGATAAAGGCGTAAAATATCTTGAATCAAAACGCGATGACGGTGTTTATCCGAACAAAGATACAATGCCGGTTCTTGAATTCTTTGCTGCACTCAACAAGGAAACAAAAGATGCAAAAGTGATTGTAAACCGCGTTTTAACAAATGTTGAATTCTGGAAAGAGGATTTAACAAAATATGCAGG
>Ga0129306_1002302_pt1 | contig 17466 bp, 15 predicted proteins | sample P827metagenome_FD_94438 | JGI IMG/M metagenome (GOLD analysis project Ga0129306, IMG submission 94438) | Capybara group fecal microbial communities from Wisconsin, USA - P827 metagenome | ecosystem: Host-associated > Mammals > Digestive system > Large intestine > Fecal | place: USA: Wisconsin... | reverse complement strand
GACAGGCCCTGCCTGGCAGCCTGAGTTAATGCGCCCTGCCAGGCGAACTGAGGGGATAATACTGGCTGCCCTACAGACGAGCTTACTATGGCTCTCCCTATACGCTATTTGTGCGGTGTTGCCATAGATCTCATTCCAGCCATCCACAATTTCCTGAGGGGTATCCTTGGGCAGAATAATGGATCTCCACATGGCCAAATTGATGTCATAACCAAGCTCTTGGAACGTAGGCACATCAGGCCAGAAGGGGGAAGCGGTATTGCCAGTCAGGGCCAGGACCTTCAGATTGCCTGCCTCTACCTGGGCCGCGATTTCAGAGGGGTAGGGAACACCAGCGTCCAGATCGCCGCCCAGAACGCCCAATACGATGTTGGCTCCGCCTTTAATGGATACCCGAGTAAACGAAGCCCCCGAGGTCTGCTCGATTAAATGACGTGTATAGTCATGGTTGGTCCAGTTACCGGAAACCCCAATGCGAATTTTTCCAGGATTGGCGGCCGCATACTCCAGGAATTGCTTTGCATCCATATCCTTATAAGGTCCATCGGCACTGACTACCAGATAGTTGGCGTCGGTGGCATCCAACCCCACGTAGGTAAAATCATTATGTGTATAGGTAGCACCCTCCACCAGATACTGGTCTGTAACCAGAGAAATTGCTCCCTGTCCAATGGTCAGGCCGTCAGTTTCAGCGTTCATCACATTGGTCATGGCGACTACACCGCCGCCAGTTGTCTCATTGACAATATTGATGGGTACACCAGAATACTTCTCGGCACATTTTGCCCACAGACGGGCCGTAACATCATGACCTCCACCAGCAGACGAGGGCACGATCAGGGTAACAGCGGAATCGGGGCGCCAAGATTCTTTTTCCTCCACTGGATCCTGAGACTGTGCAGTACTGCTGCTGCCAGCAGGCTCAGAAGAAGCAGCACCGGTCGAGGTCTGGGGTTTATTGCCGCAGGCAGCCAAGGAAATACATAAGCCCATGGCTAGAATTATGGCTATACGTTTTTTCATTTTTTATCCCTCCAGAACATTTTAATCGGTTTTCAGATTTAAGGTAAACTACCAAACAGGATACTTTCCGGACAGCACCTGTTTTCTGACTGATAGATATTACTGGTTCGCGTTGGCCTGATTTAAGATCAATGTGGACAGGGTCCGGGCATATTCAACAACGTTTTTGGTAATCAGCTCCCGTTTTTCTGTTGTCAAACGGATGGCTGGAGTGCCGCAGCACAAACTGGCGCACACTTGGCCGTCGTGACCAAAGACTGGGGCGGCGATTCCGATAGCGCCTAGAGAAGACTCCTCTATGCTGATAGATATGCCCGTTCTGCGGATTTCCCGATACTCCGCTTTCAATTGCTGTACATCGGTGATTGTGTTGGGGCACAACTTTTGCAGAGGGTACTTTTTAATTAGGGCATCAATGCTACTCTCATCTTGATAGGCGGCCAACAGTTTTCCGTGCGCCGAAGCGTTCAGGGGGAGCGCCCTCCCTATGTTGCCCTCAATGCGCAGGTTTTCCGGCGAACGAACCCGGTATAGGATATGAGCATACCCATTCTCCCAGCGAGCCAATGTACAGGTTTCCCCGGTGATTCCGCATAACCGCTCCAAAACAGGACGACAAATACTCCAATTTAAGGCATATTTTTCGTAAGCGGCATGAAGCCGTAAAACAGAGCAACCAAGTGAGTATTTCTTATTCTTTTGCTGCTGGACAAAATTTTCCTTGACCATTGCCGCCAAGATTTTATAGGTACCGCTTTTGGTACAATCAATTGCCTGTGCCAATTCTCCCAGTGAAAACTCATACGGCGTGGTACTTAGTTTTTCAAAAAGGATCAATGCCTTTTCAACGCTGCTCATGATCACACCCTCTTTTGTTTCCATATAGGAAAAATGTATTTCTTATTTATAAAAAATTATATCATCCAGCAACTTATTTGTCAATTACGTTAAATACTGTCGATTATTTTTGTATTTTTTATGCAAAATACATAATTGGTTTGTTGCATGTGTATCATAGAATAAATCAATATTTCCGCACTGGAAATAGAAATTCATTTTTATGTCCATATAGGAAACGCTTATTTCTCATAACGCAAAAGACATCCCCAGGATGGTACTATCATAGGGGAAGCCCCTACATCCTTAATGCAGTGGTGGGTTTGTCCCCGCGCCATCCGCCTGATCGATTATGATATCCAATGATTTGTTCCCAGCCAGGTAATCACTCCTGTGTTACGTTAGTGCACGGAATAGATACCTTTTCCACCATCTGGAACTGCGTTTCGAGGAAAAAATAGGGACCAGCTTGTGATCAGCCGGTCCCCATTTATATGGACACTATGGTGTTCTGAAGTAAAAAGCAAAGTTCATCGACGGTGTGCGCTCCCCCAGGAGGCCAGCCAAACGCAGACCGAAAGCCCGACGCCCAGCACCGCCATTCCCAGGCAGGCCGGGACGGCAGCACCTTCGCCGGCCATCCGGCCCGTCAGACAGACGAGCAATGTCGAGGCAGCCAGAGACACCACTGCCGCCTCCCGAATCGTCAATCCGAACAGGGCCGCGGACAGTACCGCACTGCATCCCAGCAGCCCGCACAGGCCCAGCCGAAGCGTGTCGCCTGCAATGGGCTGGAGGGCGCGCAGAAGATCTGCCTGGGCGGAGGTGTCCATGGCGGAAAAACCCGGCACGAAGCGGGCGGCCAACCCGCTCAAAACCGGGAGCGCCGACTGTGAAGCCGCCAGCGCCGGGGCCGCCGCCAGCGCTCCCGCGCACAGCAGGACCGGCAGCAGGGCGCGCACCGTCAGCCCAGGCCTCGTCATTCCACGGCGGACATGGCCCGTCCACAGCAGCAGGGCCACCAGGCCCAATGCCAGCGCTCCGCCGGCCAGGTCAATGCAAACGTCCCGGAGCTGCCCGCTGCGTCCGGGCACAAAGGTCTGGTGAAACTCATCCAACCCCGCCAGCGCCGCGCACAGCAGGACCGTCACGGCCCCCCGGACAGTCCTTCGCCGCAGCAGGAAAGAGAGGGCAAACCATACCAGCAGAGCCAGCACAAAGTACAAAAACATGTGCGCCGCCTTCCGCTCAAAAAAGGACAGCACCTCCACGGCGGCGTTCTGGGCCGCGGCGTCCGCCCCGGCAAACACCGGGGACAGGCTGTGGAGCAGCCGCCACAGCAGCCGGTCAGACAAGTCCCCGGAGACCGCCGCGGTCTGAGCGGAAAAGTTCCATATGACTCTGTACCAGAGCAGGACGGGCAGCCAGACGGCAGCGCGCAGGACGTCAAAACAGCGAATTTGGTTCATAGTTCGGCTCCTGTGTAAAAAATCGTCGGTCAACGGCCAAGCACCCGTCCGCCTCTCGGGCGCGTCAAAGGCTCGGGGCCCGCCGGGCCGTCTGCCGCCATTATAGCACGGCTTTCTGAGATTGGCAAAATCCGGCGAATCGTCCGCATGCCGGAAGCAGCGCCGTGGACGGACGCCACAAGCTACTCCCGATGCAGCCCGGCAGACTGGGGTCCTCTTTTAACACGTTGATCATAGCCGTTAAAGGCCTCCGCAGGCCATAAAACAGTTGCCCAAAGGTACCCTTTCGGGGTAAAATATGTCCGGAAAGATTGTGAGAATGACCGGAGTAAACAAGGAGATGGTGATTGATGCCCACCCTCTATTACAAAGATGCTCAGAAGCTGGGCCAGAAAGAATTTCGCGCTTGTACCGCCAAGGGGCTGTCCCCCTATCTCCCGGTGCTGGATGACCTGGTCCCTGCCGAGCGCATGTTCCAGGGAATGGATCTGGGTGTTGTTCAGGTGCCCATGGAGTTCCTTGTGGGTACCAGGAGCAGACAGCGGACTGAGGCCTTTGCCCGGAACTTTATGCCGCTGCTTCCCGAGGAGAGCGAGTTTGCGAAAAAGTGGCAGAACCTCTGCCAGTCCCACCTGGAGAAAGGAATCCGGGACCCCATCAAGGCCTATGAATATATGAACCGCTTCTACGTGGAGGAGGGCAACAAGCGGGTCAGCGTGTTGAAATTCTTCGGCGCGGACACGGTATATGCCCAGGTGACCCGTATTCTGCCGGAACGGAACGGGCAGAAGGATGTGGAGCTCTACTACGAATTCTTGGAGTTCTACCGGCTCAGCAAAGTCAATTTTATTGAGTTCTCAAAGCTGGGCAGTTTTTTCCAACTGCAGCGGCTGCTGGGCAAGGGCCCGGAAGAGCCCTGGACAGATGAGGACCGCAGCGGCTTTTCCACGGCGTACTACTATTTCCGTCAGGCCTACGAGGCCAACGGCGGAAAGCGTCTGAGCTCCACGGTGGGGGACGCCATGCTGGCTTATATCAAGATCTACGGCTATCCGTCCCTCCGAAGCCGGAGCGCAGCGGAGATCAAGAAGGCCGTGGCCCGGGTCTGGGAGGACATCACCCTCCAGCAGGAAGAGACGCCCATCGACGTCAAGCTGATCCCGGAGGAGGAGACGGGCGGCGGGCTTCTCTCCAAGGTGTTCAAGAGCAAAACCGAAGTGCGGAAGGCCGCCTTTATCCACGACAAGAACCAGGACACGTCCGGCTGGACCTTTGGCCACGAGCTGGGACGCCAACATGTACAGCGGGTGTTCCAGGGAGAACTGGAGACCACCGCCTATTTTAACGCCCTGGACGGCGATCCGCTGCAAGTGATCGAGCGGGCCATCGCCGACGGCAATACCACCATCTTTACCACCTCGCCCCGGCTGCTTCCCGCCAGCCTGCGCGCGGCGGTGGACCATCCGGAGTGTGTGATCCTGAACTGCTCCCTGAATAAATCCCACCGCTATATCCGTACCTACTATGCCAGAATGTACGAGGTAAAGTTTATCATCGGGGCCATTGCCGGCTCTCTGGCGGGCAGCAATCCTGTGGGATATATCTGCGATTATCCTATTTTCGGCCAGATGGCCGGGATCAACGCCTTCGCGCTGGGGGTACAGCTGGTAAATCCCAGAGTAAAGGTCTATCTGGAGTGGTCCGCCGTAGACGGCGTGGCCGCCGCCGCAAAGCGGCTGACCGACCGTGGGATCCGGCTGATCTCCTCTCAGGATCTGGCAAAGCGGGAGGACGGAAGGCACAGCAGCTTCGGTCTGTCCCTGATCAATGAAGATGGCCAGGTCCCCCTGGCCATGCCGGTCTGGCAGTGGGGCGTCTATTACGAATCCATGCTCCGCCGGATCCAGAGCAAGTCCTTCCAGTTGGAATATGAGGAGAGCAGCAAGGCCCTGAATTACTACTGGGGAATGTCCGCCGGGGTAGTGGATCTTCGCTGCTCAGACAGAGTGCCGGACGGATCGAAAAAGCTGGCGGCACTGCTCCGGGAAGGGATTTGCGCCGGACTGTACGGTCCCTTCCAGGGTCCGCTGTACGCCCAAGGCGGCAGACTGATGGCAAAAAAGGGACAATCCCTGAGTTTGGAACAGATTATCAATATGGACTGGCTGGTGGAAAACATTGAGGGTTCCATCCCGGTCTACGAGGAATTGAATGATACCGGAAAGGCCACCGTGGGCATTGTGGGCATCGACCTGTTCACCGAGGAACGGCAGTCTTCTAAGGAGCCGATGGCACAGGCAAAGGAACAGACGACACCTCCCAGTAAGGCCGGAGGACAGAAATGAGAATTTTAGCCGTTGCGGATGAGGAATCCAAATATTTTTATGATCATTACTCCCCCGGGAAGCTGGATGGATTTGACCTGATCCTGGCCTGCGGAGATCTGCGGAAGGAATATCTGGAATTTCTGGCCACCCTGGCCCACTGTCCGGTGCTGTATGTCCACGGCAACCACGACGATGCCTTTGACGCCGCACCGCCCGGCGGCTGCATCTGCGTGGAAGACCAGATCTACACCTACCGGGGTGTCCGGATCCTGGGACTGGGCGGCTCTTACCGCTACCGGGACGGAACGCATATGTACACCGAGTCCCAGATGGCGCGCCGTATCCGAAAGCTGAAGTTCCGCCTTTGGCGGAGCGGCGGTTTTGACATCCTGATGACCCACGCCCCGGCTCGGCACATCAACGATTTTGATTCGCTGCCTCACCGGGGCTTCGTGTGTTTCACGGACCTGCTGGAGCAGTACCGTCCGAAATACTTTGTCCACGGTCATATCCACCGCAGCTACGGCCCCAATATTCCCCAGCGGTCCAGCCATGGTGATACCACAACGATCAACGCCAGCGGATATTATGTGTTTGAGTATTGAGTCAGGCCCTGTGGAGCGTAACAGATAACTTTAAGGGGACGCGGTTGGTCAAGCCGCGTCCCCCTTCCCATTCAATATTTTCTTTTGTCCCCGCTCCACACAAGCTCCCAATTTCCAGCCATCCGGCGGAGCGGCCCCTTCCGGACAGGAGTGTCGGCGGGTCAATACAGGTCGCCGCGCCGGGCGGAGCGAATGGGGAGCTGCCGGCGGATGGCTTCATTTTGGGCAAAGTCGATCTCGGCCAGAAGCACTTCCTCCCCTGTGCCGGCCCGGGCCACAACCGTACCCCAGGGGTCCGCCAGAATGGAGTTCGCATAGGAGACATACTCCTCTGTCTCGTCCCGGGCCGGCGCGGTCCCCAAGGTAAAAATCTGATTATCCACTGCCCGCTGCCGGAACAGCAATTCCCAATGGGCCGGGCCAGTGGTCATATTGAAGGCCGCGGGGACCACGATCAACTGGGCGCCCCGGTCGGCCATGGTCTTCGCCAGCTCCTGAAAGCGAAAATCAAAGCAGATGCACAGGCCGATTTTACCGAATTCCGTGTCAAACACGGTGATCTGGCTGCCCGGGCTGAGCACTTCCGATTCCCGAAACCGCTGTCCACCCTCCACGTCTATGTCGAACAGGTGCGCCTTCCGGTGCTTCGCGATCTGCCGTCCTCCCCGGTCAAAGACATAAGAGGTGTTGTACACCTTCCCGTCAGAAAGCTCCGGCATGGAGCCTCCCACCAAATAGATCTGTAGCTCCCGGGCGGTCTGGGACAGAGCGGTCCAAGCCACGCCGCACTCTTCCTCGCCATATGCGCGGAAGAAGCGGTTGGAATAGGGACAGCAGAACATTTCCGGCAGCACGGCCAGATCAATTCCATCCTGGGCCGCCTGGTACAACAGTTCCCTCGCATGGATCAGATTCTGCTGTTTGTCATGTACTACCTTCATCTGGATCATGGCTGCGCGCATGACTCCCACCACCTTATATTGTCATCTATCAAGATCAGTATGGCACGTCTCCGGTAAATCCGCAACCAGATTTTTTTAGCCAAGGGCGGCGCGCAGACTTTTCCCGAACCTATACAAAGCCTCTGAATCTCACAGTACCTCTTTACATCGTTAAAGCGTTTCGTTATAGTACCGCGCTCCCAGTCCCAGGTAAAAGGACGGTATATTCAAACAGCGCCTGCGGCTCCAACCACAGGCGCTGTCATTTTTCCTTTTCCGCTAAGCGGCCGTTTTACTGCGTGGCGCTGCCGCAGACCACGCTGTTCTCCTTTTTCTCCACGTTCCGTTCCGGTATTCGGACCTCGTCTCCCTGATCCCGGTTCAGGTCTTCCGGCTCGTGGAAGGTGGGCACCACCTGGTGCAATGCGTCCCGAATAACAGTGGGGTCGTTTTTCTCCAGGGCCGCCGACAGCACCGCCAGCTTGCCCCGCAGTTCCTCCGGGGTGATACCGGGCTGACGCTCCACGAAGATCTGGTCGTTTTCCGTCTTTTCAATGTCCCGGCTGGCGATCAGCAGCTCCTCGTACAGCTTCTCGCCGGGCCGCAGGCCGGTCTCTACGATGTCAATGTCCCGGTAGGGCACATAGCCGGACAGACGGATCAGATTCTCCGCCAGGTCCAGGATTTTCACCGGCTGGCCCATGTCCAGCACGTACAGCTCGTTCTGCCGGGCCATAGCCCCGGCCTGGAGTACCAACTGGGCCGCCTCGGGGATAGTCATGAAGTAGCGGATGATCCGCTTGTCCGTGACGGTAATGGGGCCTCCAGCGGCGATCTGCCGCTTGAACAGGGGGACCACACTGCCGTTGGACCCAAGTACGTTGCCGAAACGCACCGCGGCAAAGGTGGTCCCGCTCTGCCCCTTCATGGACTGCAAGATCATCTCGCACAGCCGCTTGGTAGCGCCCATGACGGAGGTAGGATTCACGGCCTTGTCTGTGGAGATTTGGATGAACTTTTCCACGCCGTACTCATCCGCCGTCCGCACTAGGTTCAGCGTTCCGAATACGTTGTTCCGCACCGCCTCCTGGGGGCTCTGCTCCATGAGCGGCACGTGCTTGTGGGCGGCGGCGTGGAACACCACGTCGGGCCGGTACATGGCGAAGAGCTGCCGCAGCCGCTCCCCGTCCCGGACAGAGGCGATCTCCACCACCAGATTCAGCCGTTTGCCGAAGTGGTACAGCAACTCCTGCTGGATGTCGTAGGCGTTGTTTTCATAGATATCCACGATAATGAGCCGTTTGGGATGGTGCTTGGCGATCTGGCGGCACAGCTCGGAGCCGATGGAGCCGCCTCCGCCCGTCACCAGGACTGTCTTTCCGCCCAGGAAATCATCCACCGGGGCAGGGTCCAGCCGCACCGGCTCCCGGCCCAGCAGGTCTTCGATCCGGATTTCCCGCAGCTGGCTGCGGATGGGCGTCTGGGCGATCAGGTCCAAAGTGCTGGGCAGGATGGTCACCCGCACCCGCTCCAGGCCGGACAGCTCCTGCAAGATCTCATGGCGGCGCTCCTCCGAAATGGAGGGGATCGCCACCAGCAACTCCCGGATGTCCATGGCCCGCAGGCGGTCGGGAATGTCCGCGATCCGTCCCTTGACCTCCACCCCGTGAATCCGGTTGTGGACCTTGGCGGGGTCGTCGTCGAAAAAGCACTGAACGGTGTAATGGCTGTCGGGATTGCTTTGCAGCTCCTCCAGCAGCTGCACGCCCGCGGCCCCGGCGCCGATGATGGCCACTGGGACCCGGGGGCCTCCCCGCCGGAACAGGACCCGGCTGCGGTAGACCCGGTAGGAAAACCGCACCAGCAGCATCCCCAGCACCCACAGGCAGGTGATGGCTACCAGCAGGATGAAGGAGATGACGCCGTCCATCAGGGTGCGGCTGATGACCTCATAGGACAGAAAGCCGCAGAAAGCCGCCATGGACAAGGACAGGTATTCCCTGCTCTCCGCATAGCGCCAAAGGCTGTCGTATGTATGGAACAGCAGCTGAAAGACCGCCGTGCAGGCGTACAGCACCAGCAGGTGTTTCAGCAGCAGACCCTGTCCCACGGCGTCGGGAAGGCCGTATCGAAGGGAAAATATGCTGAGGGCCAGGGCGACGCCCAGCAGGATCAGACTGTCGCATAAAAAAAGAAGGGGGTTGCGAAAACGGCTCATGGTAGTATCTGCCTTTCCAGCTCCGGCCGGGGCCTGAGACACCGGCGGAATACTTGCCAAAGCAACGGAAGGTCGCTTTTCTATAACAATATAACATAATCTTTTGACGATGGAAAGGCATTTCGACAAATTTGCCCCCCTGGAAAACAGTTCCCATCTCTGCGGCCGAAAGCCGTCCAATGATTGTGGCAGACCATAGAAAGTATAAAATAACAAGAAAAAGAATTTATATGTTGGACTTTTAAAACCGATTCCCCGGTGGAACAGATGGTCCAATCCAAAAAGGCCAGCGGGCGGTACGTATATCTGGACGCCGCCGACCTCCAGACCTACCTGGACGGGCTGCCCCGGATGATGACCGAGTACCTGACCATAACCCTCACCGGTACCACCGACAGCCCAATCAAGCTCACTGGCTTTTACGGCTCCGGCGCCATTGTGCTGGAAGCGGAGAACCTGGGCGACTGCACCATCCGGAACCAGGTGGTGGCGGAGCGGTGCTCCATCCACCTGTGGCTGCGGAAGCTGCAGCTGGAGGCTCCCGCGGACCTGGCCGAGGAGCCGGCACTGGCTCTCTTCCGGCAGTGCGGGTATGTCCGCGTCCTGGACTGCCAGCTGACAGGCAACGACGTCTGCCGGGGCATCCGGGGCGAGGGCGGAAGCCATGTGTTTGTGGAGACCTGCACCGCCAGCCACTTTAAAAACATGCTGGTGGCCAACTACTCCTCCGTGGTGACGGTGAAGTGTGCCGCCTCGGAGGACTTCCACGACAACGACCTGGGCGTCTACGTGTGGAACGGCGGCATCGTCCTGCTGACGGGCTATTCCTCGGAGACCCTGGGCGGAACGTACAACATGAAATCCGGCGGCCTGATCACGAAGGTAGCCGGCACGGTGCTGTAAGGAGGGACTGCAATGACACTTTATTTATATGATAAGAGCACCGGACGTTTGGTGCGGGAGATTCAGGACGTGGTCTCCTACACGGACCAGTCCGTGACCACCGCTGCTGCGGAGTACGGCCCTTTGGCGGAGGGACTGGAACTGTCCGAAACGGCGGACTGCGCAGGGACGCTCCGGGCGGATTACCGCCGGGACTATCCCTCCATGGAGAGCCGGCTGGAGGACCTGGAAACGCTGGTGGCGGAGCTGTTGTTTGGAGGTGAGGCGGAATGACGCTGGCATTGACCCTGCTGCTGCGGGTGGTGCGCCGCAGAGTGAGTAAGGGAGAGGCTCTTGACGCCGTCCTGACGGATTATCCCCGGCTGACGGAAGAGGAACGGGCGCAGGTCGAAAGCGCCCTCGCGGGCTGAGGCAAAAAGAAAGTCCTGAGAAGAACTCTTCTCAGGACTTTTTCTATACTTACTCAAAACTTCCAGAAGCCCAGGGCGTAGAGGGCGCATAGCCGGACGCTGCCCGCCAGGATGGCGGCCCAGCAGAAGCCCAGCAGGCCGTAAGGGGGCATCAGCAGCAGCGCCGAGACCAGATAGGTCCCGCCGTAGATCACCTGGATGACCAGAATCCAGCGGGTGGAGCAGCATTTTAAGATCATGGGCTGGGCCATGTTCCCCGCGATGCTGATGACCGCTCCTAGATTCGCCAGGAAGATGTAGGGCGCGGACTGGGTGTAAAGGGTTGGATAGAGCAGCCGGGTGAACCAGGGGGCCAGCAGCCGGCAGCCCAGCAGGAATACCCCCAGGCACGCCAGGGAGAGTCCATTGACCAGGGCGAACAGCTTTTTCGACGCGGTGAAATTCTTCTGGGAAAAGTAGCCCAGCAGGACGCCTGCTATGGGAGTCATGACGATGCCGGCGCTCTTGCCAAAGAAGGAGGCGGTGGAGTAGTAGGAGACGCTCTCCGCGCCCAAGGTGGGATAGATGATCATGCGGTCGGCATACAGCAGCACGGTGCCCACCAGACTGGCCAGCATGAAGGCTACCAGCTTCCGGGAGGTCTCCTCCAGCAGCGGCGTCCGGGAGAGAGGCTCCCGCTGGAAGCCGGTGGTCCGTGCCACGTAGAGCAGGCCCGCGCCCTCCCCCAGCAGAAACACCAGCGGCCAAAGCTCCGCGGTGGCGAACACCACGGCGGCGGCGATATAGGCCCCGCTGACCAGAATATTGGCCCGCAGGATGCGGCGGAAGTTCAGCTCCAGCCGGAAAAAGGCGCTGGCGTACTGGTACAGGTTGGCCACCAGGATATGGCCGGTCAGCAGCAGCGCCGTCAGCCAGGAATAGCCGAACACCGCCCACAGTACCAGGGAAAAGACCACCGACAGGGCCGAGCCTGCCAGGCACAGGAGATTGAAGTCCCCATTCTCCCCCGCTTCCTCGTACCGGCTGTTCTGCACCAGTCGGATGTTGTTCAGGGAATTGCCCACCAGCGACGTGCACACGTTGGCAAGGCCGGTGACCGTCAGGAGGGTGCCGTAGTCACCGTCCGTCAGCCGGGCCGCCAGCAGAGGGAACACCACGATCTGCCGGGCGAAGGTATAGATGACGGAGGCCAGAATGTTGATGACAAAGTCGCCGGTGATCCGGGCGGCCTGATGTTTTCGGAAACTCATACGCGGTTCTTTCTGGCCGCCGTCCGGCTATCCTTCACAAAGGTGTACAGCAGCACCAGGAAACAGGCGAGAACAAAGGCAAACGCCATGGCTGTGCCCACAGTCTTCACCAGAATCGGCGCCTGCTGGGGCTTCTGCATGACGGTCTGGCTGAACTGGGCGGAGAGATCCGGCGGCACAGGGTCCGGGGTAAACTCCCGGGACAACTCCGTCAAGGTCAGTTCCATGGAATAGGTGCTCCCGCCCACCTCCTGCAGATTTCTCAGGTAACTGCTGAAAAGGACCTGCGCCACAGAGTCTTCCAAAGCGGTCATCTTGAGCTGGAAGGTGTTGGAGCTGGTCTGGGACACGGAGAGATGGTCAGCCACGCACAGTGCCCCGGTGCTCTTTTGCAGTACACCGTCCTCATCCACGGTGTCGGGCTCCTGAAGCTGGCGCTGGGTGGCCTCGGCCTGGGTCTTCTCCATGACAGCGTCATTCATCAGTAGTTCTTTGCAGTCGGAGACCGCCTCCTTATACGCCTGTTCGGCTGCCGCATAGGCACCGGAGCGTTCCGATGGAGCCGCGTCCTCTGCCTCATATTCCGCGAAGTACTGCTGGAGGAAGGCATCTTTGGTTTTGGCCTGGGCCGTATAGCGGGAGAGGTCCGTCACCGTAAAGTCATACTGGTAGGAGGCGATGCTGGTCCCTGTCTCCGGCACCGCGGAGGGGGTCTCCGCCGTATACTGTTCGTACTGCGCCACGGCACGAGCATAGGACCGCCGGGCGGTGATGGTGGACAGACCGCCCAGCAGGCACATTGCCAGCAGGATGACATACCATTTTTTCAGTAAGATCCTGATCAAGTCATTGACACTGTATTCCATTGTCTGCTCCTTCCGAATGTTTGCTGAAGTAAATGAACACCAGCAGGTACGCCAACAGCATTCCGCCGGTGAAAAGGGTGGTCAGAAGCGCGCCGTCGTTCAGGATGATGATATAGATGGCGAACAGGGCGGTCAGCAGGCCGGTATGCTCCCGGGTGTCGTATGTACGCAGACTCCGCAGGAGCAAAACCAGAAGCAGAGACATCAGCAGCATCCCCAGGAAGCCCATCTGGGCGTAGGACTCGCCCAGATACCCGGTGTTCGTGTTCGAGCCCTTGAACGTGCCGCCTGTAAAGGCGTAGACGACCTGGCCCACGGAACCCTGGTACGGATAAGTGAGCCCAAGCATCCTGCCAATCTGGCCATCACTGAAATACAGCTTGGGGTATTGGCTGAAGCACTCGTAATAGGTGAACTTGTTGTCCGCCGGATGGAAGATGGCCCGGATGGCGATCAGGGAATTGAGCATGATGCCCAGAGAGTGCTGCCCCGCTTTATCCAGCCGGTATGCCAGGATGACGCCTAAAAAGAGGAGCGCCAATCCCAGGTACATGAGCTTCAGCAGATGCCCGGTCTTGGAGAGCAGGTAGATCACCAGGATGGGCACCAGGATAAACAGTATGATTTTTTGGCCTGTTTCCATGTACAGCAGGAGCTGGAGGACCACCGCCGCCAGCAGCCAGCGGTATTTTTTCTGATACAGGAACATCAGGCAGGCGAAGGGAAGAACGACCTTCCCGGTCCAGTTCAGGAGATAGCCGAAGCCGGGGGGGTACGTGGCGTTGGCCCGCATCTGGTAGATATAGCTGAAGTCAAAGGCCGCCAGCCCGTTGAAGCCGTTGTAAAGAACAGGGACCAGGAGCACAAAGATCACCAGAACGCCGAAGGCCACGGTGATGTAGTTCCGGATGCCCTTGATGTGGACGGGCAGACTGTTTTGGGCCGGTCGGCGGATCAGGAAAATCTGAAGGAGCACGCAGAGGAACACAGCGGCCATATACCGGCTGCTGCCGTCCGAAAACGAGTAAAACGCCAGCATGGGCGCCACAGAGTACACAAATTGCAGATGGAAGAGGAACGTCACCGTGTCATGCTCCCGCTTAGGCAGATAGGCGAACAGCGCCAGATACATGAGGGACGCCACCACATACTTGAAAAAGCTGGGCGCGTACACCAGCCCCGCGTACGCGTATTGGGGGCTGGCCGCCCAGACATACAGCGCGTCCAGCACGAATTTATAAAGGATGCCCAGCCCCCAGAACAGCGCTGTCTCATGGACGGACGCGAACCGGTCCAGGCCGGTCAGCAGCGGGGTCACCGCGCAGCGGAGCTGGAGCCAGCGGCTTTTGATACTTGCAATCATGAGCGTTCCAATATCCCTTTCTCTTTTTTCAGAACTCCCCCGCCATATCGGTGCTGGCGAAGTCCGTCAGGGGCAGCTTCACCGGCTGGCCGGTCTTTTGACTCTTATAGATAGCCAGGATCATCTCCAGGGCGTTCCGGCCCGCCACCGCATCCACGTAGGGCTTCCGGTCGTGCTCAATGGCGTCGATGACGTCGGCGAACAGGCTGGTGTGTCCGTTGCCGTAGACGTTGCTGGTCACTTCCTGAAGGCCCTTGTTCTTCTCGTCGGCCTCCTCCGCGTCGGCGAAGTCCCACACGTCGATGTTGTTGGTGGAAGTGCCGCCCAGCTTCACCGTGCCGGTCTCACCGAACAGGTACAGCGTCTCCTCCAGGTTTTTGGGGTAGACGTTGGAGGTGCCCTCGATGGTGCCGATGGCGCCGTTTCTGAACTTTACCACGGCAAGGCCCACGTCCTCGGCTTCCAGGTAGTGGTGGAACTGCTGGCAGGTGACGCCGTAGACCTCCTCCACCTCGTCCCCCATCATCCAGCGCAGCAGGTCAATGCCGTGGATGCACTGGTTCATCAGGCAGCCGCCGTCCTGGGCCCAGGTGCCCCGCCAGGGAGCCTGGTCGTAATAGCCCTGGTTCCGGTTCCAGCGGACGTGGATGGAGCCGTGGGACAGCTTGCCGAAGCGGCCCGCCTCTAAAGCACGGCGGGTCTCCTGCACCGCGATATTAAAGCGGTTCTGGTGGCAGGCCGAGACCTTGACCCCTTTTGCCTCGCTGCGGCGAATAATCTCCTCCGCGTCGGCCATGTTCATGGCCATGGGCTTTTCGATGATGACGTTCACCCCGGCGTCAATGCAGTCCAGGGCGATTTGGGCGTGGAGACCGCTCTCCGTGGCAATGCTGACCAGCTGGAGGTCGTTCTCCGTCAGCAGCTGCTGATAGTCGGTGTAGCGCTTGATGGAAGCGTCCTTCTCCAAGCTGTGCTTGGCAAGGAGCGTCTCCATGGCCTCCGGCAGTACGTCGCAGACGGCGACGATGTTCAGGTGGTTGTTCACGGCGGCCTTGATGTGGTTCACGGCGATGCGGCCGCAGCCGATGAGGGCATAATTCATACTGGCACTTCCCTTTTCAAGTTGTTTCGTTGCTCTCGGACACGGCGCCGTTTTCCAGGCGGTAGCCGCTTCCGCATTCCTGACAGACCGCGGCGCTGTCCTCCTGGAAGGCCAGCTTGCAGCCGCAGCGGCAGACGTAGCCGTGGACCTTCGCCGGGGCGCCGTAGACCAGCGCGTAGTCGGGCACGTCCCGGGAGACCACCGCCCCGGCGCCCACAAAGGCGTACTTCCCCACCGTGTGGCCGCAGATCAGGGTGGCGTTGGCGCCGATGCTGGCGCCCCTGCGGACGACGGTGGGACGGAATTCTGTTTTCCGGGAGATAAAAGCCCGGGGATTGATCACGTTGGTGAACACGCAGGAGGGGCCGAGAAACACGTCGTCCTCCACCACGGCCCCGTCATACAGGGCCACGTTGTTTTTCACCGTGACGTGGCTGCCGATGGTGACGCCGCCCTCTACAAAGCAGTGCTCGCCGATGTTGCAGCACTGGCCGATCCTGGCGCCGGACATGACGTGGGCGCCGGCCCAGATCCGGGTGCCGGCTCCGATCTGGCAGCCCTCATCCACGATGCTCATGGGATGGGCATAAAATGACGGTTCTTTCATCGGTCGTTCTCCAACAGCGTTTTGATAATGAAATCCCGCTCCTCCGCCAGCAGCTCCGGGAACACCGGGATGGCAAAGGAGGTGGCGGCCAGGCGCTCCGTCACCGGCAGGTCGCCGGTGCGGTAGCCCAGCTCCGCGAAAGCGCCCTGCTGGTGCAGCGGCACGGGATAATACCGGCCGCAGCCGATCTCCGCGGCCTTCAACGCCTCCATAACGGCGTCGGCGTGGGGATGGCACAGGACGTAGAGGTAATAGGAATGGCGGCAGTCCTCCGCCTCAAAGGGGGTGATGTAGCCGCTGCCTGCCAGGGCCTCGTTATAGAACCGGGCGTTTTCACGGCGGCTCTCCACGAACTCCGGGATGTGGGGCAGCTTGGCGCACAGCAGCGCCGCCTGCAGGGCGTCCATCCGGGAGTTGTAGCCGATGAGATAGTTGTAATATTTACTGGTGCCGTGGGGCAGATCCTCCGGCAGGGCCTTGCCTTGGGCCCGGTACTGGGCCTCCAGAACCTCCAGGCCGCTGGCACCGGAGCCATGGACCTTATAGGCCCGGACGGCCTTTGCCACGTCCTCCCGGTTGGTGACCACCGCGCCGGCGTCACCGGCGGCGCCCAGGTTCTTGGTGGGGAAGAAGGAGAAGCAGCCCACATCGCCGAAGGTGCCCACCTGACGGCCCTTGTAGGTGGTGCCCATGGCCTGGGCGCAGTCCTCTATCACCAGCAGACCGTGTTTCTTCGCAACGGCGCATATTTCGTCCATATCAGCGGCGTGGCCGTAGAAGTGGACGGGCAGGATGGCCCGGGTCCGCTCCGTGACGGCGGCCTCGATGAGAGCCGGGTCCATACAGTAGGTGTCCGGGCACACATCCACAAACACCGGCGCGGCGCCCACGGCGGCAACAGCCTCCGCGGTGGCGAAGAAGGTCCAGGAGACGGTGATGACCTCGTCCCCCGGGCCGATGCCCAGAGCACGCAGCGCCAGGGTCAAAGCGGCGGTGCCGTTGCTGCAGGAGACGGCGTGCTCCGCCTGAACAGCCTGGGCGAACTCCGCCTCAAAACGGTCCACCCAGGGACCGCCGATATAGGTGCCGCTGCGCAGAGCGTCCAGCATGGCGGCTTCGTATTCTTCCGCGTGAGCGGCCTCCTGCCGGCGAATATCCATCAGATTCACTTTCATGCTTCTTCCTCCTGTCAGCAGACGCCGGTGCCGTGGTACTCAAAGCCGCAGGCCTCCACCTCCGCCTTGCGGTAGATGTTCCGCAGGTCGAAAAGGATGGGCCGGCGCACCATGGTTTTGAGCCTTTCAAAATCCAGAGAGCTGAACTCTGTCCACTCTGTGGGGATGACCACGGCGTCCACGTCCCGGACCGCTTCCGTCAGGGAACGGCACCAGACGGCCCCCTCCCGGGACTCCCCCAGGGCCTGCCTGGCGTTGTCCATGGCCTTGGGGTCGTACAGCCGCAGGGTGAACCGGCCGGTGGACAGCAGCGCCTCCGCGATGTCGATGGCCGGGGACTCCCGGATGTCGTCGGTCTCCGGCTTGAAGG
>Ga0129306_1002301_pt1 | contig 17496 bp, 8 predicted proteins | sample P827metagenome_FD_94438 | JGI IMG/M metagenome (GOLD analysis project Ga0129306, IMG submission 94438) | Capybara group fecal microbial communities from Wisconsin, USA - P827 metagenome | ecosystem: Host-associated > Mammals > Digestive system > Large intestine > Fecal | place: USA: Wisconsin... | reverse complement strand
CTTGAGAGCTTTCCAGTCCTCGGGCGTCTCGACCGCGCTGCCGAGATAGCGTGGGATCGAGGAATGGCCGTCCTTCGGTACTTCCACGACCAGCCCTTCCGAGGTGGTCTTCACGACGGAATGCGCTTTGACCTCGAGGACCTTTTCCTCAAATCCCGGGGTCATGTCGTAATGCCCCCCGACGCCTGCCGGAGGCTCGAAGGCAAAGAAGCGGTCGGCTTCCCATTCGTTGCGGATGTTGTTCTCGAGGAAAATGTCCCAGGTCTGATAATTCTCGGCCCAGTAACCGAACTCCATGTTGACCGTCCGATCGAACGGCCGGTAGTGCATCTGCGCGTTGAAGCGGTCGCGCTGCGTCATCGTCCCTTTCCAGGGCTTTCTCGGTTCCATTTTCTCCTCTCCTCCGCGTGCTCGTCGTTTCCGGATCGTCTTCCGGGAGGACGGCGCTGTCTCCCATGCAAGTATAGCATATTCTTCCGCCGTTTGCAATCCCCCGTCCATCAAAAATCACGGTACCGCAGCCGATACCGTGATGATTGTTTCAGTGCTTTTTCTTCATGAGCAGCGCGGAGCCGAGGATCGCGGCAAGGACGATATATGCGCTGCCAAGCATGGAACCGCATCCGGTTTTTGCCGCGGCGGGTTCCCCGGCGGTGTCGTTTGCGGGAGCTGCCGGCGTATCCTGCGGAGCAGCCTCGGGTTCTGCATCCGCTGCGGGTTCTGCGGCGGGTTCGGCAGCCGGTTCTTCCGCCGCCGGTTCGGGCTCTTGTGCCGGAGCGGGTTCCTCCGCCTTCGCAGGCTCTTCTGTCTTCTTCGATCCGGTGATCTTGAAGTCGATGGAGTCGATCACGTCGTAGCCGTCGTTGGCGAGGAGGAACATGGTGTATTCGCCCGCCGGGAGATCCGCCACATCCCCTCGCTCCGCGTTGTGCGTCTCGCCCTTGATGCTGACCGGCTCGAGGGGGGTGTGCCCTTCGGCGACATAGTACCAGTAAATAGACGCGACACCGCCACCGGGAACCTCGCCCTTCTGATACAGGCCGACCCAGTCCTTCCCCGATCCGTTGGCGGTCACGAGGATGTCGTCGCCTTCCTGATAGGAATACTGGTCGAGTTCAAGCGTCGCGAGGACGGTGAAGTCTACGGAATCGAAGGGCTCGTAGCCGTCGTTGAGCAGGAGCCACATGGTGTATTCTCCCGGAGGGACCTCTTCGTATTCCGTCTGTCCGTTGGTGCGGGTCTCGCGGATATCCACCGCCTCGCCGGGATCCGCGTCCTGTTCGACGTAGTACCAGAAGATACATGCGGACTGACCGGGCGTCTCGCCGCGGAGGTAGAGGCCCACCCAGTCGGTGCCCTCTCCGACCGCCGTGACGAGGATGTCCTCGTTCTGGGTGAATTCCGTCTTGTTCAGGGAAATGGATTTGTCGGCTGCCGACACGGAGACGGCAAGGAAGAGCGCCGTCATAGCGGCGAGGAGCAGGACCGCATAACGAAGAAACCGAGCTTTTTTCATAGGTGTGCCTTTCTGTCATGATGACCGTTTTTCATTCCGGATCCGGCGGTTTTGTCCGGTCCGGGTGAGATCACGCGATTGCATGGACTCTCTTCGATAATTATACCACACTTCAATCCCTTTGGCAAGAGAAAAAGTGAAACACACGCCCTTTTTCTGTCGGATTCAACGCGAAAAATTCAAAAAAAGCGGTTGATATCCGGCTTTATCTTTGATATAATGAATTATCTTGTGTATCCGTCCCGGAAACGCCACCGTGAGGACGTCCGGGATCGGAAGATGACAGCGGAAGACGCCCCGCGATCCGCTGACGAAAGGACGCTGAACCATGGATTATCTGCACGACTCGCATCGTTCGATGTTCGCGAAGCTCCTGCCTTCCGCCATCGGCGCGATGCTCAGCGAGACGGTGGCCTCCCTGATCGACACGATCATCCTGAGCTACTATCTCGGCCCGGATATGCTCTCGACCATCAGCATCTGCATGCCGATCTACATGTTCGTCAATACGCTCTCCATGCTGATCGTATCCGGCGGCGCGACCCTCTTCGCCCAATCCCTCGGACGGGAGGACAAAGAAGACGCGCAGCGGTATTATACCTGCAGCATCGTGCTGATGGTGCTGTGCGGCGCAATACTGACGGTCGGCGGGCTGCTCTTCACGGAACAGATCATGACCGCCCTCGGCGCGTCCGGCTCGGTCCTGACGCCGACCGTGCGTTACGGCCGGGTGCTGTTCTCGTTCATGATCCCGCTCTGCCTGTATCAGCAGCTCATGGTCTACGTCCGCTTTGACGGCGCGCCGATCCTCTCGCTGATCTCCACGGTCGTCTGCGCCGTGGTCAACCTGGTGCTCGACGTGCTCTTCGTCGGCGTATTCTTATGGGGTCCGGGCGGTGCAGCCCTGGCGACCTGTTTTGCCTACACCGTCGCGATGCTCATCAACGCCGCGCATCTTTTGCAGAAGAACAACGGCCTGATCTTCCGCCGGGGCAGCATGAGCGGAGCACGCGTCGGACGGGTGCTCAAAACCGGGATCCCGCTCTCCGTCACGCAGCTCGGCATGGCGGTCGGCACGTCCCTCTTCAACATCCGCATCATGGACGTCGGCGGCCCGATGTACCTCGACGTGTACGGCGTGATCACGCAGCTCTCCGTCGTCGCGATGGCGCTGTACGAGGGCATCGCGCAGGCCTGCCAGCCGATCCTCGCCGCCTGCTTCGGCGCGGGTGACCGGAAACGGACGGCACAGACCATCCGCTACGGCTTCGTCATGGAAATCATCGCGATGACCTTCGCCACCGTGCTCTATATCTTCGGCGCGGGATTCGTGGCGAACCTCTTCTCGATGCAGGAGGCCGAGATCCACGCGGCGGCGGTCGGCGCGATCCGGATCTACGCGCTGTCCCTGTTGTTCACCGGCTTCAATACCATCATCATCTATCACTTCCAGGTGAAGGAATACGAAATCCACGCGACCGGGATCTCGCTTCTTTCCGGCACGATCCTGCCCGTGGCGTTCCTGTATCTGCTGACGCTTCTGTTCAGCGTCCGGGGCATCTGGTGGTGCTATCTGATCGCGCAGGGACTCACCCTGATCCTGAGCGCGGTGCTCTATACCCGTGATAAACGCATGGATTCCCAAAGGAGGAGTATATGAACGAAGATCGAATCTTGACATGGTGGAAGGAGCGGCTCTCCGGGCTTGAGATCGACGTGTGCCCTGCCGTCGACTTCCCGGACAACGAGGAGGGCGGCGCTCTCACCTCTCTGACCGTCGCCGCGCCCGACACGGACCGCGACACCCTGACCGCGGCATTCGCCTATACGCTTGCGAAGTTCACCAGCCAGACCGAGAGTCTGTTCTGGGTGCGCGAGGGCGGGACGTGCCATCCGTTTTATGTTTCTTTCGATGAGACCGCTCCGGCGGGCGATTTCCGCGCTGCCGTGACCGCTCTGCGGGCGGATGCGCTTGAGCATCCGTATGCGGATGAAGCCGGGCTTGCCGAGACCCTCGGGCTGAACCGGGAGCTTCTCCTGTCCTTCGACGACGCAGCGCCCGATCCCGCGGGGGAATGGAAGCTCTGCCTCAGCCGCACAGACGGCGCGCTCACCCTTTTCTACCGGGAGGGCTGGTATCTCTGCGAGAACATGCGCCGCCTTGCCGAAACGGTCGTCACCGTCGCGAAGCAGCTCCCCGGGATCGGATGCCTGCGGGATCTGACACTCATCGGCGAGGACGATCTTGCCCTCCTCGGGACCTTCCCGCACTGGGAACTGCCGCCGTCCGCCGGATCGGTTCCCGAGATCCTGAAGCGCAGCTTTGAAAAATACCCGGACCGTCGCGCCGTCGTCTACGAGGGCGAGGCGCTGACCTACCGGGAGCTCGATAAAAAGACCGACGCGATTGCCGCGAAGCTCGCCGCGGAGGGGATCGGCAAGGGATCCGTTGTCTCCACGCTGCTGCCGCGCTGCAAATGGATGCCCGTGGTCGCCGTCGCGATCCTCAAAACCGGCGCGGCGTATCAGCCGCTCGATCCGTCCTACCCCCCGGAGAGACTGAACTTCATGGTGCAGGATTCGGGCGCGGAGCTGGTCATTGCGGATCGCGCGCTGCGGGACCTGATCGCGGAATACGACGGGCCGTTCCTCTATCTCGACGAGCTCGACGCGCTGCCGGACGCGGAACCGCTGAACCGGGAGATCTGCCCGGAGGATCCCTTCATCCTGCTGTACACCTCCGGCACGACCGGCACCCCGAAGGGCGTCATCCTGCATCACGGGAACCTGGTCAACTTCATCGACTGGTACCTCCCGAAGTTCCGCCTGACGTCCGAGAGCCGGAGCGCGGCCTACGCCAGCTTCGGATTCGACGCGAACATGATGGACACCTATCCCACGCTCGCGGCGGGCGGTGAAATGCACATCCTGTCGGATGAGGTGCGCTTCGATCTGCGCGCCATCAACCGCTATTTCAACGAAAACGGCATCACCCACAGCTTCATGACCACGCAGGTGGGCCGCCAGTTCGCGCTCATGACCGACTGCAAGACCCTCCGGATCATGTCGATGGGCGGCGAGGCGCTCGTCCCCTTCGATCCGCCCGCCGGCATGGAGGTATATAACCTCTACGGTCCGACGGAGTGCACGATCCTCTCCACGACGTATCACATGACGAGCGATTCCAAACGTCTGCCGATCGGGGTGCCGCTCAACAACACGCGGCTCTACGTGGCGGACAATTTCCAGCGTCTTCTCCCCGTCGGCGCGATGGGCGAGCTCCTCATCGCCGGGAAGCAGGTCGGGACCGGGTATCTGAACCGGCCGGAGAAGACCGCCGAGGCGTTCATCGCCAATCCCTTCACGGATGATCCCGCGTACGCCCGTCTATACCGGACCGGCGACATCGTCCGCTGGGGCAACGACGGCAACGTGGAATTCGTCGGCCGCCGCGACGGTCAGGTGAAGATCCGCGGCTTCCGGATCGAGATGACCGAGGTCGAACGCGTCCTGCGGGAATTCCCCGGCATCACCGACGCCACCGTGATCGCACGGGACGCGCCTGCCGGCGGAAAGATGATCTGCGCTTACGTGGTGTCGCCCGAGACGGTGGATGTCAAGGCGCTCGAGCAGTTCATCCTTGAGCGCAAGCCGCCCTACATGGTACCTGCGGTGACGATGCAGATCGAAAAGATCCCGCTCAACGTCAACAGCAAGGTGGACAAGCGCGCGCTGCCCGAGCCCGTCTTTGCCGCGGACGAGGCCGAAGAATCCGGTCCCCGCGCTAGAACGGCGCTCGAAGAAAAGCTCTACGGGATCCTCTCGTCCATTGTCGGGACGTCGGACTTCCCGGTGGAAAAGCCGCTCGAGGATCTCGGTCTGACGAGCATCTCCGCGCTGATGCTGGCGGTGGATATCGAAGAGGCGTTCGGGTACAGCCCCGACGTGGACGTGCTGGCCCGCGGTTCCCTCCTCTCGATCGAGAACGAGATCGTCGCGCACTTCATGGAGTCCCCCGCGGCGGAACAGAAGCCCGTCCGGGAATCGAACGGACCGTGGCCGCTGACCCAGACCCAGCTCGGTATCTACTCCGCCTGTATGATGGACCCGGACAACGACGCGTATCAGCTTCCGTTCCTGTTCCGGGTGTCCGCGGATACCGACACCGACCGCCTGTGCCGCGCGCTCGAAGCCGCGATCGCCGCTCATCCCGCGCTCCGGTGCCGCATTATCCCCGACCGGGAGAACACCGCCGTCATGATCTCCACCGACGACGACTTCCGCGCCGAGACCGAAGAGATCACCGAGGAAGCGCTGGCAGCCCGCATGAAGGAGCACGTCCCGTTCGATTTCGCGAACGATCCGCTGTACCGGGCGAAGGTCTACCGGACCGAAGAGGCGGTCTATCTCTACATCAACTTCCATCACATCATCTTTGACGGGACGTCCCTCGTAGTGTTCATGGAGGATCTCGAAAAGGCGTTCGAGGGCGAGGTCCCGGAGGGGGAGAAGTATTCCGCCTTCGATCTTGCGCTCGACGAACGCGATGCCCGCGCCTCCCAGGCGTATGCCGATGCCAAGGCGACGTATGACGCCATTTTCAGCGGCGTGGACGTCAACAGCCTCCCCGATGCGGACTTCCCCGGCGGAGAGCCGGAGGAGGAACACGCGCAGAAGCTGCTCCTCGGCGACGGGATGGCAGTGCGCGTGCAGAAGTGGTGCGCAGATTTAAAGGTGACGGAGAACGCGTTCTTCACCTTCGCGTTCGCCTGCACGCTGGCCAAGACCACCGGACAGGACGAGGCCCTGTTCTGCAACATCTACAACGGCCGCAGCGATCCCCGCACCTTCCGCACCGTCGGGATGCTGGTCAAGACCTATCCCTTCCACATCCGCTTTACGGGTACCGAGACCCCGGCGGATATGGTCCGTGAGACGGCCAGACGGATCCGCGACCTGACGGCGGGCGACCTGTATTCCTTTGCGGAGGTCAGCCGCGCCTACGATATCCGTCCGGACATCCTCTTCGCGTATCAGGGGAGCGCGTTCAACGAATTCACGGTTGCCGGTCAGACGAGCAAGAGCCTCGCGCAGGCCCTGAACAGCGTGCAGGCGCCGCTCTCCGTCGACGTGTTCCTCGAAGACGGGACGTATTCCCTGAACGCGGAATACTATCCGGACCGCTACACCGGCGCGATGATCGCCTCCTTCCTCGAGTTGTTCGCCCGGACCGCGCAGCAGCTCCTCGAAGTCCCGACTCTCGACGCCGTCGATCTCATGCACGAAAAAGGCTGGGCGCTTCTCGACAGCGCGAACGACACCGACTGGCCCGTGCCCTACCGTCCGGCGCACTGCCTGATGGAAGAGTCCGCCGCCGCCCATCCCGACCGTCTCGCGGTCATCACGCCGAGCGCGAAGCTGACCTACGCGGAGCTGAACGAGAACGCCAACCGCGTCGCGCACAGCCTCCTCGATCTCGGCGTGGGTCCGAACCGGATCGCCGCGCTGATGCTGCCCCGCTGTGCCGAGGTGTACATGGTGCGGCAGGGCATCCTGAAAGCGGGCGGCACGTTCCTGTCCATCGATCCCGAATATCCCGACGACCGCGTCGAGGTCATGGCGGAGGATTCCGAATCCGTCGTGCTCATCACGACTCGGGCGCTGATGGAAGAGCGGCGTGCGTTCCTCTCGTCGCTGTCCTGCAAGATCGCCGCCGTCGAGGATCTGCTTCTGAACGAGAATACCGCCAATCCGGACATCGATGTTCCTGCGGACGCGCTGGCGTACTCCATCTTCACCTCCGGTTCCACCGGCAAGCCGAAGGGCGTGCTCCTGACGCAGGGGAATCTCGTGAACTTTGTGAACGCCAATCCGAAGAACCCGGAGATCCTCGGCTACACGGAACGCGCGCATGTCTCGCTCGCCTTGGCCGCCATCACGTTCGATGTGTCGATCATGGAGGAATTCATCCCGCTCGCGAACGGCCTGACAATCTGCATGGCTACGGCCGAGGAGATCCACAATCCCGCCGCACTCGCGAAGCTGATGACGGAAAACCACGTGGATATGATGACATGCACGCCGTCGTTTTTGACCAACTGCATCGGCCTCGCGGTGATGAAGCCGGCGCTTGAAAACGTGGTCTCCTACGATTTCGGCGCAGAGGCATTCCCGGCGGCGCTGCTCCAGAAGATCCGCGCCATCCGTCCGGACGCGTACATCATGAACGGCTACGGTCCGACCGAGGCGACCATCAGCTGCACCATGGACGTCGTCACGAACGCGAACGTCATCACCATCGGACGGCCCGCAAGCAACGTCAAGGCATACATCCTCGATCCGCAGGGTCACATCCTGCCGCCGCTCGTTCCCGGGGAACTGGTGATCGCAGGCGCAGGCGTCGGACGCGGCTACGTGAAGCGCGACGAGCTGACCGCCGAGAAATTCATCACCGTGGAAGGCCTGCCCGCATACCGGACGGGCGACATCGCGGCGTGGACGGCGGACGGAAAGATCCGCTTCAAGGGCCGCACGGACAACCAGGTCAAGCTGCGCGGTCTGCGCGTGGAACTCGGCGAGATCGAAAGCGCGATCAACGCGTGCGACGGCGTACTCACAAGCATCGTCATTATGACGGGCGAGGAGAACAACCGCTTCCTCGCCGGATACTATACCGCCAGCCGTGAGATCAGCCCCGCAGAGCTCAAGACGGAGATCGCAAAGACCCTGACCGCCTACATGGTACCGGGGGTCCTCTTGCAGCTCGATCAGATGCCGCTGACCGCAAACGGCAAGATCGACAAGAAGAAGCTGCCGAAGGTGGAATACACGCCGGCTGCGGAGGAATACGTCGCGCCCGCGAACGCCGTGGAAGAGGACTTCTGCGGATGGTTCGCGGAGGTGCTCAACATGGACCGCGTCAGCGCGGAGGGCAATTTCTTCGAGCTGGGCGGCACTTCCCTCTCCGCCGCCGTCATCGCGCTGAACGCCGCCGACCGCGGGTATCCGATCGTCTATGCCGACGTCTTCAAGGCGCAGACGCCGCGTGAGCTCGCCGCGCTTGCCGTCGGTACGGAACCGGCACAGCAGACCGGGAGCGCGCAGGACGACCTGAAGGGCTTCGACGATGCGACGCTGGAGCTCTCCCACAATACGGTCGACCATCTGCCCGGGCTGACGCGGACTTCCGTCGGGAATCTGCTGCTGACCGGCGCGACCGGCTTCCTCGGCATCCACCTCCTGCGCGAATTCCTCGAGAACAGCACGGGCAATGTGATCTGTCTCCTGCGGGGAGATGCGCCGGAGAAGCACCTGAGGACGCTTTACTTCTACTACTTTGACCAGTCGCTCGATCCCTATTTCGAGAGCGGACGCGTCACCGTCGTGCCGGGCGACATCACCGACCGCGCATCCCTCGATGCGGTGAAGGCCATGCCGTTCGATACGCTCATCAACTGCGCCGCGCTCGTGAAGCACTTCGTCCACGACGACAGTCTCGAGAAGATCAACTACCGCGGCGTCGAAAACCTCATCGCGCTCTGCGAGGAAACCGGCCGCCGCCTGATCCAGACCTCCACCGTCAGCGTGGCGGGCGAAGGACTCGACGGCGAACCTCCGCGCGATTGGGTGTTGACCGAGGACGCGCTCTACAACGGCCAGCTCCTGGATAACGAATACGCCCTGACGAAATTCAAGGCGGAGCGGGCGGTGCTCGAAGCTGTCGGCCGCGGCGTGGACGCAAAGGTCATGCGGCTCGGCAACCTGATGGGACGCGCATCGGACGGCGAATTCCAGGCGAACTTCCGCAGCAACGCCTTCATCCGTTCGCTGGCCAGCTACAAAGCCATCGGCGCCGTCCCCTATTCCGTGATGAACATGGGGACCGACTTCTCCGAAATCGATATGACCGCCCGCGCGATCCTGCTTCTCGCCGGGACGGACCGGGAATTCACCGTGTTCCATCCCATGAACAACCACACGGTCACCTATGCCGACATCGTGTACGCCATGCGGGAATACGGCTTCTCGGTCGAGACGCTGGAGGAAGACGCGTTCGAGCAGCGCATGGCGGAAGCGGGCGACACATCCGGCGCGCTCATCGCGTATCAGAGCCGCGAAGGCAGCGCACGCCGCTACGAACTCGGTGCGGACTGCGCTTTCACCACGTCCGCCCTCTACCGGCTCGGCTTCAAGTGGCCCGTATCCGGAGAAAAGTATATCGTACAAATGCTGAAAGCGCTGGATGAACTCATCATGTTTGAAGAGTGAACCGGCCGACAGGAATCACCAACAGGAGGATTTGACATGACCATCGAAAAGAACGTATGCGAAAACGCCGCCGAGATAAAGCTCTCGGGATGGCTCGACACCCAGACCGCCCCGGAGCTCGACGCGGAGATCAGCGCGCTCGGGGAGGAGATCACCGCCCTGACGCTGGATTTTGAGAAGCTCGAATACATCTCTTCCGCCGGACTGCGCCTGATCGTCGCCGCGTACAAGAAGATGAACGGCGCCCTGACGCTTCGGAATGTTTCCGACGAGATCATGAGCGTGATCAAGATGACCGGTCTGGACAAGCGGATCACCATCGCATGAACAAACGATCGATCCGACGCTGGATCACGCTGTGCTTCACCGTGATCCTGATCCTCTCCCTCGCGGTGACGGCGGCGTGGAACTACTACCACACCTATTCGCACATCCTCGAGGAGAGCAGGGACGCCGCGGAAAGCTGCGCGAGCCTCGTCCGGTATTCCCTCGACTCGTGGGACATCGACGCCCTGATGCACGCGTCCGACGACGAGCAGTACCGGCAGGAGCGGAGCACGCTGCGGGCGCTTTCTCGGAGCTTTGACTTTGAATATCTGTATATCTACACCGTAGACCCGGAGACAGAGGTCCGTCATTTCCTCTTCTGCGTCGCCAGCGACGACGACAAGGAAAATGTCGTGCTGCGCGAGCGGTATCTCGGTGCGGTGGCCGACGAACCGCTCGACAAATGGGAAAAAGCGATGCTCGCCGGGGAACGCAAGATGCAGATGGGCAAGGTTTCCACGCAGTACGGCGACGACATCACCTGGCTCGTGCCGTATACGGAAGGGGACGGCCCTCTGCTTGCCGTGATCGGGATGGACCACAGCATCGCGGTGGAGAACGCGAAGATCCTGAAGGACTTCCTCTTCGCGCTCATCCCCGTCGTGCTGTCGCTGACGATGGGTCTGTTGGTCCTGCTGATCCTGCTGCGGCGGCGGATCCTGCGGCCGATCCACGCACTGTCGGAGAGCATGAGCCGCTTTGCCCGGGACAGCAGCGTGAAACCCGAACCGATCGGGATCCGCACGCAGGATGAGATCGGGGAGATCGCCGCTTCCTACGAGAAAATGACAAGCGACATCGTCGCGTATGTCAACAACATCGAAGCCCTGACCAAGGAACGCGTCGAGACCAACGTTCAGCTCGACGTCGCCCGCCGGATCCAGTACGGGCTGGTGCCGGAGAAGACCTCCCTCGACGGGGACGGCTTCACGCTCCGCGCCATGACCCAGCCAGCCAAGGCGGTCGGCGGGGATTTCTACGACTGCTTCCATCGGGATGATAACAAGGTCTGCGCGGTGCTCGGCGATGTGTCGGGCAAGGGGATTTCCGCCGCGATCTTCATGGCGATGGCGAAAACCATGATCCACGAAAAGCTCATGGCCGGACTCAGCCCGTCGGAGACCCTGAATCAGGTCAACGACGCGCTCTGCGCCCAGAACCCGGAGGGACTGTTTGCCACGGCGTTTGCGGTCGTGCTGGATCCCGTGACCGGCCGGATGTGCTATGCCAACGCCGGTCACACCCCGCCCGTTCTGATCGGCGAGGTGAGCCGTTTCCTGCATCCGGACAGCGGCATCGCGCTCGGGCTCTTTGAAGACGCGGGAATCGTCGACGGATCGCTCGACCTTTTGCCCGGCGAAGGGATCCTGCTCTACACGGACGGCGTGACGGAAGCGGTCAGTCCGGAGCGCGCACTGTTCGGCGAGGCCCGGCTGCTCGAGGAACTCGCACACTTCCCCGCTTCCCCGGATGCGGCACAGGAATCGATCCGCACGGTCAAGGAGGCAGTCGAGCGCTTCACGGAAGGCGGCGAACCCTTTGACGACACGGCGATCCTCGCCCTGTTCCGAACCGCCGGGGACGCCTGGAAACCGATCCCCGTGGCGCTCTCCTCCTTTGACGAGGTGAAGAAAGCGGTCTTTGCCGAGATCGGAGAGACGGCGGAGGCGCGGAAGATTCTCCTGGCCTGCGACGAGACGCTTACGAACATCGTCAGCTACTCCGGCGCATCCGAGCTGACGTATTGCTGTACAAAGGAGGGGGACACCCTCCGGATCGGATTCCGCGACAACGGCACGGCCTTTGATCCGACCGCGCCGCGGGCTATGGAGACGGATTTTGATATGCTCGACATGGGCGGAATGGGGATCGGCATCGTCCGGGAGACCGCCTCCTCGATGGAATATGCGCGAAGGGACGACCGGAACGTGCTGTTCCTCTGCTTCCGTCTGTGAAAGGAAAGGAGATCCCCGTGCAGAAAACGCTCTTCAGGCTCTTTGCGTCCCTCGCTCTGCTCTCCCTGCTTCTCCCGGCATGCGCGGGCGGGACAGAGATCCCCGCCGAATGGGAGGGGCGGACCCTCGTCGGCGTAGAATACGGCGAGATCAACGGGATGACGTGGGGCGACGATTTCGAGATCCGCCTGACGGAGGACACGGTCGTCTATGCGCGGCGGTTTTCCCGTCTGACGCACCGATATGTCACGCGCGAAGGTCGGGCACTGTCCGCGAAGCGCTGGCAGGATATCGCCGGGGCCGTGATCGCGCTCATGCCCTCGCTGGAAGAAGTGCCTGTGGCTCCGGATGACATGCAGATCCCGTTTGCGACGGACGGCGGAAGCGCTTCCGCGGCCGTCGGATCGGGCTTTTGGCTCACCTGGCGGGCATCGGACGGCTCGACGGAGCGGATCCGGTATTACGTCCCGTCCGACGAGGGATTCGACGCGCTGCGGGCCCTGCTCGTGAAAACCGCGTAGTGAACGACAAAGAAGAAAAGACACGACAAAACGGGGCTGTCGCATTAAGCACCCGAAATAACGGGACTGTCGCAATAACAAAGCTGGTGCTGGTTGACTTACCCAACAAGCTACAGCTTGTCATTGCTGAGGAGTGAATTTCCGCAAGCGGAAACTCTTCGACGTGGCAATCTCTCCGTTATTGGTGAGCAGAGCAGAAACCGGGTACCAATATCGGACAAGCAGTACCCTTCATTGTCACCAATACTCTGCCTCCATCTTCAATATTGGAGAGATTGCCCTGTCAGGCGTCTTAGGACTCCTTCCTCGCAATGACAAAGTGAAGTTTAGTACATACGACATCCGGAACCCGGTTTCAAAAAACTTGCTTTCTTTGACGGGAAGGTTCTGAAAAGCAAAAACGGCTGTCGCATTTCCCTTTTTCGGGTTAATGCGACAGCCTCGTTTGCTTTTGTTCGGTTTCAGTCTTAATTCCCGTCCAGGAAGACGATCTCCTCCGTGCGCAGGTCGGTGACGGTGAGGATCCAGCCGCTCACGGGGACCGGTTCCGGCGATTCGGATGCGGGATGCACGGTGAGTTGATCGTCGAGGCGGCGCAAGAGATTCCCGAGCAGGGCGTCGGGATCATATTCGGCGGAGTAATACAGATCGCCGTGAAAGTCCGATCCGGCGAGGAGGGACAGGTTGTTGCAGATCTTGCCGGACTCGAAGCGGCTGATCTTGTAGTCGACGTACTTGTCGTAATCCCGGTCCCACGAGGCGTAGGCCGGGTCGTCCCGCCGCACGAGCTCCGGATAACTCTCGGCAATGAACTGCCCGAGGGTCTCCGTCACCGTGACTGCGCCGATGAAATTGAGGTGCGAGGAGTCGTATGCGTCGGTCGAATAATCGACGATGCCGAGATTCATCATGTTGTAGAGCGGAAGCCCGTACTTCTCCCCGAGCAGTTTCTCCATCGTCGCCGCGGCGTCGCGGTTCTCCTGCGTCGCGGTAAACGGGACGTAAGTGAACAAGAGATCGATCCCCCGCTCCCGGCACCAGCCGATCAGCTTGTCGAGATACTCTACGTTGACTGTATCAAGCTCCCGCGGCGTGCCGTCCGCAGATTCGGTATATCCCTCCGCGTCGTAGAAGCCGAGTACGAACGCCGCGCCCTTTTGCGGGATGTCGCGCGGGAGGAAATTGTCCTTTTTGATCTCCGACCAGCGGCTGTGATACATCGCGAACGGGAACAGGAAGTCATAACGCTTCTCGTAGTCGTCGAAGATATCCCGGACCGCTTCGATTTTCAGCCCCGACAGCGGGAAGACGTCGAACTGGACCCGCTGCATATCCCGGGAATCCGGGCGGTATTTCCCGTTCCCGACCTCGGAAAACTCGACGAAGCCGAAGAGATCGATCACGACCAGCTTCGGGGAGGTATAGCGGGACAGGAGCTGCAGGATATAGTAGTCCTCCGGCAGCGTGCAGTTGCCCTGGCCCCAGTTGTAGGAGGCGATCCCGCACGCGCGCCACATCTCCTGCGGAAGGATCATGTTGTACGCATGGCTCGTGCCCATGACGATGACGTCGAAATCGGTGTCGGAGGCAAAGAACTGCTTGTATTTTTCGTCCACATCGGTCTTGTCGAGAAACCGCGCCGCCGCGTGGATCGACAGTGCTAAGAGTACCGCGAAGAGCAGTACGCAACCGCATCGCTGGACGATTTTCTTTCGGTCGGCCACATCCTCACCTCCCTCAGAACTGGAAATAGATGAAATTCGTCGCGTTGTAATCCGAGCCCCATACGCCGAAGACGAGGATCGCAAGGATCGCGCCGATGTAGACGATCCAGCGGAAATACAGCGGCTGGCGCTCGATCTTCGCGCTGATCGTCGGCCTGCACCGCGTATAGACACCGACGGCAAAGAGGATCAGAAGCCCTATGAGGAGCAGACGGAATTCCCGCTCCCCGAGGCCGCAGGTATAGAGGCTCCCGTCGAAAAGGATCCACGGGTTGAATGTCCCGGCGATGCTCCGGAGTAAGCTCACGGCGTGTCGGATCCCGTTCGCGCGGAAGAAGAGCCAGGTGAAATCGATGAGGAGGAAGGTCCCGACCGTCTTCACGCAGCGCGAGGCGAAGGTCGGGGGCCTCTTTTTGTACTTCTCCGCGAGACGCGAGAAGCAGTCCTCGAGGATCTGGAACACGCCGTTGATCCCGCCCCAGAGGACGTAGGACCAGCGCGCGCCGTGCCAGAGACCGCTCAGAAGGAACACGATCAGGATATTGCGGTATTTGACGAGTCTTCCCTTCCGGCTGCCGCCGAGGGGGATATACACGTAATCGACGAACCAGGTGTTGAGGGTGACGTGCCACCGCTTCCAAAATTCATGAATCGAGGTCGAGAGGTACGGCGTCTCGAAGTTGTTCACGAGCCGGATCCCGAGCATTTCCGCGGCGCCGAGCGCGATGGTGGAATACCCGGCGAAGTCGCAGTAGATCTGGAAGGCGAAGAGAAACGTCGCCGCGACGATGAACATGCCGGGGTACTTTTCAGGGGAGCCGTAGACGGCGTTCACGAAGATCGCCGCGCGGTCCGCGATGACCATCTTCATGAAATATCCCCACAGCATCACGACAAAGCCGTGCCGCGCCGCTTCGTAGGTGGGCCGGGGCAGTTCCCTGAGCTGGGACATAAGGTTCTCCGAGCGCTCGATCGGGCCGGCGACGAGCTGCGGGAAGAACGAGACGAAGAGGGCGTATTGCAGGAGGTTCTTCTCCGCGGGCACCGTCCGGCGGTACACGTCGATCATGTAGCCGATCGTCTGGAAGGTATAGAACGAAATGCCGACGGGCAGGATCGGATCCCAGGCGGGCGTCTGCGCCGTGATCCCGATACGGGAGAGAACGGCGGTGAGCGTGGAGCAGGCAAAGCTGAAGTACTTGAAGAGGAAGAGCACGGAGAGGTTCAAAACGATCCCCGTCACGAGGATCGCGCGCTCCCGCTTTCCCGGTCCGTCGGATCCGTCTTTCCGCGCCGCTTCGATCAGGCGGGCGCAGCCGTAGGTGAGGAGCGTCGAGAACAGGATCAGGACAATGTACCGGGGATTCCAGGACATATAGAAAAAATAGCTGCACGCCAAAAGCCACGGGGCCTTGGCTTTCCGCGGCAGCACATGGAAACATATCAGCGCGATGGGGAAAAACAGGACAAAGCGAAACGAATTGAAGAGCATGGCATTCTCCGCCTGCGTGGACCGGCGCGCCGTCTTGCCGGATCGGGTAAAGTCCGGTCGAATCCGCGCCGTTTTTGACGGTTTTTGGGGCAACGTGTCACCGCCCTGATTATACCACAACCGCATCGGATATGCAAGAGCGATTTCCGCGGGCAGAAAAAAGCCCCGGAAGACTGGACGGAAAGCCTTCCGGGAATGGAGATTATTGATGTTCGGCCAGCCAGATTCCCACGCGGGACTGGATCTTTTCGGCGCAGTCTTCGGGGGTCCCGACGCCGCCCATCCAGGCCGAGATCTCCTCGCGGATCAGGTCGTTGACCTCCGGCGGGAGCAGATCGATGGCGCGGCCGCCCGCCGAATCGAGCCAGGTACGGATCCGCTGGATCTGTTCTTCGTCCGGGGGCTCGACCGTGTACGGCCTGCCGGGTTCCACAATCTCATAGAGCGCCTTGATATTATCCGCTTCCTTTTCGTAGTCATCAACCTTCACATTTGTACGGATCCAGAAACCGTCCTCAAAGTGCAGATAGACCCACCCCTGGCCCTCCTCCATGTTCTCGTCATAATCGGATTTATAAACGGAGTACCCGACGGAGGAATCCCCGCGCGGTTCGAGGAAGAAGGCGCGGAGGAATTCCCACGCTTCGTCCGGATGCGGGGCGGTCTTCGGGATGACGTATCCGTTTCCGTAAATCTTCACGCGGCCTGCCGGATTGTCCGAGGGATAGCCGACGATCACAAAGTCACGGGTTGCGAACAGATGCTCCACGCCCATGCCGGTGAGATCCCTGCAATCCGCGAGCGTGTAAAAGCCGAGGCGGGTCAGTTCGCTGTTTTCCCGGTATTCCGGTCGGCTGCTCTGGATCTCCTGCGCACTCGGCAGATTGTCGATGTAGCGCAGATAGCGGGCGAAGAGCGGCGAATCGAAGGAGCAGGTGCCGGTTTCGAGATCCACGAAGGACTCGTAAACGCCCGGGAGATACCGCGCCATCGTGCCGCGCATCCCGTACTGCTGGGAGAGATACCGCCCTTCGGGGAGGGTCTCGGCGTAATCGAGGTATTCTTCGACGCTCCAGCCGTCGTCGCTGCCGTAGGGGCCGAGCAGTTCCCGCGTGGAGACCCAGGTCTCGGGCAGGATGCCGTTCGTGAAGCCCCAGAGGCCGCCCTCGCCGTTGTCGAAAAAACGCAGGGCGATGCCGAAGATGTTGTCGGGATTCAGCTTGTCCTCTTCCCGCAGGTACGGCATCAGGTCGACGGTCCGCTTCTGGCGCGCGAGGGTCATCATTTCGAGGGAATCGAGGCTCCCGACGACGATGTCCGGGCGGATGATCCCCGTCGTCATGTCGAGCAGGAGCTTCTCGGCGCCTGCGTTGTAGGTGTCGCTGTATATACTGTAATCGAGCAGGTTGATCTGGATGTCCGGATGCTCAGCGTTGAACTTAACGATGAACGATTTGTCGAGGATGTCCCGCTGGGCAAACGCGAGCTGCAGCGTGACGGTATCCCCGTCCGCCTCTTCCCCTGCCGGGACGAACCACATCGGGGTACAGAGCAGACCTCTGGACGTGGGATCCACGTGCCGGAACAGGAGCCCGCCGTCGGACACGAGCATGAGCTCGACCCGCTCGCCGCCGACGTCGCCGCTGACGAGACTGCCGCCCTCGCCCCAGAGAACGCCCGAGGAGAGGAAGTT
>Ga0129306_1002300_pt1 | contig 17498 bp, 9 predicted proteins | sample P827metagenome_FD_94438 | JGI IMG/M metagenome (GOLD analysis project Ga0129306, IMG submission 94438) | Capybara group fecal microbial communities from Wisconsin, USA - P827 metagenome | ecosystem: Host-associated > Mammals > Digestive system > Large intestine > Fecal | place: USA: Wisconsin... | reverse complement strand
GTAGTAGCGAAGTGGCCCAACCAGCCATTGGGGCAGCGGCAAAAGCGGTGCTGCATCCAGAATGGCGTGGTCGATGACAACTTCGTCACGTTCCAGCACGCGGGATAAAATTTTACCACCCAGCGACAGGCCATAGGCACAGTCCAGATGGCCGCCGAGTCGTTCTTTAACATAGGCAATTACCTGCTCTGCCTGATTGTCGACGGAGGTGAACCGGGTATGAGCACCCAGTGTAAAGCCATCGACCTCAACGGCAATGATCCGGAACTTGTCTTTCAACCTTTCAATTAACGGCAGGAATATCTCATACGACACTCCCAAACCCGGAATTAACAGCAACGCCGGTGCTTTCTCTTCGCCAAATAACCTGAAATCCATTCCCGTTTCGAATAACTTCTATATGAATCCTGCTATGACAAGGCAAAAATCGTCAAAAAAAATCATTTATCGCCCGTTTTCGTACATTTTAATAAACTGCAATGTGTTCAAACCAGCAGCAGCCGGATCAATCTTGTACGACAGCGCGGATGGGAGACGCGAAGCGAAGGTCCGACAAGCAACTTCCAGAGCGCAGAGCACAAGCCAGAGGCGGCAACAAAAAGAAAGGGGTGGCCATGCGGTCACCCCTGTCCGGTCGGAGGCCGGAGCGAAGTCCGGCAGGACGTATTACTTCTATTTGAAGATCAGCGGAACAAACTCGCTGAGGTAGATGCGCCAGTTGCGCCAGATGTGGCCGCCGTCGGTCTCCATGAAGGTGTACGGATACTTGTTCTCGTCGAGCTTCTTCATGAAGTCGCGGTTGGCCTGGATCAGGAAGTCGGTGCTGAGGAGATGCATGCGAAGCTCACCGAGCAGGGCCTCGACCACGAGTACTTCGTCTCCGACGGCGGCCACGTCTGGGCAAACTGGCGTCTCTATCTGAACACCTTCGCACAGAAACTGTTCAAATAGCCCCTGAGCAATCATCCCGTCCACGTTTTGGGGCTCCAGCGTGGATGGGACCTCAAAATAGAAGCTCCCGTCCACGTTTCAGCCCGAAATCGTGGACGGGAGTTGATATATTTCAAGGAATCTGTATTTTTTATTAAATTGCGGTTGATTAGCAGTAAAGGAACAGATCATGGCTGTTCATGTTGTAGACTTTATAAAGAAGCTGGCGTCCCGCCATTTGCTCCTGTTTGTTTGGCTGATGGCATCAAGCCTTGCGGTTTCGTGTGAGGAGCCGGAGCCGGGGCCGGTGGATCCGGAGGATCTCCCGGCGGAGATTGCCGATCCGGTTTTTGCCCGCGTGCTGACGGAGCAGTTTGATCTCGACGGGAATGGTGTGCTATCGAATAAAGAGCTGAAAGGTATCACGGTGCTGTCGCTGAATACGGACGGGATTGCCGATATCGGCGAAATCCGGAATATGACGGAACTGACGTCTCTTTCGTGCAAAGGGTCGAAGCCAGGATTTGGACGGCTGAAGAGCTTGGATATCAGCAAGAATCCGAAGTTGACCGTATTGATGTGTGACAACAACTGGATTGAGTCGCTCGACTTGTCGAACAATCCGGCGTTACGTCAGATAACTGTTTCCGGCAATCCGCTCGGTCGTATCGATATTACGACCTGTCCCGGTCTGGAGATGCTCGATGCTACCAACTGCGGGAAACTGAAGGAAATAATCATTACCGCTGAACAGTCGGACCGTGCAGAGGCGTTCTGCAAGAAGGACAGTCAGACGGCTATCGTCATCGATCCGGACTCGGCCATCCCGGTTCCGGACCCTGTGTTCATGCGATATCTGCTGAACAACTTCGATACCGACGGGAATGGCTGCCTGTCCGTTGCCGAAGCGGAAGAAGTCATCTCGATCGTGGTCTGTACCGATTCCATCCAGACGCTGTCGGGAATCCGGTTCTTCGTAAACCTGAAGCATTTGGAATGCGCGGGCTCCAACGATGGCAACGGTGGCCCAGCCTCTGGCCAGCTGACGGAACTCGACGTTTCCGCCGCCAGGCACCTGATTTGCCTGAATGCCCGGAACAACCGGCTTGAGCTGCTGAACATATCGCAGCAACAGTTGCTGGATACGCTGAATGTGGGACATAACGCCCTGCAGTCACTTGACGTCACCCCCAATTGGGCACTGCGTACACTGATTTGTCCGCACAATAAACTGACGTCCCTGAAAGGCTTGAGCCGGCTGTGTTATCTGGATTGTGAATACAACGAACTAACCTCCCTGGACCTCTCAGGATGCCATTTCCTCTATACGCTGTATTGTACCGGTAACCACTTTACGGTGCTGGATTTGTCTGACTGCAATGGGGCGAAGGATATTCGATGCGACAATATCCCGCCATTCCCCGATGCCAATTTCCAGGCTTATATGGTGAGTGTCTATGATTCGGACGGAGACGGATTCCTTTCCCTGGCCGATGCTTCCCGCATCGCTGCGCTGGAGGTGGTCACCGACGACATTGCTTCCCTTGCGGGATTGGAGCTTCTGATCAATCTACGCTATCTGCGCTGCGTCGGAACGCTGGGCCGCGGACAGGAAGACGGCTCGTATGGAAAGCTTACCGAGTTGAATCTCAAGGAGAACGATAAGCTTACAGACTTAATTTGCTCGTACAACCATATCCGGGAGTTGGATGTTTCCGACAAGCCGTTCCTTCGTGGGCTGGATTGCAGCCACAATGAACTGACAATCCTGGATGTCAGTCAGAATGCCCAGCTGAAGGAGATGGACTGCAGCCATAACAAATTGGCAGCCCTGGATGTCAGCCATAATACCGCCCTTCATACGGTCCTCTGCCAGGAAAACCAGCTGACGGCCTTGAATATCGCCAATATTCCGGAACTGTTCACCTTGAACGCCGCGTCGAACCGGCTGACTTCCCTGGACCTCGCTGCCCATCGTTATATGATCTCATTGAATGTCAGCGACAATCAGTTCTCTTCTCTAGATGTAAGCCACAATGTTATCCTGGAGCATCTGCTTTGTTCCGACAACCAATTGACCCTTCTGGATGTCAGCAATAACCTTGAACTGTCCGAACTTAGATGCGAAGGCAATCCATCCCTGGCAGAAATCTGGCTGAAAACCGGGCAGACCATCGCCAACTTTTCCTACGACGCCGGCATCTCGACGATTTGCTTCAAATAAAAAAGCCCGGCCGAAGCCGGGCATGATTACCAGAGCGCTGGAGCGCTACTTGAAGATCAGCGGCACGAATTCGCTGAGGTAGATGCGCCAGTTGCGCCAGATGTGGCCGCCGTCGGTCTCCATGAAGGTGTACGGATACTTGTTCTCGTCGAGCTTCTTCATGAAATCACGGTTGGCCTGGATCAGGAAGTCGGTGCTGCCGCAGCCGATCCACAGAAGCTTCGGCTTCTTGGAGAAGTACGTAGCCAGCTTCTTGTCGAAATCCTGGTAAATCGGACTGATGGAAGTGTCGCTCACACCGATGGCGGCGGAGAACATGCCGGACCATCCGAAGAGATCAGGATAGTTGATCGTGTTGTACAACGTGTGGAAACCACCCATCGAAAGACCGCAGATAGCGCGGGAATCCTTCTTGGCGATGGTGCGATAGTGGCTGTCGATGAACTTCACGACCTCGGGGAACGAAGTCTCGAAGGTACCTTCCATGGTCTGGGGCAGCTGCATCGTCGGACGGGTGTAGTTCGTGGAGTTCTCCAGCGGAGCAGCCTCCTGCGAGATGTTGCCGTTGGTGAAGACCACGATCATCGGCTTGGCCTCGCCGCGCGCAATCAGGTTGTCGAGGATCTGCGTGGCACGACCCTGCGTCACCCATGCATCTTCGTCACCACCAATACCGTGGAGCACGTAGAGCACCGGATACTTGGTCTTCGTGTTCTCCTCGTAGCCTGCCGGCGTGTAGACAGTCAGACGACGGTCGAAACCGGCGGTCTTCGACGGATACCACACCTTCGACACGGTTCCGTGAGGAACGCGGTGGATGGCATACAGGTCGCTGCGCTCCCCTGCCTTCGGCACGAGCAGCACGCTGGTCAGCGAGGCGATGTCGCGGTTGACGAACACGTTGTTGTTGTCGATGACGGAGTTGCCGTCCACGGTGAACGTGTAGGTGTACATTTCAGGCGCCACGACGAACGGCGTGGTGTATTCCCATACGCCGCCCTGCTTCTCCACGAGGTCGGCGACACCGGGAGCATCGTAGGTCATCTTGTTGCCGTTCATCTCGAACTCCAGTTTCTGGGTCGGGAGAAAATCGCCCGTAACCTGGACCTTCACGGCCTTGGGGGCACGGTAGCGGAACGTCACCGTTCCGTCGGGGTTGATAACGGGAGACTCCACGTTGGGACCTCCCCAGAGGGCCTGCTGTGCAAAGGCCGAAACAGTCAGCATGAGTGCTGCGAATATTGCAATTGTTCTTTTCATAATTCTTATTTAAAACTTTCACCTGCCTTGTTCAAGGCTTTCGGAAGACATTCCTGCCAGAAATTCCAGTAATGAATGCCGCTGCGGGCGATCCATTCGCAGGTCAGGCCTTTTTCTTTCATGTAGTTGGCCACGGTTTCGGCGTCGGCGTTGTTGACCGTGGTGTCTTCCGTGCCCACTTCGATCGTGAAGGGCGGGAAGATCTTCTTGTCGGACTGTGCGTCGATCATGGCCTTGAACGAATTGACGTCGACCGCCGGGCTCATCGCATAGGCGTACGTAAACTTGGCCGGGTACTTCAGGGCGTGATACAGCGTACCGTAACCACCCATCGACAGGCCGGCCACGGCCCGTTTGCCGCTGAACTTGTACTTTGCCTCGACCGCCGGCATCAGCTCCTCTTGGAAATACTTCTCAAAGGCGCCGACATAGAACGTCATCTGCGCATCGGGCATGACAATGATCATCGGCTTTCCGCCCGTCTTGACGTACTTGGCCGCAATCTGCATCGCGTTGCCCTTGTCGAGCCAAGCGTTCTGGTCATCCCCTGCCCCATGGAGCAGATAGAGGATCGGATAGGCCGTATTCGCATCGAACTTCGGCGGCAGCCAGACGTTGTATTTCATGGTCTGCTTCATCGCCTGGCTGTCAATGGTCAGACCCCGGAGCGCCTGTCCGTCGGGATTGATCAGATCGCTGATATCAATGGGCGTGACAGGCTCGGGATCCACATGACCGCAGGCACTGAGCGCCAATGCGCCCAGTGCCACGACGATCAGAATGGATAGAATACGTTTCATTTATTCGAATCTGCCCACAAAGGTATAACCCGTGGAACCGACGAACTTCCAGGCATCACCCACAGCGGTGACCGTCAGGGTTTCGCCAGGATTGACGAGGACAACACCATCTGCCGTGACATAGCGGGTGCCACCCATGCCCATGCCCCACATGCTCAGGTCATAGCCGTTGCCGAAGGTATGGTCTTCGTGGGCGTACTCCTTGCAGACATACTCGCCACCGAAATCATCGGAACCTTCGGTCAGGACCAGCTGGAACCAGGCGATTTCCTCACCGGCTTCATTCTTGAGCGTCAGGTTGTGCGTCTTCACGCCAGCCACAGGTGCGAAGGTCTCATCGACCGCGTCGCTCAATTCATCGGTCATGACATAGACGGGTTCATCGCTGCCACCGCCATTGCCGAAGATGAAATCGTAACCGTTGCCGGAGATTTCCCAGATGTCGTCGCCCAGCTTGGAAACCGAGAGGGACTCGCCGGGATTGATGAGAACGACACTGCCGTCAGCCTTCAGGTAGCGCGAGCCACCCATGCCCATACCCCACATGCTCAGGTCGTAACCGTTGCCGAAAGTATGGTCTTCGTGAGCGTATTCCTTGCAGAAATAATCACCGGAGTAGTCGCTGACCCCTTCGGTCAGAACCAGCTGGAACCAGGCGACTTCCTCGCCGGCCTTGTTCTTGAGCGTCAGGTTGTGCGTCTTTACGCCGGCTACCGGAGCGAAGGTCTCGTCGACCGCGTCGCTCAACTCATCCGTATACGTATAGTTGGGGGTCGGCACATCGCCGGGCGTCAGTTCGGGGATTTCACCGGTGAAGGTAGCCCAGTGCGGATAGGTTTCCTCGCTACCCCAGGTGATGGTGAACTTCGAGCCTTTCTTGGTGACGGTGATGGGTTCCTTGTCGATGTGCGTGACAGTGGGCCATTCCCACCAACAGGTACCCCAGTGCATGATGCCCATGCCCCATTCGCTCAGGTCGTACTCGTAACCGGGTGCGTACTGGCCGGGACCTACGTTGTCATGATCTGCAGCAGGCGTATAGACACCTTCGGCCAGGAAGCCGTCGGCGCTGTAGACATCAGCCGTCAAGGCATAACCGTCGCCCTCGGGCGTACCCATCATATCGAGTCTCATGTCGTCGGTACCCAACTTGAAGGTCACAGTACTGTTGGCGTTGGCCTGTGCGACCAGCAATTTCGTCAGTACCACCGGTTCCGGATCGGGTTCATAGATGATATCGCCTTCCCATTTGGTGCGGTAGGCATTGCCACTGGCATCGAAGAGGACGAAGGTAAGTTTATAGTAGTCACCCTCCTTCTTCTGGACAGTGATGGTACCGGATTCGACGGTGTTGCCGTTGATCTGGGTCGGACCGACCAGGAAGCAGCCGTTCGATTCACCGGGGCCGTATACGTTGGGCTCCAGGTAATACTGGGCGCGCGGGCCCACCAGCTGGGCGATCAGTGTCGCGTCGTTGCCGACGAAGTTCAGGGTGAAGATACGGTTCTTGTCGGTCTTCTGCGCTGAAGACGAGACGAGCGAAGTCAGGACGGGTTCTTTCGCGTCCGGGAACAGGCCAACCAGCGGGTCCAGTGCGGTATTGGTGCAGGAGACGAGGGCCAGGCAGGCCACCAACATACTGAATATGAATGTTCTTTTCATGATATTCATCCTTTAAAGTATCAATAACCGGGGTTCTGCTCGATGTTCTCATTCAGCATCACTTCCGTGTAAGGATAAGGCAGGTGTTCATGCTTGCCAGTCTTGAAACCATAGACGGAACGGCCACTGGGCACATAGGTCACGGTGCCGTTGGGCTCCATCTTGGGATAGTCCTTGCCCGTATCTTTCAGGCGGTCGGCAGCTTCACCCCAACGGAGCAGGTCCTGGAAGCGCTGGCCTTCGCCGCAAAGTTCCAGACGTTTCTCCGTCTTGATGTCGTCGAGCGTAATGCCGTTGAGAGCAGGCAGTTGCGCACGAGTGCGGATACGGTTCACATACTGAAGCGCCGTAGCCTGATCGCCGGCCATGAAGCTGGCCTCTGCTCCGCAGAGCAGCACCTCGGCGAAACGCATCCAGAGCGGGTTCTTGGTGTTGATCATGCCGTAGTAGGAGATCTCGTCGCTCATGAAGCGGCCCTTCCAGTTGAAGATACCGGTCGACAGGGTGGTCGTGTTCCAGACCACACCCATGTCGCGAAGTTCCGCATAGGTCTTCAGGGTTTCGGTGCGACGGTAGCTGTTCTTGCCTTCATATTTCTCGAAGGTTTCCAGCAGGTCGACGGTCGGGACCATGAAGCCCCAGCCACCGGTGCAGCTGACCTCCGCGGGGATGGTCATCTCGGAACCGGAGCTACGCCAGGAAACCATGGCGCCGTAGAAGTCGAAGTTGTCGAACTGGTTGTTCAGGTCGTTGACGCGGATGCTCTCGAAGAGGTCTTCGCAGTTCATCTTGTAGGTCGCGTGGCGCTGGTCGCCGTACGGGCCGGCCGTGAACAGGTCGTAGAGGTTGGAATTCACCACGGCGGCAAACTGGTCGGCCGCTTTCTTGTAATAGGAGTTGTCTTTCAGCTCCCAGGCCATCCAGAGGTAGGCCTTGCCCAGCAGGGCCTGACCAAACTGCTTGGTGACGCGCCAGCAGGTGGCATCATTTAGGGAAGCTTTCTGGGCCAGCATGCCGGAGTTGATGGCATAGGTCAGGTCGCTTTCGATGAGGGCCCAGAGGTCTTCGGTGCTGCCGTTGGGCTGTGCATACTCAGACGGAGCCAGCTCGTGGTCCACGATCGGCGGGTTGCCCCAGAGGGTGGTGAGTTCGAAATAAGCCCAGCCGCGGAAGAGGTGCGCCTCAGCGACGGCACGGGCAGCCGCCTGGCTCTGTTCCGGATCGATATGGCCGATCACCACATTGGCGTGATAGATCAGGCCGTAGTAGCCCGAGAAGGAACCCTCGATCTGGCCGGTTTCGGAGTTGAAGGCGAATTCGCCGAGGGCGTCCATGTCCACGTTGTCACCGTGGGCGGCGCCGCCCGGATAATAGTCGTCGGAGATGATGTTCTTCACGAGCATCACGTTGTAGTACCAGCCACGGACGTCACTGTACATGGTGATGGCACCCGATTCGATCTCTTCGTCGTTCTTATAGTACGTATTGTAGTCGATGGCGCCTTTGCGGGGGATATCGAGCAGGCTGTCGCAGGAAGACAGGGCCATGACGGCCGTCAGAAAAGAGAGAATGATATATTTGGTTTTCATAAGGCAGTCAGATTAGAAAGTGATGTTGACACCGAAGACCACCTTCTTGGAGGTCGGATAGTTACCCTTGTCCACACCCATCGAGGAACCGACGCCCACGATCTCGGGATCGAAGCCCGGATACTTGGTGAAGGTGAACCAGTCATCCATGGAGGCATAGATGCGGAGATTATCGATGAGGATCTTCTTGAGGAGGTGCTGCGGGAAGTTGTAACCCAGCTGGATCTGTTTGATCTTCAGGTAGCTGGCATCCATCACCACACCGCTCGAAGTGAGGAACTTCGCATAGTTGGCAGCACCGGCGGCCGGCATGGTGCCGTTGGTATGGGTCGGGGTCCAGCGGTCTTCCGTCAGATAGAGGAGACGGTTGGACGTGTAGTCGATGTTGTTCAGGGCGTTCAGGATCTGGTTTCCGCCAGCGCCTGCGGCGAACACGAGGAAGTCAATGCCTTTCCAGCCCATGTTGATAGTCAGACCATAGTTGTAGGTCGGGATACCGGAACCCAGGTGACGCTTGTCGCTGTCGAGCGGGTCGGTGGTCGGCTGGCCGAGCGTGCCGTCTTCGTTGTAGTGGTTGAAGAGCGCTTCACCCGTGCTGGGCTCGATGCCGGCGAATTCATAGCCGTAGAGGTGCCAGGCCGGATAACCGATCTCGAAGCGGGTGACGGTGCCGTAGTTACGGACACCCACGCCGGCGAGACCGTCTTTCAGGGTCGGGTGGAGATAGGTCACACGGTTGCGGAGCGAGGAGAAGTTGCCACTGATGCTGTAGTTGAAGTCACCGATCTGGTCACGCCAGCGGACTTCCAGCTCAACACCCTTGTTGTCCACGTTACCGGCGTTCATCGGAGATGCGCTCACGCCCACGATGGTGGAGGTGGTGATACCGGTCACGATCAGGTCCTTGGTCTTCTTGTCGAACCAGTCGAAGCTGACGGTCAGGCGGTCGCGCAGGAAGCGCATGTCGATACCGACGTTGAACTGCTCGGAAGTCTCCCACTTGAGCTCTTGGTTACCCGACATTGACGGCGCATAGCCGATGATGTACTGGAAGGAGCCGTCGGAGTTGACCACACCCGTCGGATACTGGCCGGTGGAGGTGATGTCGTTGGCATAGGAGTAATTGCCCAGGCCGGCGATGGAACCGTTCTGGCCCCAGCTCAAACGCAGCTTGGCGAAGTTGACGGCGCGGCGGATCGGCGCGAAGAACGGCTCTTCGGAAATCGTCCAGCCACCGGATACGGAGGGGAAGAAGCCCCAGCGCATCGGCTTGGGAAGGACGGAGAGGTCGGCGGCATCCGCGCGGAAAGTAGCCTGGACGTTATATCTGTTCAGGAAGTTCCAGCCCACACGGCTGAAGTAGGAATACTTGCGGCTGAAGGTCTCGACACCGCCACCGACAGACTTGGTGGCCGTCGGGGTGGCCTGGCTGATATAATAGAAGAGCGGATCGTCGCGTTTGATACCGAAATCGATCACGCCGCCCGTATCGGAACCGCTGATGCCGGCATTGGCGCCGTAGCTGCGGTTCTGGCTGTAGGAAACACCGGCCATGGCCGACACGGTGTGATTGCCGAACGTCTGCATCCAGTTGACGAAGTTCTCCCACTGGTAGTACATCGAGTTGTTGGCGCTGGCACTCACAGACATGTAATATTGCTTGGCATAGCCCTCGTTCACGAAGTAGTCGTGGGTGTAGCCGTAGCTGTCACTCGAGCTGAAGCGGTAACCCAGGCGGGAAGTGATGGTGAGCACCTTGAGGGGACGGAGGTTCAGTGCGGTGGAACCGTTGATGTTGAAGCCCTTGCTCTCGGAGAAGGCCCGGTCACGCTGGACCAGCGGGTTGATGTTCTCGGAGAGGTTGAACTGGGAGATACCGTAGATACGACCCTGTTCGTCGGTCAGGAGCACTTTCCCTTCTTCGAGGTAATCCTTGACGAAGTCGGGTTCGAGGCCCTTTTCGTACACGACAGGGGTCATCGGGTCGAGCTGCAGGGCGGCCAGCACGGCAGAGCCGTAGTCGCTGCCTTCGGAGATGCTGCGGGCCTTGTAGTATTCCACCTGGTTGTTGGTCTGGACATCGAGCCAGGGTTTGAATTTCCAGCTGGCGTTCACCATGCCCGTGACACGGTTGTAGACATCGGCGTCACCGACGAACATACCGTTGTTGTTGAGGTAGGAGCCCGAGATGTAGAGGCTTCCCTTGTCGTTACCGGCCTGGAAGGTCAGGTTGTGGTGGTGCATGAAGGAGTTCTCATAGGAAGCGCCCAGCCAGTCGGTGTTGGTGCGCTGGTCCCACTTGCCATACACATCGTTGAGGTTAATCGTGCCTTTCTCGAGGTAGTACTGCAGGAACTGCTCGGAGTTCATGACCTTCGGGGTCTTGCCGAGGCTCTGGGAAGAGAGCTGGTAGCTATAGCTGATCTTGCCGTCGCCCTGGCCTTTGCGGGTGGTGATCATCACCACACCGTTACCGGCTTCCGCACCGTAGATGGCGGCGGATGCACCGTCCTTCAGCACTTCCATCGACTCGATGTCGTTCGGGTCGATGCCGGCGATGGAGGTGGTCAGACGACCGTCGACCACATAGAGCGGGTTGGCGTCGTTGTTGGAGGAAATACCACGGACGCGGATGGCCGGGGTGGCACCCGGGCGGGCGGAGGAGGCGAAAGCCTGGACACCGGCCGTCTTGCCCTGAAGGGCAGCTTCCGGCGAAGTGATGGTACGGTTGGCGATGTCTTCCTGTTTCACCTGCGAGATGGCGCCGGTGACGTCGGATTTTTTCTGGACGCCGTAGCCCACGACGACCGTCTCGTTGAGCATCTCCGTGTCGGGGACCAACTTGACGTTGAGGGTCATGGTCTTCTCAGCCACGAAGGTCTGTGCCTTGAAGCCGATGTAGGAAAACTCGACGACAGTACCGGCGGGAACGGTAATCGAATAGTTACCGTCCAGGTCGGTGGCCACGCCGTTCGTGGTTCCCTGCTGGATGACACCCACACCCATGAGCGGTTCGTCGAAGTCGTCGACCACCGTTCCGGAGAGCGTCACCAGGGACTGCGCGGAGAGCGACCATCCGAGGAGGAGGGCCATTGAGGCAAGCGCAAGCCTTTTGAAAAGTGATTTTCTCATAAAAAGGTTTTTTAGGTTATTTGATAGTAGATTCGATATCGAGGGTCATGCGGGCGGGATACGGCTCCCAGACCGGAAGGCCGTCGGCCGAGGGTACGCCCGTCTTGGCGAAATTGGTCCAGGCCCGGCTGATGCGGTGGCCCAGTTCTGCCGCCTCGGCCCCGCCGCCGGTCAGGGTGCGGTGCAGGACGACATTGTCGAACACGAAGGGGATCTCCATGCAGTGCGTGCTGCCGAGCGCGCCGTCCAGCACGGGCGATTCCCAGGTGAATTGATAGAAGTATACCGGTGCGCAGCCCGCGGCGGAACGGTCGGCGGCCTGCTGCTTGGCAAGCGGCTGGAAGATCGGATCCTCGCGGTCGCGCGTGAATTCATGATAGGTGGTGCCGATGATCACCGGGATGTCTTTCGAGAGCGCCAGGGCCTCCGCGGAAGCGGGCTGGGCGGGAATGATCTCGCCGTCAACGACCGGAACCTGGCCGAAGAGGATGGCATTCAGAATGTTCTCGGGGAAAGCACCGTCTTTCTGCGCTTCTTCGCGGACAGCCGCGATCGCAGCATTGTAGGCAGCCAGCAACTGCTCGTAGGGCACCGTCTCGATTTCGCCGATGCGGGAAGGATTCAGTTTCAGGGCCTCGACGGTCTTCGTGCCGATGCGGCGGGAGTACTTCGGCTGCATGAGCTGCGTGATGGAGCCGCTCTGCACGATAGCCTTGTTGAACAGGCCCCTGGCGGAAGGCATGGCCATCAGCGTGGAGACCTTGCCGCCGCCGCCCGACTGGCCGAAGATGGTCACGTTCGCCGGATCACCGCCGAACTGGGCGATGTTGTCGCGCACCCAATCCAGCGCCTTGACCAGGTCCATCATGCCCAGATTGCCGCTGTGGGCATACCGGGCGCCGTAGGCCGACAGGTCGAGAAAACCGAGCGCATTGAGGCGGTGGTTGAGCGAGACGACCACCACACCATGGTCGCGGGCCAGGTTGGTGCCGTCGTAACCGATCTGCTCCTGGCCGCTTCCGGCACGGAATCCGCCGCCATGCAGCCAGACCATCACCGGACGCTTGCCGCCGTCCTTGATGCCTGCGGTCCAGACATTGACGCGAAGGCAGTCCTCATCCGGGAAACCGTCGTCCCAATGCATGGCGAAAGCCTGGTTGTCATCGTACCAGCCCATGCGCTTATCCTGCGGACAGGTCGGACCGTAGGCCCGGCTGGCACGGACTTCCGTCCAGGGATCGGGATCCTCGGCCGGCATGAAGCGCGCTGCCTTGGCGTAGGGAATGCCTTTGTAGATGAATACGCCGTCATCGATGTAGCCGGCCACCGGGCCGGAAACGGTCTGGACGGTCGTTGCCTTGGCCGAGGTCTCCAGGGGAGCTGCAGCGGCCGTTTCTGACGGCTTGCCGGAAGGGCAAGCGCAAGCCGCGGTCAACAGGACCGCAGCCGTCAGCGAAACAACAGGAAGTATTTTCATAGTACAACCAAAAATTCTTAATGCAAATTTCGCCAAAGCGATCCGCAAAGCCTTTCTCCGGGTTACAACTTCTTATCTATACGTCCGCTTTTGGCGAAAATCTTTGTTCAAAAATCTTCCTATTTGTTAAAAAAACTTCCCCTTTTCTTGATTTCTGCTTATATTTGAGATATGAAACGCTTTTTGACCCTCCTGGCGCTGCTTGCCTGCCTCCATGCCTGCCACAGCGGGCGGAACGGCCAGCCGCTCCCCCATACCGGCGACGGGCCCGTGCTGTCCGACGCCATCTCCAACCAGAAGGTGAACGCCTTTGCAGAGGACGGCAACGGACACATCTGGATCGCCACCTTCCGCGGCCTCAACAAATACAACATCCACGAGTATCACCAGTATTTCTGCACCGAAGACGAACTGGGCCTCCCCGACAACCAGATCAACGACGTGCACTGCGGGCGCGACGGGCGCCTGTGGGTGGCCACGGTCAACGGCGCCGCTTTCCGCACCGCGACAGGCGAATTCCAGCGCATTCCCTACGAAGGAAACTTCGGCAACTTCCGGGCAATCCTCGAGAGTCCCGAAGGAAAGATCCTGATGAGCAATGCGAATTCCCTTTTCGCCTACGACCCCGAGACCGCATCCCTCAGGACCGTCATCGCCGACTACAACGCCTTCGGTCTCCCGGCGGAAACCTGGGTGGGCGACCGCCTCTACTCCGTGTATGGCAGGACACAGCTCAAATCGTATAACAGCCACGACTTCTCCCTCATCGAGACGATTCCCCTCCCCTTCAACGCCTATCATATTTGCCACGCCGGAAACGGGGAGATCTGGCTTTCGGGCGTCGGCAAGCTTCTTATTTTCGACACGCGTTCCGGCAGCTGGAAACCCCTGCCGGAATCCATACGCCGTGACGCGCGCATCATGGGCGGCGACGTCGACATTCTCTTTTCCGTCGACGACAACACCCTGCTGCTCAATGTCATCGGCAAAGGCATGTTCTGCTGGCAGCGCAGCATCGACCGCGTCCTGTTCCAGGACGATCCGGGATTCCCCTATGAAATCCCATCGGCAGAGATCCGCAGCATCTTCAAAGACAGCCGGGGCAACCTCTGGTTCGGCACTGTCGACCAGGGTTATACCACCAGCTACCACTACCGCGACGGCTTCAACAACAACAAGCACCTGACCGCCGCCTTCGACCACAAGACCGTCGTGTCCCTCTGCCGCGACAACGCCGACCGGCTCTGGATCGCCACAATGAGCGACGGACTGTGGGTGCGCGAGCCCGGAACGGAACAGCTCCGGCGGGTGAACGTTTCACACCTGGTCTCCGACGCGCACATCGGCTACCTGCGCTGCGGCAAAGTCTTCTGCGACGCGGAAGGTGACCTCTGGCTGCTGTTCAGCGACAAATACTGCGTCGTGCGCAGCCGTTACGTGCAGGGACGACTTGCATTCGTGGACAGTTTCTTCTTCACCCATCCCGCTGCGATTGCACAGGACGACCTGGGCCGCATCTGGGTCGGCGGCAATTCCATGGAACTGGCCCGTTACGACAAGGCGTCCCGGAGCGTCGTGAACGTCCCCTACACCGACCGGTCCGACTGGGCTTTCGTCTCCGAGCTGATGCTCGCCGAACCGGGCCGGATGTTCGTGGCGGCCAACGGCACCAAGGTATTGCAGCTCAACACCAACACGGGACTCGTATCGCCCGTCACGCTGTCGGAGGCGGAAGCGAAAAATTGCATCCGGCGCTCCGTCCTCATCCCCAACGTCCTGTTCCGCGACAGCGGCGGCGACATCTGGGTCGGCACCATCGCCAACGGGCTCCTGCGGCACGACATCCAGCGCCACGTCACGGAACCTGTGCCCGGTGCGCCCTGCAGCGACATCTGCGCCATCCAGGAGGACCGGCAAGGCAACATCTGGGTCTCGACCATGTACGGTCTTGGCAAATACGACCGCACCGTCAACGAATTTGTCAACTATTATGCGGCCGACGGCATCGGCGGCAACCAGTTCTCCGACCGGGCCGCCTGCCTGCTCGGCGACGGCACCCTCATCTTCGGCGGCACCCACGGCCTGACCGTCTTCAATCCCATCGACGTGTCGCAGCGCCGCACCGTACCGCTGGTGTTCGAAGACCTCAAGATCCACAACCAACTTGTCGTGCCCGGCCCCGACGCACCCATCAGCCGGGAACTCAGCACGAAACCCGACATCACCCTGCGCCCCGACCAGAACGGCTTCAGCATCTCCTTCGCCGCGCTGGACTACAGCGAGCACGAACGATCCCACTACTATTATATGATGGACGGCTTCGACCGCTACTGGATCGATGCAGGCAACAACCACGAAGCTTATTACGCGAACCTCCCGGCCGGAAAATACACGTTCAGGGTCCGCATCACCAACAACAACCGGAGCATCGTCGAGACGGAAGAATCCCTGCCGCTGCAGATTCTTCCTCCGTGGTACCGTTCCTGGTGGGGCCGCATCCTCCTGTGGCTGCTGACCCTGGTCCTGCTCTTCGGCATCTGGCTGTTGTATCGCCGCCTTCACCGCCAGCAGGTGGAACAGGCCCGCCATATCCGGGAGGAACGGGAGCAGCGCGAAAAAGCCCAGCAGGAAAAGGAGCAGGAGCAGCGCCTCAACAAGATCCAGATGAACTACTTCTCCAACGTGGCCCACGAATTCCGTACACCCTTGACCATGATCGCCGGGCCTGTCTCGGAACTGGTTGAATCAGAAGGCGTAACGGGTCGCGACCGCAAACTGGTGGGCATCATCCAGCGCAATGCGAACTGGATGCTGTCGCTGGTGGGCCAGCTGCTCGACTTCAATCGCATCGGCAACAACAAGCTGCAGCTGAAAGTGGCCAAGACCGACGTCGTGGCACCGCTGCAGAACACCGTGGAACTCTTCCGCTTCAATGCACACGCGAAGAACATCGAACTCACCGCCCAGGGCCTGGAAGAGCCGCTCGTCATGTGGGCCGACGTCGACAAGGTGCAGAAGATCACGATGAACCTGCTCTCCAACGCCATGAAATACACGCCGTCCGGCGGCAAAGTGACCCTCTCCTTCGACGTGCTTCCGCGCGAGGAGCTGACAGCGCTCTTCCCCCTGACGGAAAAAGATACGGACCACCAGTACGCCTGCATCGCCGTCGCCGACTCGGGCAGCGGCATCGACGAACAGGAACTGGAGAAAATCTTCGAGCGATTCTACCGTTCTTCCGGAAAGAGCGGCACGCAGGGTTCCGGCATCGGACTGTTCTATGCCCGGGCGCTGACATCGCTGCACCACGGCTATCTCAAGGCCTGGAACCGGCCGGAAGGCGGCTCCGTGTTCCGCTTCATCCTGCCTGTCAGCGGCTCTTCCTACACGGAGGACGAGCGCACCGAGCGGGAGCCGGAGATCATCTCCATCCCCGCCGTGCCCGATTCGGCCGCTGCGCCGGAGGAAGAGAACGGCCAGCAGCGGCTCATCGCCGTCGTAGACGACGATGTCGACGTGGCCAACTACGTGAAGGTCCTGCTGCAGCCCAGCTACCGGGTCAACGTCTATTTCGACGCGGATTCGGCGTTGGCGGGCATGGCGACGGAGACGCCCGACCTGGTCATCAGCGACGTGGTGATGCCGGGCAAGAGCGGCTACGAGCTCTGCGAAGCCATCAAAGGCGACTTGCAGCTGAGTCACATCCCGGTCATTCTGGTCACGGCCAAGGTGGCGGTCGAAAACCAGGTCCAAGGCCTGGCCAAGGGCGCTGACGCCTACGTCACCAAGCCCTTCCAGCCCGCCTACCTCCTGGCGCTGGTCAAGTCGCTGATGAGCAACCGCGACAAGATGCGCTCCCAGCTGGGTTCTGCCACCTCCACCGACGAAATCGAGCCGGAAGCCCTCTCCCCGCGCGACGCCGCTTTCATGAAGCAGCTCTACGACCTGATGGAGAAAGAATTGGACAACACCGACCTCGACATCACGCGCATCACGGAGATGATGCACATCTCCCGCACGAAATTCTACTACAAGGTCAAAGGTCTCACGGGCGAGAACCCGTCGGTCTTTTTCAAGCGCTACAAGCTGAACCGTGCCGCCGACCTCCTCAAGGAAGGCAAGTACAACATGTCGGAAATCGCCTACATGACCGGCTTCAACACCCTCTCCCACTTCTCGACCTCCTTCAAGAAGCAGTTCGGCGTTCCCCCGTCCGAATACGTCGGCTAGAACAGCCTCTCCGACTCCTTTATTGCGCAAGGCGCTTCCAGCGCAGGGGTGACAGCGTTGCTGTTGTGCTCACGGGGCGCTGCCCCGAACCCCGCCGCTCCGGCGTTGTTCGCTATCGCTCACGCTGCTTCGCGGTGCTATCACGCGGGCTAACCCTGCCCGGCCTCCGCTAGCGGCTGATGCCGCTTTCAGTC
>Ga0129306_1002298_pt1 | contig 17520 bp, 17 predicted proteins | sample P827metagenome_FD_94438 | JGI IMG/M metagenome (GOLD analysis project Ga0129306, IMG submission 94438) | Capybara group fecal microbial communities from Wisconsin, USA - P827 metagenome | ecosystem: Host-associated > Mammals > Digestive system > Large intestine > Fecal | place: USA: Wisconsin... | reverse complement strand
CTTCAGCTTGGCCCATAACTCCCCCACCATTAACTCTGATGGAAATGTCCACTTGGTTAGCAACATCTCCAGCTAATTCTAATGGTTCGGTTAATTTTAAACGTGCAAGTTCTGGAGAATAAAGTTCTAAAGGAACTTTATTGATTCTTACTTTACCAGTACCTTCTCTTACAGTACCTCTTGCAATAGCTGTTTTACGCTTACCGCTTGTATGAACAACTTTCATATCAATTACTCCATTATTTAATATAATTCGTATAATAATCCTTAATTAGAACAAATCAAACTTTCACTAAATCTATTCGAATTTAGCACCTAAAAGTTTAGAGATTTCTCCTAATTCCATTCCTTTTTTAATGTCGTTATATTCAGCTTCAGGCATGGTTATAAGTTCAGCATCAGCATACTCTTCAGGTACACCTACAAATGCTTTGAATCCTTTGAAAGCAGTTTTACCTTTTGCTTTTTTCATAGGTAACATACCTCTTACGGTTCTTCTGAATATATCTTCTGGTCTTCTTGGGTATTTAGGACCTAAGTCACGAGGGTTAGAGATAGATGCTCTGTCTACTCTTTGTTTGTACTTAGCGTAAGCCCAATCTTTATTACCAGTTAACATTATTTTTTCAGCGTTGAGAACTACAATCTCTTCGCCTTCGAGAAGTTGCTTGCTGACTACACTAGCAAGTCTTCCTAAAATATGTCCTTCACCGTTAATAATCATCATTTTTACACCAATCCTTTAGCTTATAACATAATTTTTACATTGCTACCTTTAGGATTTGCTTCTGCAAGTTCTGCAATAGAAAGAGCTTCACTGCCAAATTTTTCTATTTTTGCTTCAGCGTTTTTAGTAAATCCTAATGCTGCTATAGTAACTTTGTGATCTAATTTACCGTCAGATAATACTTTACCTGGAATAACCACAGTTTCTCCTTCAACAGTGTGTTTGTTAATATGAGAAAGGCTTACTTCAGCTTGGTTTCTGCAAGGCTTTTCAAGTTTGATAGCTACTTCTTTCCAGATACCTACTTCTTCCTCATAAGACTGTTTTCTAAGATTGTAAATAAGGTCAATAAGGTTAGGATTAGTTTTCTTAATTTCTCTAGCCATTATTAGCTTCCTCCTTCACTAAATGTGATAAACTCATCTGTTTTAGCATCTAAAACATCACAAGCTTTTAATAAAACCTCTTTAGGAGGCATTGATCCATCAGTTTCAATTTTAAAAATAAAATCATTTTCACGATACCCAACAGTGATACATTTAGATTCTGCTGCTTTTGCTGCCCTTACACAAGCTTTACAAAGTGAGCAGTTTTCAATATCGACAACTTCAATCTTTCCTTCATCGCTGTCAAAATCGAGCACTCCTCTAGGACATGCATCAACAACTGCAGTAGCAACAGTGCTGTCAACTTTTTCTTCAGTTTCAATTTCTGGATATTGTTTATAAGCACAAACAGTGGTTGGCACCCATTTTGCATGGTCTTTACCAATTCCTAATTTTGCTACAGCTTCTAAATCAACTTCCTGATTCTCTTTCAATTTCAAGAGAGGGATGGTATCGTATACTGGTTTAATTTTTGAGTCACCACAAGATTTTAAATCTTTAGAGTATACAGTTTTAGGTCCGGTTTCCCTTAATGAGAAAGAAACACTACATCTTGGACAGTATTCTCCTTTTTCACTATCGCAATCACAATCTTCTGGAAGTACTAATCCTTCAATAGATTCTGCATCAGAAACTAAAGGAGTTAAACCTAATCTGTGAGCTAATACTTCATCAAACATTGCAGAATCATTTTTAACTATGAATACATCTTCAATAGCTAATTTTGGTACTTTCATCATAGCAATTCTTCTAATAGCATTAACAAAAGGAACTTCTGCATCTCTGACTATAAAAGTCATTGAATTTTCATCTTGCTCTTTGACATCAATTTTCATATTAAACCCTTCTTATACTCTTCTTCCTCTTTTACCGCCTGGTCTTCCAGTACCATCATGAGGTATAGGAGTGATATCTTCAATTTTACCAATTTTGATTCCAGCTCTTGCTAATGCACGAATGGTTGCTTGTGCACCAGGACCTGGACTTCTAGGACCATTTCCACCAGGAGCTCTTACTCTAATATGTAATCCGACAAAACCTTTTTCTTTTGCATCTTCAGCTGCTCTGTTTGCTGCTTCCATAGCTGCAAAAGGAGAGGATTGTTGTCTGTCTGCACGAACTACTTTACCACCAGACCATTGACAGATAGTTTCTGCTCCGGTAATATCAGTTACAGTTAAGATAGTATTGTTAAAGGATGAATAAATATTAGCTATTCCCCATTTTTCGTCTTTTGCCATAATTACACACCTTATTGATTTTCTCCAGCTTGAGTTGCTGCTTTATTGTATTCTTCAATCTGTTTAGCTACTGGGGAAGAGTGGTAGAAACCAACTGCTTCTTCTTCTCCTCTTTTTACTACGTAACTTGGAGAATTTAATTTCTTACCGTTTAAAGCAATGTGTCCGTGTACTACAAACATTCTTGCTTCTTTAGCAGTACGAGCTAAACCTTTTTGGAAAACTATAGTTTGTAATCTTCTTCTTAAAATATCTTCAACAGTTAAATCAAGAATGTTTTCTAAGTGAGCGTTTTCATCAAGGATTCCTGATCTTTTCAAGTGTCCTAATAATTCTTCAGTTTCAACTTTCACTTGATCTTGAGAGAAACCGAGTAAGTATCTTGCTTCCCTACTGTATTTTCTAACTAAAGTATCAGCTTTCCAAATTTCCTTTTTGTTTTTTAAGCCGTATTTAGACATTAATTTATTTTCAGTTTTAATTCTTTCTGCATTCCAAGGATGAGGTGGTGTATCATACTTTTTCCTTGCTTTTCTTGGATGTCCCATAATCACATCTCCTTATCTTAATATAATCAATTATTATAAATCTATAAAATCTATATAAAATTTATTCGATTTACCCTTACAAGTCCGTTAAAAGATATGAATCTATCTTCTTCTACGACTTACACCGACAGTAGAACTGTGTCTGAAAGTAGATTTAGTTCTTTGTCCTCTAACTGGTAAACCAACTTCGTGTCTTCTACCTTTGTAGCTTCTGGTCTTTTTCATTCTGTTTAAATCATCTCTTAAAGTCATGTCAAGATCAGATTCAATCAAATGAAGGTCGTCACCAGTAGCGTAATCGTTACGTCTGTTTAACATCCAATCAGGAATATTGTATTCTTGAGGATTTTCTAAGAGTGCTTCAATTTTAGAAACATCTTCTTCAGAGATGTAACCGATTTGGTCATCAGTATTTAAACCTAAGGTAAGACAGATAGATCTAGATAAGGATAATCCAATACCTTTAATATCAGTTAAAGCATGTTGGATAGTTTTGTTACCATCTACGTCCTTTCTGGATATACGCACTAAGTGCTTAAAGTCGTCTTCCATTAAAGTAACCTCCATATTATTTTTCTTTGGAGCGAACCCACGAGACGTTATTTAAAAAATTTAGCGGATTCGAATGCTTTATTTTAAAGCACAGTTTTTTCAACAATGTAAAACTTAGTCTAACAATAGTCTAATAGCTTAAACATAAGCCATTTAACCAATGCTAACCAAGAGTTCATATCAGTTTCAAGCACATTTAATAATTCTAATTAAATAATAACTACGCTCAGCTTACTAAAAGATAGAGTAACTTAATACTCAATAAATTACTAATAAACTTTTAAAGCCATAGCTAGATTATAATTTAACTAATTAAAAAAAAGCAAACTAAATAAATCCAATTCGTAAAGCTTATTTGAATCGGATTTACCTTAATGATAATTTGATAAAAGTGATATTATCATTAATAATAATCCTATTAAATAGAATTATATTAAATTGCTATACACTAATAAACGCCGAGACTGGGATTTGAACCCAGGCGAGGTGAACCCTCACGGGATTTCCAGTCCCGCGCCTTACCAGGCTAGACTATCTCGGCAATCTAGTAACATATCAGACATAGTACTGTCTAATATATAATTCACTGATATAAAAATATAAGTAATTAATAGTATATAAAGGTTTTGAATTTTTGACCTTAATTTTTTAAAAAACAGCACAAAAGTCAAAATCATAAGCACAAATTAATATTGAACTTAATAATATTTAAAGATTTTTTGGAAATTCATAGTAAAGTTTATATATTAGAACTTTAATTGGGTATTTTTCAATTTTGAAAAAATAAAAAATTTTAAAAAAAGACAATTCTTACCACATTTATCATTTAATGAAAAACAAATTTTCAGCCAAATCATTATTCATTTAATTTTCTTTCAACTTTAGCTTCCAAATCATCAATCACATCTTTAATTGCAGAATCTCTTGTTAAATCATATGCAATATTGAAATAGAACAATGCAGGAACAACTTTCTTATCTTCATCCAATTGGAATCCAATATTCTTGCATATTGTAATGACTTCAATGCTAGGGCCGTATGGCAATCCTTTTGATTTAAGGTAATCCTTTATCTCTTCAATGCTTTGATCATAATTGTTTAAAGAATCATCATCAAATTCAATAACTATTTTATCAGTGAAATCATTAGAACCATCATAATATTGAGCTAATCTGCTTAAATAGATAGCCAATTTCAGATTCTCATCATCATTGGATGCATGATACTCATTAAAATAATAAATGGACAAGTTTTCAAATGATTTGGAAAGATCCTCAAGAGAGTAATCATATTTGAAGGATTGGATAGTGAGCTTATAAAACTCATCCCAGTTTTCTTCAATCCTATGAAGTTCACATAATCCAAAAATAGCTTTTACATTGACAGGATTGTAATTATAAGATAATTTAAAAGATTTTAGGGCATTTTCATACTCATTGAAATGCAACAATACGTTTCCATAATTGGAGTACAATGTGGAATAGTCCAACATGAAAGGATATTTTCTTTTTATCTCCTTTTTGATGGTGATTTGGAACAATAGCTCTTCAAGAAGATTTTTGAATATGTATTCACCTTCAGCATATTCCTTATTCAAATTGATGTTTTCCTTTGCAAACTGATAGGCTTCATCAAATTTCTCTTCTTTAACCAAATAATCCATTTCCTTGATTATTTCAGGTATAGACTTTATTTCCATAATATCACCAAGCATTTGAAGTAAGTAAAAAGTAAGTAAAGTAAGTAAAAATATAGAATCAGTTATAAAAATTTAGAATCAGTTATTCAACAATTCCTTTTTCTTCTTTTCAAATTCCTCTGCAGTGATTATTCCATCCTTCAATAGATCATGATACTTTCTTATCTCTGCAGGAACATCTGCAATCACATGCCTTATTTTTTCCTCTTCAGGTACAAAGGAACCTGTATTTAACTTGTTCTTTAATCTGGTTTCAAAATTGTTTAGCATATCATGGTCTAAAGTCTTAAGTTGAATAGTCTTATCCTCTAAATTCAATTGAACCTTATTGTCAGCTACTCTATCAATGTCTTCTGCATTCAAATCATCATAAGCTATTTCAAATGCATCCTTGACCTTTCCGTTCAATCTGCTTCTCAATTCGATGTAAATGGAATCCTCATCCAATTTGATTGCTCCATTGGATTTATTATCATTTCCATCAATGTTTTCTGTCAATAATCCTAAGAAATCAAATTCAACATCCCTTGATTTGATTTCACCTTTAGGCATGTTTCCGTCCGGATTGAATAAAAAACCTAATCTTCCCATAGTATCAAAAACCTAAAATATTTTAAAAAAACATTATCAAACATTATTAAAAGATTTTCTTAAACATTTACTTAAACATTATCTTAAACATTATCTTATTAATACAATATAACATTTTAAAAACATATAAATTTATCTTAAAGAAGGTTAAGAATTAGAAAAAGTTAAGATTTACAATTAAATTAATTAATGATAAATTGATAAATTATATTAGAAGAAACATTAATTAAAATTTTAAATTTTTAAAATTAATTAAACTTGAAAATATTTATCAAAGAATAGCTAAAAATAGCTAGAATATTTTGTTAAAAATAATGATTGTGATTTAAATGGTTAAAGGAAACAAGGATAGATTTGTATTGGAATTAGGCAATGATGAAAATGGGGAACCTAAAACACTTAGTGCAGAAGAGACATTAAGGCAAATGAAAAAAGGATTTAACAACGGATACGTTAGCTTTGAATATCCATTCTTATGGCAGGAACTTAAAAACGAAGATGAAGATGAATTCACTGTCCGTGTATTGCTAAACAAAAACAACAATTCCATTGTAAAAATATCCATACAACCATGTTTGGTAAATACTGTTGAAGAATTGAAAGAACTTGTAGAAACCGATTTAAAAGCAAAAGAATGTGAAATTCAACAGTCAGGAATGGAAACTTTTGATAACTATGGAATTTGGGACATGATTTATTTGACAAAGGAAGGATTGGAAGTAGAACAATACTCCATTTTAAAAGACAACAATTTATATTCTCTTGAACTCTATACCAAAAACAATAGGGATCAAATGGCGGTAAAGTCTTTTGTAGATGTCATTCAAACATTTAAGATTCTAAAACCGGCTTTTAAAGTAGACGGAGATTCATACGAGAGAATATAATTCTAAACTATTTTTTTAATTAGAAAATAAAAAACTTGAATCTAATCTAAGTTATTTTTTAGAAAAAAACAGATAAAACTAATAGAAAAATAAAAATTATAAATTAAAAATTAAAAAAAATGTGAAAAATAACCCTAACTGAAAAAATAAACTCTAAAAATTCAGATAGGGTCACTAATCACATTTTGTCCTATGTTTTGATTTTATTTTACAAATTTTCTTTGTGCAAAAAAGAACTATTGCAAATAAAAGGCATATGTCCCTCCCGCCTGCCCGAAAACAATTAATGTTTTCCAATATGAACTTTATTTGCATTCCCAATTTATTTAATTGAAAACGCACAAGGTCTCGTCCTTATTCATGTCATGATAGAATTCCGCCTTGTCTTCACCAAAGTCTATGACCTGTATCATATCATAAATCTCCTCACTCAAATTAGGATTTATGTCCTTGAGGATGTTTTTATGATCATAAATCATATCCTTATTGAATTCCAATTTTTTCTCATTTTCAAACAATGCACCGTAATATATTTCTGCTTCCACCAAGTCCTGGAACATATGGCTTCCAAAGGATAACTCAGGCATATATCCAACTTCACTGTAAGATTCCTCCAGAATTGCAGAGAAATAGCTGATGTCAGCAAATACCACTGGAATTCCTAACTCTGGAGAGGAAGTACCAATTCTTCCAGGAACAATTAGAATTGCAGTCTTTCCATTTTCCTTGCAATATGCATTCACATCATTGATTACATGAGATATTGAACTTTTCTGAGCATATGGGTATTCATAATACCTATGAGGATCGACATAGCAGATTGTATCTATCTCATTCTTACGTGACATACCCATTGAAGATTCCTTTATGTGGAAGAACACATTCTTATCCTCAGGCATTTCAATGGCTTCATTGTTTATTGAAACCTGCAGAGGTCTGCATTGCAATAGGTTTACATTGAATGAATTGTCCTCTCCAACATTAACTGTGTATTCTATGTCCACAGGATAATCATAAGCGGTTTCCAATGTATTCATTATTTCCTTCATCTCATCAATGAATTCCTGATTTTTTACAAGTCCCTCACAATTGACAAAGACTATTTCACGGCGCTCACCACGGTCACGGAACATTCTCTCAGCTTCACGGTCATGTTCAACAAGAACCCTTTTCGCATATCTTGGAATAACATCCAAACCTTCACCAACAGGAATATCATGCAAACTGATGTTCTTTAAATCAATTACATCCAGATAGTGTTGAGAATATCTGTGCTTTTCCCTAATGTCCTTCACCATAGTCACTTCAGGTTTGTCAAGATTGATTATTCTAGGATAATCCTTTTTAGTCCTGTCAACAGCTTTTGTACCAAGACCCATTACCAACCTTAGCATTCCTTTGCTGTTGTCCATATCAGGCAGTGGAGAATATGGGCTGTATGAAAATCCTACACCTGCAGCAGTTGGGAAGAAATAGTCTCCATAATAGGAACCTGAAACCCTTTGGACCAAAAGAGCCATTTGCTCATCAGTATCATCCAAATCGTTTATTTTCCTATATTCCAACGCGGAAATGTTCATAGTACTTGAATATACCACTTTTACAGCCTCTTCAAAGGCAGCTAAACGTTCTTCAAGACTGCCTCTATTTACACAGAAAACTGATTCGTATTTTCCTGCAAATGCGTTCCCATATCCATCTTCAAGGAAACTACTTGATCTGACAATAATCGGATTTTGTCCGAAATAATCCAAAATCTGTATGAATCCCTTTTTGATCTCATCGGAAAAAGTACCGTTTTTAAGGGCTTCCTCTAACTCTTTTCCATATTTATAGTAACCTTCCTTGGTCCTTTGCTTTACCCGAAGGTCCCATAAGTCATTTGAAACAATGTATGTGTAGAATAAATCTGAACCAATGTAAAATGAATCATCCGGTTCAAGATTGCTATATATATCAGGGCGTTCCTTTTCGATTATCTTTCTTGAAAGAAGCATACCGCAGGACTTACCACCTACCAAACCGCTTCCTACACGGCGATCGTAGATTGTGATGTAATCCTCAAAAGTGAAGTATTCCTTTATTTTGGAAAGCATCTTCTCATCTTTTGTCATCATCAGTTCACAAATCTTATCGCACTCATCATCGATATTCTGACCCTCTGCATACTTCATTCTAACCTGAAGCATATACCTTTCCCAACTGTCCAGAATTTGTCCGCTTTGATGCTTGTCAGAATCATTTATGGTCTTATAATATTTGCTTACTTCCTGACCATCCTGCAAGACCTTGACAAATCCTGTTCTTGGGTTAAACTTATGTCCCAAAAACATTGTTTGAGAATATCTGTTCCATACTTTAAGTGGAGAAACATAAACCTCTTCAGGAGAATTTGAATGTACATTCAGGAATAGCTGTGTGGTTTCACGGATTTTAGCTATTGCATCAAATGAATGCCTTCCCCGAATGATTGGGAAGTATGCTACAGTATCCAATTGGAACAGGAATGGACAGGTAACCTTAAAGAAATTTCCCATCATCAAATCGGTAGACCAAACCGCTTGAAGGTCACTTAAACAGTCAAATACATAGAATGCATCAAATCCTTCCTTTTCAATAATTCGATGAACCTCTAAGGTAAATGTCTCAAATTGATTATATGGATTGACCTTATATATCTTGATTCCATCACGTTCAATCATGCAAAACTCGGTTTCAGGATTATTCTCTTCCATTTCAAGGAGTCTAAAATCCTCTTCTGTCATTTCAATCAATGGATGATGATTAGCAAACCTTATGTAAATCAAGTTCCTGTTATCCTCTTTCGCCTGTTTGACATAAGGATCAACAAAGTAAGAGAATTCATTTAGATTTGTTACATTCCAAACTACATTATCTCCTAAACGAATATTGTCTAAAGCTTCATCAAGTCCTGGAATCCCTGATTTTACTCTTTCGAATGCAGCCATAATAATATCTCCTAATTAATTTAATTTCTCACCATTGGCACTCCTGTTAATTGTGAAGCTTCCATAGTCAAAGCAACCAAGTCCTGACGCTCAAGATTTTCTATATCAGTATTTCCTGCCTGTTGAGTCAAGGATGTTACTTCCTGTGTCATTGCTTCAATATAGTTTGCCACTTGCTGACCTTTTCTAATAGGGTCCAATCTTCTTCTAAGCACCCTATCCTGTGTTGCAATTCCTTTAGGACAGATTCCTTCAGAACAGGATTGGCAAACTTTACATCCTATGGAAATCAATGCGGAGGTAGCAATATAAACAGCATCTGCACCTAAAGCAATAGCTTTTGCCACATCAGCACCAGATCTTATTCCACCAGCAGCGACAAGACTTACTTCACTTCTTAAATTAATGTCCTTAAGAGCATCATCAGCCTTTACAATTGCTTCAATTGTAGGAATACCTGCATGTTCTGTAACCACTTCAGGTCCAGCACCGGTTCCTCCTTGCATACCATCAACTACAATTATGTCTGCACCTGCCTTTGCTGCAATCTTTACATCCTGTTCCACCCTACCTGATGCAAATTTTACAATTATAGGCACTTTCCAATCGGTAATTTCCCTTAATTGATTGATTTTCATACCTAAATCTTCAGGTCCGACAATATCCATATGTCTTGCAGGACTTAATGCAGAGGTTCCCTCGGGAATGTTTCTAACTCTAGCCACTTCTGCAGTTACCTTATGGGAAAGCAAATGTCCTCCCATACCTGATTTTGCACCTTGACCTATTTTTATTTCAACAGCTTCTGCATTGTTTAAATAACTAGCAGAAACTCCAAAACGACCTGATGCATATTGAGCAATCAATTTGTCTGCATAATGCCTTTCTTCAGGAAGCATTCCTCCTTCACCGGTATTAGTGATTGTTCCTACCTTACTGCTTCCAATTGCCAATGCTATCTTTGCTTCCTTGCTTAATGCACCAAAAGACATTGCTCCAATCATGATAGGGGTGTCTATTTCAATTGGATTTTCTGCAAACCTGTCTCCAAGAACCACTGAAGTCTTGCATGTTTCCCTATAGGAATCTATTGGTGGCCTTGAAACCTGTGCAGGCAATATGCTTAAGTCATCAAATGTTGGGATTCTTCTAGTGAGTCCACAACCTCTGACCTTATATGCTCCTGTTTGACTTTTACGTTTGATTTCAACCATTGTTGAATTTGACCATACACCTCTGCCTTCATCAACAAGGGGTCTGACATATATTGCATGTGTTGGACACATCTCCTCACAGATCTTACACCCTACACAATTTTCCTGATGTATTGGCAATGGCTCATCATTGATTACCTCATATACTCCATGAGGACAATTTGAATAGCAACTGTAACAGTTTTTACATGAGGACTTGTGAGGATTGTCACATAAATACCAGCAACATCCAGGTCTATCATTGCTCTGTTTGCAAATTTCCAATTTTCTTTCTACAGTGAATGACATTAGTTTACCCCCTCATCAATATTTTGGAGAGAATCCCCTTTCAAATCCCTTAATGGTTTGAATACAGGACAGACAGAGTATTTTGTTCCCCCAGATTTAACTACCTCATCAATTGCATTTGTTAGCTTTGCATAAGGTTTCCAAGCTAAATGGTCCTCCTTATCAACAATAAGCGCTTCTGTAACAATTTCATTGGACAATAAATAGTCTATTAATGTTGTAACAATGGACCCGTCTTGACCTTGGGTATGCTTTAATGATTTGACTGTCAATACTTTTTTGAAGTCCCCTATTGGTTCTGAATTGTCATTTCTCAAATCTTCTGGGATGAATGTTCTTGGACAGACTGCAAAGCATGCATGACAATCCTCAGGACATTCCCCTTTCATCCTTGGTTTGGTGTCATCAATTGTTATCAAATTGTGAGGACATGCATATTCACATGCTCCACAGAGCACACATGCCCCGACATCAATGACATTTGACCTTAAATCCAAGAATGACGCTTCTTGGAACTCCTTATTGATTGAGTCATCTGACTTTTCCCTTTGGTATAACACAGGCCTTGCCAAGAATTCCCTTCTTTCTATAGTTTCCAGATTTTTGCTTATTTTGGTATGTGCAATTTTATTCAATAATCCTAATTGTGAATCTGTAAAGTCTTTTGCTTCAATGAATTTCTGTTCTATTGCTCCATTTACTATCTCTTCACCTTTTTCAGTTCTTATTATGAGTGTTGACCAGCCTTCCTCAGATCCGATTGAACCTATTGAAATGTCAGAGGTTTCTGATGTCAGTTCAACACAAATATTACAGTTTTTCCTAATAATCCTTTTAGCTACAGAAAGGGGTATTTTCACTGTTTCCTTGGTTTTTAAAAGTAAAAATACAAATCCTTTCTCAATTTGGAATTTTTCAATGTCATCCATTTTCAAGTCATACTCTTTCAAGAGATTTGCAAAGTACTTGTATGAAAAATTCTCCATACAGAATAAGCCCAATTTAACATCAATAGGGCTATCAGTATAATATTGAAGTTTGGATGCAGCCATAATTTCACATGGTGTTCCCACCATAGCTATTCTATGTTCGCTCATTTTTTCAGCTCCTATTGCATGTTAACAATTTTCTTAAAGTTTGCATAATCCTTATCAGCAAGTTTGAAACCGTATTCTGTCAAAATTTCCTGAAGTTCATTTTGGTCTTCAGAGGTGGTTTCTTCCATAACTGCATTTTTTCCTAAGCTTTTCACATTTCCAAGAACAAAAATGGTTCCTCTCATGATGGATTCTCCAACATCCTCAGTTACATCACCAAGTATTATGAGCTTTCCTCCCATCATAAGGAGTCCAGTCATGAAACCGCTGTTACCCCCAATGATAACGGTTCCCCCTTTCATGATTTCTCCAGTTCTTGAACCTACATTACCTTTAACAATTACTGTTCCGCCATAGATTCCTTGGCCTGCTCCGTCACCAGCTGTACCTTCAATGACCAATTCACCTTCAGTCATATTGTCTCCAGCAAACCAGCCCGCATTTCCAGTGATGTGTATCCTTGGTCCATGAGCCATTGTTCCAACAAAATATCCTGCAGAACCATTGATCTCTATCTCCACTTCTTCAGTTAATCCAGCACAGATATTATGTTTGGAATCAGGATTGTCGATAATGAGCTTATCATGATATTTAGCTTGTTCCTTTATGGTGCGGTTCAATTCTTTCTCATCCATACCATTTGCATCAATTACATATTCTTTCATAGAAAAAACCCCTTATCATATGGTGTAAGCTCTTGTTTCCCCTGGAGCTATCTGTTCTATTTCATCTGAATCTGTGACATCATGCAATGCCATCTCTTCTGAAGCAACTGCAAATATCTCATCGGTTTCCACCATTACACCAGGCCTAAGGCCAAGCTTATCCTTTGCAATTCCAATACCGTTAGGTGTTCCAACCAATATGGAAAATGGACCATCCAAATCAATTACCGCTTGATCTAATGCCTCTTCCAATTTGTAGCCTTGATCAAGTTTATCTGCCATATAATGAACAATGCACTCTGTATCATTAAATGATTCAAAAGTGTGTCCTTTCCTTTCCAATGGGTCTCTTATTTTCCAGTAATTGGTGATTTGCCCATTATGCACCACAGTTATGTCAGGGATGATGTAACTTTGATATGGGTGTGCATGATAACGGTCAACACCACTTTCTGTTGCAAAACGAGTATGGCCTATTCCATGTGTTCCCATTCTGCTTGGAACATTGAAACGTTCTGCAATGTCCTTTACTTTTCCCGTATCCTTGATCATTTCAAATGAATGTGAACCGTTGATAACCCTTACATTTTCCAAATCATCTATTTCGTTTATGCATGGTTTTAAAAGGGAAAATTCATCCAATGCTATTTTGCATTTATATACATCTGAGTCTCCTACAGACTCAATCAATTGCTCTTCAAATATTGGGCTTATTTGATTTAATAATGATTTCAAGTTGTCTAATGCGCCTCTTCTTCTTTTCACTTCAATGTTTAATTGATAATAGTTTTCAGGAAAATCCAAACTGCCGTAGATTGCATAACCTGCGGAATCCGGACCCCTATGCTGCAAGGATTCAAGCATTGATGTCAATGCTTCTCCTACAGGGTGAGTTTTTTTATCTTTGTATATTACACCTGCTATTCCACACATTTCTCTACCTCCAATAAAATAATCGGTGAATACACGTACATATGCCTAATATATACTAATCATCTGAATATGTCATCCGAATGTGTTAATCCGAATATGTCATCCGAATATGTCATCCTATGTTAAAAAAAGTAATTCTAAAATTACATATGCCTTAAAAAATAATTTTAAAATTACAATATGCCTTTTAATTGTTTAAAATTACAATATGCCTTTTAATTGTTTAAAATTACAATATGCCTTAAAAAAAATAATTCTAAATTTCAAAAACCATTTAACTTTTTGAGAGGTAGTCAAACTAAAGAAAAATCTTTAGATTGACCACCAATATTCAAAAAAGGAATATTCTAAACGTCTAAGTATTGATCTCTTTCATAATCAAATACTTGTATTCTGTAAGCATCCCATTCAGCTCTTTTGATGGTGTAGAATTGGTCAAACACTTTTTCTCCAAGAGCATTTTTAACTACATCATCCTGTTCCAACGCATGATATGCTTCCCATAAACTTGTTGGCAAGTTACTGATGCCTCTTTGGACAATCTCATCTTCAGTTAATGCAAACAAGTTTTCTTCAGTTGGTTCACCAGGATCCATCTTATTGTCTAAACCATCTAAACCTGCTTCAAGCAATACTGCAAATGCTAAGTATGGGTTACATGAAGGGTCAGGTGATCTGCATTCGATTCTTGTACCTAATCCACGGGATGCAGGAATTCTTAGTAAAGTTGATCTGTTTTTAAATCCATAAGCTATGTAACATGGTGCTTCATAACCTGGAACTAAACGTTTATAAGAGTTAACTGTTGGGGATAAGATTGCTGATAAAGCCTGTGCATGTTTCAATAATCCTCCAATGAAGTATAATGCTTCCTGTGAAATTTGGTTTTCAGTATTTGGATCATAGAAAATGTTTTTGCCGTCTTTGAATAGGCTTTGGTTACAATGCATTCCACTACCATTGATTCCCAAGAATGGTTTTGGCATGAATGTTGCTTTAAATCCTAAATTGTGAACTACTGCTTTTACAGCTTCCTTAAATGTTATAACAGCATCAGCTGTTTTTAAAGCATCCGCATATTTGAAGTCCACTTCATGCTGTCCTGCTGCCACTTCATGGTGGCTTACTTCGACATCAAAACCTAATTGCTCTAAACCGAATACGATTTCTCTTCTAATGTCAGTACCTTGGTCCAATGGCTCTACATCAAAATATTCAGCTTCATCCGCAGGGATGTAATTTCCGTTTTCATCCTCTTTGATAATGAAGAATTCTGGTTCAGGACCCATATTGAATTGATATCCTCTTTTTTCTGCTTTTTCCAATGCTTTTTTAAGCACTCCTCTTGGATCACCATCATATGGTTTTCCTTCTGTAGTGAAGATATCACATATGAATCTACTGGTTCCTTTTGATTCAGGTCTCCATGGAATTGTTGAGAAGGTGTTGATATCTGGTTTTGCAAGTAAGTCACTGTCATTGATTGAAGCTAATCCTGCTACTGATGAACCGTCAAACAATAATCCATCATTAACTATATCTTCAATGTCATCAGCTTTTTTAAGAGGAACTGCCATACTTTTTGGCAATCCATGAATATCTGATAGTTGCAATTTCAAAAATTTTATATCATTTGCTTCGACTGTTTTAATAATTTGGTCTAATTTTTCGTCTTTTACTGACATCTTTTCACTTCCTTTTTTGAGATATCATCCATTCTGATAATGGAATTGGGAACCCCTTTCAACTTAAGAATTTTATGAATTCATAGTCGGAAGGAAACTTCCTTCCTACTATAATTTATCACTATTAATATATAAACATTTTGAATAAAAATCGAACAATAAAAAGAAAATAATACTTATATTTTTACAATATTCAAGTAATTATTGCTTAAAATTTATAAAAATAGCTAAATATTTAAAATTAAATTAATTAAATAGAATTAAGTGAGTTAAAAATAAAAAGAAGTAAAATTTACTAAAATATATTGATTAAAGAAAAATTTAAAATAATAGGGTATTTTTTAAAAAAAAAAGGGTAGTCGGAAAAAAAAAAAAATAAATTTTAAAAAAAATCGAGTAGTCGGAAAATAAAAAAAAAATAGAATAAAAATAATAATTAAGAAAAAATAAAAATCAAAGATTGAAAAATGAAACTATTTATCTGCAAGAGTCCAATAACATCTTTTTGGAGAGACAATGGTTTCATCTTTTTTTAATTCTTTCATGATTTTATCAACTTCTTTCTTTTCAACACCAGAAAGTTCACTTACTTTTTTAGCGTTTAAAGGTTCTTCAGAGTTTTTAAATGCTTCAATAACTTTATCTTTATCAGACATTTTATCACCATTTTAATTTTGAAAATCAAATAATCATAAAATAATCCTATTTTTGAAATAAATCTTTACCATCCTTTTGGATAAATTCCAGTATCCATAAAGACCTTATTTGTATCAACAACAAGCCCGGAATCTGCATTCATAATCTCGCCAGATGAGAATAATGAAGTTCCTGCAGCCACCAATTCTCCTTTCAATGATTTTATGGCAACAAGATTTCCCTTTTGAATGTCCTTGGATAACTTAGCTATTCCTCCTGCACCAAGTTTTGCTCCTTGGCAGATGGCCTCAACGGCTGAATCTTTGATGAATATCTGCGGAAGGTGAGAGCTCGCAACTTCCATTGGCTGAATGGCTTTCCTTATGTATGATTCATCACCATCTTCAATATAAAAATGGTATGCATCTGTAAGGTCATGAAGGTTTACAAGGTCATTGTTTCGCTCATCAAATGGGCCAACTCTTGTCCTTCTAAGCTCAGCCATATGCGCTCCACAGCCTAATGCTTCACCAATATCATGACAATATGTTCTCACATAGGTTCCTGCCTCACATCCTATCCTGAATAGAACGTCCTTGCCCTCAATTTCGTAAATGGTAGAGTAATAAATATTTCTCACCCTTAATTCACGTTTGACGGCTGATTTAACAGGCGGTGTTTGATATATCTTGCCAGTAAATTCATCGAAAATCTCTTTTATTTGATCCTCTGGAATTTCTTTGTGCAGAGTCATGAGACATACATATTCCTTACCTGCAGGAAGGAGAAGTTGACTGACTCTTGTAGCATTGTCAATACCTATTGGAAGCACTCCAGTTACTTTAGGGTCAAGTGTTCCTCCATGCCCTGTCCTCTTACAGCCAAGTATTCTCTTGACCCAAGAGTCTACTTCATGAGAAGTCGGGCCAGATGGCTTGTCCAAATTGATTATACCTTTAGCTATATGTTCCCCTATAGGCCGTTCATATGGGTTGCATCCATATTCAGGGTTGGTTTCAACCTTTGATTTAATCAAGTAATCTTCCATAGTTTATTCTCCAATAGCTAAAAGTTTTAAAAATAGAATTTTTATATAATATAAAATAAGATTTTTATAATAAATAAATTTAATTAATTATTTAATTAATTGTTTAATTAATTATTTAATTAATTATTTAATTAACAGTTTAATCTAATAATTTGAAATTTAATTAAGATTTAAAAAATCAGTTTACAAAAAACTATAATAATAAACGATTATAAATAATAAGAATAGTTAAAGAAATGGAAAAAATGGAGAAATATTATGGCTAATGAAGAATCCAAAATTGAAAACGAATCAAATCGTATGAGTAAAACTGAATATTATCTTGCAATTGCACTTGCTGTATCAAAAAGAAGT
>Ga0129306_1002294_pt1 | contig 17569 bp, 3 predicted proteins | sample P827metagenome_FD_94438 | JGI IMG/M metagenome (GOLD analysis project Ga0129306, IMG submission 94438) | Capybara group fecal microbial communities from Wisconsin, USA - P827 metagenome | ecosystem: Host-associated > Mammals > Digestive system > Large intestine > Fecal | place: USA: Wisconsin... | reverse complement strand
CGCGAGCGCCACGCCGCACATCGCCGCCGCGGCAAGGAACGCCGCAGCGCGGCGACGCCTGAGCGCGAGGAGCCCAAGTCCCAGCGCGAGGAGCATTCCGCTCGTCGGCTCGGGAACCACCGCGGCCTGGTATACGTACGCGCTGAGGACGCCGGTCGTCGACATGTCGTTGTACACGAAGGAATCCCTGAGCTGCGCGTATGTGGCGGGCTTCGTCATGCCGACGACCTCGCCGAGCTGGTTGTACAACTCGACGTAGTACGAAAAGGACTCGGGGCTTGAGGGAAGGAGCGAATACGTCTCCGCAAGGCTCGTCGTCGTGGGACTCGTTTCCGGATCGAAGATATACGTCACGGACGTGTTTCCGACGGTCAGGTAGGTAATCCCACCTTTTCCGTCGTCTGCCGCGACCTGCGCGTACGCGAACTTGACGGGCGAGGAGGTGTCCTCCGGCTCGAGCAGCCAGTACATGTAGTCGCCGCGCGCCGCGAAGATTCCGCAGAGGAGGAATGCCAGGAATGTAGATGCTTTTTTCATATACGTATCTCCCTGTATGTGTTTTCGCCTTACTGCTGTGCCGTGGGCCATGCCAGCTCGGACGACCCGCTGCCGGCGCTGTAGTACCAGAAGCCGAGTCCGACCGGAAGCTCCAGACCATCCGTCGTCCATTCCGACGAGACGCCGACGAGCTGCTCATGCGTGACCGGATGAAGGATTGGGTTGCCGTCCTTGTCCGTAAGCGGAGCCTCGACGCTCTTGCGCCAGCCCCATTGATGCTTAGTCGCGTCGTACGAGCAGTTGATCGGCGCGCCGCCCGTCGGGATGACGATGCGGTCGCCGGACGCGACGGGCGTGAGCGTGCTGACGTCGAACGGAGCGGACCACGGAGAGCCGACGAGGTTGAAGCCGGGCTCGAGCGACGTCGTCGCAGGAGTCGGGTCGTACTGTCCGTAGAGGTAGATCGGCTTCGTCGGATCCTTGCGCTCAAGCCACGCGCCCGCTCCGCGCGGAAGCGAGTTCGTGCGCGTCGCGTCCGCACCGCCGACATAGCTCACAGCTCCGTTGACGATGAGGTAGGTGTCGAGCGCGGCCCAGGTTCCGTTCTCCTGGACGGACCACGCGAGGTAGTTGGAGTTCTCCTTGTCGTAGACGTACAGCACGTCGCCGACGGATAGGCACGACGCCTTGACGTAGTCCGTCGCCGCGACCGCGGGGTTCGACGACGGCGAGAAGCCCGCCCACGGCGTGGAGACGATCTCGACCGCCTTCTCCGACGCAACCCTCAGCACGCCCGCGGTGTTGACCGTCGTCACGTACTCGCAGGAAGTCTGGTATCCGTCGGGGACGAAGATCATGTCGATCACGCGGTGGACGCGCTGGTCGGAGGTGATGTTCTCGACGAACGTTCCGCTACTTGCGTAGGCGCCCTCGCGGTTGTAGTCCGCGTCGACGCCGGGAGTCATCGCGAGGAGGCGGTACTTGACGTCGAAGCCGCAGCCCTGCGTCTCGGAGAACTCCTGCATGCGGAAGCGGAGCGTCGCCTTGTCGGCGGTCTGGTCGGCGCAGATCCATATCCGCCCATGCTTGTCGCCCGGGAGCATTCCGCCGAGCACGTAGTCCTGCCAGACGTGGTTGAGTCCGTTGGCGGAGTCGGGCGCGTTGAGCGCGGCCTCCACCGCAGACTTCGTTTCCTCCGTCACGGCGCCGTTCGGGCAGATCGCCGGGAACGCCTTCCCGAGCCAGTTGGTCGTCACGTTGATCGGGAACTTCGTGTGGGTGCCCTTCACCGCCTGCTCGCAGTCGACCTCGAGCGTGACGGTGGACGACGGACCCGAGAACTTCGCGTAGAGGTGCTTGTCCGAGTCCATCGTGAAGACGTACGCCGCCTTGTCCGAGACTTGCTGGTCGTTCTCGTCGTACCAGCCGAGGAAGGTGCAGGCGAACTCAGGCGTCGCGACGACGGTCACCTCCGAACCTTCCGGATAGCTCATGCCGTTGAGCGTCAGGTTCTTGCTGACCGTGCCGTTCTGCGGGTTGCGGACAAGGTACAGCGTGTAGCTCCTCACGTCCGCACCGAAGCCCGACGCGCCTACGATGCCGATCTCGCGGTCATCGACGCCGTAGGCGAACGACGATTCGTAGAACGTCGTCACGATATCCGCCTCGGACGCCGCGGCGCATTTGCCGAGCGCCGTCATCGTTCCCTCGATGGTCTTATAGGACATCTTGACGACCTCGTGCCTCCAGTCGGAGGCGTCGAAGTACGTATAGACGCCATCCGTGCCAACGTCGGCGAGGCTTCCGTCGAAGATAGGCGCATAGCGCGCGAGCGGCTGGTCCGCGTCGCTCTCAAGCGCGGCGCCCGTTATCGGCGCTGTCGTCTTGCTCTGCTCGTAGACGCGCGCGTTCTGCGTGTAGCCCTTGAAGACGGACTGGGCAGAAGGATCGGACAGCTGCCAGCACTCGGTGACGTGCGGCGCGACGGAGCTGGACGCGTTGATTCTTCCGTAGACGGAGTAGAGGAGGTTGTTGTCCGCCATCGTTGTGCCGTCCTTCACAAAGAAGTCGCTGTCGGTGAGCGTCTGGTTAGCCGTGTTGTAGTAGTAGTTGTTGCAGAGAAGAACGTTGACTGCGTAGATGTCGAGATTCGTGCAGGCAACGTTCGAGTGCGAACCTATTCCGCCGCCGCCGTCGCTCGTCCAGGACGAGAAGTTGCCCGTCAGCGTCGAGTTCATGAGGTACAGGCGCGTGATGCGTCCGTTGCCAGTCTGGATGTTTCCGGCGTTGAACTGGTTGATCGCGCCGCCGACCTCGGTGGAGCCGTTGTTGCATATCACGCAGTTGTTCATGTACAAGTCGCCCTGGTTCTCCGCGGCGGCTCCGCCGCCGGCGCTGCTGAGCGAGCGGTTCTCGGAAAGCGACGAGCCGACCATCACGAGGAAGCCGCGGTTGTAGAGTCCGCCGCCGCAGTAGCGCGCGTTTCGCACGAGGTTGCAGTTCTCCGCGTAGACCTTCGTGCCGAAAGCCGTGAAAAGTCCGCCCTGCGAGCGCGTGATCGTCACATGCCGCATCTCGAGCACGCCGGTGGACGCCGTCTGGTAGATGTTGTTGTTGCCCGACATCTCGTGCGCGACCACAACCGCGTAGGTGTGCACATCGTGCGTTCCTGCGCCGGTTCCGGTGCCGACGTTCTGCCCGCCGCCCATTATCGTCATGTCCTCGAGAAGGACGTCTCCTCCATTGTCGATCTGGAAGATGGTCTTCACGCCCGTGGTGCAGTTCAGGTCGACATAGCCGGAGTCGTCGGTGAACGGCTCATCTACCTTGACCACGTATCCGTTGCCGCGTATCGTCAACCTCGTCGCGATGGTCATCAGCTCCCCGACGGCGTAGTTGTTGCGCAGGAGCTCGATCGTGTCGCCTTCCTTCGAGGCGTCGACCGCGTCGGAGAGGAACAGGTAGTAGGTGTTGCCGATGCGGGCGGAGGCGTTGTACCTGAAGTCCGCCTCGTTGCGGAACACGTAGTCCGCGCCGGAACCCACCGTCGAATGGTAGGCGTAGGCGTAGCCCGCCGCATCCACGACGCAGTAGGGCTGGCCGGGCTCAAGCGTCACGGGATCGCCCGCGGCGTCCGCATCGTAGGTGACGGCCTTGCCTTCTGCGACGCTGGACGGATAGCCCTTCGACCTTGTAGCGGACTCAAGCGCGGGGTCGCCGGTCATGAAGCTTCCGGACACGGCAACAGTTTCGGGCGTCTCCGCGTCGCTAGTCGCCTCGAACGAGAAGTAGTAGAGGGTGTTAGCCGTAAGTCCGTTCAGCGTCTCGACAAGCGCCGCGCCCTCGAGCGCCGCGGGATCAAGCACCTTGCTCTGGGAAAGCGCGTTCGGGTCCGTTCCCCACTTGAGGACCACCCTGGCCGAGTTCACGTGTTCGCCGAGTGCGACAACGCCGACGCCAAGCTTTGCGGACGTCTCCGCGACTTCCGTCACCGTCGGAGACGAGAGGGCGAGATACTCGTGCGAGAGCGTCGTGAACTCTCCGTCGCGGGTGCACGACCTGTGCTGATCGTTCTCTGCCGACAGACGGAAGACATAGTGCGTCGTGTTCTCGAGATCGTCTATCGAATAGGCAACGCGCTGCTTTGCGACGACATTTTCGGCGACGAGAACAGGCGTGCAGAGGTGGTCGTAGTCTGTTCCCCACGCGATGTAGACGTCCGCAACCGTCGCGCCCTGTCCGACATGAGCCAGCGTGACGCGAATGTCCGCGCCGAGCGAATTCGGCTCGACATGCGGCTTGTAGAACGAGAGCTCCTCGGGAATGCTGTGCGTGTAGGTAGCGGAGGCGACGGCGCTCAGGCCCTTGCCCTCCGTATAGGCGCGCGCCTTGACCGTCGTCGTTGCGGAAATCTCTATCGCACCCACGTAGAGAGAGCTCGAGGTCGTCGGAACCGTTCCGTCCGTCGTGTAGTAGATCACTGCTCCCGAATCGGCGCACGCGATCTCCACGTTGAGCGTATAGTAGAATATCTCCCCGGACGCAGGCGAGAAAGTAGGCGTCGCGGTGAGGTTGCCGTATTCGTAGCATCCCATCGAGGGCGGATTCGCGAACGCGACGTTGTCGAGATCGACGCCGATTCCCTCATATGTCGTGCCAACGCCAACGGCCGCCGAACCGCTGCCAAGGCGATAGTCACCATCCGTCGGATTGACGAACACTGGATCACCGACCAGGCTATTCTCGCCGACCTTGTCACCCGAAATGTCAAACAGGCAGTAGTCGACATCTGCACCGGAGACGATGTTGACTGTAGTATTTGCATTCAGTGTTGTATTTCCCGAAATCACGCAGTCCATCATCACAAATGTACCCGGCTTTTCATTGCCAGACGGATAGGCGACATACACGGCGCCACCTATGGAACTGTTCGCCGTCTCACCATCGCCGACAGTATTCCCGACGATTGTCACATTACGCACCGTTACAACATTGATGTTGTTGGCGTTGTATTCAACGCCTATGCCGCCGCCCTTTCCAATGTGGCCGCTTGTGGAGGAGGCGCGGTTTCCAGCGATGAGGCACGAATCGATTATGACGGAACCGGTTGGATTTCGAATAGCGACGCCGCCGCCTACGGCAACATCAGCAGCCGTGGTCCTGACGGCGTTGTCCGCTATGATGCAGTGGTCAATCTGTCCACGGGCGATAAAGACGCCGCCACCATATTTGTTGTTGCCGGTATCCGCTGCATTGTTGGTTATGCAGCACCAGGAAATGGTGCCGTTGTCAACGTCTGCTCCGCCACCCATTACCCAGTTGCCGCTCACAGAACCTCCGGTCAACGTGACATTTCTGACCGTAGCGCCTTCTTTGACTGACATCACGCGCGTGTTGCCGTTATGGGTCGTCGCCGTCTGCTTGATTATCGTATCGTCCATGCTCTGGCCGACGAGAGTGACGCCGCCTGTCACCATCAGCTGCGCGTCGATCTCGAAGAGTCCGTCGCCGAGCGTGACAGTGCCGGGCTCGGCGAGGTTCGCCGCAGTGTCGATCGCGTCCTGTATCGTCTGCCTGGTTGCCGCGGCATCGCCCGCAACAGGCTGGATCACGCACGGATAGTATGCGCAGACGACGGCGCTCGGATTATTTCCAGACGAATATGCACGAGCCTTGACCGTCGTGGTCTCGGATACGGCGATTGGCCCGGTGTATTCCGTACTGGAGTCCGTCGGGACCGAACCATCGGTCGTATAGTAGATCGTCGCCCCGGCCGTTGCGCAGGAAAGCGTCACGTTGGTAGGAAAATTATCCAGCAAGGTTCCCGATTCAATGCTGAACGATGGCTCCGCGGTCACGAAGTCATATTCATAGCAGCCGATCGACGGCGTCGCAGCGAACGCCCTGCCGTCGAGGTCGACGCCGGAATAGGCCACGCCCGCGTTCTTCGCCGTCGAATCGTTGCCCAGATGATAGTCGCCGTTAGCCGCGTCGACGAGCTTTGGATCGCCGAACAGGGAACTTGACGCCATGCCGGTTTCCGATTCCAGTCCGAAGAGGCAATTCCTTGAGTTGGTCTTGTCGAAAACGAAATTGTCCGCTATGTTCATCTCGCTGCCGTTAGAACTGTGCATGTTCCCGACGGCGATGGTGTTGATCAGCAGCCCCTTTGCGGTTGAATTCCCGGACGCTCTGTTTTCAAGTCGAATGCCGGCCGTATGCGTGTTGGCCGTGTTGCCGACGACCGTGCAGTTGCGGACAATGCAGTCTCCGCCGAGATTCTTGATACCTATGCCGCCACCCGAGCCGCCGCCCTTGATAAGGTTGTGAGTGATGAGGCATGTATCGATCGTCACGGGGCCAGCAGTGTCGAGTCCGCCTATGCCACAGCCGTATACGGTCTGGCCCGACAGCGCAATGTTGTCCGTTACAATCGAGTGATCAATCACGCCCAGTCCGCCCGAGAAAGAAACTCCGCAGCCAGACACATTGTTTGCCGTACTGGTGTTGTTGCTGATGCAGCACCAGGAAATCGTGCCACTCTTGACCCACGCGCCTGCGCCGGCACCATTTGCCGCGGTCTCCTGACCACCAGTTATCGTGACGCCCTCGACTTTCGCCTCGTCGTCAATAATCATGCAGCGGGTGGCGGCCGTCGACTGCTTGACGACCGTGTTCGTCCAGCCCTGGCCGACGAGAGTGACGCCGCCTGTCACCATCAGCTGCGCGTCGATTTCGAAGAGTCCGTCGCCGAGCGTGACAGTGCCGGGCACGGCGAGATTCGCCGCTGCGTCGATCGCGTCTTGTATCGTCTGACGGGTTGCGGCAGCCGTCGCGCCGGGAACGATCACTCCAGACGGCGGTTGAGGTGTCACCTCGGTGCTCTGCGCCTCGCCATACTCGAATATATCCGTTTCGGCCGTGTTCATTGCCTTATACTCGGCCGCAAGGTAATTGATGTCATAGGCCCCCTTGCGAATGCGAAGTTCGTCAAAGATTCCCTTCCATGACACGTCGTTGTTGTCGGAATCTGTTCCGAAAGCAATCGCTTTTTGATTGTCAGATGCCTCCGCAATGGTCTGGGTCGCAGTCTGAACGCCATTAACGACCGAATAGCCGGTTGTTCCACTGTATACGAGTGACAAATGCAACCAGACATCCTGAGAGGAAGTGATGTAGAAACTCTGGCCGCCATTTGCTCCCCCGTTGACATTAATGGTGTTGGCTGAGGCTCCGCTAATCTCAGACCACCACCCAGCCGTGCTATCGTTCGACGCATTCCTCCTATAGAAGACATGGTCATAGTGATACATTTGGTTTTTGTGCCACATCCAGGCTGAAACGGTAAACTCCGAGCCAAGGGTGACATCCGTCATCGAATTCATCAGAATGCCGCCTGCCGTGTCATTTTCGTTCGAAGAATCCGAAATCCGCCATCCAGACCCGATCTTGCCAGCTGCCGAACCACTTCCACTTGTGTCAATTCCCTTCGCCGTACCGGTGTAGCCATGTTCCGTTGAGTCATGGACTGTTACATCAGTGTTTGCTCCACCTACTTCACTTAAATGCCATACGCCGACATAATCGCTCCAGACGTCCGTCGAGGAAGCGGTCGAGGTCGCGCCCTTTCCGTAGTACATTGTGATCTTTGTGCTCGCGGCGGTCGAGGGGAGCTTGACCCAGACAAGGGACTCGCCGCTCGTGTTCCACGTGTCGACCTCGTGTGGCAGCGGATTTCCGCTTGCGTCGACAAACATCATGTCGCCACCGTTTGTAAGGGTGAAGTCGTCGTAGTCAAAGCCGACAATGCCTCCGTTGGACTCTTCTTTGAGCCTGACAAGGGCAGGGACACCCGTCGTTATTTCGGTCGTCGCCAGCGCGTTTGTGAGCGTGATTTCAATCGACTTCGCAAATTCAGTCGGCTGAGGCGTGGGCCTCTGGTAAGTATACGTCGCAGAGACGACGGCGCTCGGACCCTTCCCCGTCGCATAGGCGCGGGCCTTGATAGTCGTCGTCGCGGAGAGCGCAATCGCGCCTGAATACTCCGTGCTGGAATCTGTCGGCGTGGAGCCGTCGGTCGTATAGTAAATCGTCGCATTTTCCGTCGCACAAGTAAGAATCACATTTGTCGTCGGATAAAACGCGACGCCCGACTCTGGATTGAACACGGGATCCGCGACGCGATCACTCAACTCGTAGCAGCCCACTGAAGGCGGATTGGCAAAGGTGACGTTGTCGAGATCGACGCCGATTCCCGTATATGTCGTGCCCTCGCCGACGGCAGGAGAGCTCGCGCTCAGGTGGTAGTCGCCATTCGCCGCATCGACGAACCACGCAGAACCGCTGCCGGCGACACTCTGCGAACCCGCCCCCAGCGCTGGGGTCCCGTTGGCGAATAGGTTATTGTATGACTGTGCCGCACAACCCTCTTCAACCAATTCGGCATTGGAGCTTGCGGTAATGGCGAGGTTCGCGTCGCCATTCCCGGAAACGTTGTCGACAAGTATAGAGTTGCCCAGTAAAAAATCGTAGGAGTTGCTCGTGTAGTTCTGATATGCGTACACGCCGCCGCCTTTGCCTGATGCCGTATTGTTAGCAACAGTAGTATTGCGAACGGTCAGCAAATTGTGGTTGTTCAAGAACGAGGCAAAGATGCCTCCGCCATCGCCGCCCGGCGCACTGTTGCCGTAGATAAGGCATGCCTGGATTAGAATCTGACCTGTTGGCTGATATAGGCCTACGCCACCGCCGTGACTGTTGCCGCCGCCATTCATGTATGACGTGTTGCACGCGATGACCGTATGATCAATGACGCCCTGCTTCACGTGGACGCCTGCGCCATAGACGTTGTTAACCGTGACCATCTGCCATGACGCGTCGCCGATTTGATTGTTGGTGATGCAACACCAGGAGATCGTACCACTATTAAGAAGAATTCCGGCGCCAGAGTTTTTCTCCCGGAGATGACCACCTGTTATCATCACACCTTCTATCTTCGATCCATCGCCAAGTGTTGCAACACGACTAAGCGCCGTCTGCTTGATGATTGTGTTCTCCCAGCCCTGGCCGACGACCGTGACTCCGCCGGTGACCATAAGCTGCGAATCGATCAGGAACGTGCCCGCGCCAAGCGTTACCGTGCCCGCCGGCGACACGTTCGCCGCCGCGTCGATCGCGGCCTGAATTGTGGATGTGTCCATCCCTCCCGAGGGAGTGATTTCCGCTCTACAAGCTGCGTAGACAGCTGCAACCATCGAAGCGAGAGTTATGATTTTTGCTTTCATAGTCGGCATCTCCAGTTAGTATAGTCCCTTACGCCTGATATTATGCCAAAAATGTGGTGCATTTGTCACCTATACAAAAGTATAGGGATGCCATCATCTCACAAAGCGAAAAAAACGGTTCATCAAAGAATTTAGTGGAACAGCATGCCGCTAAGAAATATAAACTCCGATCGTTTGGGCTCTCGCTACCGCTCCGCAGCTTCGCGCCACTCAACGACTGTATATGTGCCAGGGTAAGCATTTTGGGATGCGACTGCGTCGCATAAATCGGCCGAAGGCCGCTATAATCACAGCAAAGAGCGTCTCCTGGGTGTGGTTTAAAAGTGCGGAGCAGTGAAGCGGTAGCGTGAACCCTAACCGTCGGAGTTATTCTATAATGCTCCACTAAAAACTACGAAGAGCCCAAAAAACAGGCCCTCAAACGAGGGCCTGAGGGGAAAATGTTGTCGGTGCAAATCCTCAACGGACGCCGGACCATGCGGCGAAGCGCTGCTCGGCGAGGCGGCGGTACTTCGCGCCGCTGCCGCCGTTCACGAACGGATCGATCGTGATGCCGCCGCGCGCGGCAAACTTGCCGTACACCTCGAGGTACTTCGGCTTCAGGAGCTTCCGGATGTCGTCATATATCACGTTGACAACGTCTTCGTGGAAGTCGCCGTGATTGCGGAATCCGAAGAGGTACAGTTTTAGCGACTTTGACTCGACGAGCCGCTTCGCAGGAATGTAGCGTATCGTCAGCGTGGCGAAGTCCGGCTGGCCCGTCTTCGGACACAGCGTGGTGAACTCGGGCGCCGTGAACGTCACCCAGTAGTCGCGGTCCGGATGCGCGTTGGAGAACGCGTCCAGCACGGACGGATCGTAGTCGTTCGGGGCCTCGGTCGTCCTGCCGAGCGTCTTCAGCTTCTCAAGGTCGTTTCTCATGCGGGATATTATACCATTTCCGAGAGAGTCGCGTGGCCCTCCCGCCACCTCATTTGCCGACCGAGATGGTGTAGAATCCGGACTCCCCGCCGCTGACGGTTATGGTGGGCTCCCACGCGCCGCCGTCGCCTATCTTCGAATCGCCGTCTTCGCAGTCGAACATCTCGCCAAGCGTCTCGCCCTCCTTCAACTGGTACACAAGCCCCGCGCGCGTCGGAGCTGTCACAAGCCGCACGCTCTCGGGCGACAATTCAATCACCGCGCCCTTCTCGGGGTCAAGCGGCTCCTTGACGAACTCGTCCTTCACCGCCGCGTCGGCTATGCTGACGACACCATCCACCGCTGCCGGAATATCGAGATAGTCCGTTATGTCGCTCTCGCCGCGCACAACGCGCACGTTCGCCCCGTTGGGCGTCACCGTCGCGGAATCAACGGGCGCGCGCACTGTCACCGTCGAAGGCTGAACGCCCGTCGGAATGCACACGACGACATTCGCAAGCCCCGCGCTCGGGGTGAGTGCCCATCCCGAATCCTCGTCGCCGCTAAGCGTCGCGCCGTCGTCGTTCGCGATGTACGGCTTCCCCGTCTCCGCAATCGACGCGACAACGTTGTCGAGGCATGTGTAGCGATCCCATGCATATCGCGTTATAATTGAAATAAGGTTGATTGTGTCGATGGTGTCGTATGTATCCGACAACTTGTATGCGACTACATTTTCATCAGTCACGCCATTCACCCGTGTGACACTCAGATAGACGCCCGCCCTGTCCCCGGACGGAACACCTACAATTGCGAAGTGGTTCCAGTAGGGACGCGCCTCTTCTGAAGCGGGATCGGTCCCTCGGCCCCAGCTGCGGAGTGTTGCGATTTTATCATCCGAGGAATTTGAATCTCCCTTGAAAATGCCGCCATTGCTGTTCTCAGCCTTGTCTGCGCCTGCGCCACCGTAGATTGTGGCAAGAACACCGTTTACACCCTTTATCACCATCCCCGAACACACGTCGGTTACGTTTTGGGAAAAATAGTAGTCGAATTCAACCCGATATCCCTCGGTGGCGCCGGAAACCTTGGCTGGCATGGTAAACACTGCGCCGTTTGTGTCGTTCTTAGTTGTTGTGTATATTCTGAAGAACTTCGACGTCGTTTCGGTGCCGTAGATGGTGCGCTCAGCCTGCGTCACTGTTCCCTTGAGATTGTAGCTCGACTCGCCGGTTCCAAACGCCGAGCTCGCGACGGTTCCGCCGGAGAGCTGCGCAGTGTATGTCTCCGCGTTCTCGAAGTCCTGGCTCCAGCGAGGATGGATGCAGATTCCGTCCTTCGTCGATATCTTCGTGTTGTCGTACTGCTGCGCGTACGCGGCGAGCGTCGTGCCGCTGCCGACCTTTATGATCTCCGCGTCCGTCGTCTCGGCTGTAGACGCCGTGGTACCGTCCCACGTGCCGAAGTAGTATCCGTCCTCCCAGAAAGAGTCGCCCTTCGACCCCACCTCGATCTTCACGCCCATGTTCTTCATGACGTAGCAGAAGTACCAGTCGGACCGCGTGAGGTTCAGCGCGCCGAAGCGGAACGTCTCGCCGTATTCGCTGGGGATGATGAACATGTCGCCCTTGATGTTCACCGTGCCGTTGACGGGCGCGGAAGCTCCGCCTATGAACCGCGGAACGTTGCTGTAGAGTTCCTGGTTTATCGTCCCCGTGAAACCGCTGTTGTCGCCGGTGAAATAGGTGATGCCCGCATCAACCTCGAGATACAGGTTCCCCGCACCCGTCAGGTTGCATGCAATCGTGTTCGTACCGCGAATGCTGTTCCATTTCGTCGACTCGACGGCGAATCCGCCGCGCAGGTACATGCCGCTGTAGGCGATGAGCCGCGCGCCGGAGAGAACCGTGACCGGGCGGAAGAAGTTGATGACGTGATCGTTCAGCCCCTGGAAGAAAATGTCCTGATCTATGTCCGTCGAACCGGCGCGCTCGAGCACCACCGGCACCTCGACGAGCATATCCGCGGCCTCCTGCGTGACGAGTCCGACCGAAGTGGTGTAGGTGTTGTCCTTGTTTCTGTCGGACTGCAGATACATCGTTCCCGTTCCGGTGACGCTCTTCGGGGAGAGGCGCGGCCAGTTAAGTCGCGAATGGAACTTCACGTCGGCGCCGTTCAGTTCGATTGCCTCGCAGACGCACGCATCGTTGTTCCAGGGCATGTTAACCGTGAGCGTCGCCGTGTTCGTAAACACCGCCGTCACGCCCGCCTCGGGAACGCCGTTGTCCCAGCTCGTGTCCTGATCCCAGTAATCGCCATTCCCGCCGATGAAGTAAGTCCTGATCGGCTCGTAGCTGTACACCCTGAGGTATCCGTCCGAGTAAAGCGTGGACGTGTCCCACGCAAGTCCGTTGCCGGGAGAAGCGGGCTCGATCGAGTCGAACGTCCCGCTCGTGGTGAACTTGTCGTTCGTTCCCTTGAAGACGCGTATCTCCGTTCCCGCCTTGAGCGTCTTCACAGACGTATCGACCGCGAGCGTCACGCTGGAGTTGATGTAGACCGTTCCGTTCGCCCATAGCGCGGCATTGCCGACTTTCATTGTCGAACCGCCCTTCAGCGTCACGGAGCTGTCAGCCGTCATCGAGGATGATTGCGCCTCGTCGCCTGGATACAGCGTCGCGCCAGAATTCACGGTGATCGCCGTCTTGATCGTGCCCTTTCCGCGCAGCATCGCGCCGGAGTTCACCGTCACGCCGCTTTCCGTGTGCGTCGCGTTCATAATAAGAGTTCCACCGTCGACAGTCGTCCCGGAGCGGTTCTCCGTGTTGCCGTTAAGTCGCCAGTAGCCCGTGCCGACTTTTGTTATCGATACATTGGCCTTGTATTTGCTTGCACCATATCCCCACGTATAGTTGTTGATGACGCCGTTGAAGGTTTCATCGGTGTTGGCATAGCCGATGATCCAGTTGCAGGGCGTCTGCGCACTTCCTTCAGAGCAGCCGATTAGGTATGTCCCCGAATCGCCCGAAAGTCCGCCGAGCTTGTTTGTCGTGTTGGCGGGATAAGCGCTCATGTATGTCGTTGCACCGGAAACGGACGACCTCTCGAGGTAAAAGCGGGTCGTGGGAGCATTCCACGATCCGTTCTTCATGAAGCGCCCGTCCTTGTGCGTGCAGTTCGCGATGATAGTGCCGTGAAACTGGCTGAAGTCGTTCGCTATGTATCCGCGGGAGTACGGGACGTAAATTCTAAGGCTACCCTCACTCCCATTGTAGACGTATGTCTCATCGTCATTGACCCCGCCGGCCTCATCTTCGTCATCGTCGCCAGCTTCACCTGCGGCATTGGATATCGTCCCGCGAAAAATTCCACGCCCCGGTATTGTAATGGAAGAGGTGGTGTTGTCCGCCACCTCTATGTCAAGCGTCATGTTCTGGTCCTGCTGGTAGCCGCTGTCCGAGGCGATGAAGAGCGAGCCTCCCGCCATGACAAGCTGGGTCGGATGAAAGTTCATTGCGGAGCCCGTAGACGCATTCGCATCGGAAAGCTTGAGCGTACCTCCGCGCAGGATCGTCGCGCCCGTGTAGCCGAAGAAGCTGCCGTTCGGGACATCGAGCGTTCCGCTGCCCTGCAGGGCAAAATCGCCCTCGCCCTCGAAGATTCCGTACATCGTCAGGTAATTGCTATTCAGCTCCAGCGCAGACGCGCTTCTCAGAAGCGCGTCGCGGTCCGTGGAAGCGTTTGCGCCGGTGTAACGGTACGTTCCGCCGTCGAACACCCAGTTGTCCGCGAACGCCAGCGACTGGCCGAGCGCCGAGGGGCTTCCTCCGTTCGCGATGGAGTCGAACTCTATGACGCCGCCATGGTTCACGACGGGGCCGGTGTAGGTGGCGAGGCTGTCCTTTTTGCCTGACTGTCCAATAATAGCAAGCGTTCCCGTGTTCCCCTTGTTTACAGACATCGCACCCGTCATCCATCCGGCCCGGATCACAGAAAACTTGCCCGTACCATTCGCGACTATCGATTTCGGCGCGATATCCGCCGTTACGGTCAAGCTATTCTCGCCTTCTGTATTTAGGAGTACCTTTGCACCATCCCAGAAAGTCGTGCCTATACCTTGGGTATTGTCGAATTTCGACCAAACACCACCGTGTCGGGAGTTGTAGATCAAATCGGGTTCATACGTTGCAATATCTACCTCCACGCCATCTCCAGCGCTCGTATAGAGCTTGGCCGTCTTGGAATAGGGACCGTAGACTTTGGTGCCGTTGCGGGTGACGAATGCGCGTATGCGCACCCAGTGGTATGCGCCGGAGCCGAGTCCGCTTATCGTATAGCTCGTGGCATTCGCCGCCGTAGTGCCGGCTACTGTCCATCCGCTCGACCCGTTAAGGCTGTACGACACCTCGAAGCCATCCTCCCCTTCGGTATAGTCGCGCCATTCGACGGAAATCGACGAAGCCGTCTTGCCCGCCGACTTCGGGAGGAGCGGAGCGCGGAGATAGAACTGGCTGTCGGCGGCGGTAATCGAGTTGATGTAGTTCTCGATGTTCAGGTAGCCGTTTGCCGCCACCGTGGTTGCATCCGCGCTGTTCGGATTCGTCCCGTTTGCCGATTCCCACGCGTCAGGCATACCGTCGCCGTCCGTGTCCGTACGCGCATCGCCGCCCCAGACGCTCCATGTGGAAGGAGCTCCGATCGGAAGCGCCGTCTCGTATGTGATGAGCTTGCCGTCCGTTCCGTAGCTCATAACCTCGTCGACCATGTAGCAGTCCGCCGGATCGCGGTACGGAAGCGACGCACCGACCGTGGGGAGGTTCCGCGTCAGGAGTTCGCGGGCGGAATACTGTTCAAGTTCCGGATAGTTGTACGGCGTGGAAACGAGACTTCCGCCGCCCGATCCGGTGAACTGCGATGGGTCGAAGGTTCCATCGCGGTCAGCATCGACCCAGTTGTCCTCCGCATAGTAGCGGAAGCCGCTGTTGCCTCCGCCAATGCAGTCCACTCCTCCGGCCGGACCCTTTATGAAGAGGTTCCCGGTTATGTTGCATTCGCTGGTGCCGGAAGAGCCTCCGCCGAGGATGACGCATCCGCTGCGCCAGTTGTAGACGGTGTTGTTTACGTACTGTATCTTGCCCTTGAGCTTGTTGTTGCGCGTTCCGTTGTCGCAGTAGAAGTTGCGGTAGAGCGTTATGTAGTCCGCCTGCATGAGGCCGCCTGCCGAGTGCGTCATCAGGCCCTGTCCGAAGATGCAGTTCTGGAGCGTGATGTTTCCGAGCGAGCCCTTCCCGTCGGGATTGATGGAGAACGTCTCGTCGCGCCCCCACGAGAATGAGCAGTGGTCGAAGATCATGTTCTGGCCGTTGGCGATGCCGGCGCAGTCCTTGCCCTTTGGCCCTATATGGCCCATGCGCCAGCGGAGGTAGCGGCAGATCAGATTGTCCGAGCCGGAAAACGAGCAGCGGTTCCCGTACACGGTGATGCCCTCGCCGGGGGCGGTCTGTCCGGCAATATAGAGATTCTTGCCGAAGACTATCGTGCTCTTGGGTATGATGACTCCCGCGACATCGAAGACGACAATCGCGTTCGACTGCGTCACCGCCCAGCGGAGGGACCCCGTTCCCGAGTCGTTTAGGTTGGTGACATGGAGGACCTTTGGCGAACTGGATGCGCGCGCGCCCTTCGCGAAGCGCCCCCAGCCCGCCGCTCCCGGGAACGCGATCTGCGAATCCGCCTCCGCGCACTGCGCGAGGCAAAGCGCGAGCACCGCGGCGGCAAGCGCCGCGCGACTCTGTCCGATCAAGCCAATCGTGAACTTCATGACCACAGTCCTTCCTCTAAATCCATTCAGCTGAGGCAAAACTGCGAATTTCTTTCACCCTTTGCCCCATTATGAAAACATGACAAAGTGTATTTTACCCCAATTAGGGTAAAAAGTAAAGCCTCAGCATATCAAAACCGCGGGGACAGTCCCTCCAAAAATGGGGAAAACCGCGGGGACAGTCCCTCCAAAAATGGGGAAAACCGCGGGGACAGTCCCTTCAAAAATGGGGAAAACCGCGGGGACAGTCCCTCCAAAAATGGGGGACTGTCCCTCCAAAATCATAGGTAATCAGCGCATCTTCTTCATCTCGAACTTCTCGCCCGAAAGCGCGCGGCGCGCGAATTCGCCCCAGTAGGGCGTTGCATCGTAGTCCCAGCTCTTGATCATGCACGGACCCGCCTTCGGATGGAAGCACCAGCCAGTCCAGTTGATGCGGTACTTCTGGATGAACCCGAGCATGTCGGGGGCGAACGTGTAAGGATCCTCCTTCTGCGCGAGCGGAATGAACGTCATCTCCTCGCGCGGAGCCGCCCCGACTTCGCCGAGGAATATCGGATGCTTCGCCGCGACCGGGAGAATGCGGCCCCAGCCCTTGTGCCAGTGGTACGTGTGCCACGCATACATGACGTTCCCCTCGGGATCATCAAGCCGGTAGCTCTTCGCCTCGCCCTTCTCAATCGCCTCGCTCTCGATTCCGGTCAGGTCGTTCGCCCACTGGAGTCCGCCCGCAATGACCACGTTCTTCGCCCCCGTCGAACGCACCGCGTCCACGAGCGCCTGCATGCCGACGGACTCGAAGCCCTGGTTCTTCTTCTTCTCCTCCGCCGTGAGGAAGGCAGATTCGTCAACCTTGCCCGCCTCTCCCACGAAGCCGCCGTTGCGCCAGACCTCCCAGCTTATTCCGTGCGGCTCGTTGAAGAGGTCGAACAGCACGGCGGGATGGTCCTTGTAGTGCGCCGCACAGTCCTTCCAGAACGCGACGTGCTCCGCCTTCGGCGCGCGGAAGCGGTGCAGGTCAATCACGACATACGCGCCCCTGTTCGCGGCAAGGCGCACGATCTTGTCGCAGGCCGCGCGGAAGGACTTCCCTCCGTCGTTCGGAGAATAGACGCCTGTTCCGAACCAGTGCGCCTCGTTGATCGGCAGACGGATGCAGTTCGACTTCCACTCGTCGATCGCGACGACCGTCGACTTGGTCTCCTGCTCGCCGTTCGGAATCGTCTCCATGCCTCCGGCGTTGACGCCCTGAAGCCACACCTCCTTCCCGTCGGTATTGACGAGTCGGTTGCCGGAAACGCGCACCGCCTTCGGCCACTTCGCGCGATTCTCAGGCTCGTCCGGCACATAGCGCGCCTTCGCCTGGCGCTCGCGCTCCGCCGCCGCCTTGCGGAGCGGCTCGGTGGACGTCGCGACGCAGCGGACGTCCCGCATCTCCATCTCGCCCGCCTTTACCTGGAAAAGACACGGCATGACGACGAACGTCACGGCCTCGGGCGGAACCATGAACGACGTCTCGCGCTCCTGCCAGCCATTCGTGTCGCGCTGCACGTAGACTGGACCGGGG
>Ga0129306_1002293_pt1 | contig 17582 bp, 13 predicted proteins | sample P827metagenome_FD_94438 | JGI IMG/M metagenome (GOLD analysis project Ga0129306, IMG submission 94438) | Capybara group fecal microbial communities from Wisconsin, USA - P827 metagenome | ecosystem: Host-associated > Mammals > Digestive system > Large intestine > Fecal | place: USA: Wisconsin... | reverse complement strand
TGCCGACGGGTGTTCAATGCGCACATCCAATCCTGCCTCGCGGTAAAAGCCCATTGCCTCAGCCACGTAATAGCCTGCAAACTGAGCCTGCGCCGTCCACTGTGGCGTGAACACTATGGTCTCGTCCTGCGCTTTCACAGTGTGAGCCATCGCAAGCAGAGCAATCAGAAATATAAAGGTGCTGTTACGAAATTTGGTGATATTCATAGTTGTTATGGTTTTGTCAGATAAATACCATTACCACTGCTTATTTAATGAAATTGTCAATAGTAGCGACCAACGTAGGGCGTCGCCATGAGATGGTGGCTTCAAGACCCAGCTGTCTCATCTCGTCAAACAGGGCATTAAGATAGACGTCCGAGGAGAAACGCTGCATCCAGCTGATGCAGAACTTTCCGCCAGCCGCACTCATCTCGATGGTGAGGGCGTAATGCGTCCACACCTCCGTGTAGAAATTGGTGACATAACGCTCGGCGGCACCGAAACTGGCCTTGCCCACGTAGCTCACGACGAAAGTGCCGGAACTGAGTGACCGTTCGTAGGTGCCTTGCATGGCCTGATGTCGGCCCATTACGGTGGGAATCTGGTCCAACTGATTCATCCTGTCTCTCAGTTGCCAAAAACCATTAGCCACGTTGTCGGCATGCGACTGTAGTATTACCATGCCTCTGAAGATGGTCTGCTGCATGTCGAGAGGCAGATTCCTCATTTCGCGATTCAGCGATAGCCGCAGCGCAGAAGCCAACGACGGTGAGGCGAGTGGCTTGCCAAGTGCCGGACGCTGGTTGATGGCTAATGTCGCCACAGGGACAGCCTCTGTGTTGTCGCCGTGCAGCCGGGCTATGACACGAGCCACGAGCAACGATACCAATGTGGCTGGAGAGGTGTCTTCGCCAGAGATGTATTTCATCATCTGATGCTCGTCGATTTCGATGCATACCGTTTCCGACGCGTCGTTCAAAGGTACGACGGCCTCTTTGCTGAGGTTGAAGGGAAGTGGCTGTGGTGGTACGGGTAGCGGATTCAGGCTTTCGGGACGTGGCGTCGAACCGGGGTCGGTCAACTCTTCCGGGCTGATAACGTCGCCTGCCACACGCACACCCTCACGGCTCAAGTCCTTGTCGTATCGACGGCTGCAATACTCGTAGAGCAGGGTGCGCAGCACATTGTAAGCTCCCGTGCCGTCGGTCAGCGCATGGAAGAAGTCGAAGGCGATGCTGTTGTCCCAGCAACAGAATGCCAGCAGGTGATGGTTCGACTCAGGGCTGATAAGAAGTGCGGGCTGCCGGCTGGGCATAATCACCCAAGGAAGCGGGTTATCGTCCAAGACATAGTGTTCCCAGCCTTTATCATCAGTGGTCTTGCGCATCCTGACACTATAGTAAGGATAGCGCTTCTGTGTGGCTAGCACGGCCTCCTGCAGCATGTCGCGGTCAATGTCATCGCATAGGGTCATAATTAGTCTGCATGTCCAGCTGTGCTGTGGGTCGGCCCAGTATGTATAAAATCGTTCAGCGTCAATCTGCCTCATATACTTCAATTTATTCGATAGAACTAAAAATTATTTCGTTATCTCTTCAAGGCATTGTATGTTTTATTCTAAAATCATCTCAAAACGATGCGGAAGCCTAAAGTAGCGTCGCGGCCGTTGTGTTCTTTCTCACGGCCGTGGTAGGCAGAGGTGCAAGTGTAAGGCTCGCTGCTGAAGCAACCGCCACCGCCTACAATCTTTTCACCTGACTCGGGACCGGCATAGTCGGTGCCTTGTTCGGCAGGGATGTCGTCCAGATCGGCATACCAGTCGTTGCAGTATTCCCAGACGTTGCCGCTCATGTCGTAGATGCCGAGCTCGTTGGGCTGCTTGGATGCCACGAAGTGGGATGCCCCATCGCTGTTGTCGGCATACCAGGCCACATCGCCTATTGTGTTTGAACCGGCGTAGCTGTAGCCATTCGACTTACGTCCGCCGTGGGCGGCATAGTGCCATTCGGCCTCAGTAGCGAGGGCAAAGTGCATACCGGCAGGCAGCTGGTCGGCGCACATCGCGTTCAAACGGTCGAGGAAGCCGCCTGCGCCGGTGATGTCATCATAGTTGACCATAGTGACAGGATAGAGACCTTCGCTTTCGGTTTGGCCTTCGGGTGTCGAGCCCATGACGGTCTGCCAGATGTAGTTCATTGTTTCGGTTTGGCAGATATAGAAATCGGAGAGCGTTCCTGTGAAAGTCTTCTGTTCGCCAACGCGTTCATAGACAAGTTCGTAGTCGCCACCTTTCACTTCAACCATCGGGAGGTAATAGCCGACTGTACCGTTGTTCACGGCGATGGAAAGGAGGTTGTCGGGCTGGATTGGCTCCACGAGTGTTTCTTCGTTGAAGTTGTCCACGAGGACAAGTCGCAGGCCGCGGTTTATATAGTTCTGGTGTATTCCCAGCCATGTGTGGTAGGAGGTTTCGAGACCCGTCTGTCGGGTGCCGTAGCTGCCGCCGCGGTTGACACGGTAGTTGTTGTCGGCGTGGCAGACGTAGTTGAGACCTTGGTCGAGCGGGAGCTTGTCGAAATAGACGAAATGATCGCGTGTCCATTCCCAGACGTTGCCGGTCATGTCGTAAATGCCGAGCTCATTGGCTTGCTTCAGGCCGACAGGATGGGTTGTTCCTTCAGAGTTGCCGCCGTACCAGGCTATTTCGTCTAAATTGTTGGATCCGGAATATGTGTATCCCATCGACTTTTGTCCGCCGCGGGCTGCATACTCCCACTGTGCTTCGCTTGGCAGCGCGAAACGTTTGCCTGATGGCAGCTGACTGGCGCACATCGCGTTAAGCTTGTCTATGAATCCGCCTTCACGGACGATGTCGTAGTAGTTCACATTGCTGACGGGGTATGCGTCGCCGTTGTTTGGCTGTCCTTCGGGTCTGAATCCCATAACTTCATACCAAAGCTTGTTGGTCACCTCTACTGGACAGATGTAAAAGTCGGAGAGCGTTCCTGCAACCGTCGTCACTTGGTCATCGTACATATACTCCATCGAGTAAGCTCCACCTTCCACTTTTTTCATATTAACGTCAGTGGAATTATTCACCTTGAAGGTGAGCGTCTCCGCGCCCCAACCATGATTGTTGTTGGTTGGATTTTCTTTCTTGCATGCGACAAATACCATTGCCACTGCTGCTAAAATGATGAATAGCTTTTTCATGTTTGTTAAATTAGTTAATATTTTTTCTTAAAGTTTTGAAAGTCGGATGAATAGATTACATTAACTTATCACTGGTTAGGAATTGGAATAAGCCGGTGTAGAAAATGCCTTTTTCATCGCGATATGGCATGATGTCGTCTTTGACGATGACAATCTTTTGGAATGAGTCGTCGATACGCTTTAGCGACTGGAGTTCCTGTTCACGCTTTGTATCGGTTGAGAACTCATAGGCCGACTGGATATAGTATTTCTCGTTTCCGTTGGCAGCGATGAAATCGATTTCATACTGACGGTATTCTGATTTTCCGTCTTTCATTTCACGAGTCTCAATCACACCGACATCGACAGTGTAGCCGCGATAAAGGAGCTCGTTGAAGATGACACTTTCCATCAGATGGGTTTGCTCCAATTGCCTGTAATTGAGACGAGCATTCCTAAGACCTACGTCAACGGAATAGTATTTCTTGATGTTTTCGTAATATTTGTTGCCCTTGATGTTGAATCGTTTGGCTTCTTTGAACAGGAATGCCTCTTCGAGATAGCCGATATATTTGGAGACGGTGTCGTCGGTTATCTTGATTTTGCGGACGCTTTCAAGGGTGTTGGTGATTCGGGTGGTGTTAGTGAGAGAACCGACCGCAGAGCACAGAGCATCGGTAATGGCTTCCAGCGCTTCGCGGTTTTCAACATGATGACGCTCAACCACATCATCAAGGTAGGTTTTATTCCAGAGGCGTTGCAGGTAGGCGATTTTTTGTTCGGTAGTGGGCATTTTGCGGAGTGCCGGAAGTCCGCCGTAGGTATAATATTCTTTCCACAACTCGTTAACTGACTCGGTGCGACCTTGACAGAACTCCTTGAAAGTGAACGGCATAATGTTGACCTCGTCGCTACGGCCTCTGAAGATGGTGTTGATTTCTTGTGAGAGAAACTTGGAATTGCTGCCGGTGATATAGACATCGACATTCGGGCGCTTGTTCAAGCCGTTGACGATTCGTTCAAAGCCATCGACCTCTTGAATTTCATCAAGAAAGACGTAATAAGGTTCGGTTTTGGAGGTAATTTGCGAATAAAGATATTCCTTGAGTTTTTCACGGTCGAGAAGCTCTTGTGGGGTCTCGTCGTCTTCGATATCGAAGGAAACGGAGATGATATGGTCTGCAGGGACACCCTGTGAGAGCAGATAATCTTTAAAAATAGGATCAAGCAGGAAAGATTTGCCTGCACGACGAGGGCCGGTGATAGCTTTAATAAGGTTGTTGTCTCGCCTGACAATCAACCGGTTAAGATAGACATCACGTTTTACGTATTCTTCCATAATCCTTCTTTATTCGAAATCCACTGCAAATTTACAGTAAATTTCGAATGAAAATAAGAAAAAGTGAAAATATTTTTGAAAATAGATTAAATCTGTTATAAGCTCAGTAAATTGACTTTTTGCACCATGATTCCGTTTCCGGTCTCAAAACGTACGAGGTACACACCCGAACCGAAGCGGCTCAGGTCAAGGATGGCATTGCCTTCAACAGTGGTTTCCATGATGGTTTGGCCCAAGCTGTTGCTGATGCTGACCCACATCGTGCCTTCGCCTTCAATATGGAGCAAGCCATTGGTGGGGTTGGGATACACGAGCAGTCTCTGGGCAAGGTCCTCCTCGACGGATTGGCCGCAATTGTTCTGGTAAGTGAAGAAGATACCAGAGGAAAGGGTGGCAGAGGTGAATAGCACCTCATCTTCGCCATTCAGGATGGTGAAGGAACATTCGCCGTCGGTGTCATATTGCTCATTGTCGTGATACCAACCAGAGTTCCAGATGAAGTTGAGGTTGCCTTTCAGCAGCGGCAAGGTGAGTGTTTGCTCAGCGCCTTCTTTCATAGTGATGATGGCAATGCGTTGTCCGTTTTGGTCGGTGACGCTGATGGAGGCACCTTTCCAGCCATCGCCACCTGCGTCGTGGAGCTGGAAGACGAGGTCGCATTTATCGCCAACAAGCAGAGAGGCGTATGCCGTGCGACTGATGCCGGCTTCGTTGCTGACGAAGATTTCATATTCGTAGAGGCCGGGAGCGAGACTGTTGTCGTCGTATTCCATGGAGGCACCAGGCAGTGCATCGTTGAAGACGGCGATTTCCTCGAAGTTGCGCATAAGGGTGACGGTGACGGTTCCTGTCAGCGCGTTGCCGTTGAGGTCGGTGGTAGGATTGCTCCAAGTGAGGTGGACATCGTTAAAAGCGTTGTTTTCTATGGCTTCGAGGCTAGTGACTATTTCAGGACGAAGGAAAGCTTCCTCTTGCGGGCGAATATGTCCGACGAAGGCATTTCCTCTGTTAAAGGCATAGGTGGTGGTGTTGAGTGCTCCGATGGCGCACCATGCGTTGTCTTTGCCACTCCAGCCCCAATTGAAGTGGAAGTAGTCGTTCTCGTCGTAGCCATCGCACACACAGGCGTGAGCGCCGGCACCATTGACATCTGAACCGGTGTAGAACAGCGGAAGGCCTTCATCCAAGCCTCCCTCTTTCAGCATTTGAGCCCATTCTTCATTAGTGTAGCCCATGCCAGGGATGAGGCCGATAAGGTTGATGATGAGTGTGTCGCAACTGTATCTGAAGTAGTCGGTAAAAGCTACAGGAACACCGAAAGAGTTGGCGGCGCTTCCATGACCGCTATATATCATTTCAACACCAACGCCAATATGGTGAAGCAGTTGGGCGATATCAAACACTTGGGCATCGGTGCTGGTGGAGTCGAGAGTCAGAGGCATGCGCTCGAAGTGGTACTCCGTTTCGCCAAAGTTGGCAGTCTGCTCCTCGTAGCCTTCGGGGGTATAGGAATGGGAACCCGTGCCTTGTGCCGGCCATTCCCAATACTTCATGATTTGACCCATGGCAGCGGAGACGCAGCCCGAATACACGTGACCTCCGGGGCCAGCGGTGTCGGCGGGACATTGGCTGTTCCAAGGGTAGTTTTGGTTCCACAAGGTGTTGCACATAGGTTCCGTCACAGCACGGGCGTTGCGATCTGGGGTAATTTGGCCGCTCTCGCCCACCGACTTCCATTCGGCGATGATGTCGGGAGTGGCTTCCAAGTTATTGTTGCGCACATATTGGATTTCCTCTTGGAAACCGGCAAGGGTGAATGCGAAACCGTCAGCCACATCATCGGGATTGAAATAGCCGTCGGTGGAATAGGCCAGAATGGGCTTCACGCGGTCGTCAGCCGCCACGACGACGAAGCCTTCGCCGTTGGCGACGTTAAAGACGTAATAGTCAACAGCATCGCGGTCGGCGGCTGTGCTGACCAATTGCAGTTGTATGTCAGTGTTTTTCTGTGCAATTGAGGTGGTGCTCATGAACTTGGCACCCAATTTTTCGGCTTTCTGTTTGTCGACAGGGTCAGCCATCAGGCTACCGAATGTGGCAGCGACGAGGCAAAGGATTAATAAAAGTTTTTTCATGTTTGTTGATTAATAATTACGCATTGGTTCTCAATTGTTTAATTTATACATCTCGCTGACATGGACGAATCCCCGTTTCTCAAAGAAACGGTGGGCGTTGTGGTTGTCCTTTCCGGATTCCAGGAAAATGTCCTGGATTCCCTTGTCGCGAAGCCATTCGATGGCGGTCTGCAGTAGGGTGTTGCCTACACTAGCGCCCCGGTATTGAGGATTCACCAGGACATCGCCCACCATGCCGAAGGGAGCGCCTCCTGCCTCTTCGATATCGGCAGCGCAGAATCCCAAAATGGTCCCTTGGTCATCAACGGCTTTCCAAACACGCGCAATTGCCTCGTTATTCATCTGTTCCAAAATAGACTTTATCCATTTTTCACGGGCGTCTGAGGTAGGACGGGTAATGAAACAGCCATCCTCGACCAATATTTCACCAACGCCAATTTGGATTTCTCCGTGGGAGATATATTCTGGGTGTGCGGTTATATGGCCGATGAAAAGGTCGGCAAGGGCACCGGCATCAGCAACTGATGCCGGTGTTATTCTAGTATGTGTCTCTTGGTTTTCCATTATAAAATAACTTCCGTTCATCTACTTAATAGAATAAACTTTCTTTCCCTCGAAGTAAGTCGCTTCTGGCTTGGCTTCGTGAATCACTGTCTCCGGGCATGAGAGCACGTCCTTGTCCACTAGGAGGAAGTCGGCATATTTGCCTTCGCTGATGCTGCCTCTTTCGTTTTCGATGAACATCTGTTTGGCGACATTGATGGTCAGAGAGGTTATTGCCTGCTCGCGGGTCAAGCACTCTTCAGGCCACCAGGGCTCACCTTTCACAGTCGGGTGTACACCTGTAACCGCAATCTCCATAATGCCGAACGGATCGTCAGGGCAACCGCTCAAGGCAGGAAAGTCGGAGTGGGAGGTTACTGGGATGCCATTGTCGAAATAGGATTTCATTGGATACGACTTGTCCTCCATGCCAGCGGGAACCAAGGTTTTCAGTATCTCAGACGCTCCAGTCGGCATATTATGCCAAAGCATGCCCGAAGTGACATACATATTATGGTCAGCCATGCGCTTGTAATCCTTCGGATTGACGTTGCGCACGTGTACCAGCGTGTTGCGCAGCTCATCCTTTCCGCCATTGGCGTAGGCACTGACCACGGTGTTGACAGCCTTGTTGCCCATGCAGTGGATATGCATGGTGATACCATTCGCATTTGTCTTGCGCGTGATATCTGTCAGTTCTTCTTCCGTCCAGTTGGCGAGGCCTTGGTGTCCGTCAGGATAGAGCGGCTCCACATAGCCTGTGCCGCCCTCCACCGTGCCGTCCATGAATAGTTTGAGCCAGTTGGTCTTGACATGCGTAGTAGCGTATTTCTGAACTTCGACGGAATGTTTTAAAGCCTCGTCCACATTCATCCAGCTTTCCACTTCGTAGGTCAAGCCCAGCACCATGTTCATGTCGCCAGCCTGGTCTAACTGTTGGGCAGCCTTGAAGAAGCTATTGTTGTTGAAATAGTTACCCCAACCGTCTATGTACATGGTGTAACCTTCTGACAGCAGGTGTTCCTGGATCTTCCCCACTACTACTTTGGCTACATCAACGGGATAGAGGTTTTCATTGTCCAGGAAGAAACGAGTATATGTGCCGGATTGTTCTTTCAGGAAGCCGGTAGGAGTGCCATCAAGACCCATAACAATCTCGCCGCCGCGGATGTCCTTGTCCTTTTTGAGCACAGTGCCGTCGGCTGCCATAATGCCGGCGTTGACCAACATCAGGGTATTCGCCACACCCTTGTGTCCCTCGTCATCCGCAAAGTACATGGGAATATCATTACAGATGGCATCCAATTGTTGACGGGTAGGAATATGATCCGTAAAAGTAAAGTAGTTCCAACCGAAGCCGAAGATGGCCGTCGCATTAGCTTCGCGAGCTTTTTTGACGGCAGCAGGGACAACTTCATTCAGGAACTCTTCCGGGGTTTTCCCAACGGCTACCGTTCCGATGATTGGCAAGGCGACACCAGTCGAATAATGGGCGTGTCCGTTGCCGCAGGAAGGCATCACAAGGCCCTTTTCGCTGTAATCCAGTACTTCGGTCTTGCCTGCTTCAATAAAAGCTTGGGCGCCTTTCTTGTCGCCTACATAGACATACTTGCCGTCTTTCACGGCAAAAGCTTCTACAATCTTATTATCTTCTGATGTGAAGATTTTTCCATAGACCAAAAGGTCGGCAATAGTTTTTTTCTCCATAATATCAGTTTATTATAATTCTTTTCATATATAACATGCCTGCATTAGCAGACTCTTTTTGACGACCCGTTCCCGAGGCGCTCTGCCCATGACATCATCAGGTCCTCACGCTTTCCGAACAGATCCTTCTGCATGTCGATGGCATCGTCGAAGACCATCGTCTGGCGGTCGTCTCCCGAGAACTTCTTCCACTCGTATTTGTCGGTGGAGGGATTGCCCGTCCGGGCGAAGTTGGTCCACATCTCCTTTGCAACGTGGCGGAACTCGCATTCTTCGGTCGAAACTATCTTTTCGATATCCATCGGATCTACTGATGGATTGTCGAAGAGGTACGGAATCTCGGTTGCGTGTATCGCACCAAGATAAGATGTTGTCACCGGCTTCTTGATGAAGTACATATAGGTGTTGCCGCCTCCGGCAGAGTGCCTGATGGCCATATTGGTGTTACCGGCGCGGAAGTTGATGTCGTTGCAGTATTGCTCCAGCCTGCTCAGCTCGCTTTCGTTTGACATTGTGGCCATAAACTCGTCGTACATCGCCTTTTCCTGGTCGTTGAGCAGCGCCCGATCCCGCTTTGCAATCCATCTCAGTGTATTCGCGAAGCCTTCTTCGCCGCCCTCTGACGGAACGAAGTACCTGATTTCGTCCAAGTTAGACCCAATCATCAAATCAATCTTGGACCTCTTTTCGTCTCCCCACATCCTGTACATATCTGCCCTGTCCTCAGGCAGCGTGATGCCGTCCAGAAGCGGGAAGTTGGCAAATCCGAGAAGGCTGTTCTTGTCAATCATGCCTGCTTTCAGATAGGCATCTACCAGCTGCTCGGTTGTGAGTGCCATGAGCTCGTCCATGGTCTGGCAGCCCGTTGCTGTCAGGAAGTTCTGCGTGACGTGGATGCCGTGCTCCATCGTGTCGCAATATGCGATGTTGGCGCTCTGCGCGATGCATCTCTTGAAGAGTCCCTCGCTTCCGTCGATGAGCGGGAGGAACGTGACGCTTGCCGAGCCTGCTGACTCGCCGAAAATCGTTACGTTGCCAGGATCGCCGCCGAACCCGGCGATGTTTTTCTGTACCCATCTTAGTGCCTCAAGCTGGTCGAGCAGGCCGAGGTTGCCTGCCTCCTTGAAGTTCTCTCCGCCGGGAACGCGTTCGAAGTTCATGAATCCCAGGAAGCCGAGCCTGTAGTCGATGGACACGAACAGGATGTCGGGGCATTGTTTAGCGATGTTGGTGAGGTCGTAGAGGGGAGAGGCCTGCGATTCGGAGCAGAATCCTCCGCCGTGAATCCATACCATGACCGGCTTCTTGATTTCTGTGCAGCTGGTGTTGCAATATATGTTCAGCACAAGGCAGTCCTCACCGAACTCCGCCGTTCCAAACGAATCGTTCATTGGCCCGACAGGAACGTGGCCGGGCTTTGTCGCGTCGTACACACCGTCATCGTCTGCGGCAGGTAGTGCCTTTTTCCAACGAAGTTTCCCCACTGGTTGTGTCGCGTAGGGGATGCCCTTCCAAATAATTAGCTCGTCGGTCTTCTTGCCGACGAAGTTGCCGTTGTTGCACTTGACTTTAGTTTCCATGTTTTTCCTCCTTTCTTGTCTCACGCGCGCCAACAATATCCAAAAGGTAGTGAGGGGTAAAGTAGTTGTCCATGAACTGGTAGTAGCCCAGCAGCGGAAGCACGGCCTTGTACTGCTCGGCCAGCAGGCCCTTTTCCACATGGATGTTCCCCGGTCCGGCGATGTTCAGAACGTTCTGGTCGTCGGCCGAGTATGCCTTCCATTCTACCTTGTCTGTGGAAGGATTACCGCAGCGGGCGAAATTGGTCCACATCTGCATAACGGCCGTGAAGATCTCATCCGAGTTGTTGGTGCCGTTGAAGGCGCTGCTTGTCCCGAAGCCGCGCATGTTGAAGACGAACATGAGCTCCACGGAATGGGCTGCTCCCACATCCGGGTTGCTGCCCGGGTATGACCAATAGTAGCAGAACGTCTTGTTGAACGCGCTCTGTACGTCCAGCTGCTGGAGCATGGGGACCCTGAACATGAGCTCATTGATGAACTCCGTCTCCACAAGTCCTGGCTCCTGGAACCTGCATACCCGCTTGAACTGCTCGTAATACTTCTTGTCATCTTCTTTCAGGTAGGGGAGTGCATCGCCTGCGGCGCGCTGGGCGTATAGCTTTTGCTCTTCCATGCTCAGCATCGGGCCCTCACCCATGAACAGCCTCATCTCGTCGGCCGTGCTGCCCGCCATGATGGATATGTGCTTTGCGTAACCTTTCTTGTACAACTCGATGGGCGCTTCGGGAAGCACTTCGGTTCCGTAGTAGGGGCAGGATGTGAACTGTCCGACCGCATTGACATAAGCCTCTTGTAGCTTTTCTTCGCTCAGTGCCATGATGTCGTCCATGGTCTTGCAGCCGGTGTACTCGAGCAGCGCTTTAGTCCTGCCCTGCGCGGATTTGCATCCGACCGGGAAGGCCAATGTGGTGGAGCCGCTCTGGGCGATGACCTTCTGGAAATACTGGTTCGCCTCCTTCATGACAGGCAGAATGGAGACAGAGCCGCCGCCGGCGCTTTGCCCGAAGATGGTCACGTTATCGGGGTCGCCACCAAAAGCGGCGATGTTCTCGTGCACCCACCTGAGTGCCATAGCCTGGTCGAGCAAGCCGTTGCAGGGCGCAGTCTTGAAGTTTTCGCCTCCTGGCACCGACGAGAAGTCCATGAAGCCGTACATATTAAGGCGATAGTTGATGTTCACCATGATGATGTCGCTATGCGCCTGGACGAGGTTGGCTCCGCTGTAGGAGGCCTCCGAGCCAGAGCCGACAACGTACGCCCCGCCGTGGATCCAGAACATCACCGGCTTCTTCTCGGTTTTGTCGTCGGTGTTGACCCAGATGTTCAGGTAGAGGCAGTCCTCAGATTCCAGCTTCTGCACGCAATCTGGGTAGCCTAATGAACCGTAAGCACCTTTTCCGTAGTACTTTGCCTCGAAGACATGGTCGCTTGCGTCCACGTATTCCGGCGCCTTGAAGCGGCGCTCGCCCACGGGTGCCTTCGCGTAGGGTATGCCCAGCCACGACGCGACCCCGTATTCCTCGGTTCCGACGAAGGTGCCGTTCACACACTTCACGGCATGAGCCTCGTCATAGCCTCCCGTGATTTCGCTGTTCAAGTAATCGTATTGATCGAATCTTACTAAATCTTTGAATTCTCTTTTCTTGTCATTCATTGTATTGTTCTCCTTTCATTATTATTAACTGATATAAACCCACTCGTTCATAACGTTAATTCATTTTCTTTCCACCAAAAAACACCTGAGCCGGCTTGTTGTAACTGAAGCCCTCGTGCTCTGCTGTCAAAAGGTCCTTGTCGAATACCAGGAAGTCTGCGTCTTTGCCAGCCTCGATGGAGCCTTTTTGGGCCTCGATGCCGAGTTGTTTGGCACCGTTGATGGTGTAGCCGATGATCATCTGGTCAATGTTCATTCTCTCATTCTCAGGCGGGAATACTTTGGCAGCTACGGTGAACGGGTAGTTCCTGGTCTTTTCGTTAATCCAGCGGGTCATGCCTACCTCCATGCCCAGATAAGGGTTCCAGGTCATGAAATCCATAAAAACGATATTGTCACTTGACCATGCTACTGTGGCACCACTGTCCCAAACTGTTTTGCATCGGAACTGCTTCTTGGAGCGTTCCTCGCCAAGCCATGTTGCCGATTCAGCCGTGTCTCCTGAATGCCAGTGAGGTGTAAAGTTGGCGAATACGCCCAGCTTTGCGAAACGGTCCAGATCGGCATCATCCTGAATCTCCAGATGGGCGCAGGTGACTCTCACATGTAAGTCATCTCCCATCTCCTTTCTGGCCATCTCCACGCCGTCAAGTACGTTACGTGAAGCGCGCTCACCCACGGTGTGAAGGTGAAGGTCCAGATTTGCCTCATTGAGCTCCTTCAAAAGCTTCGCAATGCCTTCTGCGGAGAAAGCTGTGGCTCCCGTCGTATGGACATCCACGTACGGAGTGACCATGGCTGCGGTGTGGATTTTTTGGGTACCGTCCATAAAAATCTTCATGGTATGGACCTTCACGTGCTCTGTGTTATACATACGCTGCATGCGCTTCAGCTGTTTCAGGCCTTCCTCTGCATCCCGCTCCGCGTTGACCACAAGGCAGCCGTCAACATAAACAGGCAGCTTTCCCTGCTTGTCCAGTTCGCACAGACGCTTATAGACTTTCTCATGGAACTTCATATCTCCCGGAAGTCCGGCATCAAATACCGCTGAAACTCCAAATTCTACGGAAAAATCAATCCAACGTTGAAGCGTTGCGTCAACCTGCTCGTCGGTCAGCTCCATTGAGCTGTCGAGAATTATCGGAATTTCCGCAGCGCCTTCAATGCAATTTCCGGTCACATGACCATCTTTACGAACGTACTGGGCAAGTCCCGGTATGGGATCCAGACTGTTGTCGGTAATACCATGTCTTTCAAGTATCTTTGAGTTAACCCAGATGCTGTGTCCTTCACCTTCCTGGATCTGAAGTTCGGCATCAGGACATATCGCATCGAGATCCTCTTTTACTATGTCCTCTCCGTTAAGGTACACTTTCTCCAAAAGAAATCTGTACCGCTTCTCCCCAGGATGCTCTTTGATATATTTTGCCATGATTTCCAATGCTTCCTGCTTGCCGTTCGGCTCTAGTCGTTCTCCAATCGGTGCGTACTCAAAACCCACTGGAATGGTTATATGAACATGGCTGTCTATGATGCCTGGCATAATGAACTTGCCGCTGAGGTCGGTGACCTTGCCTTCGTAATTCGGGAGGCCAGCTTCGTCGCCCACATAGACGAATTTGCCGTCCTTCACCACAAGAGTGGTTGCTATTGGGTTGTTCTTGTCGGAGGTGAAAATCTTTGCGTTTCTGATAATGTAGTCAGCTTCCATATAATTATTCCTTTCATTATTTAGATTGATTCTCTGTTGTTTCTTCTTTTTCAGTTCCTTTCACGAAACAGGCCACCAGCCCATAGGTGATAACGGGACGAATCCATATCTCAGTGAGCATATAGTCGGTGTATTGATCGCTGGGTTCCAGAAAGATGTCGATGTTATAGAGTACCGCAATAAGCGTGTCGATGGTGTTAATTGTCCATAGATTGCGCTTGGAGTAGGTCTTCCAATCCTTGCGGGCATAGAAGTAGGTGAGCACGATTATCAACAGCACCGAGAGGGTGAGGCTTGCAAGGTGGATTGAGTAATAGGCCAAAGGAGGGGCAAAAAGGATATCGCGCAGCAGCACCGTGATACCAACTAACAAGGAACAACCGTAGTTGAACTGATCAGGCTTGAGACGATTGAAGAAAAACATCAAGATCATCATAATACTGGCGATGTAGAATAGGTTGAGCACCAGTTCCGGCCATGTTTCTTTCAGACCGAAATTCCATACGCCGTAGAGCATCATCGCCACAGAGACGACAGCGGCTACAATGGTAAGCAATACATTAAAAACCTCTTTTTTAGTTTTGAATCTTATTTTCATAAATGTTACTTATTAGTTAGTAATTTTGATTAAAACGACTTGCGAAATTAATAAGACTTTTTCAAATAAACAAGGTCTTGAAGATACAGATAGCAAATTTTGTAAATTTTGAAAGCAACAAAAGTTGTCGGACTTTATTCGTTGATGAGGCACTGGCCTGTCATTTCCTGTGGCTGTTGTAAGCCCATGATATGGAGGATGGTAGGAGCCACGTCGGCAAGGACACCATTTTGCACTCTCGCGTTAAGGTTCTCTGTCACGTATATGAAAGGAACAGGGTTGGTGGAGTGTGCGGTGTTGGGTGTGCCGTCGTCGTTGATGGCATGGTCGGCATTGCCGTGGTCGGCAGTGATGACGACTTCATAGCCCTTTGCTTTGGCTGCCTCCACCAGCTCGCTCAGACACTGGTCGATAGTCTGCACTGCCGTTTGGATGGCGGTGTAAACACCTGTGTGACCCACCATGTCGGCATTGGCGAAGTTTACCACAATCCAGTCGTAGCGGTTGGTGTTGAGTGCATTGATGAGACTGTCTTTCAACTCGTAGGCCGACATCTCGGGCTGTAGGTCGTAGGTCGCCACCGCTGGAGAGTTCACCAGGATGCGGTCTTCGCCTTCGAACGGCTCTTCACGCCCTCCGTTGATGAAGGAGGTGACGTGGGCATATTTCTCGGTCTCGGCGACGTGCAGCTGCTTCAGACCTTTGCTTGCGATATATTCGCCAAGGGTATTCTCAACATTTCCTTTAGGGAAGATGACGTGTATGCCTGTGAAAGAGTCGTCGTATGGAGTCATGCAGTAGTACTGGAGATTAGGAATTGTCTGCATATCCTGCTCAGGGATGTCGTGCTGAGTGAGCGCGATGGTCATTTCTTTGGCGCGGTCGCTGCGGAAGTTGAAGAAAATGACGACGTCACCATCTTTGATACGTCCGTCAACGTTGCTGTTGACAAGCGGTTCCATAAACTCGTCGGTGTTTTTGTGTTCCGGCGTGTGCGAGTCGTAGCACGACTGTATGCCTTCGACCATGTCGGTCACCTCACGACCCTGGCCGTGTACGAGCAGGTCGTAACCCAGCTTGATACGGTCCCAGTTGTTGTCGCGGTCCATGGCGTAGTAACGTCCGATGACAGTTGCCACAACGCCTGTGCCTGCCTCCGCCATGTGCTGCTGTAGGTCGATGACGAAGCCTTTGCCCGACATCGGGTCGGTGTCACGACCATCCATGAAGCAGTGCACGTAGCAGTTGTCAATGCCATACTGTGCGGCGATATCGATGAGCTTAAAGAGGTGGTCTATTGAAGAGTGTACGCCACCGTCGGAGGTCAGACCCATGAGATGAAGGCTCTTGCCGGTAGATTGTGCATAGCTGTAAGCCGACACTATTTCAGGGTTCTGAAGTATGGAGTTGTCGTCACAGGCGTGGTTTATCATCACCAGATCCTGATAGATGACGCGTCCGGCGCCGATGTTGAGGTGTCCGGTCTCAGAGTTGCCCATCTGTCCGTCGGGCAAACCCACGGCCTCGCCCGAGGCCTGCAGCTCGGAGTGAGGATAGCTATCCATCAGGTAGTCGATATAAGGCTTAGGTGTGTTAGCGATGACGTCGCCTATGCCTTGGTCGCCTATGCCCCAGCCGTCGAGAATGACCAAAAGAGCTTTCTTTGAGGTGCTACCCGGATTTGGGTTGTTCGTGCTGGTTTCTTTTTTACATGCGACAAATACCATTGCCACTGCTGCCAAAATGATGAATAGCTTTTTCATGGTGATTTAATTATTATGATTTATTTTTTATGTTTTTTCTTCAATTCAGATTATTCTGAAGGTATCTCTGGATGCTGCACAGATAGTGGCAACCCTTCTTGCGATAGATAGAACATGTAGAGAACGACGGGTTGGGTGCCTCGGTTTTCGCCGTGGTGTATGGTGCCTACCATTTCGACGACGGCTTCACCTTCACGCACGGTCTTCTCTTTGCCGTCGATGCTTACGATAGTGAGCTCACCCTCTACCATTATGCCGAAGTTAATTACAGGATGATCGTGCCAACCAAGTTTCTTCCCCGCAGGGATTTCGTATTTAATTCCAACTATTTCAGGCTTACCTACCAGGTAGTCGGGAAGTTCGACGCCGTCCCAGCTTTGGCTGGTGCGAATCAGTTCTGTAGTCATAGAGCACCTATCAATTTTTACGTTTTTTCTTTAAAGCATATCCTGCACCCAATGCGGTGAGCACCAGAAGGCCTGAGCCGAGCGGAGCGGTGTAGTCGTTGCCGAAGCCATGTGCTGTCGGCAAGACAAAACCTATTTCAGAACCCAAACCGCTACCTGAACGGGATTCATCTTCCCAGTTGGTGATGAAAGCGTCGGTGTTGTTAAACTGCGCACTGGCGGTTAATCCCAAGGTGATTGTCAATGCTATTGCGAATAATATCTTTTTCATATATATTTCCTTTCTTTTTGTCATTTCGACCGAAGTGGAGAAATCTCATTTTCTTTGTCGGAGATTTATTCGCCTGTGGCGAATGCTTTCGCTTCGCTCAGGTCTCCGTTTCGCTTCGCTCCAGTCGAAATGACGGGTTGGGTGTTTATTTAACAACAATTTTCTGACTCATACCATTTAATCTTAAGATGTAAACACCAGTCTGCTCTGGTTTTTCAACCGTTTGTACGCCGTTGATGTGCTGTGTCATCACCATGCGGCCCATGATGTCGAACACCTGCAATTCTCCGTTGCCGCTGACGATGATGTCGTTGCCGCTTTGGTAGGCGAAGATGCCGTCGGTTTCGACCTGAGTGAAGACCAAGGTGAACCTGTCTTTTCTGTCGGCTGTCGAGCCCATGAAGGTGTAATTGTCAATTGCTTTAAGGTCGATGATTCTGTCCTCAAGCTTGTCAATGAGCTGAACTCTTACACCTTTGACGTTTTCGAAGTTGAAGCCGATGGTGTAACGGCCTGTTTCGTTGGTTTTGAAGTTCAGAGGAATCTCGCCGTTCATTTCCGAGAAGGCAATAGCGTAGTCATTGCCGTCTTGTGGAATGTACAGCTTGGCGTGCTTATTGTTGAAGACAAACTTTTCAAGTTCGCTGCCTTCGTTGAAGCTAACGATGGCCTTGTCTTGGAAGCTGTTGTCGCGGAC
>Ga0129306_1002292_pt1 | contig 17587 bp, 10 predicted proteins | sample P827metagenome_FD_94438 | JGI IMG/M metagenome (GOLD analysis project Ga0129306, IMG submission 94438) | Capybara group fecal microbial communities from Wisconsin, USA - P827 metagenome | ecosystem: Host-associated > Mammals > Digestive system > Large intestine > Fecal | place: USA: Wisconsin... | reverse complement strand
TGCGAGAAGTTTTCGCAGATCGGCTCCATGCCCGTGCGTCATTATTTCCCCTTCCTCGCCGCGGAGGACAGGGAGGCGGGCGTGACGTGGGCCGTTCAGCTCGCGTGTCCCTCCTCCTGGCAGATGGAGGCGCGGCGTCAGCGGGACGAACTGTGCCTGACGGGCGGACTGGCGGACTACGAGACCGGGCACTGGTCGAAAACGGTGCGGCCAGGGGAGTCCTTCGAGACGCCGGCGGCCTATCTGACGGTCGGGATCGGCGGGCTGGATCCCGTCTCCCAGCGGCTGCAGGATCTGCACACAGTCCCCGGCGGGAGAACGGACAAGCCGCTCGCCGTGCTGTTCAACGAATACTGCACGACCTGGGGCAATCCGACGCAGGAAAACGTCAAAAAGTGCGTCGACGCGCTCCGGGGGCATGGGATCGACACGTTCGTGATCGACGCTGGCTGGTACGGCAAGACCGAGTGGTGGGCCTCCGTCGGCGACTGGGATGTCTCGGAGAAGAAGTTCCCCGGCGGGATCGATAAGGCCGCAAAAATCATCCGAGATGCCGGGATGCGTCCGGGGCTCTGGTTCGAGATGGAGAACACCACGGCAAACAGCGCGGTCTACGGCGCGCATCCGGATTGGGTCCTGACCCGGAACGGAACCCCCGTCAACACGGGCCGGATGTTCTTCGATTTCCGCAAGCCTGAAGTGCAGGACTATCTGCGCGAAAAGGTGATCCGGTTCCTCTGGGACAACGGGTTCGGGTATCTGAAGGTCGACTACAACGACACGATCGGTCTCGGGTGCGATGAGGCAGCGGGGGACGGCCTCGGCGAGGGACTGCGGCAGAACGAGGCGGCGGCGCAGGACTTCTGGCGCGCGATCCGGCGGGAAGTTCCCGGCATTCAGATCGAGAACTGCGCGTCCGGCGGGCACCGTCTCGAGCCGTCGATGATGGCGCTCTCGGATTACGCCTCCTTCTCCGACGCGCACGAATGCGTCCACATCCCGGTGATCGCCGCGCACCTGCACCGGCTGATCCGGCCCGAGCAGAGCCAGATCTGGGCGGTCCTGCGCAAAACGGACAGCATCCGGCGGATACACTATTCCCTCGTCAACACCCTCCTCGGCGTGATGTGCCTCTCCGGCGACATATTCGATCTCTCCGCGGAGCAGTGGGAGACGGTGGACCGCGCGATCGCGTTCTACCGGGATGTCTCCCCGGTTATCCGGAACGGCGAATCCGCGTTTTACGGGGAGACGGCGGACGGCTTCGCCCATCCCGAGGGCTGGCAGGCGGTGGTCCGGACGGACAAAAACACGGGCTGCACCCTCGTTGTGCTGCACACCTTTGCGGGGGGACTGCCGGAAAAGGTGCGGATCCCGGTGACGGCCTCGCGGATCGATACGGTTCTGTCAAGCGAAGATAACGGCGTCCGGCTGACGGAGGACGGGGAGCTCGAGATCGAACTCCGCGCGAACTTCGAAGCTGTCGCGGCCGCGCTGTCGTGAAATACGGAGCGGAGAGGAAAAGAGGGAATTCTTGATGTGAGGACGATCCGTTTCCGGCAGCAAGAATGAACCGTCCGTCCGCAGATAAAACACAGCTGCCCTGTCTCTCTTGACAGAGCGGAAACATACCACAAATACGCAGCCGCCCGGTTTTTGTACCGAGCGGCTGACTGTTTGTATGGTTCTTTTATGTGTCTTCAATATACCGCGATCCGCGCGCCGTTGTCCTGCCGGATCAGCGCGGTTGATGCCGTGCCGAGGCGGGAGAACCGCATCAGCATGGTGGCGACCTGCGCGCGGGTACTCATGATTCCGCCGCCCAGTCCGAGGGTGGGGAAACGAGTTTTCCCAGAAGTGAAATTCTGAATGGATTCTTTGGTTACATAAGCAACAGGTTTTTTATCATCAGCGGTTTTCATGTTTGCGTACTCAAGCACATACGCAACGCCGTCCTTGAAATCGCATGCCCATGCGAGCGAAGGAGCGAGGAACTCTTTTCCGGTCTCGTCGATATAGGGTCGGGCGAAACGTAGCCGGAAGAGGTCCCCGCTCCTCATCGTTCAACTCGCGGGTGAAAAGGTCCGCTTTCGCAAATGCTCCGCATTATTCTGTATCTTCTACTGCCCCACCTTGCTGAAGGTGTCCACCGTTTCCTCCATTGCCTTCACGACCCGCTTTTCCAGCTTGGCTGCCGTGGATGCCAGTGTGGTCTTGCCTGCGTTGAGCAGCGTCATGATCTGTCCGGCGATGCCACCCCAGTCATACACCGCTACAATCTCGAAGGTGCCGGTAGAAAGGATGATATCCAGCATCTCCTGGCTCTCCTGGTCCTGGATGTACTTGAAGTCCAGCGTCTGGTTGATGTAAACGTCGCGGACGGTGTCCGTTGACAGAGCCGCCAGATAGTCCAGTACCACCCCGGTGCGTTCCGCATCGGGATTGGTCAGCGGAATACCCACCGCGTTGGCTCCCTGGAATATGAGAGAGACATAGTCCGCCTGGGTCTGGTCATATTTCGGGGAGGGGACGACGCCGAGCTCAAAATTAACGTCGCGCATATTCTTCAAAACGCCGATCTGCGTCACAAGAAACAGCACCCGGTCGTAAATGAACATCAGCCGGTACAGCTCCAGTTCTCCGGGGAGGGTCCCCCGCGCGTTGATGGCATTGTTGGTACTGTCGTTGAAAATGCCCGTCGCCGCAGCCTCGAAGACTGTCAGAAACCGCTCGCTGATCCCGTTCCAGACCGGAAGGTTGTTCTCATCCTTCTCCGCAATGAAAGCGTTTCCGCCCGTGATAAAGGCTATGGACCAGTTGCCCTGATACATGGAAAGACCGTACTGATCTTCCACCGTCCATTTGCCGTCTCCATCCAAATCCATCTTCGCCGCGGCCATCATGTCGATCATCCTGTCCAGCGTCCACTCATTGTTGTGAACCAGCTCGTAGGGATCGGACAGGTTCAGGTCGGTCAGAATCCGCTTGTTAAAAGCCGCCACATTGTGGCTTTCAAAGTACCCGGTGTGCAGATCTCCGAAAAAACCGTAGATCGCGTCTCCGATAGAGACGGAATCGATGGCCTGTTTGTTCCACCAGGGCTGGTCGAACTGGATGGTATCCACGTTCTTCGCGTTCAGAACGTATCCGTTCAAGGCATGACCCAGCAGTATGTTGAGGTCGCAGGTGTAGAAATCGTAAACGTCCTCGCCGGCGGAAACCACCTTCGTAATGGTGTCCCGGGTATCGTTCCACTCTCTTTTCTCGATGGTGAAGGTGACGTTCAGCTTTTCCTCAACAGCTTTGTTGCGGTTGAAAACGGCATCGTCCAGCGATTCACCCGTCAGCCCTTCCTCGCCGATGTTGGTGTAGGCGAAGTTGGAGATATTGTTCAGCACGCGCACTTCGTAACCCTCATAGTCGGCTTCGGGAAGCGGAAGCTCAGGCTCGGGCGGCTCTGTCTCGGCCGGGGAAACAACTTCACTGCTCTGCGTCGGTGCTGCGTCATCCCCTGTGTTCTGGCTGCTCTCGCTGCATGAGAACAGGGAGAGAAAGAGAATTGAAAAAACAAGAAACAGCGATATGGCTTTTTTCATGTTGGTCTCCTTTTATAGAATTGATTTGCGCTTTACAGGTTTATGTCTGCTGAACGGACACAGGATTCGTCCGCAAGGACCGGGCAGCTTTCCATGCCCTTATTCAAAGAATACGATCGCCGCCCCGGCATCCGGGAATTCCGCTTCGATCCACGCACCGTCATCCTCCTGTCTAAAGACTGCCGGTCCGAAAACCGTCGTCTTTCCCTTCACGTTCGCGGAAAGACGATAACGATAGGTCCCGGATTGATTGGCGAACAGGGAGACAAGTCCGCGGCCGTTATTTGCGTTGATCTTTTCGTGGACCTCGAAGGTCTCTCCTGGACGTCCGTACACTGTCGGATACGCCGCCGTGACGTCGTCCCGCACGCGCTTGTACACGCCGAGCACCTCGCCGAACAGCTTCTGCCCCTCTTCGGATACATTGAGCAGGTCGCCCCAGATACCGTTTTGCCCGAGCACAAGGGAAGCAAGATTGCAGAGCTGCGATCCCGCCGGATCGTCGGGGAGGTAGTGCGCCATCATCAGAACCGAAGGGATCCATTTATCGTACGCAAGGTTCTGACGGCAGACCCATGTACGGGCAGGTCCGGGATAGACGAAGATATTGCTCCAGACGAAATCCGGGATCGGGACGTTATAGCACCAGTAATAAGGCCCGTTGTTCAGGGAAAAGAACTTGCCGGAAGACAGGAAGCCGAGGCCGAAATACCGGCGTCCTTCCGTGATGTCCATGTCAACGATGGCGTCCGGCACGGCTTCACACAGACGGTCGACCACCTTCGACATGTACTGCCCGATCTGGAAGCGGAAACTGGCTCGCCGTTCTTCCCGTGGATCGTTTTCATCCCCGTGGTGATGACCCGCGCAGTCGCAGCCGTCCGTATCCACGGCGTCCCACTTGAAATAGCGCACGCCTACAGTTTTGGCAAGTTCGATCAGCCGGTCGGCGAAGTCTTTCCAGTAGTCGGAGACCAGACACATGGAATAGCTTTCCTCCGTCTCCCAGACCCGGTACGGCTGCGGCTCCTGCCCGTTCGTGGATGCCTTGCAGTTTGGATTTTTCTGTAATACCGCGCTCGAAACCGCCGCGGAGGTCGGTCCGAACCAAAGCCCGAGCTTCATTCCGCGCGCTTCGAGCAGATCACGGATGTGTTCCATGCCATCCGGGAAGAACCGGCGGTTCGTCTCCCAGTCCCCCGTCTTTTCGTACCACCCGGTATCGAGGACGAAGACATCCACACCCATCCGATGCGCGATCTCGATTTCCCGCTCCATCCGCTCCTGATTCATGGACGTGAGGTATTCTTTTTTGCTCCAGAACCGGTTTCGCTCCTGAAACGCCCATGTGTTGTAAAAAATGTGCGGCTTACGGCTCTCCCGGTTCAGAGTGCAGTACGAGAGCTGAAATTCCCGATATGACCGTGCGAGATCGTCTTCCGTTCCTTCGACGGCTCCCATTTGCAGCCAGATCGTCTCATAGGGCTCCCCGTCGATCACCTGTCCGTTCCGGTAATTACCCCGACATGCCTCCAAGGTGATCCCGTCGGCTGTCTTGCGGAACACAACGTATTTTTCCGGGTACATCGAACCATGCTCGTAGGCCATGAGCATCGCGATCTCCCCGCGGCACTCTGTGAGAATCGGACCCATGAGGTCGTCCTCGTGCGCGAACGCCGGGATTTCGTCGAGGCAGTAGCCGTGCAGAAGGGAGTCATAAGTGGAGAAACGGATCTCCATCCGAGGCGCGTCCACTTTCCCGGGATAAGAAAGATAGCGCAGATTCTCGCCCGCCGCCTTTGTCATGCACGCCGGTGAGGACGAGGAGAGGATGTAGCGGAACCGGACGAACGGTGTCTTCGCGCATACCCGAAGCACCATGCCGAGCGTCAGGTCCCTGCCGAGCGATCCTTCAAGGGTGATTTCCTCGATGTCTTCATTGCACATGCGCCGTCCGGTTTCATGAAAGTCGGAAGGCGCGCCGGTCATTCGGCCGTCGATCTCAAATACCGGCCAGCGAATGGGGATCTCCGTTTCGGTCGTTCCGCCGGTGCGATACACAAGGGCTTCGCCGGCTTCAAGCGTATAAAGAGCATTCTCCGTGATTCGGATGTTCATATTGATTCCCTTCATTGTGATATTGGACGATGACGTATGTTTTTGTCTTGCGTTGTCTTGGCGAGAGAAGAAATGTTTGCTCAGAACCCCGCCGTCTGTCGTGAAGAAGCTCCTTCTTCCGGTGTTGTGAGAGTATTGTACCGTATTTCGCGGGCGTTGTCAAGTGAGCGAACCGAGTTAAAACCCTCAGCCCCCCTTCCTAACGTTCACGCCTCTGTACCAAAGAGACACCGGTCGATCCCATCCATCGCCTTCTTCCCGTGCCGCATGTACAGCTCCTCGAAAATGGCGTGGCAGAGCAGGAGCAGACCATGTGGCTGTGCTCAGGGTTACGGATTGGATTCCGCTTTGTTCAGGGCTTTATAGAATGTTTTGATCGTTGCTGCGGCAACTTTTTCATTTTTCGCATAAAAGGAGGAAAAGTCGGGGTTCCTGTTGCCAACAACCTCGCCGCCAAGCGTATAGAACAAGGCATTGAACCCGCCTGAAAAGCCGAAATAGTTCCCGCCGATTTCATAGGCGATGGTATCGAACAGAAGATCCATCATGGCAACGGTATCGGTGTCGCGGGCCAGTTTCCCGGCGAGAAGGACGTCGTAATATGCCGGGATGACGGTATCCGCACTCTCATACGCCAGCAGTTCGATCACAGCGCCGACCATCTCCGGGTTTCCGACCGTTGCGGGAACGGCCATCAGTCCGCCCCAGTCCAGAGAGATATAGTTATCCTGTTCCGTATTGAACTTCGGATAGGGCAGGATTCCGAGATCAAATTCCGTTTCGCGGAATGAAACGGCTCCCGCGATGGAACCCAGATCGAAGAGGATGTTCCCCTGAGAGAACATCTCAACACCTCCCTTTGCGCCGGGAATCTGAATGACACCGGGCGCGTTGGCGGCAGCGTAAACCTTCTCCACGATGGAAATCATACGTTCGGTATTCATGTCGAGGGCGACGTGTCCTTCTTCGTCCCGGCTGGTCATGTACTGCCCGCATCCGGTGACGAAGCTGGTATAGCAGGAAGAGTCGTTCGCAATAATCCCCGCGAAATCCTCGTCGCCGAACTTTCCGTCTCCGTTCTGATCCTGCGTGACGGATTCCGCCAGAGAGAGGAAACGGTCAAGCGTCCATTCTCCTTCGTAAACAAGGCCGTAGGGGTTGTCCAGCTGATACCGGGTCACCATATCCTTGTTGAAATAGATGCAGTACGGCGCGGGGATCATGTAATCGTTCACGCCGTAATAGGTTTTCGACCCAAGACGCAGCATATCCATCATGGTCTGATTCCACCATCCGGCGGAAAGATCGATATTCGGAAGCTCGTCGAGATTGAACAGGTAATTACCGGTTGCCATCTCGGAAATGCCCTGAATACAGTGGAACAGGCCCATCTGATAGGCGTCATCTCCCGCCTGTACGGATCGCTTGACCTCGTTCACGACCTCGACGATGTAGCCGCACTCCACCTGCCCGATGGAGACGTTCACAGCGTCCTCAACGCGGAGTTTTCGGTCAAAGATGGCGTCGTTCATGCTGTCCCCGGTCTGTTCATCTGCGAAAAAATAGTAGACGTAACCGGCCCATGCGGGATAGGCGACAACGAAATCCGCTCCGCCGAAGTCCGATTCGGGGACGTGGTGCGGGGGACGGGTCTCTTCTTCCGGTTCCGTCTGAACCTCTGTTTGCTCAGAGAGATTCCCAACCGGGGATCCTTCGGGTGTCAGGGGTTCGGGTGTGTTGTCGGAGCAGGACGCAAACGCGGACAACATCAGCAGAAGAGCGAGCAGAAATGCTGTTTTTTTCATGATGATTCTCCTTATTCAAATCTCAGTAATGCGTGCCTCTTCTTCCCATGCTTTGCTTATCACGAGGGAACAGACAACAAGCAGCATGAAAGGGAGCGTCAGAAGCATAAAGGTATTGGCGGCCCCTTTGAGCGAAGAGTAGACGCTCAGCATAAAATAGGTATCGGGATGAAGCCAGAGACGGATGACATTCAGAACCAGATCAAGGGACAGCCCCGATAAAAACAGCATCGACCCGCCCGTATACAACGTGCCGTATGAGAACAGATCGAACTTGCATCGGAAGACGAAGGAAAAAACAGAAAGCAGGGTCACGGTCAGCACATAGATTTGAATGATCGTCGTCGCCTCACGACTGCCCGAAAAATTCTCTCTTGACATGTCATAAAGGATACCGCCCGGAAGGACTCTGACGTATTCAAAGCGTCCGTTCGGATTTTCGATGAATACCTTTCCCGGCATGCGACTATTTGGCGACACGATCATTCGCCGCTCGCCGGCCGGAGAAGGTCTGACTTCCACAAGATTGCTGTCCGGACGGTAATCCGCGGCTTTATTCTCGTCGGGAAGATAGATTTCAAGCTCTCCCGCATGAAGGACGGCGCAAATCATGAGGGTTACGAGCAAAGCGACGGTAACGAGGATGAAGATACCGCGCAAGATCCTGAGAGCCTTTTTTCTGTTCGTGTCAACCATTCCGAATGTCTCCTGCCTTTTCGATCATACCGCATTTTCAAGGCTTTGAACAATGGCAATGTATTCCGCACAAGGCGACCGTTACGCGCCAACGCGATCCAACCTTCCTCCGCGTACGTTTGTCATATCCGGTACTTTAACCCTTTATACAGCTCCCTCACCGTCTGATCGTACAGGTTCAGGATCTGAGCGGTCTTTTCTTCCGTCATGGGTCTGAGCTCATGTCGGTCAAAAGGCAGTCTGCGGCGCAGGGCGGCAGTTTCCGCGGCAGAAAGGATTTCTTTCAAGTGTGCGGCGCGAAGAGAATCGGCCTCGGCTTCGAGAGCGGCGGCGCATTCACCGTATATGGCGGCGAGATCGTCCGGGAGTCCGGCAACATCTCCCGTCGGCGCGTCGTCCCGTTTCAGATCGCCTACCTTCATCGGGGATGCGGCCCCCGAACGGTCGAGAGTCAGACAGACCTCACCGCCTCGAGGCAGAAGCTCCGCCGGAATGCGCACGGTCCTGTCTGTATTCACCGCGAGAGACTCGCCGTCGAGGAATGCCCGGAGCGGTCCGTTCCCGCCGGTATAAGCGGCATAGAGCTTACATCCGCCAAAGGAGACGGGAACATGCTGATGCAGAGAGGAAATATCCTCCGGAATCTGCGGCCGGACGAGCAGCCCCTCCGCGTCCGCGTCCCAGCCGAAGAGCCCCCGCAGGAGGCAGGTGACCGGCGCAAAATTGTCCACCATGACGGAGACCGGGCGACGACAGACGGAGTGGTCGTCGTTTTCCTGTTGCCACGGGTTGTTGGTATTGAAGCCCCACTCGGACATGGGCGCGTCCTGGCGGTATTCTTCCGCCCACTTCATGTAGACCCCTGCGGCGCGGAAGGCGTCCTCATATCGTCCGGTTTTCAGATAAGCAAGGATCGCCCTGCCCTCCACGGTCGCCCAGCATCCGCCGTCCACCCAGTCGCCGGAACGCCAGCCGAGGGAGTGCGGCTCGCTCGTATGCTTCCGATAGCTGTCGAGCGTGTCGTCGAGATGGGGGTAGTTGGTGCAGAGGATCCCGGCGGGACGGATCCCGGGGACGGAGGCAATCTTTTCGCAGATCGAGCGTGAAATCTCCGGACTGACAACGTCCCAAGCCACGGCGTCCACATTGCATACTCCTTCGAGATAGCCGTACCGGTCCGCTCCGTATACGCCGTGCTTCGTTCCGTCCGGATCCATGGATTTGACGAAATAGCCCCCTTCCGTAAGTAGCAGGGGAAGCGCGTCGAGCGTGCAGGTCAGCCTGCGTTCGTATTCCTCCGCGGTTCCGGCATCCCCGACCATTCGGCACAGCGCGGCACACTTTTTCAGCGCGGCGGCGGTCGTAACGGACAGCCCCGTCAGATAACCCTTGCCGGGCTTGCCATTCTCATCCGCAGGGCTCCCGCCGTAGCTCGGAGCCAGAAGATTGGCTGACGGACCGACCAGAAACAATCCGTTTTCCGCTCTTGTGGATTCGATGTGATCGAGGGAGCGGCGCATGAGGGGCAAGTACTTTTTGATTCGCTCCGGACGCCGGTCGAAAAGCAGGATCTCCGCTTCCATCAGGACGCCCGCGGCGGTGGCTTCGTAGAACCAATCGTAGGAATCCACGTCCCCGTCACCCTGCCGGTATACAATGCCAACGCCGGGCTTGACGCAGTCGCCGAGGGAACCGTCCGGGGCACGATAGCCGTAGTTGGGATGCGTCGGGACGCCATTGTCCGCGCCGATCCGACGTCCGTTGCCGATGCGCTCCCAGAAGGCGTCGTAGGAGTTTTGCAGGATCCGGCTCCAGAAGGGATCGAGCAGCGGGATCGCACCCATCGTAAAACCAAAGCTGTTCTGGATCCACCAGCCGTCACCCCAGATAAAGCCCTCACTGAGCATATCCGACGAAGATTTGTAGAGCATCCGCAGATTCGGAAGGGTCGGGGAATCGCACAGCATCGCAAAACTCTCTTCGATGAGCCGCAGTTTGTCCGGATCACCGGAACCTGTGATGAAAGAACGGGTCGTCATCGTCCATACCTCCTGTTTCGCCGGTCAGCTGCCGAAATCGTAGTAATTCTTGACTTCCGAGAATTCCTTTATATTGATCTTGTTGATCGATTTGATGGAGGAAGCGAAGTTGTTATTTCCGGACATGGCCATATTGCACATAGTACCGTAAACGGAGGTTCCCCAGGAGCCCAGCTCGTAGAATTTGCATTCAAACATCAGCCGGAGCATATCCGCGGATTCCTCGTCGCGCACGGTCTTCGTGAGGATGTTCTTCTCAATACATGCGGGGTAGACCGTGTCCATGGAATAGTAGCCCATCACCTCGAGGATCCGGCCGCTGCGGCTGAGGTCCGGATTCGTGACCGGGAACCCGAAGGAGGTTCCCCACGCGGTGTTGTAGGAGGAATAGTACTGATCCTGTTCCTCAGAGTATTTCGGATAGGGGATCAGGCCGAAGTCCTGTTCCATGCTCTCGCGGAAGCCGGTGATACTGTTGACCATCTCCCCGAAGAATAAGGCGCGCCCGCCCGGGAACACGGTGTCCGCCTTCTCATAGCCGAGGGATCTGTCCCGGAGCAGGACCGGCGCGTACTTAGGATCGAGCAGCGTGCTCGTCATGCGGTCCAGCTGATCGTAGAAGATCTCGGTCTGATTGATGATGCCGTCGCCGGCTTCGTCAAACTGCACCACCTGCGTGCCGAAGCTGGGGAGGAACCGGTTGAGCAGACCGCTGTTCTCCACCAGACCGTACCGGTCGTTCTCATCCCAAACGCCGTTGCCGTCCAGGTCGGCTGAGGACTGGTCCACATAGGCGGTGAATTTATCCAGCGTCCATTCGCCGTTGCGGACCATTTCATAGGGATATTCCAGTCCGAGATCCGTGCAGAGCGGCTTGTTGAAATAGAGCGTGGAGACAGCGTAGTCATCGAGATAGTTGATCATGCCGTTCGCCATGTAGTGCTGTTTCCCGTTCAAAGACGACATGTCGTTGATCTGATGCTCCCACCAGTCGTGTGAGAGATCGAGGGTCTCTACTTCGTCCAGATTGCAGAGGAGCCCGTCGATGGAGGCTTTGAACATGAACCAGGTCGACACGCCGTAGGAATCGATGCTCGTGTCGCCCGCGAGGACAAGATTTTTCATGTCCGTCGTCACGGTGGTCCAGGAACTGGTCGCCGGTTGGGCGGCAATGGAGATGTTCAGCTTGTCTTCCGTGAGCAGATTCCGCTGATGGACGGCCTCTCCCACGATATCGCCGGTGATCTCGTCGAGATCGGGCGCGATTTCGTTCCAGCTGAGGTTCGGTGTGGACCAGGCGAGGTTGAAGGAGTATCCGTCGTAGTCCGTTGGGGGTAAGGTGTCGATCCATGCGGGTTCCGTCTCCGCTTCCGGTGCGGAAGAAATTGCACCGGCATCCGAAGAGCTGTCGTTTTTCTCAGAGTTCGCGCCGCTGTTCGAGCATGCGCTTATGAACAGCAGCAGGGCACAGAGGGCGATTGCAAGGAGTCTCTTTTTCATGGTGGTTCCTGCCTTTCCAAAACGATTATATCTGCGGATCAGTTGAAGTCCTTGATGACTTTCTCGTAATATTTTTCCGTCAGCTTTTTGCTGGAGGCGAATTTGGACGCAAGATCGGTTCCCTTGCTCAGGATCAGGTTTACGAGGATATTGTATCATATTCTTCCCCGGAATTCAACACTTTTCCGGGGCTTGTGGCAGGATTGGATGCGCTTTCATTCCCGTCCATGTTCGGTGTGAACCAGGCGAGATGGAAGGAATATCCGTCGTATTGTATTGTTGTATCCCGAAGGAAAGGTGAACTCCATGAAACGGAGAGAAGACCTCGCGCTCGGCAATATACAGCCCATGACACGGAATTTCAAGCAGGACAGCGTATATGCCACACTTCTGGCGGAAGTCACGGCGCGTCAGGATCGGCTGATCGAAACCTTATCACCGGAGCAGAAGGAACTGTTCGATCATGCGAACGAGGCAGCCATCGATCTCTCGGTCGAGAACGATCAGGACCTATTTGTCAAAGGCTTCATCCTCGGTGCACAGCTGATGCTTGAAATTCTTTTGGCGGATCCGACGGAGGACGTGATACGGTGAGGCGGACAGCAGCCAGAATTGAGAAGCCCGTTCGCAGTCAAAATCCAGAACAGAACAAATCGGAAAAACCGTTTCTCCCACCCCCGCCCTGTCTATGGTAAACCCTGTGGTCAAGCCCCAAAACGCAAAAAAAGAGAACCCGCCAAACCTCAATGGTTTAGCGGGTTTTCGCATCGGAGTGACTGGATTTGAACCGACGATGCTTCGTCGGGCGGCCCATCTTGGTCCCGAAGGCTCGGGGAGGTCGTTTTTTGTTTATTTACAAGGGTTTCCGGGCATTTCAGCTCGGATTCGGATGGTGAATAAACATTTCTTGTGGTCATATCTCCGGGTGTTCCGGTCACGGATATGGTAGAGTATGGGGTCAGGAGGTTTTGGTGAGGTTTCCAGTCTGACCGGAGAAACAGAGGGCGGGAGGAAAAGTTTGCGCCGGTGTAGACAAAGAAAGGGTCGGACGGGGAGCAACCTCTGTGTGTGGAGATTAACTATTTCCTGCCGATCACGACGCGTGTCTTCCTGTCGCAAGAAGGCTGTCAATATCTTCAAAAGCGTTTTCTATGCGCTCCTGATGATACCGAAAATATCCATTGAAAATCGTATCAGTGATTCCTTTACCATCCCATTCCTTTAACACATCCCTCGCGGATTTTTTCGTATATTCAGCATATGTCTGTCGGGAAAACCGTGCGGGCTGAAATCCGTATCTGCCGGTCCTCTTCCCTACCACTGCTTCCTCCACTGGGCGGGGGTGGTCCCGTACTGATCGCGGAAGCACCGGTTGAAGGAGGACAGGGAGTTGAATCCGCAGGCCTCGGCGACGTCGACGATCGTACGGTCCGAGGAACGGAGCAGGATCGCCGCCATGCGCAGCCGGATGTTCGTGATGTAGTTGAGCGGTGTCACCCCCGTCTGCTCGGTGAAGAGCTTGCGGAAATAGTTGACGCTGTAATTGCTCTCCGCGGCGAGGTCCTTCACCGAAAGCCGCTCGCCGTAGTGATTGAGAATGTACTTGATCGACGCGTAGATCTTCGGGTCGATGACCTTGGCCGCGGGCGCTTCGTCGAGCTCCGCCTCTCCTTCGCAGCGCAGGAATTTCAGAATCAGCGCGTTGAGCAGATGCGTGATGACGGCCACGCTCGACTCGTCGTGACGCTCCGCTTCCGCATAGATGATCTCCACGAGCCGCGCCATCTCCTCGTTCCAGATCACGTTCCGGTTGACCTGGATCTCCTTCTGTCCGAAGAGCTTTTCCCAGTCGATCGTCAGGTATTTCCACCGGGAAGGAAACTCGTTCGGGCTCTGCGCGATGTGCGGCTGCGAGGAGGAGATGAACGTCACGCACCCCTTCCGGAACGGATAGACCTTGTTCTTCACCAGGAAGATCCCCTCGCCTTCGAGACAGACGCCGATCTCGAAGCCGTTGTGGTAGTGCATTTTTTTGTGATTGAAGGTACGCTGGGTATATTCGAAATAGTAGACGGGATAGTTCTCGTCGTATTCGATCGGGAAATAGACGACGCTTTCCAGATACTCCTGATAATCGGCAATCGTGTTCGGTTCCATGGCTGCTCCGCAAATGATCGGACGTTATGGTGTTATTATACCGTATGCTTCAAAAACAATCAAGAGGGATCGGGCCCGCGCGCGCAGTTTTGTGCTGTTTTAACAAATGAAATGGGAATAGACTGTTCACTCTGTACGGTATGCCAAAAACAAACCGGAAGCGCAGAGTGTTTTTTGCTCATGATAAGGTTCTTTTTCGGTGGAATTCCGTCTTCTGCCAACTTATAATAAAGACAGCATATAATCGGAGACGAATACGCTCCGCCCGTGCCCCGGAGGTTTCCCCATGAAACGCGTCCTCTCGCTCATCCTCGCCGTGCTCCTTGCCGCCCTGCCGCTTTCTTCGTGCGAGCGGGAACGGACGGAAGAACCGGTCCCTGCGGAGAGCGCGGCGGAAACGCTTCCCGCGGAGGAGACCGGGACCCCGGACGACGGGATGTTCGCGATTTCGGACGACGAGCTCCGCGACCGGATCCTCGGCGGCTGGATCGGCTCCATGATCGGGGTCGCGTGGGCCGGACCGACGGAGTTCCGCTGGTGCCGCCGCATCATCCCGGAGGACGAGATGCCGGAATGGCATTCCTCCGCGATCAACGACGCGTTCGGGCAGGACGACCTCTACGTCGAGATCCCGTTCATGGACGCGATGGAGGAGCACGGCGTTCTTTGCGGCGTGGAACAGTTGGCGGAAAAATTCCGCGACTCCGCCTTCCCGCTCTGGCACGCCAACCTGCAGGGACGTGAAAACTTGCGCAACGGCCTCTTGCCGCCGGATTCCGGAAGCTATGTCTGCAACGTGCATGCGGACGACATCGACTGGCAGATCGAATGCGATTTTCTCGGGATCATGTATCCGGCGCTCGTCAACGCGGCCGCGCAGCGGTCCTTTGAAATCGGGCACATCATGAATTACGGCGACGGCGTGTACGGCGGGGTGTTTCTCGCGGCGATGCATGCGGCGGCATACCGCGCTTCCTCGGTCGCCGAGATCGTGGAGGACGGCCTCGCGGTGATCCCGGAGAACACCCGGTTCCGCGCGCTCATCGAGGACGTGCTGGACTCGTACCGGCGCGGGGACAGCTGGGAGGAAAACTGGCAGATGCTTGAGGATCGCTGGGCGGACGACGACAAATGCCCGGAGTGCGCCGGAGACCTCAACATCGACGCGAAGCTCAATTCCGGCTACGTCGCGATCGGCCTTCTCTACGGGAACGGCGACCTCGGCGAAACGATCCGCATTTCGACCCGATGCGGGCAGGACAGCGACTGCAACCCGTCCAGCGCGGCGTCGATCCTCGGCAGCTGGCTCGGCGCGTCCCGGATCGACGAGATCTACACCAAGGACCTCGACTGGGACGGACGGAAGTTTTCCAACACGGAATACACCTTCCGGCACGTCATGGAGCTCGCGCTCGGACAGACGCGGGAGGTGCTCACGCTCTCCGGCGCGGTATGCGAATCGGGCGAATGGCGGATCCCGCTCGACGCCGAAGCGGTCCCGGTCCCCTATGAACAATGGCCGGACGGCATCTCCGCGAACCTCGACGTGAAAAGCGGCGCGGACAGGAGCGTTTCGGTGCGGCTCTCCGTCTTTGAATTCGGCGAAAAGCTCGATTCCGTGCGGCTGGATATGGGCGACGGCTTCGTCTGCGACGTGCAGCCGGTCGTCTACACCTACGCGGAGCCCGGCGAATACACCGTGCGGTGCGAGGTCCGCGGCGCGTCCGGCAGCGAGATCGCCCTCGAGCGGACCGTGACGGCCCGGGAAACGGCGGCCCTGTCCGGCCATGCGGTCTGCACGGTCATGAACCCGAAGGGCGGCGGCAATCCGGATCCCGAAATCATGCGGGACGGCGTGATCCCGGAGGTGGGGAATGCCGATTCCTCGCTACAGTACGACACCTACGACGGCGGCGCGAAAAAGGACTTCCTTTTCGCAGGCGTGACGTTCGATATGGAGGCGACCCTGACCGGCGTCCACTTCACCGAAGGAAAGCATTTCTGGGACGGCGGCTGGTTCAACGGTGAACCGAAGGTCGAGATCTACGAGGGCGGCGCGTGGAAGGTCGCGAAAGCCGCGATCGACCGCCCCTATCCCGGCAACTCCGAGAGCGAGCAGGGACCATCGTTCGAGACCTACGAATTCACTTTCCCGGAGCCGATCCGCTGTTCCGGCGTCCGCCTCGCGGGCAAACCGGGCGGCTCGGCGTCCTTCGTCAGCGTCGGCGAGATCTCGCCCGTGGTGCTGGAGATCCACGGAGAGGCGTCGGAGACACGCGGGGAGGATACGATCCTCGTGTGCAGCGTCGCATCTCCGACGGGCGGCGGCGCGAAGGACCTGCGCGTGATCTGCGACGGCGTGAAGCCCGATGCCGCGCGCGCGAACGACAGCATGCAGTACGATACCTATCACGGACGCTCCGGGCCGGAGGAAGCGTATGTCGGATTCCTCTACCATACGCCGCAAACCGTCACGGAGATCGCCTTCACCGAGGGCAATCACTTCTGGGACGGCGGATGGTTCCGGGACGGCGCCCCTGCCGTCGAAGTCTGGAAGGACGGCGCCTGGGTGCGGTGCGCCTGCGAGGTCACGCCCGCCTATCCGGTCTCCGATGCCCGCGACTCCTTCGGGAAAGGGTACGAAACCTATACGTTCCGTCTCTCGGAACCGACCGAATGCGGGGGCGTGCGGCTCATCGGCACGGCGGGCGGCGAGCACGGATTCATCAGCATCTCCGAAATCGAAGTCCGGTAAGACGGATTTCACGGATACGGAAGGAGGTTCGATCATGAACCATAGACTATTGTGGAAATCCTCGCCGCTCATCGAGTGGATGCAGTCCTGGGACGAGGGGCGGGATGTCGGGCATCTGCGCGGGGAATGCGAAGAGGCCGACGCGCACGATCACGCGGCCGATCCGGCGTACGGGGAGCTTGCCGCGAAGCTGGTCGGCGAAATGGAGGAGGCGCCCATGCGGAGCGATTATCCGTATGAGGAGCCGGACGACCTCGAAGCGATCCGCGCCGCGAGACCGGCGAAGCGCCATCGGTTGAACCTGACGCTCGGCGAGGGCGATCTTCTCCTCCGCTGGCGCGGCGCCTGGGAAGGACGCGTCGCGGGATGCCTGCTCGGAAAGCCCGTCGAAGGGCTCCGCAGCGGGACGCTGAACAAGCTGCTCGAAGGAACGGGCAACCTCCCGATGACGCATTACATCCGGAAGGCCGATTTCACCGAAAAGGTGATCGAGGAGGTCAATCCGTGGATGGCGAGCTGCTGGGGCGACAATGTCCCGAACGGCTTCCCGGTGGACGACGACCTGAACTACACCGTCTTTGCGATGGATCTCATCCGCCGCCGCGGGAAGGGCTTCGCCTCCGAAGACGTGATCGGCGGATGGGCGGGCAGGATCCCGGCGTTCTCCACCTTCACGGCGGAGCGGGTGGCTTACCGCAACTACATCGCGGGCATCCCCGTCCCGGACTGCGGCTCCTATTACAATCCCTTCCGCGAATACATCGGCGCGCAGATCCGCGTGGATTATTACGGCTACATCAATCCCGGCAACCCGGAAGCCGCCGCGGAGATGGCATGGCGGGACGCGCGGGTCTCCCATGTGAAGAACGGCATTTACGGCGCGATGTTCATCGCCGCGGTGATCGCTGCGGCCGCCGCAAC
>Ga0129306_1002290_pt1 | contig 17603 bp, 13 predicted proteins | sample P827metagenome_FD_94438 | JGI IMG/M metagenome (GOLD analysis project Ga0129306, IMG submission 94438) | Capybara group fecal microbial communities from Wisconsin, USA - P827 metagenome | ecosystem: Host-associated > Mammals > Digestive system > Large intestine > Fecal | place: USA: Wisconsin... | reverse complement strand
GCGACAACAGCGGTAGCGGTTCTACCAACACCGGTGGTGACAACGGTGGCGGCGATGGCGATGATGTAGGTGACGAGCACTAACCCTTCATAACGTACTACCATGAAGAAAGAGACTTGGAAGACCGTCATTCAGATCATCATTAGCATCTTGACGGCACTGGCTACATCGTTGGGAGTGACCTCTTGCATGAGGTAATATTGAAAATGGGACTGCCGAAAATTTGGCAGTCCCTTTTTTTATTGCTATTTTCACTCATTTGTATCACGGGAATAATTCTGTATTTTAACGTATTTCGGGTATAGGAATAGCCTTACAATAGCCCATGCCTGTGACGTGACAAATCAAGAGGCCTGCCTGGTTCGTGACGCGCACTTCGACGGACGGAATCTTGTGGTGGTCCGACACGAAGACGGCTTCGGCCCGCAGATGGTCACCCTCTTTGGCACTGGCCACAAACATGATGCTGTTGGAGATGCCGAAGGTGAGCTCGCCCTTCTGGTTCATGAGGGCGGCAATCGCCAGGTCGGCTAGGGTGAAGAGTGCACCCCCCTGGCATACCCGTCCGCCATTCAGATGCACGGCCTCTACGGTCATTTCAGCTACGGCGTGCTGTTCATCCACTTCCACTATCTGACAGCCAGCGTTGGCTGCGAAGTGGTCTGTCACATTCAGTAATTCTTTGATATTCATTTTTAGTCGTCTGTGATGTTGGTTCTCAAAATTTGGGTACAAAGATAAAGAAAATTTTCAAAATATTGTATATTTGGTAAATAATTTGTAATTTTGCAATCACTAAAACAGATCAAGACCGCCTTCAATGGTTGGAAGAAGGGCAGCCAGCCCGTTGGTGCTACGTTCCGAAGCTATTATATCAAGGGCGACGTGATGCCTGATGTGCTGAAGCGATACTTCTCGCCAGCGTCAGTACCTGCGCCCTTCCATCCCTTCGAGACGCAGTATGACACTTACTTGATGCGATTTGAAGATATCGTACAGAAATAGCGGAGTTATTTTTTCAAGGTAAAATCAAACGCCAAGCCGCCTTTCTCGGTGAGGCGGGCGGTGATGGTGCCGCCATGTAGCAGGACGGCATTCTTGACGATGGCCAGTCCGAGCCCCGTGCCACCCATGCTGCGGCTGCGGCTCTTGTCGATGCGGTAGAAGCGTTCGAAGATGCGGGGTAGGTGTTCGGTAGCAATGCCCACGCCGTTGTCGCTGAAGCAGAACGCCCAGCTGTCGGCAGTCTGTTCAGCGCTGATGTCGATGGTAGTACCCTCGCCGGCATAGTTGATAGCGTTGTCGATGAGGTTGCGGAAAATGCTGTAGATGAGCGATGGATTGCCCTCGATGACGATGTCCTGTGGCAGACAGTTGTTGAGCGTCATGTGGCGCTTCTCAAGTGGAATGGCTGTTTCCTGTACGATGTCGCTCACCATCTCCGAAACATTCGTGCGCTCCATTGTCAGCTGGTAGGCTGCATAGTCCATACGGTTCAGCGTCGAGATATCTTGCAGCAAACGACTTCTGGTACGCTAAGTCGTATTTGTATTCAAAATTCGGTTGCTCTACCACGAATGGGGGTTAGATATCCATCAGCTTGCCGTTTTTCTTAGCTTCTTCAATCCATTTGGGTTCGATTTCCTGCAGGAAGCGCTGCTTCTTGTCGTTCAGCTTCTTCATGTCCAGACCGATAGTCTCCTGAGCCTTAGCCTTGGTGGAGTAGTCGGGCACGGGAATCGGACCCATAAGTCCCTGCTTGGCAGCCACGCGGGCAATGAGCAGACGGGCCTGCTGGGCATAGTCGACAGAGAGGGAGAGCAGACGGGTAACCTCCTGAGGAGCGTGGAAGGTAGCTCCATGCGATGCGATGGCATAGTCCCAACGCCACTGGCTCTTGCGCAGCAGCGCCTGGATGGGTTTCATCTCAGCCTCGGTTGCTCCCTTGTCGATGATGTACTTAGCCTCGAAGTGGGCACGGGCCAACTCCTGCTCGGCACGGTTGCGCACCTGGTTGCACTTCTCCTGACGCTCGTAGACATTCTGGCGCAGCACCTCAGCATCCACGCGGTGACAGGTCTGGCAGGTGCGGTCAATCTTAGCCAACGGCGAGATAATCTGGTGGTCAGAGAACTTCACACCACCCTCCTGCTTGTAAGGCATGTGACAGTCAGCACACGATACGCCACGCTGGGCATGTATGCCTTGCTTAGACATCTCGTAGCCAGGATGCTGAGCCTTCAGAATCGGGGTCTTAGAGAGCGGATGGATATAGTCGTAGAAACCTATCGAGTCGTAATATTCCTCAGCAGCCTCGCAGGTCAGACCCTTGTCGTGGGGGAACATCAGGTAATTGGCCTTGCCAGGATTCTTGGCATCGTCGGGCTTGATGAAGTAGTACTCCACGTGGCACTGGGCGCAAACCAGCGAGCGCATCTCCTGATGGCTCTGAGCCTTCACGTCGAGACCACGACGGGCAAATGCCTCATACAGCGCAGGACGGGCAGGACGCAGGTCCATCGTGCGGGCATCGTGACAGTCTGAGCAACCAATGGTGTTCACCTCTTCGGCTCCCAGCTCGCTCCATTTCTTGGCGTAGAAGTTGGCAGGATCCATCACCGAATTCTTATCGCTCAGCTCGCGCATCATGCGAGGTACATCGGGACCCTTACAGGTCCAACAGGTAGCGGGCTGCATGTCTGTGTCACCATCGACACCCGGATTACCTGTGCGCAGAATCTTGCGCATATCCTCCAAGGCGTGCTTGTGGCCGCGAGGCGTGTTGTAGTGGCGTGAGAAGGCATAGCCAGCCCACAGAACCACCATCTCAGGACGCTGTTCGAGCACATCCACCTCCTGCGACGAGTTATACTTTGACTTAAACGTGGTATCCTCCGTCATGGCCCACGTCTCATACTCACGCGGATAGTCGGCCTTGAACTTCTCGTTCTGGGCTACGATACTATCTTCAAAAACGGTGCGCTTGTTGTTAAACACACTTGCTACTTCGGCACGGCGCTCCATGAGCGACGAAACGAGCAGTCCTAACAAAAAGACCACTACCATTGATCCTCCGAAGAGAATCCATCCTTGCCAACTTTTTAATCTTTTAGCCATATCTTTTATCTTTTAATTTTTCACTTTTCACTTAAAAGGTTTTGTAACCAATCAGGCACGGGGCTTGGCGGCAGCGGAGTCATACTCTCGGCATTGGGCGTAGCCATCAGCGAGTTCATGCCACCGTGAGGCACGTTGCGATGACAGTCCCAGCACACTTTGCCGCCCTGGGCTTGCTGCTGCATATAGCTCAAACGACCCGTCTCGACAAACTCCTGATTCAGCTGGGTGTGGCAGCGGATACAGTTGTCCATCACCACCTGTCCCGTCATCTCTTCGGCCATCGGAGCCTGGCGCTCAGCGTGGGCCACAAAGTAGGCCGTGTGCTTCAGTCCGTCCATCGCCTTGAAACCATACTTCAGGGCAATGTTCTGATGGGGCACGTGGCAGTCGTTACACGTGGCGTCACGTCCATGAGAGGAGTGGCTCCACGTGGCATAATAGGGCGTCATGATGTGACAATTGACGCAGGCCGACGGGTTATCACCAATGAAATAGGTATGCGCACGAAGCAGATACATAAACAATCCGCCTAGTCCACATATAACGCCTGCCACAACCAACAGACCAACCTTTTGGCGATAGGAAAACCAGTCACGATAGGATAGTAGTTTGCGTAGATCCATATTTGCACATTATAGTTTTGCTGCCTTAGATTGCAAATATATGAAAAAAAATCGACACAGGTTGATTTGTGCCGATTCTTTTAACAAATATTATGAAATTCTTCTACGGCAGCGGGGTTAGCGGATAGATGAGGTTCACAATGAGGATGTTGGCCGCCAGGATGATGAAGTTCATCAGCAGTCCGATGCGCATGAAGTCGCTGAACCGGTAGCCGCCAGGACCATAGACCAGCATGTGGGTAGGCGAACCGATAGGTGTGGCGAAGCTCGAGCTGACGCTGACCATCAGGGCGATGAGGAAGGGGTAGGGCTCGTAGCCCAGCTTCTCGGCAGCCTCATACATGATGGGGAAGAACATGGCACCAGCCGCCGTGTTCGATATAAACTCGGTGATAAACGTTCCCACCAGACAGATGGCCGTCATCACCACGATGGGGTTCGTTCCGCAGACATCCAGGATGCCGAAGGCCAGCCGCTCAGCAATACCCGTCTTCTGGATGGCGACACCCAGCACTACGGAGCCGGCAAACACCATCAGAATGTCCCAGTTGATGGCCTTCATGGCCTGGTCGACGTTGCAGCACTTGAAAATCAGCATGGCTGCGGCAGCGAGGAAAGCACATTGCAGCAGCGGAATGACGTTGAGCGCCGAGAGCACCACCATCGCTATCATGATGGAGGTAGAAACGAAGGTCTTCTTACCGATGTTAGGCACCTGGGCAGAATCAAAGAAGTGCAGCTGCGAGGCCAGTCGGTCGGTATGGATGTTTACGCGTGGCGGACACTCTAACAGCAGCGTGTCGCCGGCCCGTAGCACGACGTCACGTGGCGACTCCTCGATGCGCTTGCCACGACGGGCCACAGCGACAAGAATCATGTTGTTGTCCTTCTCGAACGTGGTCTGGCCGATGGTTTTGTTGATCAGACTGCTTTCAAAGGTGACATAAGCCGTGCGCAACTGGCGGTCGCGGTCCACCTCGCTCATCGTGAAGACGTGGTGGTCGGCATTCACCAGCCCGTGGGTCTTCTTCAGGTCCAGAATCTCGTCTATCTGTCCGGCGAATATCAGTCGGTCGCCCCCCATGATAATCTCATCTGAAACAGCCGGAGAAATCATCTCGTCGAAGTGGATAACCTCAATCAAGTTACCTCCACGAACATTCAACAAGCCTGCCTCCTCAATGGTCTCACCGATGTGCGGATTGTCCGATGGCACCAGCAGTTCTACGGTATAGTCGCTCGTCGACTCGAAGGCTGCCTCCGGAGCCTTGCGGTCGGGCAGCAATTTGCGCATGGCGATGATGGAGAGTATGCCGATAAACAGGCAGAAGAGACCGGGAATGGTTGTTGCCAGCACGTTCATCGTCTCGCCTGTATGGTCGGCATAGAGACCCGAGATAATCAGGTTCGGCGGCGTACCAATCAGCGTACACACACCGCCCATGCCCGAGGCGTAGCTCAGCGGAATCAACAGTTTGGAGGGCGATACATTCAGCTTCTTGGCCCACATCTTGACGATGCCCACAAACAGCGCTACCACCGTTGTGTTGCTCAGAAACGAGCTCAGCACGGCCACTGGCAGCATCAGTCGGACAACGGCCTTCGAATAGCTGTTGGGCTGTCCCAGCAGGTGTTTCACAATCCATTGCAAAACGCCCGTGTGCGTCAGTCCGGCTACCACCACAAACAACACGCCGATGATGACTACCGACGTGGAGCTGAAGCCCGAGAAAGCCTCTTTGGCATCGAGCACTCCTGTCACAAAGAGAATGGCGATAGCCCCCAGGAACACGAGGTCGGCACGCAGCTTCGTAAACAACAGCACGGTGAACATCGAGAGCACCGTAGCAATGGTAATCCAAGCATAGAGGTTAAAACCCCAGAAAACGATTGATTCCATATCTGTTTTAGTTTTTGATATTCTTGCTGCAAAGATAGACATTTTTTCTGATTTTTCGTTGTATTCCGTACTTTTTTTACTTCGAAGCACTTTATTCCACAATTTTTTTGTACCTTTGCCGAGTTCCAAAAGATAAAGTAAGTAGTCATTATGAATATCAAATTCAAGATGCCTAAGTTTGGGCGCAATTTGAATGGTAGCGGCATGGTGAAAGAACTGCTGATGACCATCCTTGGTACCACGATTTCCATCGTGCTCACCTTCGGTACGGCGCACTTCTCAGAACTGCGTCAGGCTGATAAGGCCCGGCGGCAAACGGCCATGATGCTGATTCACGATATCGATGAGAGCATTGCCACGCTGGAGCGCATGGCCGAGGAGGAAGAGGAACAAAAGGCGGCTATCCAGTATGTGATAGACCATCAGGATCAGATAGAATCGTTGCCCGCTGATACGATTTACACGGCGGTAACGATGCTGGGCACCTACTTTACTGACGATAATTATTTCGATGACTCGAAGGAGAAGGTTTTCAATAGCAGTCAGGAAACTTGGAAGAATCTGGACGATGTGAGTTTTGTTGACAATATGGAGGAATTCTATGTTTCCAGAAACTATTTGGAGGCTGTGCTTATCCGTTCGCCTCAATGGAAATACCCGATGTCTCAAGAGGAATTCCACGAATTGGCGGTAAAAATCGGTGGCAACATACAGTCGCCGCTGAAAGTTTACGCGGACGTCCTCAAAGAGAAACTCAAGGATCCGAAGATCAGGTATTACATTGATAATTCTGCGTATAGAGCGAGAACCCTTCGCCGATATGCGCAATCTTGGAAAAACCTTAGTGAAAGGAACAAGTTCATCATGGATATTGAGGACGAAGAGCTGGCAGAATATGTCAAAAAGAGCCAAAGGAGCGGACAAGTAGTAGGTCATGATGACATCATCGGCCATTGGGAATATGAAATGTCAGGCAAAGATGTGCAATACTACGATTTCATGAAGCCTGATTCTTTCAGCATTAAGACGAAACAACATTATGGCAATCCGTTCTACAGCGGCGATATCATCGTCACATATATGTACTCAGGGCAATGGAACATCAAGGGAGATTCGCTGATGCTGAACTATTCGCCCGAATCAGTAAAGGCGGAAGTAGACCGGTCGGGCGTTACATACAGAGCCGAGATGAAGGACTCCGTTGAGTCATTCATTGGCAGGTATTTCACCATAGAGCGATTAGAGAAACTGGGGAGAAAAAGAATGGAATCGAGGCAAGATACTTTCGCGTTAAGCATCAATAAGTCCGGCAACAAGATTGAATTGGTTCGTGGACAAGGAGAGGATGCTGAGGGAGCAAGCTATTTATATATTAAACGTTCAAAGAATTCAAATAAATGAACAGATCTGCACAAATTATCCGTACCAGTATCATTGGTATTGCAGCCAATGTGTTGCTGGCTGCATTCAAGGCCGCAGTGGGCGTCCTGGCCAGTTCGGTGGCTATCGTGATGGATGCCGTGAACAACCTGAGTGACGCACTGTCGAGTGTCATCACGATTATCGGCACGAAACTGTCGCAGCGGCCTGCCGACCGTGAGCACCCCTTCGGATTCGGGCGCATCGAGTATTTCAGCGCCATCATCATTGCCGTCATCGTACTCTCGGCTGGTATCACGTCATTCATCGAGTCGGTGAAGAAGATATTCGACCCGACGGAGCCGGAATATACGACGGTGACGCTTGTGGTCATCGTGGTGGCCATCATCGTGAAACTGATATTGGGCCGGTATGTGAAAAAGAAGGGCGAGCAGCTGAGCAGCGATGCGCTGATAGCTTCGGGCTCCGACGCGCTGTTTGATGCCGTCATCACACTGTCGACGCTGGTGTCGGCCGGTGTGATGCTGCTGTGGAACGTGTCGCTTGACGGCATACTGGGTGCGCTCATCTCGCTGGTCATCATCAAGGCGGGTGTGGAGATGCTGGCATCGCCGGTGAACGAGCTGCTGGGTAGCCGGATTTCGCCCGAGCTGCTGAAAGACATCAAGAAGGAGGTGATGGGCTTTAAGGGGGTGCACGGCGTGTTTGACATCATCCTGCATAACTACGGTCCCGACGTGCTCATCGGCTCGCTCCACGTGAATGTGTACGACACGATGAGTGCCCACGAGATTCACGGACTGACGCGCAGTATATCGGAGCAGCTGTTTGCCAAGCACGGCATCATCATGACCGTTGGTGTGTATGCCGTAGCTACGGGCGAGAACAAGTGCACGGAGCTGCAGAACGCCGTGATGCAGACGCTGGCCAAGCACAAGGACATCACGCAGGTGCACGGGTTCTATTACTTCGAGAAGGAGCAGCGCGTCTCGGTTGACGTGGTGCCCGACATCTCCGTGCACGATGAGGCTGCCTTCAGCCGTCAGCTGGAGGAAGAGGTGAAAGCGGTGTTGCCCGAAGGCATGAGCATCAGCATCGTGATAGACCATAACTACAGCGAGTAAGCAGGAGAGATGAAGAAACTCTGCCACTATATCTCAGAATATATGGGCTTGCTGGTGCTGTCAACTGCTTTGCTGGCGCTGGCGTTCCCTGAAACGCTGCAACAAGTGCGCCCGACGACCATTAACTATCTGCTGGGCGTGGTGATGTTCGGGATGGGACTGACGCTTAACCTGCAAGACTTCAAAATCGTGTTCAGCAGACCGAAGGATGTCATCGTAGGCTGTATGGCCCAGTTTTCCGTCATGCCGCTGCTGGCGTGGCTGCTGGCCCGACTCTTCGCATTGGACGAAGCGCTGGCCTTGGGCGTGGTGCTGGTGGGCTGCTGTCCTGGCGGCACGGCATCGAACGTGATAACCTATCTGGCGAAGGGCGACTTAGCCCTATCGGTAGGCATGACGGGCGTTTCCACCCTGCTGGCCCCATTCCTGACACCGCTGCTGACATGGGCCATGGCAGGCAAGAGTGTGCACGTCGACGTGGCGGGCATGCTGCTGAGCATCCTCTGGGTGGTCATACTGCCCATCGTCATCGGACTGACCGTGAAGTGGATATGGCCTAAGTTTACCGAGAAAGCCACCGACTATCTGCCCGCCTTCTCGTCGATAGCCATTGCCTTTATCGTGGGCATCATCATTTCGGCCAATGCCGACAAGCTGTTGGCGGGCGGACTGCTGATTGTGGCCGTCGTGATGCTGCACAACATCTGCGGATTGAGTCTAGGCTATCTGATAGGGCGCGTGCTGGGACTGGCAGAAGCTAAGAAACGGGCCATCTCCATCGAGGTGGGCATGCAGAACTCAGGACTGGCCAGCAGTCTGGCAACCATCCATTTTGCAGCCTATCCGCTGGCTACCATCCCAGGAGCTATCTTCAGCGTGTGGCACAACCTGTCAGGAGCTGCCGTCGCCTATCTGTATCGGAAAAGAGAACTAACAAAATCATAAAAATCATGAACGCAACAATTGCAAAAATCTTTGGCTTCGACCCACAGAAGCACAGCGTCCGCACGGAACTCATGGCGGGCGTCACCACTTTCCTGACCATGGCCTATATCCTGGCCGTTAACCCCGCCATCTTCAGCGCCCTGCCCGGTATGCCTGCCGGCAGCGTGTTTACAGCTACGGCACTGGCAGCTATCGTCGGTACGCTGGTCATGGCGCTGTATGCGAAGAAACCCTTTGCGCTGGCTCCTGGTATGGGACTGAACGCCTTCTTCGTCTACACCGTCTGCATGGGCATGGGTTACTCCTGGCAGTTCGCGCTGACCGCCGTGCTGCTGGAGGGTCTTATCTTCATCATTCTGACTGTCACCAAGGTGCGCAGCTTGATACTGAAGGCCATTCCCGGTACGCTGAACAAGGCCATCGGAGCCGGTATCGGTCTGTTCATTGCCTTCATCGGCATGCAGAACTCAGGCATCATCGTGAACAACGACGCTACGCTGGTAAGCCTCGGCCACATCACGCAGGGAACCGCTCTGCTGGCTATGCTGGGACTCTTTATTACCGCCGGTCTGGTGATGGCTCAGGTGCGCGGAGGTATTCTGTGGGGCATCCTGCTCACCACGCTCCTCGGAGTGGTGATAAAAGACCCTTCAACGGGTGAGACGATTACCCAGCTGAACGGGTTCGTATCGACACCAGACAGTGTGGCTCCCATCTTCTGTCAGTTTGAATGGGGTCAGGTGCTCAGTCTGGACATGCTGGTAGTGGTGTTCACCTTCCTCTTTATCGATATGTTCGACACGATGGGTACCATCATCGGTGTGCACAATGGGGCAGACATGATTGATCCGAAGGCTAAGCGCGACGAGATTCCCGGTATGGACAAGATGTTCATGGCCGACTCGGTGGCTACCGTCTGCGGAGCCTGTCTGGGAACATCGACCACTACGACTTATGTGGAGAGTGCTTCTGGTGTCGGTGAGGGTGGTCGCACGGGACTGACGGCTTTCTCTACAGCCCTCTGTTTCGCGCTGGCCCTGTTCTTCAGTCCGCTGTTCCTGGCTATTCCCAGCGCAGCTACGGCTCCAGCCCTGATTATCGTGGGTGTGATGATGATGCCTGCCATTAAGCGCATTCATTGGGAAGACTATTGCAGAGCCATTCCGGCTTTCCTCACCATCATCATGATGCCGCTGGCCTACAGCATCAGCGATGGCATCCTGATAGGTGTCATTTCGTATGTGGTCTGTCACGTAGTGGCAGGCAAGTTCAAGGCAATCTCCATCACTATGTGGGTGCTGGCTGCCTTGTTTATCTGTAAGTACATCTTTATATAATAGGACGAAGGAATCGTGGAGTAAAGCCCAGTTCCGACTGGGCTACTTCTTCGGGGGTGCCGGTGGTCAACACGGTGCCCCCTTTGCGTCCACCCTCAGGACCCATATCGATGATATAGTCGGCCAACTTGATGACATCCATGTTGTGCTCGATGATGATGACCGTGTTGCCTCGGTCTACGAGTCGCTGCAGCACATCCATCAGGATGCGGATATCCTCGAAGTGCAGACCCGTCGTGGGCTCGTCGAGGATGTAGACCGTCTTGCCCGTATCCTTCTTCGACAGTTCGGTGGCCAGCTTCACGCGCTGGCTCTCACCACCGCTGAGCGTGGTTGACGACTGGCCGAGCTTGATATAGCCCAGGCCCACATCTTGGATGGTCTTGATTTTGCGCAGGATGTCGGGCACGTTTTCAAAGAATTCCACCGCCTGGTTGATGGTCATGTCGAGCACATCGGCTATCGACTTTCCCTTATAGCGCACCTCTAGCGTCTCGCGGTTGTAACGCTTGCCGTGACACTCTTCGCAAGGCACCTGGATGTCGGGCAGGAAGTTCATCTCGATGGTCTTATAGCCATTGCCGCCACAGGTCTCACAGCGTCCGCCCTTCACATTGAACGAGAAACGACCGGGCTTGTAGCCGCGAATCTGGGCTTCAGGCAGATTGACGAAAAGCGAGCGGATATCGCTGAACACGCCGGTATAGGTGGCAGGATTGGAGCGCGGGGTGCGCCCGATGGGAGTCTGGTCGACATTCACCACCTTATCAATATACTCCAGTCCGTCGATGCTGTCGTAGGGCATCGGGGCTTGCAGCGAGCGGTAGAAATGCTTCGAAAGGATGGGGTAGAGGGTCTCGTTGACCAGCGTCGACTTGCCCGAACCCGACACGCCGGTGACGACGATTAATTTCCCTAAAGGGAATTCGACATCGATGTTCTTCAGGTTGTTGCCGCGACAGCCATGCAGCACGAGCGACTGGCCGTTGCCGGCACGCCGCTGCTGAGGAGTCTCGATGGCCAGCTGACCGTTCAGGTATTGGGCGGTGATGGTGTTCTGGCGCAACATCTCGTCGACCGTTCCTTGGAACACGACTTCGCCACCTTTGCGACCCGCCTTGGGGCCGATGTCAATCAGATAGTCGGCAGCCAGCATCATGTCGCGGTCGTGCTCCACCACAATGACGGTATTGCCCAAGTCGCGCAACTCTTTCAGCGACTTGATGAGTCGGTCGTTGTCGCGCTGGTGCAGTCCGATACTGGGCTCGTCAAGGATATAGAGCACATTGACCAGTTGCGAACCAATCTGCGTGGCCAGTCGGATGCGCTGACTCTCACCACCCGAGAGTGAGGCAGCCTGGCGGTTGAGTGCCAGATAGTCGAGACCCACCTCCAACAGGAAGTCGAGGCGTGTGCGTATCTCCTTCAGTATCTCAGCGGCTATCTGCTGTTGCTGGTGGTCGAGGTGTTCTTCCACCTCGTCAATCCACTGGCGCAACTCATTGAGATCCATGTTGGCCAGCTCGGAGATGTTCTTATCCCATATCTTGTAGCTCAGGGCCTCTTGGTTGAGGCGCTGTCCTTTACACTCAGGACACTCGCACTCGGCCAGGAACTGGTCGGCCCACTTCTGACCGCTGGAGCTCTCGTCGTTCTCCATCACGGAGCGCAGGTATTTCACCACGCCGTCGAAGTCGACAAAATAGTCGCTGGAGGCATGAATCAGGTCTTTGCTGATGCGCACACTCTCCAAGGAACCGTAGAGTATCTCGTTGATGGCCTCGTCGGGAATGTCCTCGATTCTGGCCTTCAGGTCGAGGTCGTATTTATGTAGAATGGCATCAATCTGCCAGAATATCATCTGGTTCTTATACTTGCCCAAGGGGGCGATGCCTCCCTCGTAGATGCTTTGATGGCGGTTGGGGATGACTTTGGCGATGTCAATCTCGTTGATATAGCCCAGCCCCTTGCAGCGCGGACAGGCACCCTGCGGGGAGTTGAACGAGAAGGTGTTAGGAGCCGGGTCGCTGTAGGAAATACCTGTGGTAGGGCACATCAGACGGCGGGAGAACTGCTTGGGCTCGCCCGTCTCATAGTCGATAATCATGACCAGACCCTCGCCCTGCTTCATGGCCATCTGGACACTCTTCTTCAGCCGGTCGTCGGCATTATCCTTGACAGCCATGCGGTCGATGACCACCTCGATGTCGTGATTCTTATAACGGTCGACCTTCATGCCCTGCGTGATTTCGAGCACCTCACCGTCGACGCGCACATTCAGATAACCCTTGTGGCGCAGACTCTCGAACAGCTCGCGGTAGTGACCCTTGCGGCTGCGCACTAGCGGGGCGAGAATCAGGATCTTGCGACCCACATAGTTGTGGGTAATCATCTCTATCACCTTCTCCTCGGTGTATTTCACCATCTCCTCGCCCGTCACGTAGCTGTAAGCCTTGCCGGCACGGGCAAAGAGCAGGCGCATATAGTCGTAAATCTCGGTGGTAGTGCCTACGGTGGAGCGCGGGTTCTTGTTGGTGGTCTTCTGCTCGATGCTGATGACGGGCGAAAGACCGGTTATCTTATCGACATCAGGGCGCTCCAAGCCTCCCAGGAAGTTGCGGGCATAGGCCGAGAAAGTCTCGATATAACGCCTTTGACCTTCGGCAAAGATGGTATCGAAAGCCAGCGACGACTTGCCGCTGCCACTCAGGCCCGTAATGACTGTGAGCGACTGGCGGGGCATTTCTACGTCAATATTCTTGAGGTTGTGCACGCGGGCACCCCATACATTTATCTTTTGGTCGTTACTCATTGTTGCTTTTGGTTGTCTCATTGAAGTTGCGTATCAGGTTGACATCGCGGCGGATGTTATATTCCACCCCGTCGGCTCCGCGAGCCTTGACATAGACAAAGTAGACACCGTCTTTCACGGGAGAACCCTTATAGGTGCCGTCCCATCCCTTCGTGATATCCGTCCACTCGAAGAGTTTCTGACCATGTCGGTTGAAGATATAGGCGTGGAACTCTACAATGCTCTTGTACTTGTCCTGCTTGGCACGATAGACATCGTTGGTGCCGTCGTTATTGGGCGAAAAGGCATTGGGCATCTCCAGATGACTTTCGGTGATGGTGATGTTGATGGAAGCCGAGTCGACTGTCTCGTTGCCCTTCTTCTGATAGAGGGTGACTTTGTTGATGCCCGACAGGACAAACGTGTAGTCGGTTTCCGTATCGTAGCGGGTGACATGAGTGCCCGATGTTGGATGGCTGAAATGCCACTCTATCGAAGTGCCCTCGTCGGTAGGGACATTAAGAGGGGTAAAGTGTACATGCAGGGGCGCTTCGGCATTGAAGTCCTTCGAAGTGGTTTCCTCAACACCGTTCTTGTCCGTATAGGTGGCCTGCAACTCAATAGCCGCTTCAGCACTCATCGAGAGGCAGAAAAGGGCCAAAAGGCACGATATTTTCCTTATTTTCATTTTGAAATGCGAATATTTGTGCAAAATTAGCGAAAAAAGTAGATTTACCGCATCTTTTTTTGTAATTTTGTAGCGCAAAAACGAAAATTAAGTCGATTATGAAGAAATTAACGCGATATTTGATAGGACTGACCATCTTTCTGACAATGGCAGACACAGCCCTTGCTCAGGTGCAGAACTTCAAGGAACTGCACCAGGTGAAGCGCAAGGAGACCCTCTTTGGAATAGCCCGTGAGAATGGTATCACCGTACAGGAACTGATTGATGCCAATCCGGAGATGAACACGCCAGGCTATGAGCTGAAGAAAGGCGACTTTATCAAAATCCCCTATCCGAAGGCCGCACCGGCACAGACTTCGGGTATGCAACCCATGCAGATGCCCACCAAGACGGCTGCCGAGCAGCCTAAGGCCAAGACCGATGTCAGACATCGTGAAATCAGACTCGGCGTGATGCTGCCCCTGCACAATGACAATGGCGACGGTAAACGCATGGTGGAATACTACCGAGGCGTGCTGATGGCCTGCGACAGCTTGAAGGCGATGGGTATATCGACCGATGTGCGGGCGTGGAACGTGGCTGAGCAGGCGGATATCAGTCAGATACTGAAAGACCCGAAGGCTGCCAGCTGCGACCTGATTATCGGTCCGCTGTACACCAAGCAGGTGAAGACGCTGGGCGATTTCGCTCAGGCTAATGACATCCGCGTCTTGATACCTTTCTCTATTAAAACGCAAGAAATCTTCGACAATGCCAACCTCTTCCAGGCCTACCAGAATGGTAATCTGCTGAACGAGGCCTATGCCTTCCGCTTCTATCAGCGGTTCAAGGACTGCCACCCCGTGCTGATTGACTGTAACGACTCGACCAGCACGAAGGGCGGATTCACGGCAGCGCTGCGTCGTAAGCTGGAACAGGAGGGTATCGTATATTCCATTACCAACCTGAAGTCGAGCGAGACGATGTTCAAGAAGGCTTTTGCCATGAACCAGCGCAACGTGGTGATTCTGAATACCAGCCGGTCGGCAGAGTTGAACGTGGCTTTCGCAAAGTTGAACGGCCTGATGACCACCACACCGGGCATCTTGATTTCGATGTTCGGATATACAGAATGGCTGATGTATACCCGCCAGCATCTTGACAACTACTATAAGTTCGATGTCTATATCCCTTCCACCTATTATATGGATCCTCTGGCTGTCCGCTCGGACCGTTTCAAGCGGAAGTACCGCAAGAATTTCCATCAGGACATGCAGAGCTACCATCAGCGCTATGCCGTGACGGGATTCGACCATGCTTTCTTCATGTTGAGAGGACTGCACATGTATGGCAAACAGTTTACGGGAGCCTCGGGAATGGTGGGCTATACGCCTATCCAGACTCCGCTGCATTTCGAGCGGCTGGGCAATGGAGGACTGCAGAACAAGGCAAACCTCTTCGTACACTATACCAATGATAATAAGGTGGAAACCATCAATTTCTGATCATGAAAAAGATTTTTCTGATAGTATGGCTACTCGCTCCGCTGGCTCTTCAGGCGCAGGTTGGTGAATATCGTACCGACTTGGCTGTGGGTGTCAATGGTGGTTACATGATGAGCTCAGTCGGTTTCGTTCCTGAAGTTCCGCAGAATCAGCTGGGTGGTATGACAGGAGGTCTGACCATTCGCTATACCTGCGAGAAATACTTCAAGAGCATCTGTGCCATCGTGGCTGAGGTGAACTACGCCCAGACGGGATGGAAGGAGAATATCATGGATATTGACAATCAGCCCGTGTATTATGTGGATGATCCTGACAAACAGAACAGGCTGGCCTATGAGCGCAAGATGAACTATGTGCAGGTGCCCGTGATGGCGCGCTTGGGCTGGGGACGTGAGCGAAAAGGCTTGCAGGGCTTCATCCAGTTAGGTCCGCAGATAGGATTCTTCCTGAGTGAATCGACCAACACCAATCTGGTGGCAGGCAAAGGCACGCAAACGCAGCGCTCATCGAGGGTGGTGGCTCAGGACACAATGGCCGTGCAGAAGACGTTTGACTACGGTATCGCCTTGGGTGGTGGTATTGAATTCTCACATCCCAAGGTGGGCCATTTCATCGTGGAAGGACGCTATTACTATGGACTTGGCGATATCTACAAGAACTCCAAGAGCGACTTCTTCGGGCGTAGTAATTTCGGACAGATAGTCATCAAGGCTACCTACCTCTTTGATATCATTAGAACCAAAAACCCTAAAATTAAATAAGTTATGTTTGAAAACCAACCTAAAGGACTTTTTGCGTTGGCCTTGGCCAACACGGGCGAGCGATTCGGTTATTACACCATGCTTGCCGTTTTCGCATTGTTTTTGAGAGCTAACTATGGATTGTCGCCCGCTTTGGCAGGCACTATCTACAGCGCGTTCCTCATGTTAGTGTATTTCTTCCCGCTCATTGGTGGTATCATGGCCGATAAGTTTGGCTTTGGCCGAATGGTGACAACGGGTATTATGATCATGTTCGCTGGCTATCTGCTGTTGTCGGTGCCCCTTGGTGGCGACAGCGTGGCATTGATTGTGATGCTGGCAGCATTGTTGCTCATCGGTTTCGGTACGGGACTCTTCAAGGGTAACCTGCAAGTGATGGTGGGCGACCTGTACAATGATCCGCAGTATAAGGACAAACGCGACTCCGGATTCTCCATCTTCTACATGGCCATTAACATTGGTGCACTCTTCGCACCGACAGCTGCCATTAAGATTAAGGAGTATGCCGAGACTTCGCTGGGTTACTCGTCGAACGATGCCTACCACTTCTCATTTGCCGTAGCTTGTGCATCACTCATCTTGTCGATTGCCATCTACTATATCTTCCGCTCTACTTTCCGTCATACGGAGGGTGGTGCGAAGAAGGCCGGTGCCAAGGCTGAGGCTCCCGTCGAGGAGCTCTCTAAGGAAGAAACCAAGCAGCGCATCGTGGCTCTGTGCCTCGTGTTCGCCGTGGTCATCTTCTTCTGGATGGCCTTCCACCAGAACGGTCTGTCGCTGACCTATTTTGCTGATGAGTTTACGGCTCAGTCGGCTGAGGGCTTGCAGGCTATGTGCTTCAACGTTTGGAACTTGGTGGCAGTTATCTTCATTGTCTATGCTGCTTTCTCTCTGTTCCAGTCGAAAACCTCAAAGGGTAAGACTATTTCTGCTGTCGTTATCGCAGTAGCTGTTGCTTTCCTCTGCCTGTCTTACGATGCTGATGGCAGCATTACCGTTTCTGCTCCTATCTTCCAGCAGTTCAACCCCTTCTATGTCGTAGCATTGACTCCCGTTTCGATGGCTATCTTTGGTGCGTTGGCAGCCAAGGGCAAAGAGCCCAGCGCTCCGCGTAAGATTGCCTATGGTATGATTGTAGCCGCTGTGGCTTATGCTCTGATGGCTTTCGCATCATTTGGTCTGCCTATGCCTCAGACGGAGATAGGTCCTGACGGCAATCCCGTTGCTGTGCATGTGGCTGACGTGACGCCCAACCTGCTTATCACCGTTTATCTGGTGCTGACCTTTGGCGAGCTGTTGCTCTCACCCATGGGTATCTCCTTCGTGTCAAAGGTGGCTCCTCCCAAATATAAGGGCATGATGATGGGTGGCTGGTTCGTAGCTACCGCTATTGGCAACCAGCTGGTTGTAGTTGGTGGTCTGCTGTGGGGCGCTGTACCCCTTTGGGTAT
>Ga0129306_1002289_pt1 | contig 17611 bp, 15 predicted proteins | sample P827metagenome_FD_94438 | JGI IMG/M metagenome (GOLD analysis project Ga0129306, IMG submission 94438) | Capybara group fecal microbial communities from Wisconsin, USA - P827 metagenome | ecosystem: Host-associated > Mammals > Digestive system > Large intestine > Fecal | place: USA: Wisconsin... | reverse complement strand
GAGTCCACAAGATTCATGTCAAGGTCTCTCGGGGCCTTCAAGGATTCTTTGACCGCGTTCTTGGTGATTTCGTTAAATGTGATTCTGTATACTTTCTTATCCTGAAGCTTAAGGGCTTCAAGAAGATGCCATGAAATTGCTTCACCTTCGCGGTCAGGGTCGGTTGCGAGATAAATCTTATCCGCTTTCTTAACTTCCTTACGGAGTGCCGAAAGAACGTCGCCCTTGCCCCTTATAGTGATATATTTAGGTTCAAAGTCATGCTCTACATCAATACCCAGCTGACTCTTGGGAAGGTCTCTTACGTGGCCGTAACTTGCCATAACCTCGTAATTGCTACCCAGGAATTTCTTAATGGTATTAACCTTCGCAGGTGACTCAACTATTACCAAATTCTTAGCCATTTGTACTCCCCTTGATTTAAAGTTGATACAACGTGTGTAAATATACACTATAATTTTGGGTTTCGCAACATCTAATTTGTTAATTTTTTAATAACAATATTTTTTCTTCTATATTTAATACTCGTCTAATGAAGTATTGATACAATGATTTAGACTAGTTAAGCTATGCGGAGGCAGCTGATGATTTACATCGTTGAAATTGATTGCATATGTCTTTTTGCTCTTATTTTTGTAGCTAAAAGTATGCGCAAAAAAAGAAATCTGGGCTCGGCCTCCAATTATTTCTACCTGTCATGCTATTTTACGATGCTTGTAATTACAATGGACATTTTCAGCCTGCTTTTAGAAGCCGGCGCTCTCGGATTCTTAAGTAACAGCATAGCGTTTAACTATCTTATCAACATCATATACTACGTCGCCGCGGCATGTGCCACATATTACTGGTTCATGAATACAGGCTACGTAATCAACAGTTCGTTCTGGGGACGCAAAAGAAACATGTTTCTTGCGATGATTCCCGTCTTTTTCAGTGTTGTCCTGTCGTTATTAAGCATATGGAAGGGCTACTACTTTTACATAGACGAAGCCAACAAATACCATCGAGGATCTTTGTTCTTTGTCAACAACGTTATTTGCTATGTATATGCATTTCTGTCCTGCATTATCGCTCTCAGAGCGGCCCTCAGGGAAACCGATTATATCAAAAGAAAGCAGTACCTGCTTATCTCCTTTTATATCGTATTCCCGCTTCTTGTGGCCGTTATTCAGGTGCTTCGTCCCGACATACCCACTATTCATGTCGGCATGACGGTTCCCATCATATATATTTACACAGAGCTTTTGGATCTCCAGATATCCACGGATTATCTTACGGGGCTTAATAACCGTAACCAGCTTATGCGCTTTTTGAACATGGCGGTTGCCAACCCCACAAAAGACAAGACCCTTTTTCTTTTTCTGATTGATGTAGACAGTTTTAAGAAGATTAACGACAACTACGGCCATGCGGAAGGCGACTTCGCCCTGCAAAAGACCGCGGAAGTGTTAAAGTCCGTTGCCAGGAAATTCGGAGGCTTTGTAGCGCGTTACGGCGGTGATGAATTCAATTATGTGGTGGAACTTGATGACGAACAGACCGTCGAAGATATCAAAAAATACTTCGAAAAACAGTGCGAATCCGCATCAAAAGATCTCAAATACAAATTGTCACTGAGTGTAGGTTGCGCCAAGCACACGCCTTCTCTTAAAGTAAATGAGCTGTTCCTGCTTGCGGACTCCGATATGTACAAAGAAAAATCCGTCCGCAAGAAATTACTCGGCGTATAAGCTACATCGCACTCTTTAAATTCATACCTTTATCACTCAGCACAAACCTTCCGGCACCGACGCTTTTAAATATGCCTTTCTCACATAGGCTTACGCATATTCCGAGGAGTTCAAAAGCCGGAAGTTTGGTCTTATAAGACAATATGTCCGCGGTAAAAGAATCCTCGTCGGCGCCCTTAAGCGCCAACTTCTCATTGTCGGTAAGAAAGTCCCTCGCAGGGGCTTTTTCTTTGGCCAAATCGGCCGGCGCGTCCGATGCCACGGCAAAAGAATACTCATTCACGAAATCATTCACAAACCCATCCAAATCGCTAATAATACCTGCGCCCTGGCGGATCAGCTCATTCGTGCCGAAGCTTGTAATATCCGTTATTCTTCCTGGCACCGCATACACTTCTCTTCCCTGTTCAAGCGCCGAATCTACGGTTATAAGCGTACCGCTTTGAGCCTTGGCTTCTACAACGCACACAACGTCCGAGAGCCCCGAAATCAAGCGATTTCTCATGGCAAAGAACTGTCCCCTCGGCATAGTTCCCGGTGCATGTTCCGACATCACGCCTCCGTTCTTTAAAAGCTTATAGTACAGAGTCGCCGACTCCTTGGGATATATCACATCCACTCCGCCGCCAAGAAGCGCCAGCGAGTACCCGCCGGACTCTATAACAGCCTTCTGCGCAATCGAATCGACGCCCCGCGCCATACCGCTTATCACAGCAATTCCCGCATCGGCAAACAATTCTCCCAGCCTCTTGGCCACATTGGCTCCATAAACCGAGCATTCCCTGGCTCCTATTATCGAAACCGTCGGCGCATGCTTGCTCATAAGCTCACCCTTTACAAACACTATCGGCGGCGCATCCTTAATATACCTAAGCTTTCTCGGATACTCCTCCGAATCGATCGGTATCATCCTGATTCCCTGATTAAGCGCCTCCTTGTACTCTCTGTTAATGTCAATTCGCTCCCTGCACTCACCGATAAGCTTAAGCTGGTTATTGGTGAAAGCCTTCGTCTTCTTCATATCATCAAGCGAAGCCTCGTAGAACTCCCGCGGCGAGGCATAAAACTCCTGCATCTTACTATAAGTCTTCCCACCGATAACCGACGTCTTAGACAGAAAGTAGAAATACGGCATCTCCTCCTCGCCTTTAAGTAGCAAAGCCTGTTTGAAACTTCCCATAATCAACCTCCTATGTACTCGGGGAACCGATAAAGCGAAGCCTCCGATAAATGCTTCATCGTAACCTTTTCGTCCCCGTCAAAATCCGCGATAGTCCGCGCCACCTTAATCATCTTGTAAAAAGAACGCATACTGAGATTCATGCTTTCATACAAAGAATATGCGTAATCATATTCTTCCTTGCCAAGCGGAATATATTTATGAATCTTTGATGACGGAAGCAATGAGTTAAATTTAAATGATTCGTTCTCATATCTCTTGCTCTGCACTAACACCGCTGCCTCGACCTTCTTCCGCAGCTCTTCGCTCGACACATCTCCGCCCTTATATGCGGCAATCTCCGCCGGGTCCATTCTCGACACCTCCACGCAAATATCGATGCGGTCAAGTATCGGTCCCGAAATCTTGGAAAGATACCGCTCAATGGCATTCCTCGAGCACTGACACCTGTTTCTGTCGGGATAATATCCGCATGGGCAGGGATTCATCGCTCCCACCAGCATAAACTTCGCAGGATATGTGTAAGTCTGCTTGGCTCTTGAAACCGTTATCTTACCGTCTTCAAGCGGTTGCCTCAGCATATCAAGCGTTTCTCTCTTAAACTCGGCCATCTCATCCAGAAAAAGAATACCTCTGTGACTAAGCGACACCAGTCCCGGCCTGGCCATGCTTCCGCCACCCACAATCGCCTGTGCCGACGCTCCGTGATGCGGACTGAAAAAAGGGCGCTTTGTAATAAGCGGCGAGTCCTTGGAAAGCTTGCCGGCAACAGAGAAAATACCTGTTACTTCGAGACTTTCTTCATACGTAAGCTTCGGCATAATTCCCGGTATTCTGCTTGCGATAAGCGATTTACCCGTACCGGGCGGTCCCGTCATAAGAAAGTGATGAAATCCTGCCGCCGCTATGGCCGCCGCACGCTTAACTCCTGCCTGCCCGACCACATCGATGAAATCCTCCTCCGCGCCCGCTTCATTAATCACCGGCATCGTACTTCTGTCATATGGCGCAATCACATGTCTGCCGTCCTCCGCAGACACCTGAAGATATGCAATAAGCGTTCCCAAGTCGCTTACGGGTATAATCTCAATGTCCCGTATCATCGCCGCTTCGCAAGCGTTATCCTTAGGAATTATCACTCTTTCAAAGCCTTTTTCTTTGGCCATCTTAACGATGGGAAGAACGCCGCGTACAGAAGTGACAACTCCGTCAAGTGAAAGTTCGCCCAGTATAAGCGTCTTCTCGGGTTCAAAAGAATGAATCTGCCCGAAAACGCCCAGCAAAGCTACAGCAATAGGTAAATCGAAGCCCGCTCCCGCCTTGTGCTCATCCGCAGGGCTTAAATTAATGGTAACTTTCATAGAGGGTATGGTGATGCCCGCATTCTTAACGGCTACACGTACCCTGTCCTTGGATTCTTTGACCTCGCTGCCCGGCAGTCCTATTATTTCAAAGCCCGGAAGCCCCGCCGAAGCATCCACCTCGACCGTAATAAGGTCACCGAAAACACCCCCGACTCTGCCGGAGTAAACCTTGTAAACCATATTAAATTCAAGTATTCCCGGAAAATTGCGCGAATGCGCATTTCGTACGGATCCCCCGAAAGAACGGAGAATCCGACTTAAGCTAGTGTAATACCGATGGGTCTATCTGTCAACCACATGTCGGTTATCAAGTTTTTTAATAACATCCACAATCTCTATGTCGCGGTTGGTCATATCTTCAAGATTGATTATCTTATTGGTCTTAATCTCAAGCACTGTAGGCCTTAATACGTCGCCTCTTGCCTCCACCGTAACAAGCGCCTGATGGTTATTGTTAAGAAGAACCGTCGTGCCGGGCTTAAGCATCTCGATTGAGTTTTCAAGTGCCTCTACCGCTTTGACATTGAATACTTCGAAATTGTATCGAAGATATCTGAGGGCTTCTACGAAAGACTTGGGCTCAAGGTCACCGGAAGCATCTATAGCAGTCATACTGTCGAATGTATCCGCAACAATCAAAAGTCTTGATAAAAGCGTAGGCTTCTCATCGTTCTTACGTCCGAATCTGTGATTCATAAGAATTCTGTGAGTCTGGATGCAGGTGTTCATGACACTCTTGTCACCGTCAAAAAGCATACCGATAAGCTCAAAGCCCGTATCCTGCGCATTGTTAAGAATCCTGTCCACTTCCTCGGCCGTTTCACCCTCCAGAAGCTTGTCAGGCACCACATACTTGCCTATGTCGTGAAGAAGTGCCGCCTTAACCGCCGTCAGTTTATCTGCATTGGTAATACCAAGCTTGGTACCCATAAGAGTAACAAGAATCGCCACATTGACCGAATGGCTGCACACATATTCATCTCTGCTTCTGACACTTTGTGAAAAATCTATACGTTTCTTGAAAACTTCAAAAGAAGAAACTATCGACTCGGCAATAGTCTCTATACGATTGGCTCTGTGATTAAAAAGAATCTTCTGCATCTCGTCACGAAGTGCATAAACGTTTAAGAAGCGTTGTCTGTCATACTCGCGCTCCGTGTCGCTCATGGGCGGAACCGGCTCAGCCGCATCAAGCGCAAATACGCCCATAATCTTATTGTTACGCATCTGCACTATATCAGCGTCAATAAGCCTATGATCTATATCATAGACAAGCTCGCCTTTTCTGTTGTAAATAGGTCTTCCGAGTCGCATCCCCCTCTTTAAATCGGATGCTTTGACGAAACGCATTTACAATACCCCCGAAACAATTATTACTATCTAAGTATATCCCCTTAAGATTATCATTTCAATAAAAGAAACCGTCCGGCTACACAAATTCACTCATACAATAATTGGCCACATCCATGCCTTTATCGGTTAACATAACTTGGTCGCCATTAACTAACAAACCTTCCTCCGCCAGCTTATTAAGCTGCTCTCCGTATACCTCATCCATGTCACGACCGAAAGCCTTCTTAAAATCGGACTTAGCAATACCCCTGACCAATCTGAGTCCCAGGAACATAAACTCCGCCATGGCATCGGTCTCTGTCAAAGTCTCTATTTCAGCACTGAAATCACCCGCGCAGAACCGCTTTAAATCGCTGTGCGCCTGATATCTTTTCTCTCCGTCAAAAGAAGCCGCCGCAATACCGAATCCCAAATACGGCACCCTTGTCCAGTATCCGAGATTATGCCTGCACTCACGCCCCGGCTTGGAATAATTGGATATCTCGTATCGCTCATACCCGTGCTCATGCAACAGCTGCTTGGTAAGATAATACATCTCGCGCTCGGTATCTTCATCCGGAAGCCCCTTACCGTCCTTATATCGCTCGTAGAAAGGGGTTCCCTCCTCGACTATAAGGCTGTAAGCGCTGATATGCTCGGGATTAAGCGCCACAACCCGCTCAAGCGTCCGCCTATAAGATTCAAGCGTCTGCACCGGAATAGCGCCCATAATGTCTATGTTGATATTGTCAAAGCCCGCTTTTCTCGCTTCACTGAAGGTCTCCAGAAACTCCTCATAATTATGAAGCCTCGACAGCATCTTAAGCTCACTATCTTCCGTAGACTGAAGCCCTATACTGAGGCGGTTGATTCCCGCATCCCTATATACTTTCAGTTTCTCGACCGAAGCCGAATTGGGATTAGCCTCTATTGTAATCTCAGCATCCGGCGAAACGTCGAACCTTTCTTTTAGTTTACATAACACAGCCACGATATACTGCGCATCCGGCACCGTCGGCGTTCCCCCGCCAATAAAAACAGAGACTACGGGCACTCGTCCCACAGTCTCTGCAGTCTCATCTATCTGTCTTAAAAGCGCATCGAAATACATCTTGTGCACATCCGCACCGCATGCAAAAGAAACAAAGTCGCAGTAATCGCACTTTCTTACGCAAAAAGGAATATGCACATATATTTCGTATCCGTTACTACTCTTCATCAAGCTTTAAGACGCTCATGAATGCGCTCTGAGGTATCTCTACGTTGCCGACCTGACGCATTCTCTTCTTTCCTTCCTTCTGCTTCTCAAGAAGCTTCTTTTTACGTGATATGTCACCGCCGTAGCACTTGGCAAGAACGTCCTTACGCATAGCCTTAACGGTCTCACGGGCAATAACCTTGCCGCCCACAGCCGCCTGAATCGGAATCTCGAATAAGTGTCTCGGAATCTCGTCCTTAAGCTTCTCGCACATCCTGCGACCGCGCTCGTAAGCGCTGTCCTTGTGAACGATGAATGAAAGTGCATCCACTTCCTCGCGATTTATCAGTATATCAAGCTTAACCATCTCGGCCTTCTCATAGCCCTTAAGCTCGTAGTCAAAAGAAGCATATCCTCTGGAACGTGACTTAAGCGCGTCAAAGAAATCGTAGATGATTTCATTAAGCGGTAACTCATACTTGATAAGGGCTCTGGTCTCCTCCATATACTCCATGCTGACGTAACGTCCGCGCCTCTGCTGGCAGAGTTCCATGATGGAGCCGACATAGTCCTTGCTTACCATAATCTCGGCATTAACGATAGGCTCTTCCATGTACTCAATCTGCGAAGGATCGGGAAGATTGGTAGGGTTGGTAAGCTCGATCATCTCGCCGTTGGTCTTGTGAACCTTATAAATAACGCCGGGAGCTGTTGTAACAAGGTCAAGATTGTACTCACGCTCCAAACGTTCCTGAATAATCTCAAGATGTAAAAGTCCCAGGAATCCGCAACGGAAACCGAAGCCCAAAGCAATCGATGTCTCGGGCTCGTAGAATAACGATGCATCGTTAAGCTGTAACTTTTCAAGCGCATCGCGAAGGTCGGGGTACTTGGCCCCGTCTGCGGGATATACGCCGCAGTATACCATGGACTGAACTTTCTTGTATCCCGGAAGCGGCTCTGCGCAAGGATTCTCGGCATTGGTGATGGTATCACCGACAGCCGTGTCACGTACGTTCTTGATAGACGCGGTAATATAACCTACCATGCCGGCAGAGAGCTCATCACAAGGGATAAACTGTCCCGCTCCGAAGTATCCAACCTCTACGACTTCGGCAGTCGCGCCGGTAGCCATCATCTTAATCGGCACACCTTTTTTGACCGTACCGTTTTTAATACGTACAAACGCGATAACACCTTTATATGAATCGTAAAGCGAGTCAAATATCAAAGCCTGAAGAGGCGCATTGGCATCACCTGTAGGTGCGGGAACCTTCTCAACAATCGCTTCAAGCACCTGATCGATATTGATACCGTTCTTGGCGGAAATCAAAGGCGCATCCTGAGCCTCGATACCGATAATATCCTCTATCTCATTAATAACCTTCTCGGGCTCCGCGCTGGGAAGATCGATCTTATTGATAACCGGGAACACATCAAGGTCATGGTCAAGCGCAAGATAAACGTTGGCAAGAGTCTGAGCCTCGATACCCTGAGCCGCATCCACCACTAAGATTGCTCCGTCGCAGGCAGCCAAAGAACGCGATACTTCATAGTTAAAGTCCACATGACCGGGGGTATCGATAAGGTTAAAAATATACTCCTCACCGTTCTTGGCCTTATAAACCGTACGAACCGCCTGAGCCTTGATGGTGATACCTCTCTCACGCTCAAGGTCCATATTGTCAAGCACCTGCGCCTGCATTTCACGACTGGTTAAAAGTCCCGTCATCTCGATAATACGGTCCGCAAGTGTAGACTTACCATGGTCTATATGTGCAATTATGCAAAAATTACGAATGTGATCCTGATTCAAATTATTACCTCTTCATAGAAATAGTCGATTAAGTATAACATAGACTTAAGCAAAAGAAAACTTATTACTTAACCTCTGGCAAAAGAAAAAGGCCCTTTCGCGCTGTATCCGAAAGAGCCTTAAAATATCTTATATTAAGTTACGGATTATTCCATTACTACGCCGTCTTTGCCTACAAAGATGGTTACGTCTTCTGTACCGTTGTTAACGGTTAAGGAATAGAAGCTGTCTTTCTTGGCTTCGTCAGTGTAAAGAACTGATACTGTTCCGTTGCCGTCTGCAGCTACTGAAGCGTAAGTTACGCTTGCTACAGCGCCGTTCTCGGAATCGGTAAGTTCAGCTTCAACAGCCTTCTCACCCCAGTTGTTCTCAACCCAAAGCTCGTGGGACATAACGTCTGCAACAAGTGCTGCGGCGTTGTCATTGTCACCTGCTACAGCAAGTGCTACCATAGCTTCGATCTTAGCGTGCATTTCTGCGGTGGTAAGATCTTTCTTGGTAAGAGAGCCAACCTTGCCCTTTAAGGACTTGGCTTCTTCAAGCTCGCCTGCCATAAGCTTCTCGGTCATGGCAATAATGGTGGTGTAGTCAGCTACTCTGCCCTTGCTGTCAAAAAGAAGACCGCAGTCGTTAAGAAGTGCGATTGCACCTTCATAATCGAACTCGCCCGCAAGCTTAACAGCATCCTGATACTTGGTAAGAATCTCAACATAGTGAGCTGCATCTTCATAATCACCAAGCTCGGTGAAAAGTGCGAGGGATTCCTCGGCATTGTTCTTCTTAAGAGACTCTACAGCTGCCTTGTAAGCATCTGCAAGTTCTTCATTGGTATACTCTTCAGCAAGAACGTCTACGGAAGCAGATGTCTTGTCAGCAGTGAAAACGCCCTTCTTGAATAGGATTACAAGGGCCACTGCACATACTACGATAATTGCAGCTACAGCGCCTGCAATAACCGGAGCATTTGATTTCTTGTTGTTCATACTCTTTTCCCTTCCAATGTATTATAATCAACCCGTGTATAGTATCATACCGTGAAATTTTTAACTATCGTAAAATAACAAAAAAATGTTAAAATATCGCGTGGAAATTTGTGAATTAATATTTGGAAAAATCGATTTTCCCTATTGACACGGGAGTTTCTTTAATTTATTATAACGTAGTATGTGTACGTTAAGTCGTCCGTGTCCGGAGTGGCGTACACGAGTATATCAACAATGTATTCGATTAAAATGGAGGTGTATAGTCTTGGCTAACATCAAATCTGCAAAGAAGCGTATCTTAGTAAGCCAGGTGAGAGCTGAAAGAAATAAAGCTATCAAGTCCGGCGTTAAGACTGCGATCAAGAAGGTTTATGCTGCTGTTGACGCTAATGACCAGGCTGCAGCTAAGGAAGCATTAGTTAATGCTACTTCAGCTATGGATAAGGCTTGTGCCAAGGGTGTTTATCATAAGAACACCGTTGCGAGAAAGATTTCCCGCATGAGCGCTACTGTCAACAAAATGGCTTAATCAGTCGCACTAATATAGAATTTACAAGACCCTTTCGTACCCGTCATGCGAAAGGGTTTTTAATTTCCCCGGATATAAAAAAGAGGTCGCACTATGCGGCCTCTCTTCTTTTACCTTATTAACGTGAGTGTCCTCCTCCGCCATGGCTTCCGCCACCGCCGGAAGTGTGATGCCCTCCGCCACCACCGCCGCCACCGCTTCTTGATTCGGACGGTGGATTATAACGCTTGGTTACGTCTTTTCTTACAAAGGTATCTCTGTTCACAGGGAAAGCAAGGGAACCTTCTATCAGGTACGATGACTCTGTTACAGTGCTCGAACCAGCTCTTGACGACATATGCGAGAGCATATATATGAGTCCGTATATACCCGCAATAATCATCATTGCCTTGGAACCCGTAAGATGAATCTCGCCTGTCATGTCATACTCAAACTGCTTAACGAACTTAAGGCATGCCTTATAATAATCATCGTCAACATACTCATAGAACACGTCCAGTGCGTGATCTATCATAGTCTCCGAATACTTTCTCTCAACCTTACCCGTAGTACCCATCCATGTATGAATCTTACCGGTCTCGGGCTCTCTGAAGTTATTGTCTACAAGAATCACGCCGTCACCGGAATTGGGTGTTCCGTCAAGAATCTGCGGCTGATCGTAACCGAATTTATTATCTTCCCAGAACTTATCGGCATAAACCATTACATACTTGTCAGGTGTAACGGTAATATCGTACCGAGCTCTGTAATCAGGTGCGAAATCCTTAAGCGATTCATAAAGCGTAACTATTACGATATCACTTGTAGTATGCTTCTCTGCCTCGTGAATATAAGCCTCGAGGTCTCTCTCCTCAGCGTCCGTAAGCTTGTCAGCGTAGTCAAACACACGCTTGTCTCCGTACACACGCTGAGTATTGGGGCTGTCATAATATTCATTCGAGCTCTTCTTGATATTGGCCATATAATACCAACCCGCAAGAAGAACCGCCACAATAATCATCGGAACCAGGAACTTACCGAAAAACTGCGATACATTAGAGTTATAATGCTTCTTCATTACTTAAGCACCCCCTCTACTATACCGAGTACCGCTTCAATTCCTCCGTAGAAAAGAAGGGTCGAAACAATCGAATAAATAACGACCTTAAGCTTGGAAACCGGTGTCTTACCGATTACCTTGCCGGTCTGACCGTTTACGTAAAAGTTATAATCCTTGCCGGCATACTTATACTTATAGACCCACACCGGGAACAACGCATAATCAATCTTTCTATCCGTAAGCGTGGTCTGATCCACAACCGTCTTCAAGGAAGAATACGCTCCGATTGACTTCTTCATAAGAGTCTCGGCGCTGTCGGCCGCTTTCTTTTTGGCACGGTCGGCGAATTTGTCCGCCGTATCGTTATAAATCTCGCCAAAGAAACCTGACAGATACTTCGGATCGAAGCTCATCAAATCCGTGTAATCGTAAGGCTCCATAAGATCCATGGTGGAATCGGGCATTTCAAAAGACGCATCCACCGGAATATTGTCAAAAGAAGCATGCATCTCACGCTCGACATCATAATAAGAAGTCTCTGTATACGTGTAATCTCCGCTTCTCCAGGAACGTACCTTGGTACCCTCGCCCCTATACACGGACTCAGCAAGATAATCATACAAAAAGAAAGGAACATACGCACCCTTCATGCTCTCAAGCGACTTCTCGCTTAAGAAAGAAATCGGCGCGAACAGACGCTTCTTAAATTCCTTGTCCATGGACGCAACGGCCATGTCCTTATCAAGCTTAAACGGAATAATAGAGTCAGGCTTGTAGTTATCGCTGACTCTCTTATCAAAGATTAGATAGTTGCCGCAATAAGGGCATTTGTCTGAGCTTTTGTACTCTCCGGGATCCACCTCGCCACCGCAGGAAGCGCACACGGTAAGGGAATCATTGCCCGCTACCCTCTCGGTATCTTCACCGTCGCAGTAAGGGCAATACATTTTCTGCTTGGCGGGGGCAAATATCATGTTGCCACCGCAGTTTTTACATTGAAAATTCATTTATAACCTCACATACCATTCTTATAACCATTCCTGAATAAAGTTAAGCACTCTATCCTTGGGAAGAGGCTTCGAGAAATAGAAGCCCTGTATATACTCAGCATTCAATTTCTTAAATGCAAGATATTTCTCTTCGGAGTCCACACCTTCCACCACGATTTCCATACCGAGCTTATGAAGCATCTCGATAGTATATTCGGTAGCGATGCGGACCTTCTCCGACAGGAAATAGCTGTCGGTAATAAGCTTATCAATCTTAATAATCTTAAGCGGCAAGTTAACTACATAAGTAAGATTGGAATATCCCGAACCGTAATCATCAAGTGAGAAGCTGCAGCCGTAATCGAGAAGCTCACGCATGTTCTTATCAATTACTTTGCTCAAGCCCGTAGCGGTCTCGGTAATCTCGAAGTTGATTCTGTAAGGAGGTATCTGATACTCTCCCATTATATTCTTAAGAATCCTTGCCATATCGGTCTGAATACACTGAACCACAGACAAGTTAACTTCTATATACTCAATACCGTACTCGTCCACATGCATACGCTGTATGAACTCGCAGACCTTTCTGAACACCACTTCACCGAGCTTAAGTATCATACCGTTCTTTTCGGCATACTCGATAAAGTCCGAAGGCATTACCATGGAACCCTTATCATCTCTTAGACGAACAAGAGCCTCCATCGCGCTGAAACGGCCTTCCTTGATATTGTAAATAGGCTGATAATACACCTCTACGGCATCATTGTGAAGTGCCCACTCTATAGCATGGCGAATTTCAAGGCTGCGCTGTCTGACTGCAAGTTCTTCATCATTAATCGTAAGAATCTCACTGGGCGGACGCTTAATGCTCTCAGCGGCAAAATAATGAACCACTTCTTCCAAATCATCCACACTCTTAAACTTAAGCGTATCCTCGATATAGGACAAAGAAACCCCTATTTCCATGGTGCCGTTCTCGACACTCCAAGGAAGTTCAAACCTCTTCATAATATACTCAAGAGCCTTCTCAGCATCCTCCGGCTTATCAAGGGCAATACAGAAAAGATTGTCTTCCAGTCTGAAAAGTGTGGAATCCGGAATATTATCCGCGAACTTTGAAATCGCAAGAATAATCGTCTCCACCGCATGGGCGCCGAAAACTTCATTGACCATGTTCATGTCACGGATTTCCATGTTAACAAGAGCCTTTTTCTCATGGTACTTAATATGCTCGCTCATTATCATTTCAAAGCCCTTACGGTTGAACACATTCGTGGCAAAATCAAGATGATACTCGGGATTCTCAAGCTTACAGTACATATACATGCACCCTATTGCCATCGCAAGACTTACTACCAGCAACTCGTTGTTAACAAACTGAATAATCGCAGCTGCAAGCCACGCAATCATCCAAAAATATATAGCATAACGTCTCTTTAAATTAATCTTGTCTCTCAAGCAAAGTATCATTACAAACGTAGCAATAATATAAAGCGCACAGAAAGCATACGTCGCAAGCACCGGAATTCCGTAAGTGTAAATCTCATTACCCTCCACGTGAACCTCGACCGGGAACACAAAAAGTATAACCGCCTCAACAACGAGCGGTGCATAAGTCATATTAATCCAGAACTGCTTAAACGTGTAGCGAATCTCTGCCACGGAAAAGAAAGCCGCATAGCAAGCCACAAGAACAATAGAAAACAGATACGTTCTGCATGAAAGCTGCATAAGTGTGGGACCTATCTCATCTCTGTAATTGATTGCGAATATCGAAAGAATATCCAGAATGACGCAGGTAATAACAATAAAAAGGAGTTTGGTAAACGCGCGCTCTGCAGCGAAGTTAAGTCGTTTCTGCCCAAAACACATGACAGCTACCACAAGTGCGATAACCAAAGCCGCAAACTGAAAATGAATATTCCAGACCATAAACTCCTCCCACACTGTTACATATATACTGATTATATGTTATGTTGACTGAAAATTCAATTAAAACTGCCTAAATTCATGTCTCCTAACGGAACTCAGTCTAACACCACTGCCTGAGAATAGAACTGCTTGTACCTCTTAATAAACGCCGCCATATCGTATTCCTTAATGCCTCGCATGGGATCGGACACTATCACCGTCTTCTCGCGCGTATCGTAGCCTATAAGCACCATGCAATGGAGGTTCGTCTTCCACACCAGATACTCTCCGTCCACTATCCACTCGATGGAAAGTACCGGCTCCGTAGAAATATTGGCAGCTCCCCATACTATTACCGGCGAGCCCTCCCTGACTTTAATGAGCAAATCTTCAAAGCTTGAGCCTGTCAAATCCACAGCTTTCATAGGGCTTCCCACGCTGTCAAGGTAGGCATTGGCCGCCTCGACGATTACGGGTGCATAACAGCCGAAAGAGTTTCTTTGGCCCGGGTCGCCCACAAATTCTTTGTAGAAATTGGCCTTGCCCACTTCGTTCTTGTTAAGGTAATCGCGAGCAAGCGCGTCCTTGTCCACATCATATCCGTAGAATTTAAGCACCGTTGCAAGGCTCGTAATCTCACAACCGTTCGGAAGAGACGGAAACTGGCTGATATACTTAACATCCAGAGACACTCGCTCCTCATTAAGATTTATATCCTCGGTAAGCGGCATATCCTCGCGGTTTCTAAGAAAATTGGTGCCGTTTCCGTACAAAAGCTCGCCCGACATGCTCACAAGCTGGTAACAGCAGTCTTCCGAAATTCCGACACGCAGAAACTCCTCCCACATCTCGGTGCGCCTTACAGGCTCCCCCTCAAAAGCAGGACTCTCGTACAGCCCCGCCTCGGTCGTTGCAAAAACAAGTTCCTTGGACGGTCTGAAATCCGTGCCGTCAACCGACTGAGGCACCACAACGCCTGTAGGAATCAATATATCTACGGGATCCTCGTAATCTGCATCGGTAATAAGCAGTTCCGGGCTGTATTTGGCCAGGTGAAAATCGATGTTCTTGATATATACGGTTTTAACTGTTTCCTCGGCGATTCTTTCGGGAATTGTTTTTAAAGCGCGCTTAAGGGAGCGCTCGTACTGCCACTCCTCGTATTTGTCGTGAATCTTCTCGCCCGTCCTGTGAAACCAGTCACCGGTCTTGTGAGCCAGCTCAATAACAACAGTCGCAGCGGTGGGCTTATCACTGTCGTGCTTCACGCCACCGTTTATATACGAATATACAGTTATCAAAAGGAGCAACAATGATACGCTGAATATCAGAAGCTTCCAATTAATTTTCTTAGGCATATTCCGTCAAATCCCGAATTGTTTTAAGTCTACTTTTCCTTCTTTTACCACTACGCCTTCTTTGGCCAGAAGGTCTGCCTGAACGCCCGCTCCGCCGAAAGCAAAAGCACCTGCCAGCTCACCCTTTGAGTTAACCACCCTGTGGCACGGAATCGTGCCGGGCTCAGGATTCTTATGAAGCGCATTGCCTACCGCCCGCGCCATGTTCTTATCCCCCGCCATCTTAGCCACCTGTCCGTAAGTAGCCACGCGGCCTTTGGGAATCTTCTTAACCGCCTCATAAATTCGCTTCGAAGGGCTGTCGCTTATAAGGTCGTAGCTCTCCGCAATCATTATCTTTATATCGCTCTCGGGAATGCTTCCGTCGAGAATAATCGTATTCCAATGCTGCTTGTTCTGATGATACCCGGGGACCACCGCCTTGTAGGCCTGCCTCCAGAAAAACGCCTTGTCCGGGTCCGTCTTCACATTAAGGTTAATGTAGCCGTCCTTCTCATACGTCCACAGAAACGCCTTCTTATTGCCCTTATATCGCACCAGCTGCCAGTTTAAATCAGAAAACGGCGCATCCTGATACGTATCTGCCAAAGAAAGCCCGTATTCAAGCGCTTCCTTACGAGTCGTCATATTACTCACAGTCATAATCCCCCGTTAAAAATTGAACCATTTACATTCTCTGTACTTGGCCGGAATATCCTTCTCATCATTAATAAAGCCGATATTCTCGACAAACTCAGACTTCTGATAAGGATACTTGTATCTGTTAAGCCATTCCACAAAGTCCTCCTCATCGAAGCACCCGCCCTCGCGTGAAAATTCCATGCAAATCTCTTCCAGTTCACGTTCTATCTTGTCAGGCACCGAGTATACTTTAAGTTCCCCGTCCGCACTAAGAATTACGTTTTTCATGCTTTATCACCCCATAATCGTTGTAACTTAATTATACATTATTAATTGTATTTTTTACATATCTTGTCTTTTGGCGAACGCAAAAACAGGACATTCCATAATGAAATGTCCTGCTTTCTTTTTTATAATTCAATATCTATACCTATGGTCTCCGGGACCTCAGGGATCTCAATATCCGGAAGTTCACCTGCGAACTCGGTGTTGTCCGCAATTTCCATGGGGTCCGGATTCTGAGGCTTTTCTTCGTCATCCCAGAGAGAGTCGTAATTCTTGCGCTCCCGCTTTTCAAGCTGACGCGCCAGAGACTGCATGCTCTTTGCCGTTGAATACATTTTCTCGTCGTACTCCATAAGTTTACGCTCATCGTACATAGGAACGTTGTCTCCCGAAGCAATTCTTCTAAAGACAATCATTATTTTACCGATTTCTGCGGCCGAATCTGCCATTGCTTCGCCTTGTTGTTTGGCAACTTCCATGTTGTTAACGGCTACCCACTGCTCCATGAGTGAATCGATGACTTTCTGATTTTCTTCAAACGCTTTGTTCGTCGCATCTAACGACAATTCAAGCGTTGCCGCCTGCTCGGCAAAAGAAGTATCTCCTGTCACCCTGTACTTCGCCTCTGCTTTTTCTTTCTGCGAATAAAGGCTGCGTATCTGCTCTACCAGTTGCTTCCTGTTGGCATAAAAAGTTTGCTGTGCCTCAGCTATTTTCATATCTCCACCTCCGTGTGAATGTACATGAAATCCGTTTCATGCGTATAATCATCCATATAGGTTATCGGCAGAATGGTGCTGAAACTTTAGCTCTTTCTACGTTTATTCATAATTATATCCGCCACTATGGCCGCAATTACCACTGCCGTAACCTCTATCGTCGTCATCACAAAGAGATTCCAACCCGCTTCTGCGCTCGCCATATTACGTAGCATATTTGTGTAACAAGTCGCCAGATTGAATGCGCCGGCAGCAATATAGGCTATTCTTCTGACGTGTTCGTTGTTTCTGATGCTTGAAAACACGAGCAATGCTGTATAACATAAATTCACAATAAAAATCACAAGAAGCTGATTGCTTAAAAACGGTCCTACGTGGTGTGGTTCTATTCCAAAGGGTCTTTGGCCTTTACTTAACGTAATTAGGGTCATTCCCATAAGAATTATTGCATATAAACCGGTCAAAACGGGTATCGCACTTATGAGTACATCGAATCTTGATGTGCTCTTCTTTGCAGATATTTCTTTGGGAGATATCGCCAGAAGAAAAATAAACAT
>Ga0129306_1002288_pt1 | contig 17638 bp, 15 predicted proteins | sample P827metagenome_FD_94438 | JGI IMG/M metagenome (GOLD analysis project Ga0129306, IMG submission 94438) | Capybara group fecal microbial communities from Wisconsin, USA - P827 metagenome | ecosystem: Host-associated > Mammals > Digestive system > Large intestine > Fecal | place: USA: Wisconsin... | reverse complement strand
GAGCTTGTTCATCGGCACGCCGGAATTCAGCGCATCCAGCCCGTGATGATGGAACTTGAGGATGGTCGTAAGCATCTTGAACTGCTTCTCCATCGAGGTGTACGTGTCCACATCGCTGAAGGCATTCTGATGCAAAAAGTCTTCACGCAGCGACTTCGCCGTCTCCATCGTCATGCGCTCGTTCCTTGACAGAGCATCCATGCCGACCAGCTGTACGATCTCCTTGAGCGACGACTCCTCTTCAAGGATCTTCATCGCTTCGACGCGGCTCGGCGTCCACTCGGCGTCGAACTTGGCGTCCCAGTACTCGTCCAGCTTGTTGGTGTACAGCGAATAGCTGTTCAGCCAGTTGATTGCAGGGAAGTGGCGCTGATACGCGAGGTTAGCGTCCAGCCCCCAGAAAACCTTGGTGACTCGAAGCGTGTTCTGCGTAACGGGCTCGGATAAGTCGCCACCAGGGGGCGATACTGCTCCAATGACTGAAACAGAACCCTCTCGACCGTCCTTGCCAAGGCAGATAGCGCGCCCTGCTCGCTCATAGAACGAAGCCAGACGTGTTCCAAGATATGCGGGATAGCCTTCTTCACCGGGCATTTCCTCAAGGCGCCCGCACATCTCGCGCAGAGCTTCTGCCCAGCGGCTGGTAGAATCAGCCATCAGCGCGACCGAATATCCCATGTCACGGTAATACTCAGCAATAGCAATACCCGTATAAACACTGGCTTCACGGGCCGCAACGGGCATATTCGACGTATTGGCGATCAACACCGTACGCTTCATCAGCGGCTGACCGGAACGAGGATCTGTAAGTTCAGGGAATTCGCGAAGGACGTCGGTCATCTCGTTGCCACGCTCACCGCAGCCGATGTAAACGACGACCTGCGCCTCGGCCCATTTAGCAAGCTGATGCTGAATGACCGTCTTGCCCGAGCCGAAGGGGCCGGGAACGCACGCCGTTCCGCCCATAGCGATCGGAAAGAACGTATCGACGACACGCTGCCCCGTCGTCAGCGGAGTTACAGGCGGAAGTTTACGCGCAACAGGGCGATCGACGCGGACAGGCCAGCGGCGCAACATCGCTACGTTGTGTTTATTCTTGCCGTCATCAATAACGCAGATAGTCTGCTCGATATTGAACTCTCCCGATTCTATCGAGATAACCTTACCGTGCACTCCATTAGGAACCATGACGCGATGTTCAACAAGGACAGTCTCCTGCACCACGCCGAGGATGTCTCCCTCACCTACCTCATCGCCAACAGCAACACGGGGCTCAAATTTCCACAGTTTCTCGTGATCAAGCGCGGGAACAGTAATGCCGCGCGCTATAAAAGCGCTCTTCGATGCATCCTCAATAGCTTTCAGAGGACGCTGGATCCCGTCATAGAACTGCTCGATAAGACCAGGACCAAGCTCGACGCTAAGGGCTTCACCGGTGCCCGTGACAGGCTCACCGGGACAGAGACCGGAAGTCTCCTCATAGACCTGTACTGAGGCAAGATCGCCATCTAGCTCGATGATCTCACCAACCAAGCCGATTTCACCGACGCGAACAACTTCATGCATGCTCGCGCCGGTCATGCCCTTCGCGACGACAAGAGGTCCGGATATACGCTCGATAGTGCCTTTTACATAAACATCCGTGGCCACATTAATCGCCTCCAGGTTAAATAACTATTTCTCTGCAAATATATCCATGCCGACAGCGCGTTCCACGCTTGTTCGCACAGCATTTAAGCCAACGCCGATGGAACCGCGTATACCGGGGATAGGGATAATGCTCGCCGCATATTCCTGTACAAGTTTATCGATAAGCTCAGCCTGCTCAATAAACTGACGTTCTTCAACAAAGATTACGCCATAATCTTCTCGTGCAAGGCGGCTGACGACAGACTCAACTTCTTCGGCGTTTTCAGCCGGAAAAGGCCGAACACCTACAGCCTGAAAGGGCAGCACGGTGTCATAAGAACCGACGGCGGCCATATTCTTTTTGCCGTGATCAGCGGACATCGCGCAGCACCCCCCTTATCGACTCTCTATCTGCCCCGTTTGCCACGGAGACAAGAATTACGCGCAAATTCTTCGCTTCAATCTCCTTCAACCACAGATAACGTACCACATTACAGGGATCAAAAGCGCTGTACTTGCTGACACTTGCAACGTGGGTAATGTAATTATCAAGATCCCGCTCGTAACGAACAAGCTGTGAATTGAAATCACCGTCTTCGGCGAAAGGCAGAAGCAAAACGCCAATATCAGCAAAAGACAAAAGCCGCCCCCAACTTGACGGAGGCTCAGCCAAAAGCGGCGTCAGTCTGTTCACAGGCAAATTGCCGCCTTCATGCAGATATGAGACAGCCGACGTATGCTCGCTAGAAATCCGGCTGAGCCGCAGAAGCGTTTTCAGATTTTCTCCGTCGATGCGGCATCTTACCCATCGTGTGACCTGTTTCATGTCGAGCCTTTGAGCAGCATCCAAGAGAGCTTTGAAATAAGCATTGTCGATCGTCTTTTCGACCGCCAGAGCGTTGTGTGTCTGCTCCCAAAGCGCGATCGCTGCAGGCACTGCCTCATTGAACCCGCAGGGAAGCTCCCAATAATCTTCTCCTTCTATTGCCAGAACAAGCGCATCTGTGTCGATCGAGCCCAGAGGTGTAAGAAGGTCAAAGCGGCGTTTTTCACCCGCAGGGGTCAAAAACTGGCTTTTAAGCAAAGTTTTAACATTATGTACGTCATAAACCAGCCGCAACAATCTGGACAATCCGGCGTCTGGGATAAACGTCTCAACCTCGGTATAACAATGTAACAATTCCGCTTCAATAGCTTTGTCGAACTCGAGCGGAGATTTTAACTCCATTAACCAAGCCGAATACGATGTTTCCCCCAGGACCTTCACAGCCGCCTCGATCGTATCGCTGTCGATCATCCTCTGCAGCAGAGATTCATCGAGCAAGCGATTCTCAAGCGCCCTCAGACGCGCTACAGCGTAACCATACCGCTCCTTCGGGGCCATGATCACACCGCCTTACTCTACGTCAAACAAACGTTTGACGACATTGGACTCCAGTTCGTCCTTCAGCCAGTGGATCAAGGTTTCGAGAGAGCAGTTTACAGAAACTTTCCCCTTACGCAGCAAGAAGCCGCCTCTAATGTCTGCCTTTTGTTCAGAAAGAGACAACCTCGTTCCGTGTGATGCGTTATAACCGTCAAGCCAAGCCTGCGAGATGCGTTTTTCTCCTTCAGAGACTAGCAGTTCCTCGTCACCGCCGTCAGTCGCCTGAGTGAGAAGTTTTTCCATAAAAGCAAGGTATTGGGCGTCAGGAAGAGCTGTTAAACGGTCCAAAGCCCCGTCAAAACTCTTAGCAATAAGCTCCTGTTTCGCCCCCAGAGCAATTTTTTTCACGTCAAGGTTGGCAATGATCTGAGCGCGGCGCCGAACTTCAGGAGCCTCAGCCGCAAACATTTCATCATAATATGCCTTGCTCTTCGCAATCTCGGCAGCAGCCCCAACTTCAAGGTCAGCGGCCTGCTTTTGGGCCTCATCAAGCAGTTTGGCAGCTTCGGCAGCCGCATCCTGCTCGATCTTTTTTCTGATATCAGCGAGTGCCATAGTCAGGCCCCAGCTTACAGGCTGATGCCATTCATAAGGAGAATGCTGACGAGGAGGGCAAGAACCGCGTACGTTTCGACCATAGCAGGAAGAATAACGGCTTTACCTGCTTCACCTGGCTGCTTCGCAATCATTTGGATGCAGGCAGCGGAAGTTTTGCCCTGAGAAATAGCCGAGATCCAACCGCCAAGGGCAATAGGCAGACAGGCAAACATCACAGCCAGACCGTGTACCCAATCGCAAGGAACAGGTGCTCCCCCCACCAGCCCTACTTTGAGCATGGCAAAGAAGGCGATCAGAAGTCCGTAAATGCCCTGAGTTCCAGGCAGAGCCTGAAGCATCAGCACAAGACCGAACTTGCCGGGATCTTCTGTCATAACACCGGCACCGACTTCTCCGGCAATTCCGACGCCGATAGCCGAACCGATACCGGCCATACCCGCGGCCAAAGCAGCTCCAAGAACTACAAAAGTGATACCAAGATAATCCATAAACAGACACTCCCCTCAAGATTTTACAAGCCAATCACAATAAACAGCATACCTTATGCTTTTTTACCGTCGCTCACATTGACATACTCTGTCTTATAGCTGAACGGCTCAAAAGCCTTACCACCGCTGTTATAGAACTTGCCGAAGAACTCCACGTACTGGAGTCGCAGGGGATGGACAAATGCGCCCAGTATATTGATGACCATGCTGAACACATGTCCGCCGAAGAAAATCAGCAGAGCCAGGATCCAGCCTACATAGGCTGTTCCACCACACAGCGACGACATCAGGTTGATAATCATCGCCACTGCACCGCCGACAAGTCCAAGTGCCAATAGACGGCTGTAGCTCAACACGTCTCCAAGATAACTTGTCACGTTATACAGACTCAAACAGCCGGAAATGAATTTGCTGAAAATCCCTTTCTTCTCACGTCCCTGCGTGAGCACAAGGATCAAAGCACCGGCAACTGCCATCCATTTCCCCACAGGGCCGAGCGCCGGCTTGCCAAAGGAACCAGCCCCAAAAAACAAAAGCCCCGTCAGGAGCACCAGCCAACCACCCTGATCGGCACATGCCGCAAAGTAATTCTTTTGGCGAATATTAGCCCATGCTGCAAGGAATATTCCACAATAAATATGAACGATTCCCAGTGCCAAAGATATGCCCAAAAGCAACATAGGATCTTTCATTGGCTCAAGTAACGTAAAGAAATCCTTTACAGGACGAAGGAAAGCAAGGAATGAAAAAGCGTCGATCATGTCGCCCATCCAACTTCCAGTTACAGCGCCAAAGATAATCGTCGCAATGCCGCAGTATTTCACCAAAACAAGCGCCTGCTTGATATTATCAGGCATTCTTTTGTACTTATTAAGGAAATACAGGGCTATCGCAGTAATTACGATACCATAGCCAGCGTCAGCATAACACATGCCAAAAAACAGCAGGAAAAATGGCATCATCGGGAACGACGGATCGACAGAACCATATACGGGCGCGCCATAAAGCATAGTCAGCATCTCAAACGGACGAGCACATTTTACGTTCTCCAAAATTATTGGAGGTTCTTCTTCCGCTGCTGGCTCTGAAAGGATCAATTCGATATCTTTTTCAAAGGGGGCCAAAGACCTCCGAAGCTCAGACTCTTGATGCACAGGGACCCAGCCCTGAAGCAGGACTGTCTGTTCTGTGTGAAGGCTTTCGTCTCGAGCCTCCTGACGTTCTTTCATGATGTTAAGATAATCGCCTAATTTACGGATCTGATCCATATGCTCCGCCGCGAAACGATTCAACCAGTCCTTGCAGTTCTGTTCTTCCTTACAAAGAGCTCCTACATTCACGGCAAGTTTTTCGAGTTCCTCAGCCACCGTTCCTGTCAGCCCGTCAGGGATATCGATCTTTGCAATGCCATATTTGAGGCAGAGCTCAGAGAACTTTCCTTCCAAAGAACGAAGATAAATCGCACTTCCCCACGGCTGAACCTGAGAGCCCTTTTCCGGCAGGGCGATATGGCATTCAATGTCGGCGCCTAATTCTGCTTCGACAGCCTTTTTCCACTCGTCAAGGCGGTCCGCTGTGCCCGTGCCGAGAAAACCGGTAACATACTGGCTGCCTTCGGTAACAATCGAAAGCGGCGGCACAAAGCCGTTCAGTCCTTCGAGTGTCTGACGCAAAACGCCGCTCTGCTGCATATCGGACTTCAACTCGGTAAGTTTCCGGTCGCGTTGACGGACTTCCGCCGCCATTTCGCCGATATCGGACTGTGCGGCCAGTTGGGCCAAAGACTCAACGCTGACATCGTCTCGCTCTCCAAGAATACGTCCTAAACTGCCAACAGGATCTACGTACCAGGGTGCCAGAAAACGGGTAAGATAGTTAACATCATTCTGCAATGCGGAATAGTCGCGGTTTTCCTCTGAAGCACGAACAGAAATGGCGTCTTCGGCGTCCTTCGCAGGAGCGATCTCACAGATCCCGCGTTCTTGCAGCACCGCCAGGACATCATTTACTGAGGCGCGGTGCACGTACAACTCGATCTTTTTGACACTAGCAACGGCCATAACGAGACACCACCTCTTCGGCTAACCACTGCGCCGTTTTTCCCACAGCTTCTTCATGCAATTTCACAAACTCCGCGGCCTCTTTTTTTCCCCGTTCGACAGTTTGAGCGGAAAGCTTCTCCGCCTCAGCTTCGACATCTGTGATCCGCCGACGGTAATCGCGGAACTGCGACTGCTTGGCTTCTTTCACTTTCAAAGCGACTGCGCTGCGAGTTTTTGTGACAAGCTCCTGCGCCTGAGCACGAGCATCCGCTACTTTTTGCGCAGCAGCGGCCTCTACTCCCCTGATCTCTTCAGTCAGATTCGTTGACATATATGTTCACCTCCTCCGTCTGTTTAAAACTTCATCGATCATGCATAACCTGCATAAGAAAACTACGCTGCCATAACAAAGAATCGTGCAAAAATATTTTCTTTGAATGTCTGTCCAAGACTTCGCTTACATAAACTTTCCTAAATGATAACTATTCGGAACTGAGAAAACGATATAACTCATGGCAATAAAAAATATCGCCAATCGAAAACGATTATAATTTTACATAATCGGCGTGTCAAGAGCGACTAAAAAAAACAGTCATTTTCGTTTTGCGATTCAATATTCTCTAACTGAATAAAACTATTGTAAAAAATTCACATTCAGAATTAAAAATGTCAGCTCGTCGAGCGCAAACAAACGATCTTGAAAAAAATCTCAACGCGCGCTGTTCAAAAATACAAAGATCAACAGCCCCTCTATTCTTCATATTACTTCACCATCATAACGTTCGACGAACACAAGAACTATAAAGTCACATTAAGTCCCAAATGTGACTGCCCTTAGAATGATCTTTTTTAAGAAATCATTTGTTATCAATTTCGCACATTGCGGTTTTCAGTAAAAATTCATCATAGACAGCTAAGCTCAATTTAGGTTAAGATAGTGTGTCGCACAAAATGAAAGCGTAACGAAAGGAGTAGCAGGGAAAAATGGCAGATTACACCGGGCGCATCGCCCAAGAGCTCAAGCTCCCCGTCTCGGGTGTCGCGGCTGTGGCTCAGTTACTTGCAGAAGGCTGCACAGTCCCGTTCATCGCAAGATACAGGAAAGAAAGAACGGGTTCGCTTGACGAGGTCGCGATTACGGCAATCAGAGACGGACTAAGCAGAGTGGAAGAACTGGAAAAAAGGCGTGAAGCGATTGTCGGCTCGCTCGCCGAAAGGGGTATCCTGACGGATGAATTAAAAGCGCAGATCGATAACGCAGCAACGATGACAGCTCTTGAGGATGTTTATCTGCCCTATCGCCCCAAGCGCAGAACTCGCGCGATGATAGCGCGAGAAGCCGGACTTGAGCCTCTGGCCCAAGCGCTGCTGGAACAAAATGGCACCGATCCTGCTCTGAAAGCTTCACCGTTCGTCAACCCCGAAAAGGGGATCGACACCGTCGAGACCGCCCTTGCAGGAGCGCGTGACATCATCGCAGAAAACGTCAGCGAAAATGTCGCCGTTCGTAACGATATGCGCGTGGTTTTCGTCCGTTACGGCAAATGTGTTTCAAAGGTCATCGAGAATAAAAAGGAGCTCCCGGAAGCTGCGACTTACTCCGATTATTTCGACTGGAGCGAACCTGTGCTTCGCATCCCCTCCCACAGACTCCTCGCGCTTTTACGCGGCGAGAAAGAAGGTTATCTTTCCGTCTCGGTGCGGCCAGAAGAAGGGCTGGCGCTGAAACCCTTAAGAGATCGTTTTATCAAAGGTCAAGGCGACGATTCCAGACAAGTTGAAATGGCTGTCGTCGACGGATATCGTCGTCTGCTCGCGCCTTCTATGGAGACCGAAGCACGTGCCACGCTGAAAAAACGAGCTGATACCGAAGCAATCAGGATCTTTGCCCGCAACTTGCGCGAGCTGCTAATGGCCTCCCCCTTCGGAGCTAAACCGATCCTGGCGATTGACCCTGGCATCCGCACTGGATGCAAAGTCGTCTGTCTTGATAAAAAAGGTGATCTGTTATTTCACACAGTCGTCTTTGTCGTCGAACGAGGTGAACACGCTCTCGCCCAGGCGCAGCAGGCTATCCTCGCTCTGGTCGCCAAGTACAAGCCTGAGGCCATCGCCGTCGGCAATGGAACTGCAAGCCGTGAGACAGAAGAATTTCTCCACAAACTCGGCCTGGAGATCCCCATCATCGTTGTCAACGAAAGCGGAGCTTCTGTGTATTCCGCTTCCGATCTGGCACGCAAGGAATTTCCAGATCAGGACGTCACTGTTCGCGGTGCCGTATCAATCGGGCGCCGTTTGATGGACCCTCTGGCCGAACTTGTCAAGCTCGATCCCAAGGCAATCGGTGTCGGGCAATATCAGCACGATGTCGATCAAAAGCAGCTCAAAGGAGCGCTTGACGACACTGTGATCTCATGCGTCAATTCAGTCGGCGTAGATCTTAACACTGCCAGTGCCAAACTGCTTTCTTATGTTTCCGGCCTCACTCCGTCGCTGGCGGAGAACGTCGTCAAATATCGCGAAAGCGAAGGTCCGTTTAAACGCCGTCAGGATGTGTTGAAAGTTCCTCGTCTGGGCCCCAAAGCCTATCAGCAGTCGGCCGGTTTCCTGCGCATCCACGGTGCCGCCAACCCCCTTGACGGCAGCGCCGTCCATCCGGAGAACTACGGTGTAGTCGACGCGATCGCCAAAGACCTTAATTGTCAAATCTCCGACCTTATCTCTGCAAAAGATCTGCGCAGCAAACTGGATTTGAACCGTTATGTTACTAAAGACGTAGGTCTCCCGACGCTGGAAGACATCCTCACCGAGCTGGAAAAGCCAGGCCGCGATCCACGCAGTGCCTGGGAAATATTCTCCTTTGATCCTAATGTTCACGAACTGAAAGATCTTCAGCCCGGTATGAAGCTTCCCGGGATCGTTTCCAACGTAACAGCCTTTGGCGCTTTTGTGAATATCGGAGTGCATCAGGACGGACTGGTGCATATCAGTCAGATGGGAAGATACGTTAAAGACATTTCTACCGTCCTTCGCCCAGGCATGACCGTCGAAGTTTTCGTTATCGGCGTCGATCTGAAGCGAAATCGTATTTCACTGCGCATGGAGCTTGGCGAAAACGTCGGTTCCAAAAAACGCACTGTTTCATAAGACAAAAAACGGGACTTGTCCAATGAGAGACAAGCCCCGATCTTTTTAAGGAGACACTGATTAAATGTGCCAGATAACCCGCCAGGGGATTTCGTCGATAAGCGCGAACGAAGCGAGGAGGTATAGCGGTGCTATGTTGACGACGCGAAGCTGGCCCCTTAGGGCGAGCTTCGCGAACAACTGATCTGCGAAAGACACGGCGGGCGCGGGCGAATGAATAAGCGTTCCCTTAAATCTGTACGTCAAAAATTACAGCTCCAAATTAGAAAGACTGGAAATTTGCGCGCCCTGCGCTTTCATCTCTGCAAAAGCCCTTTTGTCGTCTCCGGACGTGACATTGACGCCGCGGCACCCCTCCTTTACGACAGTAACCTGAAAACCTTCTTTCAGTGCGTCGAGCACCGTAGCCTTGACGCAGTAATCTGTAGCCAGCCCGCAGATGATCAGATTTTTTATGCCGGCAGCACGCAGTTTGGCGGCTGCCGACGTATTGTCAAAGGCAGAATAGGCATCGACGTCCCGACGTTCGGCTTTGCTGATGATCACGACATCATGAGGGAGTTTCAGCTCCGGCTGAAACTCTGCACCAGGCTGTCCAGCTACGCAATGGACCGGCCATGGACCGCCTTGAGGCACAAAGCTGCAATGGTCGGGCGTATGCCAGTCACGACTTGCAAAAACCGGGATCATTTTCTTTGCAGAACGTTCTATCAAAGTGTTGCAAATAGGAACGACAGCATCTCCGTCCGGCACAGCCAAAGTACCGCCGGCACAAAAATCTCTCTGAACATCAACAAGAAAAACGGCAGTTTTACTCATTATAAATACACCTCCGCTATAATTTTACAATTCGTTCATTAAGAAAACTCTGATTTATTCGCCCGTGCCCCGGGCGGGCCTTTCGCCGCCTGGCTGCGTCGAAAGTCGCTCTAAAGGACCGGCTTCGCGTCGTCACCATAGCACCACTATGCCTCCTCACTTCTCCTTGCAACTACGACGAAATCCCTCGACAATTCATCGGGCTCATTTAATCAGTGTATCCTTAAAATGAGCTCAAAAACAGAAAAACAAAGAGACAGTAATAATACTTCATCATTATTATACCGCAACACAAAAGAGGTTTGTCGTGGTAGTATTAAGATGTAATAATGTGAAAGAGAAGAATTATCATGAAAAAGCAAAGGAGCCAAAACAATGAGCACATTTGATGTCGTTGTCATAGGCGGCGGTCCGGCAGGGATGATGGCTGCGGCGCGCGCAGCACAGTACGGTGCACGAACTGTTCTGATCGAAAAAAATCGTGAGCTCGGACGCAAACTCATGATCACAGGACGAGGAAGGTGTAATTTTGCCCACGCTCAGAACGACCCGGAACTTTTAGCCAAGGACTATCGTCATGGCGGCGATTTTCTGCTGCCGGCACTGCAAAAGTTCGGAACGAAGGAGACTGTAGCATTTTTTTTGCGACGCGGCGTTGTAGCCGAAGAAGAGCGCGGTCATCGCCTCTACCCTCGCGAAGGACAGGACGCTTCGTCTGTTGTCAATGCTTTGTGGACTGCGCTTAAAGACGGCGGCGTGCATGTACTGCGAGGCCACGATGTGCGCGCACTTGACACTTTAGGCGGCAAAGTGAGGAGAGCCATAACTGCCCGCGAAGAAATCGACGGACGTGTTTTCATCATCGCGACAGGAGGGCTTTCTTTCCCCAATACAGGTTCGACAGGCGACGGTTATCGTTGGGCGCGTAAAGCCGGACATACCGTGACAGAAACCGAACCGGCACTTTGCCCGGTCAAGATCGCCCAGCATTTTGATGACAGCCTGCATGGGCTCAAGCTGAAAAATGTCCGCGTCATCCTCAAAGAAAACGGTAAAAAAACGGATGAACGCTTTGGCGAAATGGATTTCACTCCGTTCGGCGTCTCTGGAGCCATCATCATGGATATGGCCGCGGCCGTCGGAGAAGCTCTAAAAAGAAACACTTCCGTGACACTTCATATCGACCTGAAACCGGCTTTAGACCCCGAGCGGCTTGATGCCCGTATAAACCGGGACTTTGAAGAGTTCAGCGGTGACGCGTTGCGCTTTGCTGTGCGTAAATTATTGCCGAAAGAGCTGATTCCCGAAGTACTGAAAGCCGCCCGCCTCGACATGGGAAAACCCTGCGGTCAGACGACGCCCGAAGAACGATTGGCACTGCGGAACATCTTAAAAGATTTTGTCGTCACTCCCACTGAACTGCTCGGTTTTCGCCACGCGATCATCACCAGAGGCGGCGTCGCCACCACAGAGATCGACCCACACACAATGCGTTCGTTGCAGCTTCCTAACCTGTATTTTGCGGGCGAAGTGATCGACATTGATGGCCCGACAGGCGGCTACAATCTGCAGGAATGCTGGAGCACCGGCTTCATCGCCGGAAGCGCGGCAGCGGCCAGCCTCGGTTTCACGGAGCCCACAGACGTGCAGATTGTCGAGCAAATGGAAGAAGCTCGACTTCGCCGTTATGAGCGAGAAAAGGAAGAACGGCGTCTTTGGGACGGACAATCTACTGCGCCAGGAAGCGACATCGATAAAAATCGAGAGGAGAACGATGAGGATATGACCATTCAGACCGGCCCTGTTGATGATAGAGAATTTTGCGGCTGGAAAGATCCGCGTAAAGAAAACAATAAGACGACCGAGTGGACAACAGGCCGCTCTCGAGATCGTTCATCACCTTCCATCAAAACATTTCCAGGAGATGAACGCGATAAAGACATGCCCTCGAGACGTCGCGAACGCGATTTTGACGAACGGCCTCTGCGGCCACGCTTTGAGCGCCGCGATGACGAACGTCCATCAAGACCTCGCTACGAACGTTATGATGACGAACGCGCGCCTCGCCGCGAACGCGTTTTTGACGATCGACCTCAGCGGTCCCGATTTGAGCGCCGTGACGACGATCGCTCGTCAAGACCTCGCTACGAACGTTATGAAGATGATCGCGCGCCTCGCCGCGAACGCGTTTTTGACGATCGACCTCAGCGGTCCCGATTTGAGCGCCGTGACAATGATCGCTCGTCAAGACCTCGTTACGAACGTTTTGAAGAGGACCGCGCGCCTCGCCGCGAACGCGTTTTTGACGATCGACCTCAGCGGTCCCGTTTTGAGCGCCGTGACGACGATCGCTCGTCAAGACCTCGCTACGAACGTATTGAAGAGGACCGCGCGCCTCGCCACGAACGCAATTTTGACGAACGGCCTCAGCGCCCACGCTTTGAGCGCCGCGAAGACGAACGTCCGTCCCAAATGCGCCACGGTCGATACGATGATGAGCGCACGCCTCATCGCGATCGTGAGCCAGGTGATCGTCCGACAAGGCAATATCACGATGACCGCGAAAACAGACGCGCTTCTTACAGCGATGAAGGACGTCCTCCACGTACATCCTACCGTGGAGACAGGGATGCACGACCTTTCCGCAGAAGCGACTCACGCCCCGATATGCGTAACGAAGGTGAAAAAAACAGTAAAACGTTCACAAGGCGTTTTTCTTCATTTGACAAATCAGACAAAGATGAGAACTGATAACCGGTATCATTCTGGCACAGTTTTTTTAAGCCCCGATTCTGGAGAACAAAAATGCAGGATATCATCATGAATCAGGAACTCGCCCCGCTCCCCGACGAAGACGTTTTTCGTCAGGCTCTCCTTCAGATCGAGCGGTTCGGCAAACAGACGCTTGACATCGCCCATCGTCAGCAAGACCTCCTAAAAGTAGAGTTCGAACGAAATGCCCAGGAAAGTGCACTTTTAAAAAAGAAGATCGAAGAAAAAGAGAGCGAGCTTGTCGAGCTGAAAAAGAATCTGATCGACACGCAAATGGAGCTTTCCGCAGTGCGACGCAACGAGAATTCGCTCAAACTCGAAGTCAAGCAGCTGCAGGAGCAGGTCTCGCTCTATAAAGTCGACGGAGAGCGGATCGAAAACGCAGAGCAGCAACTCCGCGTTGAAAAAGAAGAGAACTCCCAGCTCAAGACCCGCATAGAAGTTCTGGGCGCCGAATCCCTCCGTATGAACCGGGACCACAAATCCGAACTTGACGCCCTCACTTTGAAATACGAGCAGGAAAAGATCCACCTGCAGGAAAACGTACAGATCGCCGAGGACAAAGCCCGCATCGCCAGTGACCAGATCGAAAGGTTCAAATCACTTGCTGCAATGGCTGAAAAAGAAAAAAAGACAACCGAGGAAGAACTGCAGCACACCTTTGATGAACAAAAACGGCAAATAGAGCATCTACGCAGTGAACTTGCCAAACGGGAGGCAGTGGTATCAGAACACGAGCGTTTGACATCAGATATGCAGAGTGCTTTCGACCGCAAACTGGCACTGATCCAGTCCCAAACCGAACAAAAGTACCAGACACAGATCGAGAAGCTGAAAAGCACCGCAGAAGAACAGTTGCACGAGATCACGAGGTCACGTTATCAGTTAGAGCAGATGAAAGAAGATCACCGCCGCACGATCGAGGCGCTCAAGCAGGACATGGAAAAACAGATCGCTCTCCGTTCAGACGAGATCCGGCGACAGTTCATGCTCAAGGGTCAGTCGTCCAGCGCTCAGACATGATCCAGATCAAAGACCTCGATCTCACGTTTGCCGGCGGCAGAAAAATCTTCTCTGGATTGAACTGGCAGATCGATACCGGAGGGCGTGTCGGACTTGTCGGTCCGAATGGGATCGGCAAGACAACTCTGCTGCGTACTCTCGTTGGGCAAATTCTGCCTGACAGCGGCGATATCATTATCTCTCCTGGCAATGCGACCATCGGCTATCTGCCGCAAGACCTCGCCGAACTGCCTGACGTCACACTCATGCAGTATCTCAAGGACTGCGCCGGCATCACTCAAGCAGAACATCTGCTCACTCAGCGTCAGGAACAGCTCTCCGCCGCCAGGGCAAGCGAGAGCGCACATTTTCTCGCGCTTTACGAAGAAGCTGTTGCAGCTTATGAGCGTCTTAGCGGTTATTCGTTCGAAGCCATGTCTAAAAAAGCTCTTCGGGGGCTTGGCTTTCATCCCGGCGACGACAAGAAACGCTGCCGCGACTTTTCAGGCGGCTGGAAAATGCGCATCACGCTTGCGGGGCTGCTTTTATCTCATCCTGACATCCTGTTTCTCGACGAACCGACAAACCATTTGGATACTGAGAGCATGGAATGGCTGGAAAATTGGTTGTCCGATTATCGGGGCACGCTGATCGCGATCTCGCATGACCGTATATTTATGGATAAGGTCATGAAGTCGATCGCTGAACTCCATGCCGGCGGAATACGTGTGTACAAAGGCAATTTTTCCGACTTTCTCCGCGCTTCAGAAGCCCAGCGGGAACAGCTTGAACAGGCGGCCGCACGGCAACGGGCCGAGATCGCCAAAACAAAGGAATTTATCGAAAGATTTCGTTACAAGGCAACCAAGGCGGCACAGGTTCAAAGCCGCATCAAATCACTCGAAAAAACGGAACTTATCAAGACAGAGACAGACGCGAAGCACATGACTCTGCATTTTCCGCCTTCGCCGCCAAGTGGACGTATCGTCCTTACGCTCGACCGTGTCGCGAAAAGTTACGGTGATAATCATGTTCTTTCAGACATATCCATACAGATCGAACGCGGCCAGAAAATCGCCCTCGTGGGCGTCAACGGCGCCGGAAAATCTACTCTGTCGCGTATCATCTCCGGCAAAGAGCCCCCCGACTCAGGCACACGTGAATTAGGCTATCACGTGCTGCCAGTCTTCTTTTCGCAGGAATCGTCAGAAAATCTCAACTACGCCAACACCGTCTGGCAGGAGATCAATTCGGTCAATTTGGAAATGTCTGAAGTTGAGAAACGTTCACTTCTCGGTACTTTTTTATTTAGCGGCGATGACATCTTTAAGCCGATCAGCGTCCTCTCGGGAGGTGAGAAATCGCGTTTAGCACTCGTCAAGATCCTCATGAATCCGTCTAATTTCCTTATTCTTGACGAGCCGACCAACCACCTCGACATGGTCACTCGCGATCTGTTCCAACAGGCACTGCTGGCTTACGACGGCACGCTATTGATCGTATCTCACGACCGTTTTTTCTTAAACCAGCTGGCGGACCGGGTGTGGGAGATCCGAAACGGACATCTGCGAGATTATGCTGGCAATTACAGCCGTTTTATCGAACTGCGTGCCCGCGAAACCGAACAGACTGAGAGCGCACAGCCTCAAGCTCCTGCCGGCCGAAACGCCGAACGTGAAAAAAAACGTGAAGAGGCGCATCGGCGTAACGAGCTCTACCGTAAAAAGAAGGCATACGTCGACGAAATGGCGCAGGTGGAAGAGCGTATCGCCAAACTAGAATCCACTAAGACAGAGATCGAACAGCAGCTCTGTCGCCCGGAAGTGCTTGCCGACTCGGCAAAAGTTCAGGAACTCATGATGTCGCTCTCAGAATCAGGGGACCAACTTGAAACAGCTATGTCACGCTGGGAAAAACTGATGGAGATCATTGAAAAAATCGAAAAAGGAGAACTATAAAATGACGCAAACAGTAAAAAACGGTGACAAGATCCGTGTCCATTATACAGGCACATTGAACGACGGCACCATGTTCGATTCTTCGGTAAAAAACAACCGCCCGCCGCTTGAATTTGTCGTCGGCTCCGGACAGATGATCAAGGGCTTCGACAAAGGCGTCGTCGGCATGTCTGTCGGCGAGACTCGCAATCTTAAACTGGCGCCGGAGGAAGCTTATGGCATCCGCCGTGACGATATGCTGATCGAAGTGGGTGCTCATCGCATGCCGAAGGGGTACAAACCGACTGTCGGCGACAAGCTGCAAATGGGACCGCACCCCGTCACCGTCGCTGAGGTCAAAGAAGACGGCTCTGTCGTGCTCGACGCCAACCATTTCCTCGCCGGTAAAGAACTCAATTTTGAGGTGACGCTGGTCGAGATCTTGTAGCACGAAAAAAAACAACAACCTGATAAATAAACAGGATCGTTCCTCTTGTGTTGAGCGGACGATCCTGTTTTTCTGCGAAAAATCTGTCGTTTGTCACTTTGAGAGTGACCTCTGAAAGTGAATCATTTGGTATAAAAAAATATCTCATAGCACTAAGGAAACACTGATTAAATGACCCTGATGCCCAGCCAGGGGATTTCGTTGGATGGCGCGAACGAAGCGAAGAGGCATAGTGGGACTATGTTGATGAGCTTCGCGAGCGGCCAGCCGACGAAAGGCCCGGCTGGCCGCGGGGGAATTAATCAGCGTTTCCTTAAATTCAAGGAGGTATTTTCATGAAAAAGATTTTCCTCACACTCGCAATCGTCTTGCTGCTTTCCATGCCCTCGCATTCACAGGAGACTCTTCCGGCTGCGCAAGACCTGATTCGTGTCTTGAATAATGAAAAAATCGAGTATAAACTTGAATTCGACAAATTAGGAAACGTTGTCGTGATTGATTTTCAGGGTGACAACATTTCCCAATATACAATCAGGGCTTTGTTTGAAAAGGAAAACCCTGATTTGGCAAAGATAGCCGCCTATGACTTCGTCTCAGTTAAAAATGTACAAAGCAAAGAAAAGATTCTCAAACTGATTAATACATTAAATCAGCGTTATTCGTTTGCGAAATTCATCTACGATGACAAAGCAAAGACTCTTGACCTGACAGTCGACGCCCGCTTTAGCAACGACGTCAAGGGGAAATATGTCAATCGCGGACAAATGGCATACAAACTAATTGATATCCTTTCCTATATCTGCAATGACTGTTACCCCGCGCTGATGCGTGCGATATGGAACTAAGATCAGTCCTGCAAGATGACCACAGCAGATTTTGAGAGAAAGAAGGAACATCATGCCGCTGCAAATGATAATAGAAAACTCCAACATCCCCAATCATGAGGCGACCGTGATTCCGATCGGCGAAGAGTACATACCCTGGCGCCAGGCAGGCACGGCGGAGATCGCGTTTGACACGCCGCAGAGGCAGACAAAGCTCGTCTTCCGCACGAGCGTACCTACCTGGCACGGCGGCAGATCGGGCGAAGAAGAAACACTGCGTCGCTGCTACCGTTTATTGTTCAAACTGACTGTGCAGAATAAATGCTCTTCGCTCGCCGTCCCCGTTTTAGGGACAGCGCCCGGCGCCTTTCCAAAGGTATAGGCGTTGAAAATCGCTGCCGAAGAGGCATATCGTTTTCTTGAGGCTCTACTCCCAATTTAGTGGAAAGTTTTGAGTCAACGGAGAGGGCATTTATTCCACGTTCCTCTTGACACGAGACTCCATGGCGCGTGCGTAAGGCAAATGCGGCAAACTAGCGCCGCAAG
>Ga0129306_1002285_pt1 | contig 17648 bp, 17 predicted proteins | sample P827metagenome_FD_94438 | JGI IMG/M metagenome (GOLD analysis project Ga0129306, IMG submission 94438) | Capybara group fecal microbial communities from Wisconsin, USA - P827 metagenome | ecosystem: Host-associated > Mammals > Digestive system > Large intestine > Fecal | place: USA: Wisconsin... | reverse complement strand
TCACGATAGCCTTCAACGTTCTTGTATACGTAATCACGGCGCGATTCTGCAATGTGGCGGTTCTTCAGCCTGATGTTTTCGTACTCTCTGGATATTTCGTCATACTGCTCGTTGGTTAAACCCATAATAGTCACCCATCCTCTGTGTGCGGGATTGTCAGTTACTTAAGAGTTTCTGCTCAAGTGCGGCAAAATCGTAATCATTTTGCTGAAACTGATTGAAGGAGTTCTTTGAGGTCTGTACCGTTTTAGATTTTTTATATGTATTGTCTGCGGCAGTTATATCGAGCTTGTCTCTGATTCCCTTCTGTTTCCAGGAGGAAAGAACCTTGTCGCAATATTCGAGGCGATGAGAGTCGGTGGCCAGGACCGTACGGTTGCAGGCCTCCTCGATTATCTCCATGGTAAAGCAATATTCCTTGCTCCATTTGGTGATGATCTCAGCCTCTTTGACTGTCGGAACGCTGTTCCTTCCAAGGAGCTTCATTACAGTGTAAACGCTCTTGTCAAAGGAACTTCTGACGTATGCCTTGGCCTGTCTGACGGTGGTGATGCCGTTCTCGGCCCAGTCGATGGCGACTTTTCTGATATAGGCAAAGGATTTTTTATCCTTGCTGATGCAATATTGAAGCAGATAATCCACAAGCTCGCAGGTAAAGGAGAGTTCGGTCCTGATAAAGTAGAGTGTCTCGATGTCCGAATGAGCGAGCTGTCTGTTTAAGTAGGTCTCTGCAATAAAAAGAAGCTGTCCGGTTTCGGGATTATCCTTGAAGTTTTTAAGTTCATCGCGGGAGTAGGTGCGATTTACCGACCAGTCGTTTACCGGAACAAGAACCCTTTCGGGAGCGATAACCCTCTCGGGGGTAACTACCCTCTCGGGCGCAACACTCTTTTCGGCAGGTTCCGGGGAGAGCTTGATGGGAACGATGGGAGCGGGTTGCCTTTCGGGAATCCTGGAGCAGCCCTCGGGATCCGTAAGCCGAATGCCCGTCAGGGTGGGTCCGTCGTATTCGAGAGAAAGAAGGCGTTTCTTTTCCCAGTATTTAAGCGAGCGTAAGATATCCTTTTCGGTATGATTGAACTTGTCTGCCATGTCGGAAATATCGGTTTCCCTGTTGGCGCTCATCATCCGAATCAGATAAAGATAAACCTTTATTTGTGCATCGTTGGCATCGATCATATACTCATCGATAAAACGATTGCATATGGCGGTGCACTCCGAATAATTATCCTTATAGATTGTCAACGAACTCATACTGTCTCTCACCTGTTTTTGGACCGTGGGCCCATTTTGCGTAAATTTATGGGGAAAACCCCGGGCTCTCCGAATAAATTCAAGCAAGAAGGATTGTAGCATGAAAAGGGATAAAATCAAATAGGAAAAATTCACGAAAAGCCAGCAACCACAAGGTTTTCAGGGAATTTGTGGACATTGTGGAAAAGGTGGATTTCCACTTCGAAGAAGGGTCGATATATCGTATTTTTGGGAAAAAATAATCCACAAGTTTTGAAGGCCGAAAATCCTTCAAAATTTGTGGATAATGTGGATAACTATTTTGCGGTAAGACTATCTGCGATGTTTACGACATTTCCGGCACCCATGGTTATCAACAAATCATTTTTCGTGCAATTTGTCTTAAGGCAGTTTTCGATTTCTTTAAAATCTTTTATGTACCGGATGTCGGCTCCGAGTTTCTTTATCTCCTCATAGAGATTAACCGAGTTGCAGCCGTAGATATCCTCTTCTCTCGCGGGATACACATCCGTAAGGATGATGTGGTCCGCCATGGAAAGCGCCTCCGCAAACTCATGGAGAAAAGCCTTGGTGCGGGTGTAGGTATGGGGCTGAAAAACAACCCAGAGATCGTGGTGGGGCAGGTTTCTTGCGGCGGTAAGGGTTGCTTTTATTTCCGAAGGATGATGTGCAAAATCGTCGATAATAAGTGCGCCGTTAAGCTCCCCGCGCTTTTCGAAACGTCTCTTGGAACCGGAACAGTTTTTAAGGGCATCCGCAATAACTTCGTGAGATATTCCGAGTTTCCTTGCGGCGGCTATGGCGGCAAGGGAATTTGAAACATTATGGCGTCCTGTAAGGCTCAGCGTTACGGGGAAAGCAAGACCCGTTGCTTTTTCGTGACAGATAAAGGAAGGGTGGCCCTCATTATCATAAGTTACGGAGTCGGCATAATAATCAAAAGCCGGATCGAAGCCGTAGGTAAGGAGGCTTCCCTTTAAGTTTCCGGTGATCTCTCCGGGGTTTGAAATCTCTCCGTTCATGACAAGAGTACCGTCAGAAGGAAGTAACTCCGCAAACCTTCTGAAGGAATTCCTGATATCGTTAATGTCCTTAAAGAAATCCAGATGGTCTTCTTCTATATTGAGGATAACGGCAATCTTCGGGAAAAAGCTTAAAAAGCTGTTGGTATATTCGCAGGCTTCGAATACGAAGTATTCTCTGCCGCCGTCTCTTGCGGTGGAACCGATGGAAGGAAGCACGCCCCCCAAAGAAAGAGTGGGATCGAGGCCTGCAGCCATGATGATCTCGGAGATCATGCCGGTGGTGCTGGTCTTACCGTGGGTTCCGCTGATCCCGATGGGAGTTCCGTAGTTTTGCATGAGCTTTCCGAGGAATTCCGCGCGGGTTACTGCGGGAATACCCCTTTTTGCGGCATCGACTCTGTCGGGATTGTCTTCCTTTATGGCGGCGTTGTAAACCACCAGGTCTTCCGTTCCGTCAAGGTGGGAAACCTTCTGGCCGATATGGACGCGGGCACCCTCCGCAACGAGTCTTTCGGTGTTGGCGCTCTGCCGCTCATCCGATCCGGACACCGTAAAACCTTTGTCGAGGATGATGGAAGCAAGGCTTGACATGTTGGCGCCGCCTATCCCTATGAAATATACATGAACGGGTTTGGAAAAATCTATTTTCATAATGTAAACAATTCTTCTTTCGGAGCGTTCTCGGAACGCAGTTTTTCTTTATTATAGCGCAATAACTCAAAATTTCAATTTTTCAGAAAAATCACATAAAAATCTGTAAAATTCATTGCGAAAAAGCAAGTTATGGAGTAAACTTAATATGCGGGCCGTTCCGTGCTTTTCCTGCATACGGGCACCGTAAGACGCATTACGAATATAGGAGACCAGCCATGATTAAGAAGGAAATGATAGCAATGCTTCTTGCCGGCGGTCAGGGAAGCCGTTTGGGCGTATTAACGGCCAAGATGGCTAAGCCTGCCGTTTCTTTTGGCGGAAAATACAGAATCATCGATTTTCCTCTTTCCAACTGTATCAATTCGGGAATCGATACAGTAGGCGTTCTTACCCAGTACCAGCCTTTAAAACTCAATACTCATATCGGTATCGGAATACCGTGGGACCTTGACCGAAACATCGGCGGTGTCACAGTTCTTCCGCCCTATGAAAAGAGCGAAAACAGCGAATGGTATACGGGTACCGCAAATGCAATCTACCAGAATCTGGATTACATGGAGACATATAATCCGGACTACGTTCTTATTCTTTCCGGTGACCATATTTATAAGATGGATTATGAGGTCATGCTTGACTTCCACAAGGCTCGCAATGCCGAAGTCAGCATAGCCGTTATGCCTGTGCCCATCGAGGAAGCCAAACGTTTCGGTATCATGATCACCGACGAAAGCGGAAGAATAACCGAATTCGAAGAAAAACCCGAGAATCCCAGAAGCAATCTGGCATCCATGGGTATCTATATTTTCAACTGGAAGACCCTGAAGGAAGCGCTTATAGCAAAGGCCGAACAGCCGGCGCTTGACTTCGGAAAACATATCATCCCTTACTGCCACGAAAAGGGCGCACCTCTCTATGCCTATGAATTCAACGGCTACTGGAAGGACGTGGGAACCCTTGCTTCGTACTGGCAGGCTAACATGGAGCTCATCGACATTGTTCCGGAATTCAACCTCTACGAGGAATACTGGAAGATCTATACCAAGAGCGAAATCCTTCCGCCCCAGTACATGTCTTCTGACAGCGTGCTTGAAAGAAGCATAGTGGGCGAAGGAAGCGAGATCTACGGAAAGGTCTATAACTCCGTGATCGGATGCGGTGTTGTGATCGGAAAGAACGCGGTGATCCGCGATTCCATCATCATGAACGCGGTTACCGTCGGCGAGGGTGCAAGCTGTAACAAAGCAATAATCGCCGAAGGAGCGAAGATCGGCGGAGGAGCGGTTCTCGGTGAAGGTGACGAAATCGAGAACGAGACCGATCCTCACATTTACAATTCGGGTCTTGTGACCATCGGTGAGAAGACCGTTGTGCCCCCGGGAGTCAGAATCGGAAAGAACACGGTTATACTTGGAAATACTACCGCTGAAGATTATCAGGAAGGCGTACTCGGAAGCGGATCCACTTTGATAAAGGCGGGTGAATGAGTATGAGAGCGATAGGTATTATTCTGGCCGGCGGAAACAGTCACAGGATGAAGGAACTGGTTGCAAAGCGTGCGGTTCCCGCAATGCCCATAGCCGGAAGCTACAGAAGTATCGACTTTGTCTTGAGTAATATGTCCAACTCTCACATTCAGAAGGTTGGCGTCCTTACACAGTACAACGCGCAGAGTCTTAATGAGCATCTGAGTTCATCAAAATGGTGGGACTTCGGACGTAAACAGGGAGGTCTGTTTGTATTCACTCCCGCCGTTACCGCAGAGAATAACTTCTGGTACAGAGGAACTGCGGATGCGATCTATCAGAACCTTTCCTTCCTTAAGAGCTCTCACGAGCCTTACGTGGTAATGGCTTCCGCGGATTGCATTTACAAACTTGATTTTAACAAGGTCCTTGAGTATCACATCGACAAGAAAGCCGATATCACCGTGGTTTGCAAGGATGCGGACGACATAAAGGACATCGACAGATTCGGAACTGTCAAGATGGACGAAAACTACCGCATCACCGAATTTGAGGAAAAGCCCATTGTGGCTAAGGCCTCCACTATCTCCTGCGGTATCTACATCATCAGAAGGCGTGCTTTGATCGAGATGGTTGAAAAGTCCGCCAGCGAAGACCGCTACGATTTCGTTCGCGACATCCTTATCAGATTTAAGGACATAAAGAAAATCTACGGATATAAGATAAAGACCTACTGGAGAAATATCGCAAGCGTCGAGGATTATTTTTCCACGAACATGGATTTCCTTCGTAAAGAGATCCGCGATTATTTCTTCAGAGAGTATCCCGATATTTACTCGAAGGTTGACGATTTACCGCCCGCAAAGTACAATATGGGAGCACAGGTAAGGAACAGCCTTGTGGCGAGCGGAACCATCATAAACGGCACTGTGGAGGATTCTGTTATATTCAAGGATACTTACATTGGCAACAACTGTTACATCAAGAACTCCATAATTCTTAATGATGTCTATATCGGTGATAACACTCATATCGAGAACTGTATCGTGGAAAGCCACGACACGATACGTGCCAATTCTTATCACAAGGGTGAAGACGGAATCAAGATTGTGGTGGAGGAGAGTGACAGATACATACTTTAGTGCATTCAAAGGGGGAATGACATTATGAATATTAACGACATCAGGATCCGTAAGATTGACAAAGAAGGTAAACTTCGCGCAGTTGCCTCCATCACCATTGACGGCGTGTTCGTGGTACACGACATCAAGATCATTGAAGGCGACAAGGGCTTGTTCATCGCAATGCCCAGCAAGAAAGGCCTTGACGGAGAGTACAGAGACATCGCTCATCCCATCGATCAGGCTACGCGAGAGATGCTTTCGTCGATGATTCTTGAAGCCTACGACAAACAGCAATCGGAATAAAAGAAAGAACGGACAAAGGGGGGCGCGTTTTCGCACCCCTCTTGATTTGAGGAAGAAAAAGTGATCATTATCGCGGGGCTCGGCAATCCGGGCAAAGAATATGCGGGTACCAGACACAACGCAGGTTTTATGGTGCTTGATAAACTGGCAGAAAAATACGGGATAAACGTTTCGGAAAAGAAGCACAAGGGACTTATCGGAAAGGGCACCATCGCGGGAAACAAAGTGGTGCTTTTAAAGCCGCAGACCTATATGAACTTAAGCGGCGAGAGTATCAGGGAAGCCGTGGATTATTACAAGATCGATCCCGAGGAGGAGCTTATCGTGATATATGACGACATTTCCCTCTCTCCCGGAGATATCAGAGTCAGGAAACGCGGAAGTGCCGGCGGACATAACGGCATGAAGAACATAATCGCGATGCTGGGTACTCAGGACTACACCCGGATCCGCGTCGGCATCGGTGAAATGCCCGCCCGCATGGATCTCAAGGACTGGGTTTTGGGACACTTCGCAGGTGAAGACGCAGAAGCCGTTGAAAACGCGACAAAAGAAGCGGTGGCGGCTGTCGAGACCGTACTTTGTGCAGGCGCGGACGAAGCAATGAACAGATACAATCACAAGGTTAAGAACGAATGAGAGCTTTGACGGGGCCTCTTTGCGAAACCGCAAACTATGAAGAGGCCGTGAAAAATCTTAAAAACAGAAAATGTGTCGGTGTGACCGGATGCGTGGATTCCCAAAAGTGGAATCTCGCTTTTTCTTTTGCGGAAGATTATTCCGACAGGATAATCGTTACCTACAGCGATCAGCGTGCCAGGGAAATCTACGAAGATTACCGGATGTACGATAAAAACGTGCGTCTCTTTCCGGCAAAAGATGCCATATTCTATCAGGCGGACGTGCACGGAAACAAGATCACGAGAGACAGGATAAGCTGCTACAAACGGCTTATCATGGGACTTCCCTGCACTCTTATCACCACTTTCGGCGGCCTTATGAACGCCCAGGCGGGGATCGAGCTTTTAAAACAAAGGACCGTAAGACTATCCGTGGGGCAGACTGTGGAACTATCGGAGATCTCTTCGATGCTTTGTACCCTCGGGTATGAAAAGACTTACAGAGTCGAAGAGGGCGGACAGTTCGGGATCCGCGGCGGTATCATCGACGTTTTTGATTTTACCGAGACAAATCCTTACAGGATCGAGCTTTGGGGGGATGAGGTCACTTCCATCAGGAGCTTTGACGCAGAGAGCCAGAGGTCTGTCGAGCGTCTTGAAAGCATAAGCATATATCCTGCCTGCGAGCTCCCTCTTTCCGAGGATGAGCTTCTTTCGGGACTCAAAAAAATCGTGGCGGAAACCGACAAGGCCGCAAAGGTCTTCTATGACAAAGGAAAGCCGGAGGAAGCCCACAGGCTTAAGACCCGTACCGATGAAATAAAGGAACAGATAACGGAGCTCCCCTGGACCTTTAACGCCGACAGTTATATCAAATACTTCTGTGATGAACTTCTGTCCGTGGCCGACTATTTTAAGGATGGACTGTTCATTCTTGATGAACCCCAGAGAATATCGGAACACGCCGATGCGGTGGAACTTGAGTTCAATGAAAGCATGAAGGCGCGCTTGGAGCAGGGATATATCCTTGCGGGGCAGACGCACATTCTTTTTCAGAAGGAAGAGGTTCTGGCGAAGATGAGTTCATCTTCCGTGCTTCTGGTAAGCGCCATGCAGACCAAGGGCTTTAAGATAAAGCCTGCCTTTACTTTTGACGCGGGAGCCAGGAGCATTCCCTCCTACAACAACAGTTTCACGGATCTGGTTCGGGATCTTAAAAACTATAAAAAACGCGGCTTCAGGGTGCTGATCCTTTCGGGGTCCAAAACAAGAGCGGAGCGTCTTGCATCCGACCTTCGGGACAATGAGGTGGAGGCTTTCTTTTCCGAGGACAGGGATCACAATCTGATCTTCGGCGAAGTCATGACCATGTTTGGCCGTGTCTTAAAGGGGTTTGAATATCCGGAGCTTCGCTTTGCGGTAATATCCGAGAGCGATATTTTCGGTACCGTCAAAAAGAAGACCAAGAAGAAATACGAGCGCGAAGGCAAGCGAATTCAGGACTTTAACGACCTTCACGTGGGAGATTACGTGGTTCACGAAAGCCACGGAATCGGCATATATAAGGGGATCGAGAAGGTTGAAGTAGATAAGGTTTCCAAGGATTACATGCGTATCGAGTACAAGGACGGTGGCGTTTTGTTCGTGCCCGCCACGAGCCTTGACGCCATCATGAAATATGCAAGCGCCGATGCCAGACGGCCGAAGATCAATAAGCTTGGCGGAGGAGAGTGGAGCAAAACCACATCAAGAGTCAAGACCGCCGTTGATGAGATCGCAAAGGAACTTGTTGAACTGTACGCCAAACGGCGGGAAAAATCGGGCTTTGTTTTTTCGAAGGACACCGTATGGCAGCAGGAATTTGAGGAGCTCTTCCCCTACGAAGAAACCGAGGATCAGACCGCAGCCATTGAGGCCACGAAAAGCGACATGGAAAGCCCGAAGATAATGGACAGACTCATCTGCGGTGACGTGGGCTTTGGCAAGACCGAAGTGGCAATTCGCGCGGCTTTCAAGGCCATTCAGGACGGAAAACAGGTAGCTTTCTTGGTGCCCACCACCATTCTTGCCCAGCAGCATTTCAATACCTTTACCGAGCGAATGAAGGAATTCCCGGTTAAGGTCAGGCTCTTAAGCCGCTTTGTCTCGAAAAAAGAGCAGGCTGCCACCGTGACGGAGCTTAAAAACGGGCTTTGCGATATCGTCATCGGAACGCACCGGTTGCTTTCCGCGGACGTGAATTTCAAGGACCTGGGCCTTCTTATCATTGATGAGGAGCAGCGCTTCGGTGTTGCAAACAAAGAAAAGATCAAGCAGATCAAGTCGGATGTGGATGTGCTGACTCTTACGGCCACGCCCATTCCAAGAACCCTTCACATGAGTCTGGTGGGAATAAGAGACATGAGTTTGCTGGAGGAAGCTCCCGGAGACCGCCTTCCCATACAGACCTATGTCATGGAATATAACGAAGAAATGGTCAGAGAGGCCATAGTCCGCGAACTTTCCAGGAACGGACAGGTTTACTATGTCTATAATCACGTTTCAAATATTGCGGATATGGCGGGGAAACTTCAGGCTCTCCTTCCCGATGCCACGGTTGCTTTTGCCCACGGACAGATGAAGGAATCCGAACTTGAACGAATCATGTACGATTTTATCAGGGGTGATATCGACGTGCTTGTTTCCACCACAATCGTGGAAACCGGTATCGACATTCCGAACGTAAACACCATTATCGTACACGATTCGGATAAAATGGGGCTTTCGCAGCTTTATCAGTTAAGGGGCCGTGTGGGAAGATCGAACCGCACCGCCTACGCGTTCCTTATGTATAAAAGGGACAGGATCCTTGAGGAAGTGGCGGAAAAGAGACTTCAGACCATCAGGGAGTTTACGGACCTGGGAAGCGGCTACAAGATCGCCATGAAGGACCTTGAAATAAGAGGCGCCGGAAACGTGCTCGGTATGAGCCAGCACGGACACATGGCGGAAGTCGGATATGACCTTTACTGTAAGATGCTTAACAAAGCAGTGCTTACCATGAAGGGTGAGGATGTGGCCGAGGATTTTGTTACCACCGTCGATCTGAACGTGGATGCCTTCATTCCCGAAGAATATATTTTGAACGAACTTCAGAAGCTGGATGTTTATAAGAGGATCGCCGCCATCTCAAGTGATGCGGAGGCAGCAGACATGCGGGACGAACTTAAGGACCGATTCGGAGCGGTGCCTGCGGCCTGCGAGCACCTTATCAGGATCTCTCTTATCAGGATAAAAGCGCACAAACTCTATGTTACGGATATAAAGGGCGTGAACGGAAAAATCACGGTTATATTCAGACCTGACGCAAGGATCAATACGGGTAATATCGATGTACTGCTCCGCCGCCATATAAAGAAACTGGTCTTCCATGCCCAGGGGTCGCCGGAATTCGTCTACACCTACAGACCTGTGGGCGAAGTGATGCAGGATGAACGGATGCTCCTCGAAACGACGGAATCACTCATTTCTGAGATGGAGGAACTGCTTGCAACTTAGTTGAGTGATACGGCGCCGAAAAATAGCTTTTTCTCGAGAAACGCTCTCGCTCTGTCCTCGCTGCAACGGACGCTAAGCTCGAAAGGACCTCGCTAAGCGCCGGCGCTGTGGAGGTTCTCTCGAAAAACTATTTCTTCTGCGTCCGAAAGCCGTAAAGATGTTACAAGAAAGTCGCAATAAAGCAGAGGCAAAGCGGTAAGAACGCCGTATTCTGTGCAACTTTTCGTTAATCAGAAAATTATATAGTAGATTTTGGTATTTTGTATTGTGAATTGCGCGAAAAGTTGATAGAATTGTCTGCGGAGACTTGGGGATTTTCAGGTGACGCGACAGTCACGGACGAGGATGGTGCAGTCGATGAAAAACGACTTATCTAAGATATTCAAACATCTTACTCTGCTGACGCAGCTCGGCCTTTCGCTGATAATGCCCCTTCTCATGTGTCTTGCTTTCTGCTGGTTTTTGACATATAAGTTCGGGGTCGGGGTCTGGGTATATATACTCGGATTCTTTTTCGGGCTCGGCGCGTCCTTCATGACCGCATACAAATTCTATATGTCACAAACCCGTAAGAATAAAGACGATAAGAAAAAAGTGTCTTTCAACAGACACAATTGATTCGGAGGCATTTTAATGGGAAAAGAACCCTTTAAGATACAGCCGGCCGTTAAGAAAGAAACCCTGCACATTGTTTTGTACACGGGAATCGGTGTCATACTTATGTGGGCAGTTCTGTATGTCCTTGCAAAATTCGTGATGCCGGAAACCGTTCCCTTTGATTACAGAGTGATCCTCGGTGGTGTCGGCGGACTCATCGTCGCAGTACTTAACTTCTTTCTTATGGCAGTCACCGTGCAGAAGATAGCAGCCACGGATGACGAGAAGAGAGCAGCTTCTTTAATGAAGGCAAGCTTCAACCAGAGAATGCTTCTTCAGGTGCTGTGGTTAATAGCAGCGATAGTCGCACCGTGCTTTTACTGGATCGCGGGTATCGCACCCCTTCTTTTTCCGAGTTTCGGAATAAAGATCGCGGGTATTTTCAAATCTAAAAAGAATTCCAAAGGACAGGAGGTGGACGCAGAGCAAAATGGAGATTAACATTCTCGGACCTAAAGTCTATTACACTCTTCCTTTTGATATTCCGGTGCTTGGCAGGATCCAGATAAGCGAGACCATGGTGGTAAGCTGGATCGTAATGGCTGTGATCACCGGTCTTTGCATCTGGCTGACGCATAATCTGAAGGTTGAGAACATTACAAAGAGACAGGCCTTTGCCGAGATGCTCGTTGAGGCGGCAGATAAGTTCGTCATCGGAAACATGGGCGAAAAATTCAAGTACATGGTTCCCTTTGTAGCCACTCTGTTTGCAACGAGCGTCGTTTCAAACCTGATCAGTTTAACGGGACTTCGAAGCCCCACCGCCGATCTTTCCACTGAAGCCGCCTGGGCAATCGTGGTATTTATCATGATCACGGCCCAGAAGATCAAGTCAAGCGGTGTACTCGGATATATGAAAGGCTTTACCACACCCATTGCGGTAATGACTCCCTTCAATATCCTTTCGGAACTGGCAACGCCCGTATCCATGGCGTGCCGTCACTTCGGTAACATACTTTCGGGTATTGTTATAAATGGTCTGATCTATGCGGCACTTGCTTTTGCAAGTTCCAAACTGTTGGGCCTCATCCCCGGAGCCGTTGGAGCGGTGCTTTCTCACGTACCGATCCTCGATGTGGGACTTCCGGCGGTGCTTTCAGTGTACTTCGACTGGTTCACCGGGGTAATTCAGGCATACATCTTCTGTATGCTTACAACAATGTATATAGCCAATGCGGCTGAAGAATAATTCAAATTTTTTTCCAAAGAGGAGGAAACAAACATGGATTTTACTATACTCGCTAAAGGTATTGCTCTTGCAGGTTGTGCAATCGGTGCAGGTCTTGCGCTTATCGCAGGTATCGGCCCCGGTATCGGAGAAGGTAACGCCGTAGCTAAGGCTCTTGAAGCCATCGGACGTCAGCCCGAATGTAAGGGTGATGTTACTTCCACCATGATCCTTGGTTGTGCGATCGCGGAAACCACCGGTATTTACGGTTTCGTTACGGGTCTTTTACTTATTCTTGTTGCACCCCGTATGTTCATGGGATTCCTCGGCTGATAACGGTTTCTTTATTTAACTCACAGGAGGTTATGAAGTTTGAGCGCAATACTCGAAACACAGGATTTGGTAACACTGATTCCATGGACCTTCATAGCGCAGATATGCAACCTATTTATTCAGGTAATGCTGATAAAGAAGTTTTTGTTTAAGCCGATTCGCGAGATCCTTGAGAAGCGTAAAGCAAAAGCCGATGCAGAAATCGGTGAAGCGGTCAAAGCAAGAGAAGAAGCTGAGACCATGAAGCTTGAGTACGAAAAGAGCATGTCGGATGCCAAGAGCAAAGCAAGCGATATCATCGCTACCGCTCAGAAGGCTGCTACCAAGCAAAGCGAAGACATGATCCGTGAAGCAAGCGAGCAGGTTGTTCAGATGAAGGCGAAGGCCGAGAACGACATCGAGCTTGAGAAGCGTAAGGCTGTTAATGAGATCAAAGACGAAATAGGAAGCATGGCAATGGAAATCGCGGGCAAGGTTATTGAACGCGAAGTAAACGCTACGGACCATGCGAAACTTATTGATGAGTTTATAAACAAAGTGGGAGACGGAGCATGACAGAGTACGCCAGAGTATACGGCGGCAGTCTCTACGACCTGGCCGTCGAAGAAAAACTCACCGACGCCATAAAGGAAGAAATGCTTGCCATCAAAGAAATATTCCGTGAAAACCCGGAGTATCTGAGACTTTTGAGCGAGCCTTCCATCAAGAAAGAAGAGCGTCTTTCCCTTATAGAGAAAGCTTTCGGTGATTCCGCCGAAAGATATCTGGTGAGTTTTATAAAGCTTTTGTGTGAGAAAGGCATTCTTGGTGAATACGAGGGATGTCTGGGTGAATTTGTGCGTCGTTACAATGCCGACAACGGTATTTCCGAAGTGATCGTAACAAGTGCGGTTGCCTTAAATGACGAACAGAAAGCTGCCCTTATCCGGAAGCTTGAAAAGACAAGCGGCAAGAAGATTTCCCTGACACAGCGTGTCGACCCCGGGGTTGTCGCAGGCATCAAGGTTGAGATGGAAGGGGTTGAATTGGACGGTACGGTAAGCGGTCGTCTCAGTGATTTATCCAGAAAACTTTGCGAAATAAAATTATAAGGACGGAATGAATTATGCAATTAAAACCTGAAGAGATATCCAAGGTCATCCGCAGCCAGATAAAGTACTACGAAAACGCCATTCAGCAGAATGAAACCGGCACGATCTTAAATGTCGGCGACGGTATCGCAAGAGCCGGCGGACTTAAAAACTGTATGGCGGGTGAGTTGCTTGAATTCGAAGACGGAAGCTTCGGAATGGCGCAGAACCTTGAAGAGAACAGTGTATCGATTGTGTTGTTCGGTTCGGACGAGAACATCGGCGAAGGTCAGACGGTTAAGCGTACGGGTAAGGTTGTTTCCGTTCCCGTCGGCGATGCCATGATCGGCCGCGTAGTTAACGCCCTCGGACAGCCCATTGACGGAGCGGGTCCCATAGTTACGGAGGAATTCCGTCCCATCGAAAGCAAGGCTCCCGGTATCTGTGAAAGACAGTCCGTATTTGAGCCCCTGCAGACAGGAATCAAGGCTATCGACTCCATGATTCCCATCGGACGCGGCCAGCGTGAGCTTATCATCGGTGACCGTCAGACCGGTAAGACCACAATTGCAACGGATACCATCATCAACCAGAAGGGTAAGGATGTTATCTGTATTTACGTTGCCATCGGACAGAAACGTTCGACTGTTACGAACCTGGTTGAAAACCTTACGAGAAACGGAGCTATGGACTACACCATCGTAGTTGCAGCTACCGCTTCCGAAGCAAGCCCTCTTCAGTACATCGCACCTTATTCGGGATGTGCAATGGGCGAATATTTCATGAACAAGGGCAAGCACGTTCTTGTTATCTACGACGATTTGAGTAAGCACGCGGTTGCATACCGTGCACTCTCCTTGCTTATCCGTCGCCCCCCCGGACGTGAAGCTTACCCCGGCGACGTATTCTATCTGCATTCAAGACTTCTTGAGCGTGCAGCCAAGCTCGACAAAGAACATGGCGGCGGCTCACTGACCGCACTTCCCATAATCGAAACTCAGGCAGGTGACGTATCCGCATACATTCCTACCAACGTAATTTCGATCACCGACGGTCAGATCTTCCTTGAGACAGAGCTTTTCCACTCGGGCGTAATGCCTGCGGTAAACCCCGGTATCTCGGTTTCCCGTGTAGGCGGTAATGCTCAGATCAAGGCCATGAAGAAGGTTGCCGGTACATTAAAGCTTATTTACTCCCAGTACAGAGAGCTGCAGAGTTTCGCTCAGTTCGGTTCCGATCTTGATGCGGATACCAAGGCCCGTCTTGCACAGGGTGCGCGTATCGTGGAAGTTCTTAAGCAGAATCAGAACTCTCCCGTACCTGTTGAAAAGCAGATTGCGATTATTTACGCAGTTACCAAGAACCTGCTTTCCAAGATTGAGGTTGAAGATGTAAAGGCCTTTGAAGCAGGACTGTTTGAATTTCTTGATACAGACGCAAACGGCCTTAAGGCTATGCAGGATATCCGTGACACCGGTAAGCTTGAAGAAGCAACCGAAGAAGCCATGAAGACTGCAATAACCGATTATATCGATCAGTTCTTAAGTGCGAAGTAAAGACTTCGGGAAAACAGAAATATTAAGGAGAATATAAGTGGCTGCAAATACAAAAGCTGTAAAGCTGCGAATCAAAAGTGTTCAAAACACGATGCAGATTACCAAGGCGATGGAACTTGTGGCATCCTCCAAACTTCGCAGGGCAAAGGAACGTTCCGAAACCTGCCGCCCGTATTTTAAAGAGCTTTATGCTACTTTGTGCGGGATTGCGAAGGGAAATACGGATTTTTCTTCCGTATATGTCAAAGAGAACAGTAATGAGAAGGTTTGTTACGTGGTGATCGCCGGTGACAGAGGTCTTGCGGGCGGTTACAACAGCAATCTTTTCAAGTGTCTTGAGAAGGATTCCAAGGACAAGGAATATGCGGTTCTTCCCATCGGAAAGAAGGCCGTGGAATATTTCAAACGCCGCAAGAAAGAAATTATTTCCGAGGATTTCGGTGAAATTGCGGGAATAAACATTGCCGATTGCTTTGAGATGGCAAATCTTATATGCAAAGAGTTTAAGGAGAACGGCTTCGGAAGCTTGAAGCTGGTTTATACCGAATTCGTATCCATGCTTTCTCAGGTTCCGCATTCAATATCTGTGTTGCCGCTTGCAAACCTCAATGAGGATTCCGAAAGCGAACCGATTCGCAACCTGATTTTATATGAGCCCGACAGTACGGAGGTTTTCGATGCCATCGTTCCCGAATATCTGGCAGGACTCATCTACGGAAGCGTCTGCGATTCTCTTGCCAGTGAACAGGCTGCCAGACGAACCGCAATGGAATCGGCTACCAACAACGCCGAGGAAATGATCGAGACTCTGAATCTTCACTACAACAGAGCCCGTCAGGCAAGCATCACGCAGGAGATCACGGAAATCGTTGGTGGTGCAGAGGGATTAAACTAATATAGTCCATAAAAATGGAAGGAGTAACAATATATGAGCGACAAACACGTTGGTGAGGTTGTGCAGATTACGGGTCCCGTTCTTGATATCAGATTCGGACACGATGAATTGCCCCCTCTTCTTAACGCTATCGAGATTGACAACAACGGCTCAAAGATCACGGCCGAAGTTGCGCAGCAGGTCGGCGACAACACCGTTCGCTGCATAGCCATGAATTCGACCGACGGTCTCGTACGCGGTACGAAAGCAGTGGATACCGGCGCACCCATTATGGTACCTGTCGGAGAAGAATGTCTCGGACGAGTATTTAACCTTCTTGGTGACCCGGTTGATAATCTTCCTGCTCCCAAGACAGAAGAGAGATGGTCGATTCACCGCCCCGCTCCTTCTTACGAAGAACAGGCAACTTCCACCGAAATTCTTGAGACCGGTATTAAGGTCGTTGACCTTATCTGCCCTTACGCAAAGGGTGGTAAAGTCGGATTGTTCGGCGGTGCCGGCGTCGGAAAGACGGTTCTTATTCAGGAACTTATCCATAACGTTGCTACAGAGCACGGTGGATATTCAATCTTTACGGGTGTAGGAGAACGTACCCGTGAAGGTAACGATATGTTCAATGAAATGAAGGAGAGCGGCGTTATCGAGAAGACCGCCTTAGTGTACGGTCAGATGAACGAGCCCCCCGGAGCCCGTATGAGAGTAGGTCTTTCCGGACTTACCATGGCTGAATATTTCCGCGATGTAAAGAATCAGGACGTGCTTCTTTTCATCGATAACATTTTCCGTTTCACCCAGGCAGGTTCCGAGGTTTCCACACTTCTCGGACGTATGCCTTCGGCCGTAGGTTATCAGCCTACACTGGCAACCGATATGGGTACTCTTCAGGAGCGTATCACCTCCACACGTAAGGGTTCCATCACTTCGATCCAGGCCGTATACGTACCTGCGGACGACTTAACCGACCCCGCACCCGCCACCACATTTACTCACCTGGATGCCACCACGGTTCTTTCCCGTGATATCGCTTCCATGGGTATATATCCTGCTGTGGATCCTCTTGATTCCACATCCCGTATTCTTACCCCCGAAGTAGTGGGTCAGGAACATTACGAGGTTGCCCGTGGCGTTCAGAAGGTACTCCAGAGATATAAAGAACTTCAGGATATCATCGCCATCATGGGTATGGATGAATTGTCCGAAGAAGATAAGATGACCGTTAACCGCGCACGTAAGGTTCAGCGTTTCCTTTCCCAGAGCTTCTCTGTTGCGGAACAGTTCACCGGACTTCCCGGCAAGTACGTTCCTCTTAAGGAGACGATCCGCGGCTTTAAGATGATTCTCGACGGCGAATGCGACGACATTCCCGAGAGTGCATTCCTGTTGGTAGGTACTATCGACGACGTATTCGAAAAAGCGAAGAATCTGAACCAGTAAAGGAGGCCGTTTATGAAGACCTTTTCATTACGGATAGGTACGCCTGACGGTCTCATGTACGAGGGTGAAGCAGAGCGTATCAAATGCCGAAGCATCACCGGAGATCTGGCGATTCTGGCGGACCATTGCAACTATTGCACTGCTCTCGGAATGGGAGAGGCCTGCGTGGTACTTCCCGACGGGACCCGCAGAACTGCCGCATGCATCGGCGGAATGCTGAGTGTTATGGATGGGGTATGTCATCTTCTTGCCACTACATGGGAGTGGAAGGAAGACATCGATGTGGAACGTGCCAAAGCAGCCAAGGCCAAAGCTGAAGAGATTCTTGCAAGAGAGAACTTAAGCGACAGGGAATTGCGTTTGGCGGAGGCAAAACTCCACAGAGCGCTTGTGAGACTGAGCGTAAAAGAATAAACAACCGGGCCCCTTCTTTTCGAAGGGGTCTTTTTATTGAGAGGTATCGTTTATGGATAAAACGTTTATGGAAGAATTCTGGAAAAACTTATCCGAAAAAGGAACGGATATGGGGCTTAGGCTGATCCTTGGCCTTGCAGT
>Ga0129306_1002284_pt1 | contig 17651 bp, 12 predicted proteins | sample P827metagenome_FD_94438 | JGI IMG/M metagenome (GOLD analysis project Ga0129306, IMG submission 94438) | Capybara group fecal microbial communities from Wisconsin, USA - P827 metagenome | ecosystem: Host-associated > Mammals > Digestive system > Large intestine > Fecal | place: USA: Wisconsin... | reverse complement strand
TGAATTTAAATGTACTTTGTAATAATCTCTATCCTCATATGCTTTTTCTATGTTTCCTATATACTCTTTATTGCACTGTATATAATTGGCATCTTGTACATAATTATTCGGTTCTGATTCATAATTTTCATTTTCAGCATTGTAAATTAAATTTAATTTATAACTTAAAGGTTCTTCATCTCCCACTCTATGTGTTACCTTTACAAAATATGTCCCTTTAGGTAATCTTACTTTATTGCTATAAGAATTTATATCATCTCCACCACTATCAAGGTCATTTATTTCTTTATTATTTTCATCTAATAAAACAACTTTAAATCCATAACTATCATATTGATCGTGCTTTAAATTTAATTTTAAGCTACCTTTTTCATTTAATGTGAATTTATAATAATCTACATCTTGATAATTATGAAGACTTCCTATAATTTCTTTGTTAGGTGATATAATATTTGCAGTTTGTAAACTATCATTAAATTCCTCTTCAAAACCTTCTTCTTCTGGAGTATATTTTGCTTTGATTGTATAAGTTCCATCCATATTATAAAAACGAACTCTAACTTTATATTTTCCTTTAGGTAATCTTATATCATTATAATCATCATGTAATTTTTCATGCCCACTACCATATATTCCTGAACGTTTTACAATTTCATTACCTTTATTATCTATAATTGCAAGATAAAAATCTCTAATATTATTAATATCATAATCTATATCTAATTTACCGTTCTGTGGTAGATCAATCAAATAATCTTTAACATACTCATCATACACCCCTGTAGTAACCTTTTGAGTATCTGATATTATTTCACTAGGATTAAATGTTCCAAATAATTTATTTGCAGAGAACTCTTTTACTGCACCTTCTCCTCCAAATATTGTTACATTTTTAAAGTTAGATTTATTATCATTTACAAAATCCTGTGTACTTTTATTTATACTTTCATTCATTAATATTATTGGAGATTTATTCTTACTTGCTAGTGCTGAGCCTGATAAAGCATCTGCATAACCATTTCCTGAAGTAATATACACTTCATTTAAGTTTAAATCTTGTTTAAAATGGTTTAAGATAGCTATATTAGTTTTGTATCTATCGTCTCCACTTAATCTAATTGGATTTTTTAATGAGTTCTTTATATTATCACTAACTGTAGCAGTTCCTCCTAAAACATAGCTTTTATCATAAGAATTTTTATTTAAGAACTCCATTGTATCACTTGTTAATTTATCATTTGGTGTCAATAAAATAGGCATTTGTTTACTAGCCGCTATAGGTGCCATAGCCAATGCATCAGCAAAGCCTAAACCATTTGTAATTACTACTCCGTTTTTTACTCCTATTTCTTTTGCAATTTTTAAACTAGTTTTATATCTATCTTCACCATATATTCTATTAGCATTTATTCCTAGATCTTTTAATTCTGTTACTATATCTTCTGAAATTGAACCGGTGCCTCCAACTATTATTACCTCTTTAGTCCCTGATTTTTCTAACTGAGTTTTAGCGTTATCATCCAGCTTATTTTTCCCTGTTAAAAGTATAGGTGCATTATATTTTTGTGCTAATGGAGCTGCACTTAAAGCATCTGCAAATCCCTCTCCACTTGCTATAATTGCATATTCTGATGTTTCCCATCCACTACTGCATATAGAAGCTGATGTTTCATATCTCCCTTTACCATATAACCTTTTAAAATTGATCTTATCATTAGCCTTTACATTATTAAAATTAGTAATAAAAGCTAAACTAATCACTAATAAACCAAAAAAACTTTTGTTCCACTTCTTATTTTTTAACATCCTATCCCTCCTAAATATTTCATTCAATGGTTTATAACACTATATTATCATAATAATGTAATATTTTATACAATTATTATGTATTTTGGATAATAACATTAAAATATATCAACAAAAGTAAATACATTCAATATAATATAAAATTTTATATTTATACCCAAGAAATATTAATGATTATAATAAAAAATTAAAAATAAATTATTGGATAATAATTTATAAATATAATAAATGAATAATTAAAAGCTAATTAAAAAACTTAAAATTTTCATATCCTACTAAATTCTAAACTTCCAAGACTAGACTTACTTAAGCTTATAATTAAATTTAATCATACCTATAAACAAAACTTATGCATTTATATTTAGCTATAATAAATAATAATAAGGAAATATAAATTTAGGAGGTTTAGTAATGGAAGCTGGAGTAAGAAATAAAATTATAGGAAAAGTAGATGAAATAAAAGCTGACAATGTTATGGCACAAATTAAAATGACTGTTGATGGATGAACTACTTCACCTGTAGTTACGTCTGTAATGACAAAAGAAAGTTTAGAAGATGCGGGATTTAAAGAAGGAGATAAAGTAGAAGCTTTAGTCAAAGCTATTAATGTAGTTTTTGTAAAACAATAAAGATTCATATGTTAATTGCTATCTATGATAAATATTCATTACACCAAAATAAAAGACTATTGAATGGATTACTATTCCATTTGATAGTCTTTTGATATGTTTTATTTTGTGTTTACTTTTTATTATCATCATCAGGTTTATCTGGTGCTTCTCGTTTTACATTTATAGTATAGTCTAAATCATCTCTTCCTTCTACTGACACATAATACTCTCCTGCTTTTAATTCTACTGGATCAAAATCCTTATTCACCTCAAAACCATAAGACTTAAATCGTTGTATTGGGTTATTGTCCTTATCGCATAAATAAATAGTCCACTTTCCATAACCTTCATCATGTTTAAAGTTGATTGTTACTTTTGAATCTGAATTTAAATTTATTTTATAATAATCTCTATCATCTCTTGATTGTATATTTCCTATATACTCTTTATTGCACTTTATATAATTAGCATCTTGCATATAATCATTTGGTTCTGATTCATAATTTTCACCTTCAACATTATAAACTAAATTTAGTTCATATGGTAAAGCTTCATCATGCCACTTTTCATACTCTATTTTTACAAAATAAGTACCCTTAGGAAGTCTTAATTTATTGCTATAAGAGTTTATATCTTCTCCTCTACTAATAAATTCTGTTATTGATTTATTATTTTCATCTAATAAACTAACCTTAAATCCATATCTACCATATTGATTATGTTTTAAATTTATTTTTAAATTTCCTTTTTCATTTAATGTGAATTTATAATAATCTACATCATTGTAACTATGAATACTTCCTACAATACTTTTATTAGGTTCTATAGCATTTGCAGTTTTTAGATCATTATTAGATTCCTTTTCAAAGCCTTCTCCCTCTTGAGTATATTTTGCTTTGATTGTGTAAGTTCCGTTCATATTAAATGCATGTACCCTAACTATATATTTTCCTTTAGGCAGTCTTATATCATTATAATTATCATGAACACTCTTATTTTTCTTCAAATAATTATAAGATTTTTTTATAATTTCATTACCCTTTCCATCTAAAACAATTAAATCGAAACAAGTAAAATCGTTAAAATCATATTCTATATCTAACTTACCCTCTTCTGGTAAATCAATATGGTAATCTTTAAGATAGGATCTATCCAATCTTTCTGCAACAACTTCTTTAGTATCTGATCTTGTTTCACCAGGCTTAAATGCTCCAAACAAATTACTTAGAGTAGGTTCCTTTACTACTGCTTCTCCTCCAAATATTGTTACATTTTTAAAATTAAATTTATTAGTACTTACAAAAGATTTTGTACTTCTGTTTAAATCATCATTTATTAATATTATTGGAGATTTATTTTTACTAGCTAATACTGAACCAGATAAAGCATCTGCATATCCATCTCCTGATGTAATATATACTTCATCTAAGTTTATCTCGTCTCTAAAATGGTCCAATATAGCTATATTAGTTTGAAATCTGTCCATTCCACTTAATCTAATTGGATTTTTTAATGAATTTTTTATATAATCACTAACTGTAGCAGGTCCTCCTAAAACATAGCTTTTATCATAAGAATTTTTCTTTAAAAACTCCATTGTGTCATTTGTTAATTTGTCACTAGGTGTTAACAAAATAGGCATTTGTTTAGTAGCTGCTATAGGTGCCATAGCCAATGCATCAGCAAAGCCTAATCCATTTGTAACTACTACTCCGTTTTTTACTCCTATTTCTTTTGCAATTTTTAAACTAGTTTTATATCTGTCTTCACCATATATTCTATTAACCTTTATTCCTAGATTTTTTAATTCTGTTACTATATCTTCTGAAATTGAACCGGGGCCTCCAACTATTATTACCTTTTTAGTTTCCAATTTTTCTAACTGAGATTTAGCATTATCATTCAACTTATTTTTCCCTGTTAAAATTATAGGTGCATTATATTTTTTAGCTAATGGAGCTGCACTTAAAGCATCTGCGAATCCCTCTCCACTTGCTAGAACAACATACTCTGATGTTTCCCATCCACCACTACATATAGAAGCTGAGGTTTCATATCGTCCTTTACCACATAACCTTTTAAAATTAATCTCATCATCAGCTTTTACCTTATTACAATTAACAATAAAAATTAAAGTAATGGCTAATAAGGTAAAAAATACTTTGCTTTTTTCTTTAGATTTTACCATATCCCGTACCCCCTAAATATTTCATATAATGGTTTTCTATATCATATTACCATAATTACGGATAAAAATTAACCCAATTGTTGTTAATTAAGTTTGAATAAAACAATTATGTAAAATATCCTGTTTTTATAATAAAATACGACCAAAGATAAAAAAGGCTATTGAATAGAATAATCTATTCAATAGCCTTTTGATATGACTATTTTATCTTTTCAGCCAGTGATATGATCTGACTATTTTATAAAGTTAATGAGAATTTGATATGTTTTGCTTTTGAAATGATCCGTTCATTATATATCCTAAATATGAGAAGGATAGACTAATCTACCCTTACTCATATTTTTAAAATTTCTCTTTACATTTTGTTCACAGCCCCCGAGGGTTCTTGCGAACGTAGTGAACTTAATTTATGCCTTAGGTGTTGCTTTAATAGTTAATGTTTTTTCTACTGTTGTTTCTTCCGCATCACCTTTTTGAAGTTTTACTTTGAATTTATAGCTTCCGTCTGTTCCAGCTTCATTTCCATCTGTTCCAGCTACTGCAGCTTCAAAAGTTCCATCTACTATTTCGTATGATGGTACATCTAAATTTAATGCATCTATTAGTGCTTTAACTTTTGTTTTTGCATTTTCTTCGTTATTTATTTCTGCTTGCGCTCCCTCATATGTTGCAGCTTCTACTTTTACTTTAGCACTATTCACAGCTTCTTGATTTTTTTCTGCTTCAGTTTTAGCTACTACTATTACATCTAATCTGTTTTGTAAATCAGTTTTTTCTTTTCCATCTGCTAAAGCTGTTACTAAAGTTTGTGCTGCTTCTTTATCTACTTTTAGTGCGCTTTTTTCTGCTTTTTCTACTGCCTCAGTTGCTTTTTGTAATGCTTCTTGAGCTTCTATTGTATTGTTACCTATTTCAAATAATTTAGTATCTCTTGTAGCATCTTTTATTTTTAATGTTGATTTTCCTGTAGCTTCTAATTTATTATCTGCTTCATCTAATATATTAATTCCATTCTCATTAGTAGCACTATCATCAGTAACTTTTAGTGTAACTGTATCAGCTTCTGTGTCAATTTTGACATCTTTTCCTAATGCAATTACGGCACAAGATTTATCTGCACGTGTTGGATCACTCATTATAGTCACTGATTTTACATCTACTTTGTCGCCACTTTCTTTTATTTCAAAGTCATCAGCTAAATCTTTATTAGTTTTATGTGCATCTTCAGGTTTTACGATTTCTGAGAATTCAACTTTTAGAACATTTGTTGTATCATCAGTATCTTTATTCTTTATGAATTGGATTTTATCAATTGTAGGAGCTTTGTCATCTTTAAATCCGTCAACTAAAGCTGAAAAATCTTTTTTGTTAGCATCTGCAACATAGTTTCCATCTTCATCTTTTACATTTTTAGATATATCTATAGATTTCTCTCCTGATTTTTCTATTGTTCCTTTTGGAAGTATTATTTTAACTTCATCTTTTTTATCTTTATCTGTAAATCCAATTACATATCCATTAAGAGAACTTAATTTAATGTTATCAATTTCGTAATTTTCAGCATTTATAGCAGAATCACTCATTTTAGTTCCATATGGTATATTTATAACATTTTTTCCTTCTACTTTTGTTACTATTATATTGTTTTTATTTGGTGTAATAACTTCGTCATTTCCACTATACACTACTTTTGTGTTTATAGCTTCATTTTTATTTTCAGATTTATCTTCAACTGTATCTTTATCAAGTGTTACATTATATGTTCCTTTAGATACACCATTTTTTAATGAGATTTCTAATTTATTATTATCATCTCCATTAACTTTTACATTTGTTACTTCTTGTATAGCTCCATCTTTTAAAACATGTATTCTATCATTTCCAATGACTTGATCTTTTTTAAGATCTTCATTAAATACTAGAACTAATTTTCCATCTTCTACTGTATTAGCTGAATCATTTGCAATAATTGGAGCATCTTCATCTTTTTCTAATACAACTTTTGTAGTATAAGTATCTCCTACTTTTCCATTAGTTCCTTTATAATCTTTTATTTTTACATCTAAATTAACTTTATTTTCTCCATCTTCAAAAAGTGGATTTTTTCCATTTTCATCTTTAGAAACTTTTACTATAAATTTCTTATTTCCATCTTGAGTTATATTAATACGTCCATTTTCAAATGTATGGCTTCCTTTTTTGATTTCAAAGTTTGAAGCATCTAATTTTTCTATTGCAGAAGTATTGAATTCAACTTTAAATGAATCTTCTGAATCTACTTCTACGCTTTTTATAGAAGGTTTTTCATTATCTTTAGTAGCTTCATATTCTGAATTTATTAAGTTTGCTTTATTATCAACTAAATCCTTAGCTCCATAAACTTTAACTGTATGTTTTCCTAATTCTTTAGCTTTGTCTGATAAATTCTTTATTGTAACAGTATAGTCACCTATATCATCTGATAATTCTATATCCTTAGGATCTACAGATACATCATCTATTTTTATAGTTGGTACTGATACTAAAGGTTCATCAAATGTTAATTCTACTGTTGAAGCTTTGTATTCAGTATCTAATAATTTTGGAGCATCATTATCTTGGAATAAATTAAGCGTTCCTTCATAGTCCTTCATTTTATTATATTTAGTATCAATTACATTTTTAACATTTAATTTATAACTTTGTCCATTATCTAATTGAGTATTTACTCTAATTATTACTGTTTTATTATCATCTTGTAACTCAGCTTTGAAGTTACTTGATGCTAATTTCTTAGAATCTTGATCTCCACCTACATATACTTCGTAGTTTTCTTTATTTTCAGCTGAATTTGAATCTACTTCTTTATTAAACACTACTTTAATTTCTTTAGCATTAACAGCTTTTACTGCTTCAACTGTAACTTGTAATTTAGCTTCAGCGTCAGTTATTGCTTTATCTTTAGCTGCTATTCTAGCTTCGAAAGCTGATTTTTTAGTTGCATCTTTAATGCTATCTACTGCTTTAACAGCTGGTGCTTTTAAAGCTTTTGCTGCTGCTATTTCTTCAGATGTTCCTATTTTTGCATCTTCATAAGCTTTAACAGCTTTTTCTGCTGCTGATAATTCTGGATTAACAGCATTTTCTATTTCGTTAACTATTTCATCTGGCATAACACCTTTTCCACCTACTGTGGAAACTTCTGTTTTGTCAGTTTTGTTATCTTGTATATATTTTATTGCATTCTTAGTTCCTTGAGCATCTTTAGTGTCAATTAGAACTAATGGTGCACCATTTTTTCCTGCTAATGCTGAAGCTACTAAAGCATCTGCATAACCTTTTTGTCCATCAGTTGCGTTAGCTACATATATGTTATCAGCATTTAATTTGAAGTGTTCCATTATTTTAAGGTTAGTGTCAAATCTATCTGCACCACCATTAACTCTTTCACTTGCTCCTAATTTATTGTAAACTGCTGCTGGAACAACTCCTTCTGTTCCTATTACAGTTACTTTTGAATTGTGTTTTTTTACAAAGTCAGCTGCTAAATCTGCTGTAGAAGCATCTTTTCCTACTATTAATAGAACTTGTTCTTTAGCTGCTGCTACTGGTGCTGCTGATAAAGCATCTGAGAAACCATCTTTTCCATTAACAACCATAACATTTTCAGCTTTTACGCCTAACTTGTCTACTAAGTGATTAGCTACAGCTATGTTAGTTTCAAATCTAGTTTGTCCGCCTAATTCAGTTACTGTATATTGTTTTTTAAGTCCATCTCTTACTGATTGTGCTACAGATGCGTTTCCACCTATAACATAAACATTTTTTGGTTTTAATGTTTCTAATGCACTTTTAGCATTTGAATTTAATTCTCCTGCTGTAGTTAATATTATTGGTGCATTTAATTTTTTAGCTAATACAGATGCACTTAATGAATCTGCATAACCATTTCCTGAAGCTATTATTACATTTTCAGCTCCATCTTTCCAATTAGTTTTTGCTACGTTTGCAGCTGTTTCATATCTGTCATTTCCTTGTACCTTATTAACATCTCCTGGTGCTGCTTTAACATTTCCTGTTGTAACAGTTGCTAAAACTAGTCCAACAACTGTAGCACTTGCTAGTGCTCTTGTACCTTTCTTATTCATGTGCTTATACCTCCTTAAATGTGTAAACATTAATTAATAAAATAAATAACATTACTATTGTTGCATTTTGCTTTAAATAGTATGCTAACTTTTCCTTAATATATATATTTTTCTTTAATAGTGTTATTTAATCAATTTTTACATAACATATGTTATCTTTAGTTTATTTTCCTAAACAGGATTTTTTAAGTCATTTTTAATTATAACACAGGCTTGTAACATTTTCTATAAGTAATATTTATTTCATTAAATAATATTTTTTACAAAATATGATTTAATATTACATATTATAATATATTTTTACATTTATCATTAAATTATTCCATTTTTGTATATCTTTCGACATTTTTCTATTGTCATATTTTCATTTTTTTATTTTTTTTAAGTATTTTCATAATAATTGTATGCATACCCATATTATATTTTAATTACATTATTCTATATTTAATGGTAAAGTCCTCCTTTTTGGTAGTAATTTTATTAAATTTTTATAATATACTATTAAAAGTCTAGGATTTAATGTTATTTTTCCTACAATGCTTTTATAATGATCACATACAATATATAATTAAATATAGGGTTTATTAAAACTCTTATTTATAATTAATTTAAAATTGATTATAAACTATTGTTGAAGACTAAGGATTGGAGTTGAATTTATTGTGAAAATTAAATATGTTACTATACTTCTTCTATGTATTTGTTTGCCTTTAGTTTTTGTAGGTTGTGATTCCAAATCAGAGGAACCTGTATCTAGAGAAACTTATCTTATGGGAACTATAATAAATATTAAAGCCTATGGGAAAAATGCTGATAAGGCAGTACAGGCTTCTGTGGATAAAATTTCTGATATAGAAAATAAAATGTCTCTCAATATATCTACTAGTGAAATTAATAAAATCAATAAAAATGCGGGAATAGCTCCTGTTAAAGTAAGTAAAAATACTTTTGATGTAGTAAAAGCTTCATTAATATATAGTGAAAAAACTAAAGGTTCCTTTGACATAACTGTAGAGCCATTAGTATCTCTTTGGGGTATTGGAACAGACAAAGCAAGAATTCCATCTAAGGATGAGATAAACAACGCTTTAAAACTTATAAATTATAAAGATGTTGTTATAAATGAAAAAGAATCTACTATTATGCTTAAAAGGAAAGATCAGGCTATAGATTTAGGGGCTATCGCTAAAGGATATACCGCAGATGAACTAAAAAAAGTTCTTTTAAACTATAATGTTAGTTCTGCTTTTTTAAATCTTGGGGGAAATGTATATGTTTTAGGAAATAAATCTGACAAAACTCCTTGGAAAATAGGTGTTCAAAATCCTTTGGAACCTCGTGGAGATTATTTAGGTATAGTATCTGTTTCTGACAAGTCTGTAGTTACCTCTGGAAATTATGAAAGATTTTTTGAAAGAAATGGGAAAAGATATCATCATATATTTGATACTAAGACAGGTTATCCTGCAGAAAAAGGCCTTATTAGTGTTTCTATAATATCAGATAAATCCATAGATGGTGATGCGTTATCCACTAGTGTCTATACTTTAGGCCTAGATGAAGGTAAAAAATTAATAGAAAGCCTAAAGGATGTAGAAGCCGTATTTGTAACTAATGATAAAAAAGTTTATACAACCTCTGGGCTTAAAGATACATTTAAACTAACAAATACAGATTTTAAACTACAAAATAAATAATTCTTTTAAATAGTTTATTTTTATATTTTAATAAGAATATATTAAAATATAAAAAATTAATTTTTAAATTTAATAAATTTTTATTTTGTTATAAGATAATAGGTGGTGGTCTAATGAAAAAAGGTGATAAAATTGTAATATATATAGTTTCTATTCTATTAGCTTTAAGCGTAATAAGTATTATTTTCTTCAAATTCTTTGTAAAATCTGAAAATGCTGTAGCTGTAATAAAACAGAATGGTAAAATTATAGAAAAAGTTGATTTATCTAAGGTGAAAGAAAAAAAAGAATTAAAAATTAATTATAATGATAAAGATCATAAAGGTTATAATATTATAGAGATAGATAAAGGCTCTATTAGATTTATAGATGCGGATTGTCCTGATAAGGTTTGTATAAAATCAGGTGTATTAAAAAAACCTGGAGAAACGGCTGCTTGTCTTCCTCATAAACTTATAATTACTATTGAAAAAAATGATAAAGAAGTAGACGAAGTTTCTTATTAAATTTAGGAGTAATCTATATGAAAAATAAAAATTATAATACTAGAAAAATGATTTTTTTAAGTTTGATGGTAGGTATAGCATTAATTATATACATAATAGAGGCTCAAATACCTGTACTTTTTCCTGGTATTAAACTAGGTCTTGCTAATGTTATTTCACTAGTTACCTTAATTATGCTAGGTGGGTATGAAGCCCTATTGGTTATGTTTCTAAGAACCCTTTTAGGCTCTATGTTTGCAGGAAATATGTCTTCTTTTATGTTTAGCTTGGCTGGTGGTTTTTTAAGTAACATTATTATGATTATGCTTTATTATAAATTTAAAGAAAACTTAAGTTTAAGTTCCATAAGTATTTGCGGTGCTATATTTCACAATATAGGTCAACTCTTTATAGCAGCCTTTGTGGTAAAAGATTTTAGAATATATGTGTATTTACCGGTACTTATGATTTCCGGTATAATAACAGGCTATTTTATAGGCCTATGCACTAAATATCTTAATAAAAACTTAGGCAATGTAAAACTATTTAATGAACTAAAGAACAATGAAAAATGATCAATTAATAATTATTAATTGATCATTAAATAAAAGAGCTAAGTAAATTTATTTACTTAGCTCTTTCCTCTATACTCTTTCTTAAAATATATCTAATATTCTAAAATCTCCTACTTTTTCATCTAGTTTTTGTTCAACTGACTCTGACACTGAAGCTTTTCCCCCAACAATAACTAAGTTACCCTCGTCCTCTATATTAGTTTCAACAAATTTTTCTGCATTAGCTATTTCTGTTGTACCTGCTCCTAATCCACTTAGAACTAATGGTGCGCCTGTTTTAGCTGCTGCTGCTGAAGCTACTAGAGCATCCGCAAATTGACCTTGTCCAGCTTTTCCGCCTTGTCCTCCTGCTGCTATATATACATGACTAAAGTCTAATCCACCTTTACCTTTAAAATATTCTAGCACTGCTAGATTAGTTTGAAATCTGTTTTTAGATTGAGCATCTGAAGTTATCTTTGTACCATTTACAGAACTAACCACAGAGGAAGGTAACACACCACTACCACCTACTGCAAGAATCTGTAATTTGTTTTTTGATATTATATTACTTTTTACTACATTTGGTACACTTTTAGTATTTCCAAATAATACTGGATAACCATTAGTAGCTGCTACCGAAGCTACAGATAATGCATCTGCATATCCATCTTGTCCATTTACCAAAATACCTGTCTTTGATTTAGGACTTAATCTTAATATTTCTTCTGCCACTCTGGCATTAGTTCCATATCTTGTTTTGTCACCATATTTTTGTCCATCGTAACGTGTAACTTGGAACCCCTTACTTTTTAATGAACTTTCCATAGTTGTAGATACAACGCCAGTACCACCAACTATATATATTTTTTTAACATTTTGTAAGTCACTTATAGTTTTTAACACCTCTGACTCTAATGCTCCTTTATTTTCAGTTAAAAGTATTGGAGCATTTAATAATCTTGAAAGTGGTGCTGAACTTACTGCATCTGCATAGCCTGTACCATTTACTAAAATAACGGATTCTGATTTTTGAAATATTTCTTTTGCTGTTTTATTAGCCGTATCTATTCTATTACTTCCATTCATTCTTTTTATAGAAGCTGCTTGTACATTAGTAAAAGAAATTCCTATTACCATTACCAAAGTAGCAGTTATAACTGAAAGAATTTTTTTATTCTTCTTTAACATTAGTTTCCCTCCATTTATATAATTTTCTATATTTTTAATTATATACTAAACCAATTCACATTTGTATATTCTATATAATATTCGTACAAAATCTTTTGTTTTTTAGAGTTTATTTTTAAATATCTCTTACTTAATATAAATTTTCTATATATTAAATTTATAATATATGTACATTTACTATTTTTGTAATTTACAGTGTATTAATAGAATATTTTATAAACTTGGAACTAAATATGTCAGTAAAACTCTAGGTAATTTAAAACCATTTACGATAAACAATGTACAATGATCAATTCTAAATAAACAATAAGCATTGATAATTGCACATTGTTTATCAAGTAAAAAAGAGTTAAGTAAATTTATTTACTTAACTCTTTTTTTACTCTATAATCTATACTCTTCCCCTAGTTTGCTGGCTTTTCTTCTTTTACTACTATGTCTTTTCCATAAGCTATTAATGCATTTGTAGGACATTTTTTAACACATGCCATACATTTTACACATTTTTCTTTATCTACTACTGGTAGATTGTTTTCCATTGTTATAGCTTTTACTGGACAAGTTCTTTCACATAGTTTACATGTCATACATCCAACTTGGCAAATATCTTTAACAGCTTTTAATGTATCTTTAGAGTTACATGCTACTCTAATTACAGCTGATAATGGTTTTAGATCTATTACTGCTCTTGGACAAGCTTTTACACAGGCTCCACAACCTACACATTTTTCTGGATCTACTTCTGCTATTCCACCTTCTGTTACATGGATAGCATCAAATGCACAGGCTTTCGCACAGCTTCCTAAACCTAAACATCCATATTGACAAGATTTTGATGCACCACCTGGAACTACTGATGCTTGTTGACAATCCATTGTTCCGTAGTACTCTCCTCTTTGTTTAGCTTTATCACAAGTTCCGTTACATTTTACGTATGCTTTTAATGGTTCTGATTCATCTATAGAAACTCCCATTATTTCTGCTACTTTTGCTGCTACTCCAGCTCCACCTACTGTACAAGCATTTGCCGGAGCTGCACCTTCTGCTACTGCTTGAGCATATGCGTCACATCCTGCATATCCACAACCACCACAGTTAGCTCCTGGTAAAGAATCTCTTATTAATGGTACCTTAGGGTCTACTTCTACGGCGAATTTTTTAGATGCATATCCTAAAAGAACACCGAATACAAGCCCTAGTGCACCTAAGCTTAATATAGGAAATAGTAATTCATTCATCTATCTACACCTCCTAATGTAGTAGTCCTTGGAACCCCAAAAATGCGATTGCCATAAGTCCTGCTGTTATTAATGATATTGGAAGTCCTTCCATTGCTTTAGGCATTTTATCGCATGCTTCCATTCTTTCTCTTAAACCTGCTAAAAGAACTATTGCAAGCATATATCCTACTCCTGAGAAAGTTCCAAATATTAGTGATTCTATTAAATTAAGTTTATCGTTCATGTTTATAATAACCGCACCTAATATAGCACAGTTTGTAGTTATAAGTGGTAAGAATATTCCTAGAGCTTTGTATAAACTAGGACTTTTCTTTTTAATAACCATTTCAACAAATTGAACTAGTGCTGCTATAACTAATATAAAAGCTATAGTATATAGGTAAGTTATGTTAAGTGGTACAAGTATAGCATTGTATACTATATAAGATATAAGTGATGCTAATGCCATAACGAATGTAACTGCAAGTCCCATCCCTGTAGCAGTTTCAACTTTCTTTGAAACACCAAGGAAAGAACATATTCCTAAAAATCTTGCTAAAACGAAGTTATTAACAAATAACGCTGATATAATCAAAGCAAATATTTTCATACTTTTTTTCACCCTTCTTTCTTAAATAAGGATATTTAAAATTCCTTCTCTTGGTTATTTAGCTTTTTTTAATTTTCTATTATTTATTATTGCCATTAATATTCCTAATGTAAAGAATGCTCCTGGCGCAAGTATCATTATTAAAGCTGGTTGGAATGAAGATGGCATTATTTGATGTCCAAATAATTGTCCTGCTCCTAATAACTCTCTTATCATTCCTATTACTGTTAATGATATTGTAAATCCTAATCCTTGGCCTAATCCATCAAATATTGAAGATACTGGACCATTTTTTGATGCATAAGCTTCCGCTCTTCCTAGGATAACACAGTTAACAACTATAAGTGGTATAAATATACCTAATTTTTGGTATAAATCTGGTACAAAACCTTGCATTAAAAATTGAAGTAGTGTAACAAATCCTGCTATTACTACTATAAATGCTGGTATACGAATTTTGTCTGGTATTACTTTTCTAAGTAATGATATAACTAAGTTTGAACCCATAAGAACTACTGTAGATGCAATACCCATACCTATACCATTCTCAGCACTTGATGTTACCGCCAAAGTAGGACACATTGCTAAAACCTGAACGAAGGTAACATTTTCGTCTATAATTCCATTTTTTAATCTTTCACCTAAAACGCTCATTATTTTTGTCCTCCCTTCAATTCATTTTTATAAAATTTAACGGCATCATTAACACCATTTGTAACTGCTCTTGATGTTATAGTTGCGCCTGTCATAGCTTGTATTTCATTGTCTTTTCCTGGTGCTGTCTTAACAACTTCTAAATCTTTTTCAATTGGTTTTCCTTTAAATTGTCCAGAGAATTTTGGTTGTGGTGCATTTGCTCCAAGTCCTGGTGTTTCTGAATGGGAAAGAATTTTTATTCCTTCTACTTTTCCTTCTTTAGAAACTCCTACCATCATTTCTATTTGTCCACCGTAACCCTTTGTTAAAACTTTTATAGCATATCCTGCTGTATCACTACCTGTTTTTCCTTCATTAACTTCTGTTATAGCATCCTTTTCTTTTCCATCCATTTTTTCAAATTTATCTGCTTTTGGAAGGATTTCTTTCATGGCTTCAGTATTTGTTTTTTCTACTTGATCTGCTATTGGCTTTTTAGTTATTACAAAAGCTCCTCCTAATATAAGACCAGCTACTGCTGTTATTATAAAAAGCTTTAATCCTAATTTTAGTGTTTCATTCTTTTCCATTATTTCACCTCCCCAAATACTCTTGGAGCTACAAATTTATCTATTAGAGGTACAAATAAATTCATTAATAATATTGAGTAAGAAACTCCTTCTGGGTATCCTCCGAATATACGTATAACTGTTGTTATAACACCACATCCTATTGCGAAGATAACCTGTCCTTTTTTAGTCATTGGTGAAGTTGTGTAATCAGTTGCCATGAATATAGCACCTAACATTAATCCACCTACAAATATTTCATATATTGCATTTCCAGACATAGCTCCATGTCTACCTATTATTGCTGTAAGTACAAATACAGTTCCTACATAAGTAACAGGTACATGCCAAGTTATTATTCTTCTATATAAAAGATACGCAAACCCTATAAGTAATGCTAAAGCTGATGTTTCACCAATACATCCTCCTATGTGTCCTACAAAAGCTGATGCTAAACTTGGTAATTCTCCTGGTGCTCCCTTTAAAATAGCAAGTGGTGTAGCTGTAGTAACTCCATCAACAGTCCAAGTAGTCATAGCTACTGGCCAAGATGCAAGTAAAAATGCTCTTCCTGCTAAAGCTGGGTTTACTATGTTTTGTCCAATTCCTCCAAAGAATTGTTTAACAACTATTATGGAGAAAAAGCTTCCTATAACTACCATCCATAATGGAAGTGTTGGTGGTACATTAAATGCAAGTAACATTCCTGTTACTACTGCACTTAGATCTCCTATACTTATATCTCTTCCTGTAGCTTTTTCCCAAATGTATTCTGCTGCTACACAGGAAATAACTGCTGTTAGTATAACTAAAAGTGCTTGTAATTTAAAGAAATATATTCCTGCAACAGTTGCTGGAAGTAAAGCTATTACAACATCTCTCATTATTGATTGAACAGAGTCTTTTGAACGAATATGTGGAGATGAAGATAATGTATACATTGATTCAGACATCCAAAGTCACTCCTTACTTAAATTATTTTTTTCTTTTTGAAGCTATAACTGTACGTTTAGCTGTTCTTATAGATTGGATTAAATGACGTTTAGCTGGACATACAAAAGTACAGCATCCACATTCTATACAATCTAAACCGTGTAATTCTTCAAAGCCACCTAATTCACTTCTGTTAGATAAAGAATCTAATGTAGATGGTATCAAGTTCATTGGACATGCCTCTACACATCTTCCACATCTAATACAGCTTGATGCTTGTGGTAATACCGCTTGAGCACCAGTTAAGCTTAATAAGCCTGAAGAACCTTTTACTGTTGGTATATCTAATGTTGGTATTGTCATACCCATCATTGGACCACCGGATATAACTTTAACTGGATCTTCTTTATATCCTCCACAGAATTCTACTAATTCTCTAAGGTTTGTTCCAAGTTTCATTCTTATATTTTTAGGTTCTTTAACAGCTTCACCTGTAACTGTTATAATTCTTTCTATTAATGGTCTTCCCAAAACTACTGCATTATATATTTCTCTAACTGTTGCAGTGTTTTGAACAACACATCCTGCATCTGCTGGAAGTTTTCCTGATTGAACTTCTCTTCCTTTTATAGCATATATTAATTGTTTTTCTGCTCCTTGTGGGTATTTAGTTTTAAGAGCTTTAACTTCTATATTTGCTATTCCTTGTGATGCTTTTTTCATAGCTTCTATAGCATCTGGTTTATTATTTTCTATTCCTATATAACCTTTAGCTTCTGGGAATATTTTTAATATTATTTTTAAACCTTCTACTATTTTATCTGACTCTTCTAGCATAAGTCTGTGGTCACAAGTTAAATATGGCTCACATTCCGCTGCATTTACTATGATTGAGTCTATTTTTTTGTCTGGTGGTGGTGAAAGTTTTACATGAGTTGGAAAACAGGCTCCACCCATACCAACAATACCTGCTTGTTGGATTAATTTCATTATTTCTTCTTTTGTCATTTCGTTGTAGTCTTT
>Ga0129306_1002283_pt1 | contig 17661 bp, 13 predicted proteins | sample P827metagenome_FD_94438 | JGI IMG/M metagenome (GOLD analysis project Ga0129306, IMG submission 94438) | Capybara group fecal microbial communities from Wisconsin, USA - P827 metagenome | ecosystem: Host-associated > Mammals > Digestive system > Large intestine > Fecal | place: USA: Wisconsin... | reverse complement strand
GTTTCCGCAGCTCATCGCCGGACCGATCGTGCGGTACCGGGATATCGAAGCGGAGCTGGCAGACCGAAACGAGACAGCGGAAAACACGGCGGAAGGGATGCGCCGCTTCCTCGCGGGTTTAGCGAAAAAAGTCCTGATCGCCAACGTCATGGCGCAGACCGCCGATGCGCTCTTTGCGTCGGATCCCGCGGAATACGGCATGGCCGGCGCATGGATCGCGGCGCTTGCATACACCCTGCAGATCTACTATGATTTTTCCGGCTATTCCGACATGGCCATCGGTCTCGGCCGCATGATGGGTTTTCATTACGCGGAGAATTTCCGTTATCCCTATGCTGCCCGTTCCGTGACGGATTTCTGGAGGAGGTGGCACATATCGCTGTCCTCCTTTTTCCGGGATTACGTCTACATACCGCTCGGCGGGAACCGGGTATCGACGCTGAAATGGGTACGCAACATTGCCGTCGTATGGCTCCTGACGGGACTCTGGCACGGCGCGGGATGGAACTACGTACTCTGGGGCGCGTATTACGGCCTGCTCCTGATCCTTGAAAAACTTGTATGGCCGAAGCTCGCGGACATACCCGTGCTGAACAGAATCACGGCGCTCGCGGCTGTTGTGTTCGGATGGGTGATGTTCCGTTCCGAGGGATTCGGACAGATGAGCGCCATGTTCGCGGCCCTCTTCGGCGCGTACGGATTCGCCGGAGAGGGAGGACGCCTCCCGATCCTGCTGCAGGGCGCGCACTTTGATCTCGGCTTCCTCGCGGCATTCGTCTGCGGATGCGTGCTGTCCGCGCCCGTATGGCCTGCCGTTAAGAAGAAATTCGCGTCCGGGAAGCTCGGCGTGATCCGGGATACCGCGGCGATCCTCGCGCTTGCCGCCTGCATCCTCGCGCTCGCTGTCGGGTCTTATAACCCGTTCATCTATTTCCGATTCTGAAAGGAGGGGAAGGTATGAAGCCGAAAACCTTTGTAACGGTCGTGACCGTCCTTGTGCTGCTGCTCACCGTTACCTGCCCCGCCCTGAAGACGGCGGAGACACTCGGCTGGATCGAGATGCCGAAGATGGGCAACATCATCGAGCCGGAGCGGACGTGGAACAGCGCGGCGCTCGATGCCGCGGAGCGGTTCAAGGCCGGCGCGGAAGACGTTTATGTCAATTATCTGCCGAGTTATGCGCATATCGTCACCGCGCTGCAGACGGCACAGGCGGAGATCAACCGTCCCTTCAACGTCCTTCTTTCCGCCGGGCTGAAAGAAGGCTCTGCGCAGAACGCGAAGCCTGCGGACACTTTATCCGCGGAGACTCCCTCCGATACGCCCGCTGAAGCCGATCCCGCGCCTGCCGAAACCGAAGCGCTTCCCCCGGAGACGGAATCCCCGGGAGAAGAACCGGCGGCGGAGAGCGGTCCGACGGTCGTCTCCTTTGCGGCAAATTTCCTCAAGGCATCCGGGGACGGGCTGAATCTGTACACGATCGACGCGCAGATGTCCGACGGGACCGAAATCGGGCTCATCACCTCCGCGTTCAGCACGCCGGAGAGGATTTACCATCAGCGCATGGAGAAGATGGCTTCCCAGGTGAACGCCATCGCCGCGCTCGATCCGAATGTAACCCCGTGGGTCTATGTCTGCTCCCGCCTGCAGGACGCGGCGTGCTTCTCGGAAATCATCCCGGGCGAGCCTTCCACGGGTCCGCTTGTCGACGAGTTCTTCGGCCTGCTCGACGACGGGATCACATACGACCGGCTGAAGATCGATTCCCTCGATGACAGCATCCGCAAGCTCTTCCTCACGGACCACCACTGGAACGCATATGGCATGTATGAAGCCTACTGCGACATTGTGACCATGATGTTCGGGGAAGATGCGGAACTGCGGCCGCTTGGCATCCGGTACGACGTGGAAGGCGCTGACTACTACGGCACTTTCGCGCGCACGAGCGGATATCGGGCTTATCGCGACAGCTTTTTCTTCTACGATTACGATCTTCCGAAGCACACCCTTGTGGCGGACAAGCCCTGTGATTTCCAAGAACGGAAGGAAACCTACCTGTCCGGAAAGTTCTCGAAGGACATCTCCGCCGACCATTATGTTTCCTTCTATCCCTACGCGCAATATCTGCGCTATCCGGACAATCACACGGGCCGGGTCCTGCTCCTGCTCGGAGACAGCTATTCCCGCGGCATCTCGGAGCTCTTGTCCAGCGCATTTGACGAGGCATATATCTTCGATTACCGCCGCATCCGGGAGATCGGGGATTACCGGGCATTTGTGAAAAAGCACGGGATCACGGATGTGCTGTTCATGCAGTATTCCCTGCGCGGCGTGTTTGACAACCAGAATGACAACACGCTCGATACGCTTCTTCCATGATCCGGCTGCGGCTGAAGGGGCTTACAGGATGTCCCCGGGTCGCTCCTCACACGCGGGGCGTGAATTTGAAATAACCGTAAGACACGAATCCAAAAGGAGAATCTTTATAAAACAGTCCCATATGTATTTCACCGTCGTCTTATGCCCGTCCACGACCCGGTTTTCCCTTTCAAAAACCCAGTTTTTCGCACTTCGTACGCGCGTCATGTTCTTCAATTAAGGAGAACTATACGAAATATGCTTCTTTATCAATAAATGAAGTCGCGTTTTGGTTTTCAGAATGCTTGATCCGCGTCTTCGGTCAGATTCCGTTTTCCGATCCTTGATGAAGTGAAAACGCCGCGTTCTCTGCCGGACGAAGTGATCCGGTTGAGAACGACCGTCCGCACTACCCCGCAGATTGGGAATGCATGAGGTTGTCCGGAGAACTCAGCAGCCAGAAATATGGAAAAAACCCTCGGTCCGTTCAAAAAACGGAGCCCGAGGGTTTTATGTTTTCTCCTGTCGGAAATACGGAATCTTATTTCCGGACGCGATATAAACGGTTAGCAGGATTTGTTTTAAATGCCGGCAGGCCACCCTTCCCGCCTGCGGATGCGGAAATAAAGGATATAGGAAATCAGGACGGTGCAGAGATCGGCAAGAGCCTGCGTCCAGACGATCCCCGTCATGCCGAAGAGCCGGTTCATGAGAAGAGCAGCGGGATGTTGAAAACGAGCTGCCGGATGACGGCGAGCACGAAAGAATCGCGTCCCCGCCCGATGGCCTGTGTGAAGTGGACCATGCTGAAGCACAGGAACATGAGCGGCGTCGCGAAGCATCGCGCACGGAGGAACTGCGTCCCGAACCGCACAGTGTCCGCGTCCTCGATATACAAAAAGAACGGACAGGGAGGTTTTTACGCTTCCCTGCCCGATTTTTGATGATCTCCCTTCCTGAACCCTATTTTTGACGGCAGGAGGGGACACACCGCTCTGCTGCGTTAAGAATCAGTCGAGGTCTTTCAGCTTCTTGATGGCTTTATCGAGATTCTTCGCGAGCAGTTTTTTGTTCGATGCCCAATAGGAGGCAAAGTTCTTGTCCTTCTGCGGCATGAGGTTGCGGAGCACAAACCACGGCTGACCGATGGCCCGGTTGTACAGCGACTCGAAGTTGATGTAGACGCTGTCCTTGATGAGATCCATCATCGCGGAGGTCTCGGGATCGCGGGAGTAACGGGATTTCAGCGCGATGTCGAAGTAGGCGGGCGTGACCGTGCGCCAGGACTGCGCGGCGAGCGCTTCCATCACGGCGGCAGACAGATCGGGATCCTTCGCGTCGATCGGGATACACCAGAGGGAAAGCGCGTCCTGCACGCGGGTGCCGTAGGATTCCTGCGCCTCATTCAGCATGGGGTAAGGAAGAACGCCGTAGTCGCTTTCCATATCGCCGAGAGAGCCGACGACCATCGCAAGCCGTGTGGAAGCCAGAAGCGCTTTGTCCTGCGCGATGGTATCCCGGACGTTTGTTTCGGCATCCGTGATCGCGTAACAGCCGGGATTCTCCCAATCCAGCCGGTACACCTTCGAGACCAGATCCGCGAGCTGTTCCTCGTTTACGGAAAGGACGGGCCAGCCCTCCTCGTCACGGGTCATCATGGAGACGAGGGAGCCCTGCATATAGGCGTCGGCATCGTTGATGCAGGAGGTCACAAGGCCCCAGAAATCCGTCAGGTTCTTTTCCCCGTTTCCGTTGAGATCTCGGTAAAGCTGCGAGGTCAGCGCATATACATAATCGAGGGTCCAGCGATGCTCCGTCACGACCTCGTAGAGATTTTCCACATGGTTGTCTTCCGCCACTTTCTGGTTGAAGACGTAAACGCACATGGAGGAAAGCATGGTCTTCGCGATATCGCCGGTGACGAAATAGAGCCGGTTTCCGACCTGCAGCTCCCGGATCGCGGAGGCGTTCCACCAGTTCTGTCCGGGATCGAGATAATTCATCCCGTTCAGATCCAGAAAGACGCCTTCGAGAGAGAGGGCGGGGATGCGGGAAGACCAGCCCGCGACGATGTCATAAGAGCCGTCGGCGGACTGGATCGAGGCGCGGATGGCGGATACGGTGTTGTCATAGTTCTCCCAGCCGTCCCCGGCAAAGCATTGGAGGGAGACATTCAGCCGCTCTTCCACGGAGACATTTCTTTCAAAGATCGCGTCGTTGACCGCTTCGCCGTTCAGCTCCTCGGAATAGATTTCGGAAAGGGATTCGTTGTCTCCGCGGGCGTGAATGACCGTTGTCGCGCCGCCGAAATCCAGTGCGGGCAGGCTATCTGGGGTATGCGCGCGGTCAGGCTCCGTTTCGGGAACGGTTTCGGAAGCTATTTGGGGGACGGGATCGGAAGCGGGCGTGATGGGATCCGGCTCACTTCCGGCGCAGGAATGGAGAGATCCTGCCAGAAGCAGGGCAGAGAGCAGGATGGAGACATGTTTTCGCATGAAGGTTCCTCTTCCGTTTCTTTATCGATACCTCTATTGTATCACAGAATCCGATCCCTGTCAATCAAAACCGAGCGTTTACAGTCGCCTCAAGCATCTCCTCCTCGCTGTTGTCCGGTCGGCGAAGGCTTCATCGATATTCTCCCTCACATTTCAACCAGTTTCCGTCTTCCCCCTTGCGCATGGTCACGCGATATGGTAAAATACAGTCAAATCCATCTGACCGGAGGTACCGTCATGTCCTATCATGCTCTTCCCGCCGCCCTTGTGACCGGCGCGGACCGGGGTTTCGGATTCTGTATTGCGCGGCAGCTGTCACAGGAGGGATGAACCTCGGTCTCTGGCGCAGAAAGAAAGACGGCCCGGATCTTGACGCGCCGAAGCCGATCTATGACGTATTCCGGATGATCGATCAGAAGGACGAATCCGGGAAGTACCATTGGGAGAGGTATTGACTTTGTACGCGAAAATTGACAGCATTGCCGGCAAAATGATTCACACGCACAACAGAAGCAAACGCTTCTTCGCCGGCCTTCTGGCATGCGCGTTCTGCGCGGCCCTCTGCTCCTGCTCGCCGGCTGCTCCGGAGATAACAACAGAACCTTCCTCTGTCGGGACAGCGGAAATACCGGCAGATGACGCCCCGCAGGAAACGGAACCGATACCGGAAGAAGCTGCGGAAACGCTCTCAGAAGAGGATTGTGAAGCGTGCGGAATGACGCTCTTCGGCATCCCTCTCGGGCAGTGGACGCTGGTATATCCCGAAGAGTACGAACCGAGCGACAAACATGACGTGGGAGCCCTCGCGAAGCTGCTTACGAAGATGAGCGGGCAGGACGTCGCGCTTTCGGACAGTCTCCCCGAAAAAGGGCATGCCGTTTTGATCGGAAAGGCCTCGCCGCTCACGCCGCGGACGGACGATCTCAGCTATATCGTGCGCTGGGATGGGGAGAACCTGCACATCGGCGGGAACAGCTACTGGGCGGACTGCCGCGCCTTGTATCAGGAGCTGATTTACGGCGAACTCGGCGCGGACTACAAGCTGAACCCGCCCGATGAGGTGCCCGTCGACGTGAGCCTCACCGAAAAGGACGCCTCCGACCCATCCCATGACCGCGCGTTTTCGATTCAGGCGTGGTGCTGCTCCGGGGACGCTTTCGACACGGAAGCACTTGTGAAACAGGCAGCAGAAGCGGGCTTCACGAAAGTCCTGATCCGAGGCGCATCGGATACGGTGCTTTGCCGCAATCTCATGAAATGGTGTGCGATTTATGACCTTGAAATTCTCTGGACGGGTGCGGGCGTTTCGGCGTCGAACATGGACCGCACGTCGTGGGAGGAACAGAAGCACATCCTGATCGCCCCCCATGTCTGGGGCATCTATCTGAGCGACGAGCCGAACAGATCACAGTTTAAGTCCCTCGCGAATTCCGTAAAGAAATTTGCCGACTACACCGCGAAGGTCGCGTTTATCAATCTCTTTCCCACAGGCGCGTCCGCGGAGCAGCTTGGGAATCCGACCTATCGGGCGCATGTGGAGGAATTCTTTGAAACCGTTCCCGTTACATGTGCGTCCTTCGACCATTATCCCCTGAATCCGAGCGGTCTGAACGGCGATTATATGGAAAACCTCCAAATCTTTGCGACTGAATGCCAAAAGCGGGAAATCCCGTTCGGCGTTTATCTGCAGAGCGTTTGCTTTGCGCCGTGGAAGAGGACGCCCAGCGAAGCGGATATCGAGTGGCAGATGTGGTGCATCCGTTCGTTCGGTGCGTCGGAAGCTGGCTATTTCACGTATATGACCCCTTACAGCGACACGGAGGACTTTCAGCCCGCGCTGATCGATCACGATCTCAATCCGACGGAACGCTGGTACGCCGCGCAGAGGATCAACGGAGAATTCGCCGCCCTTGACGAAGCCTTCGCGCGTTATCCGAAATGGCTCGGCGCGTTTTCGCTGGGTGCCGGGACCTCAAACCGCAACGCGTTCATGCGCTTTGACGACCCGTACGACTTCAGCGGGGTCCTCCCCGATATCGACAGCGAGCACCAGCTTCTCATCGGATGCTTCACGAACGCGGATGGGAAATACGCCTTCACGGTCGTAAACTGTGAGGAGCTTCAGAGAAAACGCACCGCGTCCGCGCGGATCAGGACGGATGCCCCCGTCACACTCTGGCAGAACGGCGTGTCCTCCCGTAACGAACCCGAGGCCGATGGATATATCACAATCGAGCTTGCCTGCGGCGAAGGCGTGTTCTGTGAGATCGGGGACTGATTTGAAATATCCATAACAATACGCTCACAAAACGGTTCCTCATGCAACCTCATTCTGAAAAGAAAGAATAACACCTCGGTGCGTGGTTGTCATAGGTCAGGCCGGTATGGGTGACAGCGCGGGACAGGTAGCTTTCCAGTACCTCCCGGGACATCGAGCCGTCGAAGGCATCGTTTTTCATTCTTTCCTCCGTGTTTTTTCGTCTCCGCGATAAAGCCGGACCAAACGGTGAGAATCAGGCCTCTACAAGCCGATATGTGCGTATGGCAAACGGAGGCAGATCGGATTCGACATTCAGCCTGTCACCTTCACGATTCAGCCGGACTTCCCCGCCCGTAGGCCTGCCGTCCGGAGCGGTTTCCGCGACCCCGGAGAACAGGCGCGCGTCCAGCGAAAACCGGCCGGTCTTCGCGGCGCCTGCGTTGAAAATGCGCAGATAGGTTTGTCCGTCCTGCCGGTACAGCGCGCCGAGATCGACGCTCGGTGACTGTATCTGAACAAGGGAAGTCGCTGGCAATGCGTCCGGCCGGGGGCTTCGCGCGGCGATCGGCTGGTGCAGAAACCGTTCGCATGCATGCCACAGCCCCGCGTCCTGCCAGTCGCCCGCATGCGGCATGATGCGGTAGCGCAGCTCGTGAGAACCTTTCAGGGTGCGCCGTCCCCACCAGAAGCCCGCGTCATATCCCCATGCGAGAGCCAGGCCGAAGGGGGATCCTCCTCCGTGGATATAGGCCGTCGTGTGGTCGCAGAAGACGCACAACCCCTGTTCATCGTCCGAGACGTCCGCCCAGTGCAGCAGGATGTTGTGCTTGATTTCGTTCCATGTTTGGAAATGGGTGTCGTCAAGCTTGCTGCGGCACACGTAATAGGCGCAGTCCTTGTCGATGTGCTCCTGCGCGAAAGCGGTTGGAAAATATGCGTTCAGGCGATACCGTCCGTCATGGTAGGTTCGGTGCGGATCGAGGCCGTCTTTTCCCTGCATCCGATACGGTTCGCCGATGAGGCAGCCTTCCCCGAAATCGAAGCGGACGCGGATATCGAGACACGGCGAGCCTGCTTGAATCGTCAGCCGCTGTTCAAAGCGGGCGTCGGCAATACGCCCCCGCAGGATGAGAACCGCTTCCAGCGGGCCATTGTACACCATTTCCGCCTTCGCCGGATACTCCGTGTTCGAGCAGAAACGGTCTTCTTTTATAAAGTATCCCCTGTATTCGTTGAAATCCGCGCCGGGAGGCACCAGCTCGGTGTCCCGTTCTTTTACCGTGAAGGATCGAATGACGCCTCCGCGCTTCAGATCCAACAGGACCCGGATCCGTTCGTTTTCGAGAACGGCCGTATCCTCCGTGATTTCGACCCGGATCGGCGGGTCGGATTCTTCCCCGGAAACGGGCACAACGTCCAAGGACTTGATGCCAAGCCCTGAGAACGGGACGCGGACAAGGAGCTCTCCCGCATTCCAGGATCCGTCCCGGTGCCTGCGAGTACAGACCGCCTGCACGGGGAGCATCTTTGAGCCGTCATAAACCTCGAACCCTTGCGTTCCGATCGGAGCGGTCATGGGAATACGCACGATCCGCTCTTCTTCGTGTGCAAGCGGGTTGAATACGAGCACGGTTTCTTTCGCGCTGTCCGGACTTGGCGGGGACGGCATCAGAGCGTCAAAAGCATCCCGGCGCAGTTTGTCCATCAGGAATCCGGCGGCGTAAACCTGCGCGGACGTCTTCCAGGCCCAGTTGTCCTCACCCGCACCGGCCCCGGCACAGATCCACCCGTCGTGATGCTGCGTCATCAGAAGGTGCCCCCATACCTCCTCCATGCGCTCCGATTTGTCCTGTCCGCTGATCACGGCGGAGACGCTGCAAAGGCGTTCGGCATCCAGCGTTTCGATCTCGCACCGCCGCACCTGACGCGCCATCTTCACAAGGGTCTGGTCTCCCCAGGGCAGCGCGCCGCGGAAGATCTCCTGACCGGGCTGCCATACGGGACGCGGTCCTTCTGCGATGCGGTCGAAGTATTCGCGCCAGATCGAATAAGAGACGCGGGGAGGTGTGGTGCCGTCTTCCCCGCTCATGCCGGGTCTGGCAGGCCAGCCGAGATCCTGATAGTACATCCCCGTCGGATGCGGGATGCCCTCGCGGACGCATTTTTCGGCATATTCTTCGCTCGCCCCGCAGGCTTCCGTTTCATAGACCTTTACCAGCTCCTCACAGGCGTACCGGGGCACCGTGGGGATCGATGTGCCGTCCGGTCCCGTCCAGTCGACGGTCTCAGCGGGAAAGCCCTCGGCATAGCCTCCCCACGCTGTCGACGCGTCCTTCAGGGAAGCCCGCTCGAAACCCAGCTGTCGGAGGATCTGCGGAAGCGCGCTGGTCCAGCAGGGTTCCTGCACGGCATAGGTATCCACTTTGACCCACGGGAAATGCCGACGGAGCACGGCAAGCCCCATCGTCAGATGCCGGATATTGCTCTCGCCGTCCGTGATCCATCCGTAGGGCTGCGCGTAACTGCCCGCGACGATCTCCACTCTTGCCCCGTCGGAAGAATCGCGGGTCAGGGCGGCGAATTCGGCATAGGACAGGGGATCGCGGGCTTTCAGATAGTCCCAGGAAATCGGCTCCACGTCGATGCTGAGCCGCCATTCCGGATGCAGATTCAGCTGATCTAAGATATCGCGCCAGCATCCGAGAGGCATGTGTCCTCGGATCCCGCCGTGATATCCGTCCATATAGTAGAGATGCGTCATAATCGCTCCTTACAGCAAGAGTGAGTGGATGGCGTTTTGTATTCCCAGACGGAGGGATGCATCCGCATCAGCGGTGTTTTTTCTTTATCCGGGCAAGGGGGGCCGAAAACTCAGCCCCCGTTATACTCGTCCATCAGCTTGCCCAGCATCTTCAAAGCGGCCTTTTCCCGTTTTTCATAGGCGGACGCCACGCCGCTCTCGTCGCCCTTCTGCAGGGGTTCGAGGATCGCCCACGTGAAGATGTCGTTCGCATACGCGCCGCCGTAGACAAGGCAGAATTCGTCCGTGATGCCGTCATGGATCAGATCGATCATGGCGGATGTGAAATCGTCGCGGGCATACTTGATTTTCAGAGACATCTCATAATACGTGGGGAGAACCGATTTGTGCGTAAGCCGGCAGAGAATCTGGCATACCGCTCCGGTCATCTCCGGATCGCGGGCCGTTGTGGGAATTGCCCCAACTTCTGCCGTATCGTGCACAACCGTGATGTATCTCGTCTGGTTCTCGTCCAGCTTCGGATAGGGAATCAGGCCGATCTCGGCTTCCATATCGCGGAACGTTCCGAAATCGCCGAGCTGCGTCCCGCTGATGAACAGCGCGCCGTTCTCCATGAATTTTGCGTGGAGATCCGCTCCGTTCTCCGCATAGTTGGTCCGTGTCCCGTCACTGTAGAAAACCCCGTAGATTTTCTCATAGAGCAGCAGGAGCCGGTCGCAGTACATCGTCAGTGTCGGATAGCCGTCCTCATCTCTTGAAATGAAAGGAACATCCGAACCGTACGTAAACGGGAATGTGCTTCCGCCGATCCCGCCGACGATCATGCCGTATGTATCGTCCTTATCCGCTTTTCCGTTCCCGTTTGTATCGGCATAGGAGGCGTCTACAAGCTCGATCCAGCGGTCGTATGTCCATTCTCCTGCGTCTACTTCGTGATACAAATCATCCGGGTCTCCGAACTGCGTCCGGTACATTTCGCGGTTGTACAGGAGGGCGTGGGAATGATTCAGCACGTCCATGAAATAGTCGCCCACAAGGAGATAGATGCTCTTGTAGTCCACGGACAGGTTCTTCATATAGTCGGCCCACCAGCCGTTTTCCGTAAAATCCACGGTGGAAAGCTGAGAAGCGTCTGCCAGGCAATGGGCGATGGAGACCGTGGACATGCCGCGCTGGTCTTCGATGATCAGGTCATAGGCGTCTTCTCCCGCCTGAATCAGTGACTTTACCTGGGAGGCAACCGTATCCCAGTTCCGGTTGGTCTGTGTGTAGGTGAATTTCACCCCCAGCCGCTCCTCCGCCGCCAGATTCCGCTCGAAGACAGCGTCGTTGACGTTGTCGCCGTTCATCTCCCCCGATCCCTCGATCAGATAATTGGAGCTGATGGTGGTATCACTCGTCATAATGCTGAAGGTAGTGCCGTCATAGCGGACATCGGCAAGGAAATCCGGTTCCGTTTCCGCTTCCGTTTCTTCTGATAAAGCGTCCTGAATGCCGGGAGAATCGGATGCGGGAGCAGTATCGTCGGGTGTCTGATTGCTGCAGGATACGATGAGGAGAAGCAAAGCAAGGAACAATGCGGCGGTCTTTTTCATATTCGATCCTTCTTTCTTTTATGTCATTTTTCCGACCGGCAGACCATTCGCTGCCGATCCGGTTCAGCGGATTCTGAGTTCGATCGGCACGTCCTCCGCAGACGTTCCGACGAGCAGGGTGAAGTCCCCGCCGTGGTCTCCGAATACCATATCGGCGTCGTAGTAGCATGTGACGGACGCGGGAACGGGGATCGTCACGGGAACCTGCTCCCCCTTCGGGACGTGAACCCTTTTGTAGGCGACGAGCTCCTTCACCGGACGGACGACCTTGGTATGCTCGGCGTGAAGATAGACCTGCACGACCTCGTCGCCGTCAAACGCGCCTGTGTTCTCTACGGTGAGGGAGAGTTCCCAGCCTGCGTCCGCTTTTCGAAGCGTGGGGGTATGCAGTGCAAACGCCGTATAGCTCAACCCGTACCCGAAGGGATAGAGCGGGCGTCCGTCGTTGTTCTCATAGCCGTAGCCGCGTCCGCTCGGCTTGTAACCGTAGAACAACGGAAGCTGTCCCACGGATTTCGGCCAACTTACGGGAAGCTTTCCGCCGGGATTGGTTCTGCCGAAAAGCGCGTCCGAGATCGCCTCCGAGCCGCCCTCGCCGGGATACCATGCTTCGAGAATCGCGCGAACTTCTCCCCGCCATGCCGTCACATCCACGGGAGCGCCGTTCATGAGAACGACGACTGTATTCGGATTCGCCCGTGCAAGCGCAAGGATGGACGTTTCCTGATCGACCTCGACGGAAAGCTCCGCTTTGTCTACGATCACGGCGGCTTCGTCCCTCGACGCGGCGGTCCGGTAGGACGGCAGACGCAGGTCGGAACGGTCGAGGCCTTCCCCCTCGACAACGGTTGTGAAGTAGAGCACCGCATCGCAGTCCGGGGCAAGAACCGGGATTTCCTCATCCCGCCCGGTCACGATCTCCATATCCTCCGCATGTGCGCGGAACCACCACAGCGGAGAGAGAACGTCCGGCGCCTCCCAGAGATGGGCATACGGGCCGGAATAGTTTCTGCCCGTCGGGAGAACGTCTGCGCCGGGCCCGAAGATGCCGAGCTTTTTGATCTTCGCGCCTTCAAGCGGCAGGATCCCGTCATTTTCGAGCAAAACCAGACTTGCCCGCGCCGCTTTCAAGGCGATCGCCTGATGGGCCTCACACCGCACGAGCTTGTCCGCCGCATCCGGGTCTACAAAGGGATGATCGAACAGGCCGAGTTTATATTTCAGCGTCAGCAGGTGCAGTACGGCACGGTCGAGGTCTTCTTCCGTCAGAAGTCCTTGATCCCATGCCTCCCGGATATCCTCATAGTCGAGGTTGGCGAGCGTGACGTCCAGACCGGCTTTGAGACACATCGCGACCGCCTCTGGCAGATCCTTCGCGATCCTGTGCGCCCCTGCCGTGCCGTCGACGCCGCCGTAGTCCGAAACGACGATCCCCTCGAAGCCCCATTCCTCCCGGAGCACCTTCGTGAGCAGCCACGGGTTTGCGTGGGCCGGCAGCCCGTTGAAAAGGCTGTTGTAGGCCGCCATGACGCCGTGAGCGCCGCCCTCCTTGAAACAAGCCTCAAAGGGCTTCAGATACACTTCGCGCAGTTCCCGTTCCGAATGGGTCGAATAGTTCGAGTCCCGACCGCCGTCCGCGTAATTGTCCGCGAAGTGCTTCGGGGTAGCCGCAACGCCGTTCTCCTCGAATCCCCGGCACATGACAGCTCCCATGTCGGACGCAAGTTTCGGGTCTTCTCCGAAGGTCTCGATCGTACGTCCCCAGCGGATGTCACGGGCAAGATTCACGACGGGCGCCAGCGCCTGACGCACGCCGACTGCCGCCGTTTCCTTTCCGATCACGTCCGCCGCTTCCTTTACGAGCGCGGGGTCGAACGTTGAGGCAAGGCCGATGGGCTGAGGAAAGATCGACACCATGCCCCACTGTGCGCCGTGCAGGGATTCCCCGTGTTCCAGGGGCGGAATTCCGTGCGGCTGCGCGTTGATCGAGATCTCCACATCCCGGTTGATGCGCCGTGCGACCTCTCCGGGTGAAGAAATCTTCCCATGCTGATGCATAAAATGACCGGGATTGCGGTAGGAGCCGCGGAGCGGATCGCGGCGATCTTCGTACCCGTCGCCGATGTCAAACACCATCTGCGCGGTGAGCTGATGCAGTTTTTCGTCCACGGATAGCTGCTCGAGAAGCTCTTTGGCACGTATACGGAAGGTATTCTCTGAGTTCATGAGGAAGCGCTCCTTTCTCAGCCGGATGTGAGGCTCAATATTTATTTGACTTGTTTATGATAACCCCCTTAGTGCAGACACTTTTTTTCCTGTGTCTATTCTAAGGGGATTATATCAGATTTCTAACTTAAAAACTTTGTTTTTTCGCTGTCTACTTGACAGGGAGCGGGGCACCCTTCCCTTTTATGTTCTCCAACCGGAGTTTTTTACAGCCTTGCGTACGTTTTTATCATAACTCCCGTGGCACTTTTGGTCCGTATGGGATTCGTTCTCACCTTGCCCCTTTGTCATACGGGATGCCTTCCGCCTTCGGAGCTCTGGAACTACCCGAAGTGAAGGCCAGCACGATCAGGACGGCGACGTAGGGGATCAGGTTGTAAAAATACATCGGAAGATCGAGATCGCGCAGGATGTAGACGTCCTGCCCGCGGATCGGAATGCTGATCTGCGCGTAGATCACGCCGAGGCATTTCAGGAATCCGAACAGCAGCGCGCCGAGTGCGATCCCAAGCGGCTTCCAGTTTCCGAAAATCATGATGGCGAGGGCGAGGAATCCCATGCCCGCGACAGCACCCGAGGCGGTACCGTTCGCCACGGTGGCAATGTAGATATACCCGCCGAGCCCCGCAAGCGCGCCGGAGATCGTGGTGCCGAGATAGCGCATCCTGATCACGTCGATGCCGACGCTGGCTGCCGCCTGGGGATGTTCTCCGCAGGAACGGAGGCGCAGTCCCGTCTTCGTCTTGTAGATGAAGATCGAAAGCACGATGAACAGCCCGGCGGCGAGGAAGGTCGAGATATAGGCCTTATCGAAGAAGATCCTTCCGACGGGACCGAGGTCGTCGTGGAGGATCACGAAGCCGAAGTCCTTCATCGTACCGCTCGAATCGGCGGCGCGCTCCATTTCCAGCATATCCTTCGTGAAGAACACCTTGATGATGAGCAGCGCGATGGCGGGGGCCAGCATGTTCAGCGCGGTGCCGCCGATCGTCTGGTCCGCTTTCAGCCGGATCGCGGAGAAGGAGAGAAGCAGCGAGAAGAGCGCCCCGGCAATCGCGGCGACCAGCATGGCGAGGAGGAAAGTCAGCTGGTTGTGATCGACAAAGAAGGGATTCTTGCGCAGCAGAAGCGCTGCCAGCGCACCGACGAACGCGCCGAAGATCATGAGGCCGTCGAGCGCGATGTTGATGATGCCGCTGCGTTCCGCGTACATGCCGGCGAGCGCGACGATCAAGAGAGGAATGGTAAAGATCAGCGTTTTCTGAATCAGGAAAATCATCGTTTATTCCTCCTTCGTCTTCGCGTCTTCGTCAGCTGCGCCTTTATCGGGCCCCGCTGCAGGAGGCGGATCGGCAGGCTGCGCCGGGGCGGCGTGCTGCGCTTTCGTCATGCGGCGGAGCAGAAGATCCTTGATCAGCTTGGAAAAACTCGAGAAATAGATGATGACGGCGATGATGAGCGGCGAGACATACTCGTTGAACGAGGTCTGCGCGGCCAGATTGGAGCCGCCGACCGTGATGTGCTTGAGGAAGATCGCGGAGAAGATAACGCCGATGGGGTTGTTGCTGGCCAGCAGCGCGACCGGAATGCCGTTGAAGCCGTCCGCCGGGAGCGTCAGATAGGTGTCCCATTTGAAATCCTGCGCCCCGTTCAGGCACCAGAACGCCGCGCCGCAGGCTGCGAGACCGCCGGCCAGCGCCATGGAGAGGATGATGTTCCGCTGCTCGTTCATGCCCGCGTACCGGGATGCGAACTTGTTGTAACCGCAGGCCTTCAGCTCATAGCCGAACGTGGTACGGTTGAGGATCACATACAGAACGACAGCGATCAGGATCGCGATGAACAGGCTGATGTCCATATAGGACCCGGCGAAGAGCTTGTCCAGCCCGAGGGTTGCCGTGGCGACGCCGTTGGAGGCCGTCTTGCGGATGAAGTTGACCTTGGTCTCCGCGACGTTGATGAAACGGTCGCCGGTGGATTTGAACACCCAGGAGACGATATTCGCCGCGATCCAGTTCGTCATGATGCACACGATGACCTCGTTCACGCTGAACCGTGCCTTGAAGAAGCCGGGGATCGCACCCCAGAGCACACCGAGCAGCGTCCCGGCGAGCAGTGCAAGGATCCAGACGATGGCAGCTGGGACCACCGTCGTCGGGATGGAGAGAGAGACGAGCAGCGCGCCCATCGCGCCCATCAGATACTGCCCTGCCGCTCCGATGTTGAAAAGCCCGGTATTGAAGGCCAGCGCGACGGAAAGCCCGGTCAGGATCAGGGGCGTGGACTGGAAGAGCATGTTTCCCATCTGGAAGAGGATGTCCTGCGCGCTGCCGCCGGAGAACGGACCTCCCAGAACGATGACGATGCCGGAAAAAGCTTCGGCGACGGAAATGTCTTCCGCGAAGACGGTCAGAAGGAGAAGCACGAGAAAGCCGACGACCAGGCCGCCGAGGATACAGATCAGGGCGGCGAGGATCGAGCGCGCGGAAGCGTTTTTTAGGACGCCCGCTTGGGAGGGGGGGACGGAATTCTTCATGCCGCGCCGCCTCCTTTCTCCGGATTCTGACGCCGGGCGCCGGCCATATACAGACCGATCTCCTGGACGGTGGTGGTATGCGGATCCAGTTCGCCGGTGATCTCGCCCTCATACATGACGAGGATGCGGTCCGAAAGATTCATGACCTCGTCCAGCTCCAGCGAGACGAGCAGAACGGCGGCTCCCGCATCCCGCGAGGCAACGATCTCCCGGTGGACGAATTCGATCGCCCCGACGTCCAGCCCGCGCGTCGGCTGCACCGCAACGAGGAGGCTGTGGGAACGGTCCAGTTCCCGGGCGATGATCGCCTTCTGCTGGTTGCCGCCGGACATGCTGCGGGCGATGGTGGCGGGACCCTGGCCGGAGCGGACGTCGAATTTTTCGATCAGCATTTCGGAGTAGTCTCTGACACGGTCGAACCGAATGAAGCCTCCGTGCTGGAATTCTTCTTCAAAGTACCGCTGGAGCACGATGTTCTGCTCGAGGGTATAATCGAGGATCAGTCCGTGCTTGTGCCGGTCCTCCGGGATATGGCTGAGACCGTGGGTGTTCCGGTATCGTATGCTCTTTTTCGTGACGTCCTCGCCGTCGATCAGGATCCGGCTGCCGGGCTCCGGTTTTTCGAGCCCCGTGAGCGCGCTGACAAATTCGCTCTGTCCGTTTCCGTCGATGCCGGCGATGCAGACGATCTCCCCCGCGCGAACGGTGAGCGAGACATTGCTGACCGCGTTTTTCTTGTGGAGCCGGCTCTTGACGGAAAGGTCCCGGACTTCGAGCACGGTCTTCCCCAGCTTCGGGACCGATTTGTCGACGGAGAACTTGACGACCCGTCCGACCATCATGTTGGACAGCTCTTCCTTCGTGGTCTCACAGATGTTGACGGTGCCGATGTATCTGCCCTTGCGGAGCACCGTGCAGCGATCCGCGATCTCCATGATCTCGTTGAGCTTGTGCGAGATGAAGAGGATCGATTTGCCCTCCGCAGCGAGTCCCTTGATGATCTGCATCAGCTCGCCGATCTCCTGCGGGGTCAGGGCGGCGGTCGGCTCGTCGAAAATCAGGATCTCGTTGTCGCGGTAGAGCATTTTTAAGATCTCGGTGCGCTGCTGCATCCCGACGGTGATGTCCTCGACCAGCGCGTCCGGATCGACGTTCAGGCCGTAGGTCTCGGACAGGCGGAGGACCTTCTCGCGCGCGGCTTTCTTGCGCAGGAAGCCCAGCGTGTTCGGCTCGACGCCGAGGATGATGTTGTCGAGCACCGTGAATACGTCGACCAGCTTGAAATGCTGATGCACCATGCCGATCCCCAGGGCGTTTGCGTCGTTGGGGTTTTGAATCGTGACGCGGACCCCGTCCTTGTAGATCTCGCCGCTCTCGGGCTGGTATAAACCGAAAAGCACGGACATCAGGGTGGACTTGCCCGCGCCGTT
>Ga0129306_1002281_pt1 | contig 17699 bp, 12 predicted proteins | sample P827metagenome_FD_94438 | JGI IMG/M metagenome (GOLD analysis project Ga0129306, IMG submission 94438) | Capybara group fecal microbial communities from Wisconsin, USA - P827 metagenome | ecosystem: Host-associated > Mammals > Digestive system > Large intestine > Fecal | place: USA: Wisconsin... | reverse complement strand
TCGCTCCGATTTTTAATGGAAGCGTGGTAGAGCGGTAATACAACGGATTGCTAATCCGTCACTTCCGTAAGGGGTGGGCAGGTTCAACTCCTGTCGCTTCCGAGAAAGCAGTTCTACTGCACACATTTTTATGAGATTGTAGCTCAGCTGGATTAGAGCATCACCCTGCGGAGGTGAGGGTCGCACGTTCGAATCGTGTCAGTCTCAAGAAAAAAAGGTTCACGTCAATCTGTGAACCTTTTTTTTTCTTCAAATGGGGATATAGCTCAGTTGGTAGAGCGACTGGTTCGCAATCAGTAGGTCACCGGTTCGACTCCGGCTATCTCCAATTCATTGCAAAAAGAATCTCCTTCCAAAGCAAAATCTCGTTTTTTTTATAATTCCCATGTTTTTTACATCTATCAGCAGCTAAACAAGTCGGAAAAATACAAATTTCTGTCTGTCTGGAACTTTGACAGTAAGAGCCGCCTGTCTGATACTTTATTCATCATGCAGAATGTTTTTTTAAAAGATTTCGGTGGAAATCCTTCTACCTCAACAACAGAAATATTTGATAACACCAAAGCGTTTGGAGAAGCACTTACATTTTTAAAACAAAAAGGCGGAGGAATCCTTAACATTTCAAAAGGAATCTGGAAGACAGGCCCGATTGACTTGTTTTCTGATATAACACTGAATCTTAAAGAAGGAGCAGTCATTTCATTTATTCCAGATGAAGATTTATATAAGCCGGTTTACACAAGATGGGAAGGAGTTGACTGCTATGCAATGCATCCGTGCATTTTTGCAGACGGACAGAAGAATATAAAGATCACCGGCAAAGGTAAAATAGACGGCAACGGACAGTTATGGTGGGAAAAGCGTCTGGATTACAAGGCAAATAATCAGACAGAACCAGAAACAAACACACAACTTATGTTTGCAAAGTTAAACCCAGATTACAAAACACAGCCTGGCGGCGGCGGCGGACGTGACATTCAGTTTCTGCGCCCGCCCCTTATCCAGTTTTATAAATGCGAAAATTGTTCAATAAAGGATGTTACGGTGTGCAATTCGCCATTCTGGACAATACATCCGGTATATTGTAAAAATATTGAACTTTCTTCGCTTACAGTCGAAAACCCTGCCGAAAACGCCCCAAATACTGACGGCATCGATATAGATTCATGTTTTGATGTAACCGTAAAAAACTGCACGATAAATGTAGGCGATGATGCAATTGTAATAAAATCAGGGGCGGGCGCATCCGGTATAAAGGCGGCCGTTCCGTGCAGGAATGTAAAAATTTCTGACTGTACCGTACACAGCGGCCACGGAGGAATTGTACTTGGCAGTGAAACCGCCGCCGGAATAAGCAGCATACTTGCCGAAAACTGCGTTTTTGATGGAACAGACCGCGGAATACGTATAAAAACAAGAAGAAACAGAGGCGGATTTCTGCATGACCTGACTTTTTCAAATCTGACAATAAAAAACTGTCTCTGTCCGCTTGCAATAAACATGTACTATGTTTGCGGTGCAAATCCGGATGATCCTTTTCTTTTCAGCACAGAAAAACAGAATGCAACAGATGTTACACCTTCCATAAAAGATGTAACTGTAAAATCTGTAAAAGCAACCGGTTGTAAAGCTTCAGCAGGTTTTATTGCAGGTTTGCCAGAATCTCCTTTAGAAAACCTTAAAATAAGCGACTGCTATTTTGAAACAGACGAAACAAGCCAAAAGTCACCTGATTATTCTGACATGTTTGCAGGAATTCCAAGTGTAAGTGAAAAATCTTTCAGAATAATAAATTCAAAAAATCTTTCTATTGAAAGGACGGAGATAAAAGGACCAAAACAGAAATTTTTGTACAAATAAATTTTGCACTTTTCTGACTTTTTGTTTAAATTGGATTAAAATATAATTATGATGAAGAAAAATCGGATAGGTTTGATTTTAGCCTCAATTCACAGCGGCTCTGCAAGTCACATTTGTTCCTCGCTTATAAAAGAAGCAGAACTTTTTGATTCTTCTTTTTATATTTTTCCTGGCGGAAGGCTTAATGCAAAACAGGATTCAGAATTTTTACGAAATCCGATTTATAAACTTGCAAATAAACAAAATCTTGACGGACTTATAAGCTGGGCATCCGCTATAGGCGGCGAAGTTTCTCTGCAGGAACTTAACGAATTCCACAAACAGTTTGAACCGTTACCGTATGTAACTCTTTCGCAAAGAATTGAAGGGCATTCCTGTGTAACTTTTGATGCATATTCCGGAATGGCAGAACTTGTAAAGCATTTTATTAATGTCCACAATATTAAAAAAATTGCATTTCTGCGCGGGCCTGAAAATCACAGTTCAGCAGCAGACCGATACCGCGCATTCTGCGACACAATGGCAGAAAATGGAATTCCTGTAGAAGGTTCAAAACTTATTTCCGATCCGTTTGAATGGCGCGAAGGAAAAAACGCAATAATACAATTATATGAAAAACGAGGACTTATTCCCGGCCGTGACTTTTCTGCACTGATTTGCGCCAGCGATCTTATGGCATTCGATGCAATTGACTATCTGCACAAAAAAGGATTTGTCGTTCCTGATGATTATCTTGCGGCTGGATTCAATGATATTTCAAAAAGCAAGATGCTGCTTTCTGCTCTGACGACTGTCCACATGCCTTACAGAACTATGGGAATAAATTCATATGAACTTATTCTTAATGAACTTGATAACAGCGCAAGTTTAAAACGAAATATAAATTTATTTGCTCCACTTGTAATACGGGAATCCTGCGGCTGTTCACTTTCTTCACTTTTAAAAAATCCACAGCAAAACAAGGCATCAGACAGCCGGCAGGAACCAGACAGTGTACAGAATTCTAAAGTTCTTACAGCAGAAGAAGTGAACAATGCAAAAGAAAATCTTATAAACGATTTTATAAAAATTTTCCGTTTGGATATGACAAGCCGCAACGCTATTGTCGAACCGATTTTAAATGCCCTATGGTCAAAAAACACTTCATTATTCCTTAATCTTTTCAGCAGGGTAATAAAACGCTTTTTTGAGCATGAAATGGACGTGCGCATAATTTACCGCGCAATTTCACTGCTGAAAGAATCACCAAGCATAGACTGCAACTACATCACATCCCTTGAAAAAGATATTTTTATAATTCTTGAACAAGTTTCCGAACGTCATCAGGAAGAAACAAAGGCTCTGCATGAAGAACGTACAAAAATTCTTGATTCATTAAAATGCGCACTTATAAGCGAACATTCGTTCACAGAATTTATAGAAGCCATCCGCACATATCTTCCGCAGCTTGGAATTAATTCTGCAGGAATTGTACTTTACGAAGACAATAAATCTCGTTTTTTGGGTGGATTTTCAAAATCAAAAATTCTTACAGGAGAAGAAATTTTTGACCGGAACCTGATTGTGCCGGAACAGGTTTCATACGCATTCAACTCTGGCATTTATATTGTGCAGCCGATTTTTGCCGACAACAAAACTATCGGACATTTTATATGTTCACTTTCATTTTTTGACGGCCTTCTGTTTGAAGATTTGCGGTCGGTAATAAGCAGTGCTTTTTCCGGAATCTTTCTGTTTACACAACTGACAGAAGCAAGAAAAGCCGCAGAAGAAGCCGAACAGGCAAAAACAAAATTCTTTGCAACTGTAGGAACTGACCTCGCTCTTCCTCTGAGCGAAATTGAAAAAAATACTGCGGAACTGGAACAGCTGCTTTTGCAGCGCCAGCTGCTTTCTTCTTCTATAAAAGAAGTTATTGATAAACTCAAAACAAACATACAGATTCAGATGGAAAGAACAAATCTCATTGTAGATTTGACACGTTCACAAATAAATGAAATGAAATTTAACAACCGGCTGTTTTATGCACAGGAATTATTTATCGACGAAAATGAGCACAGTACTTACAAAACTGACGAGTATCCTGTTTTATTCGGCGACAAAATGCGATTAAGACAGTCAGTTAAGATCCTGGCGGAAAATTTCAATTTTTCACTAAATGAATGCAATATAAAAACAACAAATGAAGGTCTTAGAATAGATCTTCCGTTCGGAACCGAAACACAAAAACGTGAAACATGGGATAAAGCAGATGTTCTTTTTGCAACACAGATTCTTTTGATGCAGGGTTGTGATCTTGTAAAAGATGAAAAAAACTGTCAGATAATAGTTTCATGGCCTAACTTCGAATGCAAAGGTAAGGTTCCAGCTGTTACTGATCAAAATGAATTGGTTATATGGGATTTTGCAGATAAAACCAAAAATGAAATCCGCGCAATTTACAATATGCGCAAAAAGGATGATTTTTTGAACAAACCGTTCCTTTGTTACACCACATTAGTGCCTGACGAACTGGAAAATTATTCAGACTTCTGTTCACTCTTTGAAAACTCGCTTGGACTTGCCCAAAAACCAGTTCTACTTGTCGGCTGTCCAGAACATATTGAAGATAATTGGAATCTACCGGTTACAATAAAACGAATTCTAAATACTGAAAACCTAAATAAGGTTATAGAGGAAATTGCACCTTCGGCAGTTGTCATCAATAGTATGGAATACAGCACAATTACTGCAATCAGAAATAATCCGCGTACAGAAATTTCGCCGGTTGTTGTTATTGCCGAAAAATTTGACAACAATGAACAACTTCAAAAATTGTTAAAAATACGGAAGGTTATTTTCTGCAATCTATGCGTGGCTGTTTCTAAAGAATTCGGTGATAAACTACGGGCTCTGCTTGCCGGCGAAACAATGCTTTCTCCGGATACCGGCGCAATCGTAAAAAAGACGATTGTTTATTTTAATAACCATGGCAATGAATACATTTCCAGATGGAAACTTTCTGAATCTGCCCACACAAGTGAAGATTATCTTACAAGAGTTTTCCACAAAGAAACAGGTCTTTCGCCATGGGAATATTTAAGCCGAATCCGCATAAACTTTGCATGTGTTATGCTGCGGCAGACAAATGAAAGTATTTTTAATATAGCAGAAAAAAGCGGATTTCAGGATCAGGCATATTTTTGCAGAGTTTTCAGAAAGATTACCGGAACAACGCCAGGCCGCTATCGCAAAGGCATTGACAAGGATCCTGATTGACCATACATCGAATTTTATAATTATTCCGTACCGATTTATTGGCAAAAAACGCACTATTTGTCGGAATAGTGCAAAATTTTGCATTTATAATATACGCCTGCTAGGTTAAATTCTAGCTTAGAGGTTGTGTATGAATTTAAAGGAAATTAAGCGGCATAAAGATATCTATCTTCTTATGCTTATCCCTGTTATTTACTTTATCATTTTTAAATATGTACCAATGCTCAACGGGCAGATTGCATTTAAAGATTTCAAACCCCGTCTGGGAGTATGGAAAAGCCATTGGGCAGGACTCAAATACTTTAAAGAATTTTTCAGTTCGTATTATTTCTGGGAATTGATCCGCAATACTGTAGGCTACAGCTTCGGAAAACTTATTCTGAGTGTTCCTCTATCCATTATCCTGGCCGTTGTTCTTTTTGAATCACACAGAGAACTTTTGCGTAAAATTGTACAGACTCTTACATATCTTCCGCACTTTCTTTCATGGGTTATTATGTACGGAATTTTGCTTTCGCTGCTTGCTCCGGGCGACGGCGTTGTAAACGATATATTAAAAATGTTCCACATGGAACCTATTGATTTTTTGACAAACACAAAATGCTTCCCGTGGATTGTACTTTTTTCTGATGCCTGGAAAGAAATGGGCTGGGGTGCAATCATCTTTATTGCTGCCCTTATGGGAATTGATCCGGCTTTATACGAAGCAGCAATGGTCGAAGGAACAACTGCAATTCAGCGTACATGGTACATCACACTTCCTTCAATTCGTCCGGTAATCGTTATGGTTGTTCTTTTGAAACTCGGAACAATCCTTAATGCCGGATTCAACCAGATTTTTATGCTTTACAACACTGCTGTATACAGCGTAGCAGACATCATCGATACATGGGTTTATCGTCAGGGTTTGCTCGATGCACGTTTCTCCCTTGCTACCGCAGTCGGTATCTTCAAAGGAATAATCGGCACATTATTAGTTGCTTTTGCAAACAAACTTACAAAGATTGTTGCTGATTCAAGTTTGTTCTAGGAAGAAGGAGAAATCTATGTCTAAGAAAAACAGCGAAAAATCAAAACTTATGATGCAGATGACAGGTACAGACAGAATTTTCTACGCTGTGCTTGATGTTTTCCTTGTAATCACTTTAATCGTAATTGCTATTCCTCTTTGGAGTACAATTACCCTTTCGTTCCGTCCGGCAGACTATATCGGCAACAACATGCAGGGAATGTTTTTAGCCCCATGGAAATGGTCAAATGCTGCATACAGGGCACTTTTAGGCAACCGCGGTTTTACACTTGCCTTTGTTAACAGTCTTAAAATTCTTATATTCGGCGTAACTACAGCTTTAGTTCTTACAGTTCCGATTGCATACGGTCTTTCCATTCAAACTTTACCGGGAAGAAAATTCTTAAATATTCTTATTCTGATTCCGTATTTATTTAACATAGGTTTGATCCCGCATTATTTAGTAATTACAAAACTTGGTCTTGCAAATCATCTTGCAGCCGTATTCCTTCCTGTAGCAGTAACGACTTACAACTGTTTGATTATGCGCAGTTTCTTTGAAGGAATTCCTGATTCATTAAAAGAATCTGCACGTATTGATGGTGCCCCAGAATGGCTTGTTCTTGTAAAAATTATCTTGCCGCTTTCTAAACCGATTTTAATGACTATCGGATTGTTCTACGGAGTTTCTTATTGGAACGACTTTTTTAATGCCATGCTTTATTTAAGCAAGAACGAATTACAGCCTCTGCCAATTCTTTTGCGCAACATTCTTCTTGCAAGCGGTATGAACGAATACGTTGAAGTAAATGCATTCGGAGAAGCTCCAATTGCAGCAATTAAAGCAGCATCAGTATTTATGTCGGCAATTCCAATGGTAATTGCTTATCCGTTCATTCAAAAATATTTCACCAAAGGAACTCTTTTGGGAAGCGTTAAGGGTTAATAAAATAGAAAATCTTCAAAAACTAGCAAATTTCAGGTTTTTAGAAGTTTCTATATAAAATAGGAGGACTTTTATGAAAGTTACCAAACTGGCTTTGGCCTCATTGGTTTTAGCAATGGGTGCTTCGCTTTTTGCAGGTGGATCTAAAGAAAAATCTTCAGGTCCGGTTACAATTGATTTGTGGTATGGTGCTGCTGTTACAGAAGCTGGACCGCCGCCAGCTGACTGGGAAGTTTTAACAACCCTCAAAGAAAAATTCGGCATTGACTTAGTTCTTACAGCATTACCTTCTTCAGGTTCAGACCAGGATCAGAAGATAAACGCAGCAGCTGCTGCTAATGCTCTTCCAGACCTTTTCCTTGTTGAACGTCCGACATGGCTTCGCCTTGTAGATCAGGGACTTGTTGCTGAAGTTGATGATATGTATGCAAAAATGCCGAACCGCAAGGCTCATTACAATGAAGACAGCAAGATTTTTACAACAGTTGACGGAAAATCATACGGACTTGCAGATCCAGCTTCTTTGGTAAGAAATGAAGGTGTCCTTATCCGCAAAGACTGGCTTGATAAACTTGGTCTTAAAGTTCCTGTAACTCTTGATGATTACATGAACGTAATGAAGGCATTTACATTTAACGACCCTGACGGAAACGGTAAAAACGACACTTGGGGTTACGGTGCATTTATTGAAATTTATTCTGACGCAGAAGGTCTTGGCCGCCGTATGGAACCAATTATGGGTGCATTCGGAATGTGCGGTACATGGGGAATGACAAAAGCTAAACCTGGACTTAAAGTTCTTCAGCCAGAATACTTTGACGCACTTTCATTCGTAAAGAAAATGTGCGATGAAAAGGTAATTGATCCAAACTGGCTCACATATAAGAAAGACGATTTCCGTGCTGCCTGGAAACAGGGTCGTTTTGGTATCATGCGCGAACAGAACGCTGCATTTGCAGCAAAGAACAACTATGCTCCATTTGACAAGAACTTCCCGAACGGTGAATGGATTGTTATTGACCCGCCAAAAGGTCCAAAAGGTCTTCAGGCTGCAGGAAACTATTCTGCAAGCTTCCGTATTCTTGCAGTTTCTCAGAAAGCTGCTGATGCAGGAAAGAAAGATGCAATTGCAAAACTTCTTAACTGGATGTCTGACGAAGGTCCAGATGGTGGATACTATACACTCGGTTGGGGTAAAGAAGGTGTAAACTTTGTTAAGAAAGACGGAGTTCCAACTTCAGCAGGTGTACCAGATCCATCAAAAGCTTGGGATAAGGCAGAAAATGTAAACCTTACACAGCTTCGCAACATGGTATTCTACAACAGTGGAATTGAAATTCAGGCACGCTACCCTGCATATATTACAGATGTTTCTAAGAAAGAAATGAGCGCCGGTAAAGTATTGCTTGATATGCAGAGCCGTCCGTGGGAAAATGCACTTAACAACACATTACTCCCACCGCCAAATGCTGATGTAAAACGCTTCCTTGATCAGGGTGTTCTCGAATTCCTTACAGGAAAGCGTGCTCTTACAAAAGCTAACTGGGATGCTTGGGTTACAGAATTCAAGAAAGTTGGTGGTGAAGCATGGAACAATGCTGGCGTTGATTACGCTAAGAAAAACAACCTGCTCCACTAATTCTTATTGAAGAGTTAAACTCAGAACAACATATTCTGCCATAAAAACAGAGTATGTTGTTCAAACTATACCGGCTTTAAGGACTTTTCAAATGAATACGTCTACAAAACTTGCACTTAATACAATTCAGAAATTTCCTTCTCAAATGAAATGGCATTATTCAGAAGCTTTTGTTTTACATGCAATTCTTGAAACTGCTAAACGAGATAAAGATGAAGATATTATTTCATGGATAAGACAGAGATTTGACACACTCCTTTTAGAAAACGGTAATATAAGCGGGTATGATAAAGAAGCATTCAACTTGGATTCAATTTATCCCGGGACACTTGCTTTTGAATTCTACAAACTTACTGGTTTAGAAAAATACAAAACAGTAATTAAAAAATTATTCGAACAGCTTCAGGAACAGCCCAGAAACATAAGCGGTGGTTTCTGGCACAAAAAAATATATCCGTGGCAGATGTGGCTTAATGGATTTTACATGTATGCGCCTTTTTATGCACGCTACGGAATTGAATTTGATAATAAAGATGTCCTGTCTGACCTAATGCTGCAGATTTCTCTTGTAGAATCTCATTTTAAAGATTCTAAAACTGGTCTGCTTTATCAGGCATGGGACGAATCACATAAACAATTGTGGGTAGACAATAATAACGGTTGTTCTCCAATTATATTTGCACGCGCTGTCGGCTGGTACGCAATGGCTCTTGTTGACATTCTTGATTTTATTCCAAACAACAAAGACTACCACCATATCAGAAACCAAATTATAAAAGCTGCAAATTCACTGGTAGAACCAGTTATTTCATGTCAAGATAAAACAAACGGAATGTGGATGCAAGTTATGGACAGGCCAAATCATAAAGGCAACTACCATGAAACCTCTGCTTCAGCTATGTTTGTTTATTTTCTGTATAAGATGGCAAGAAAAGATTATCTTTCAAATAATATTCATACCACAATTAATACACAAAATCTTCTTGATGCAGCAAACAAAGGTTATGACGGCATCTGTTCAAAACTTGTTACAGGCGATGACGGCTCCTTACATCTTACAGGTATTTGCGATAAAGCCGGTCTTGGCGGTAACCCTTATAGAGACGGTTCATACAAATATTACATTGAACAACCAGTTGTAACCGACGATTATAAAGGAACCGGAGCATTCATTTACGCCGCTTTGGAATACGAACTACAATCTATCTAGCATTCCGCAACTAATATCCAGTTTTCTCTTTTACTTTCCGACAGATTTCTTCGGCTTTGCTTAAAATGATATCTGCCTGCTTTTTATCAAGAACTTTTACAAATCTGCAGCTGCCTTTACCAGCAATTCCTTCATGGCTCCACGTATTATTGTAAACCGAAAAAAAGATCGTCTTTTCATTTTCTGCATTATCCCAGTTATCCCATGATTCTCTGCAAATTACATCCGAAAAATCACTGTTGAGCCAGCAGCATTTTGCAAACTGTCTCCATGGTCGTGCTAAAAAAACTTTAAGCTGAGTCGGCACACTTTTTTGTTCAAATTCATCATATTTTTCAATTCTGCACGAATCAAAAACATACCCTGTTCCATCTTGAATCGTTGACGGTGCTGTTATATAACATTCCGTTGTCGTCCTTCGCACAGCAATAGTACAGTTTTTAAACAGCGCATCAGCTCCACCAAAAATAAAATCAACAGTTCCGGCAATACAGCAGTTTTCATAAAGCTGGACAGAAGGTCGCCTTGGCAATTTTTCTTCAGGTCCGCAAAAACCACCAGGTATTCGCTCTTTTTCTGGCAAGGGGCCGGTAAATAAGGTGTCTTGAAAGCCAAGGATCCTTACATTTTTGCAATACACAAAGCTTGCTGAAGCATACAAAGCAATAGCCTGACCTGCTTCTGTTCCCTGCCCTGCAGTATTTTCTATTATAAGGTTTTCAAGAGTTATGCTTTCGCCTGCAAAATATGCTGTATATGTGCGGAAAGTTCCTGTTGTATTGCCATCTTCAAAAACATCTTTTGCACCGATTTTTCCTGTAATAATCGTCTTTTCTGGATTATACCCCTTTATCGTAAGTTTCTTCTTTATAGAAAAAATCTGTCCGTAATATATACCGGGCTTAAGTTCTATGTAAACTTCATCGCCAGCAGTTTGCAAAGCATCCTGAATCGTCAAAAAATCTCCAGAACCATCACAAGCTACAACTATTTTGTCTGCCATTTGTTTTTTCTGCCTTCTTCCTGCAAAAACTTATAATTTTTAGTTTTATTTAAATTTAATTGTCAAAATAAATGGACAATTTAAAAAATACGTTTATAATAATTACTGTGTCTATAGCGTCCGAAAATGCCCGGAAACTGCCTTTTTTTTCAGTTCACGGGCATTTTTTTTGCCCCTCGTACTAAACGTGCACTAGAACTGAACTTTTCCTAAATCAACTGAAAAAAACGGATAAATATCATCGTGAGTCTTACCTACTCCGCCACGTATAACAATTCCAAAAAACTCAGAAAATCTTATTCCTAAATCAGCTGAAGCCCGCCATATTGAATTTTCTTGTGAAACTTCCTTATTCTTATACCAGATATTTCCAGCTGCACCACTTAATGCAATAAAAGCCTTTCCGCCCAAAATTGTAAGCTGATCCCACGGACAGAACATCAGACTTGTAGCTGCAGCAACTTTATATATTCCATATTCAGTTGAAGCTGCCACCTGCGGAAAATACGAGCGGTCAGCAGCATAGAAACCGAAAACAGGAAGCAGTTCTGGATAATCAATCATCCTTTCATTGAGATTTCCGCCACCAAACCCTTTTACGAGCAGACTGAATTTTCTATGCAAAGGAATAACTCCTTCAACGGACACCTGTTCTACATCAAAATGTGTAGCTGCTTCAAAATTTTCAATCGGACAAACAGATTCGCCCATCAGTTCAAAAAAGAATCCTTCTGAAGGCAGGCATGTGGAATTTAAAAGGTTTATAGATTCTTTTGCAAAGAAATCTACAGCCTTTACGCTTGTTCCACCGTCAATCTTTTCATTTGTATTATAAAAACCAAAATTGGATCCCGCCGTAAACATAAACCAGCTTGAAATAGGGAAACCAAGTGAGAATTCAAATACATTCTTTAACATCTGCTCGGCTTCCATAGGGTGATAATCAAATCCACTTGAAACAATCGACCTGTCGTTTTCCGTAAGAACACTGAATTGTGAAAATGCAGCTGAACCAAACGGCTGAATGTATGATAAACACAATGAATAATCGGTAAAAAAGCTTGTACGTAACGAAAGTATTGAACCTTTTCCCAAAAAATTTTCTTTACGTAATTCAGTAAGCAAAGAAACATCGTTCATTGCATCCGTTGAAACGGTTCCCTTATATTCCGCACCAAGTGAAAATTTTAAATCCTTATCCTGCTTTTTGGAAAGAATAACTTCCATATTTGAATCGCTGGAGTTAACCTGTTTTATTCTTGTCAAAACAGCTTCGTATTTTCCGGATTTATAGATTGCCTTTTCAAAAGATTCATAAGATTGCGGTGAAAGTTTCTTGCCTTTTATAGCTGAAAAAGCTCTTTCAACCAGACGTTTGTCCTGCTCGTTTCCACCAGTAACAGAAACAGTAGTTACAACCGGCATAGCATTATCTTTATAAGATTCTTCGTAACTTACTGTACGTTTTTGCGCAGTGTATGAAATCCCTGTTGTTCGTTCTTCAATTTCTTTTTTTATGCGTGCAAAATCACTTCGATATTTTTCCATGCTCCGCAAACTGCTTTTATAAATATCTTTTGATTTTGCAAAATCAAGAATTGTACATCCATTATAGTCAGGAAACATAACAAGCGAAGCTTTTTTATAAATTTCTCTGTTTCGCACTGATTGCTCAAGATTTGTCATCTGAATCAGCGCTTCTACCGGGCTCTTTTTAAAACTTTCATAATCTTCATTTAATAGAGTAGAAATTTCTGAAACGATGATTATGTCATAACCCATTTTTACGGCAATATCGATGGGGGTATTGTTTCTTGTTCCGCCGTCAATATAATATTCCCCGTCAACCTCAAATGGCTGAAAAAATGCAGGAATACTCATACTGCAACGTATCGCTTCTGCCATGTCACCCTTGCAGAATGCCTCAACATCTCCAGTTGTAAGATTTACCGCAACTGCCCTAAACGGAATCGGTAAAGTGTCAAAATCACAGTCTGAAGGCATTGCCAAAGTCATCTTTTTCATCAACTCATAAGCAAACTGCCCCGAAAGTATCCCTGAACCCAAATTCAGGCCGAAGCTTTTTTTTCTGTACTTAAAATCGATAGAAAACGGTATCGCAGATTTTGTACTTTTTCCCAGACGTGTTTCATATAGTTCCGGTATTCTGTCCTGAAAAATATCACTCCAGTTCAAATCAAAAAATTTCTTTTCCAGTTCTTCCACCGAATAACCAGCACTGTATACGCCACCGATTATAGAACCGACGCTTGTGCCTATTACTATATCTACCGGGATGGAATATTCTTCTATCATTTCAAGAACCGGAAGATGCGCAAAACCGCGGGCACCACCCCCAGAAAGAACTAAGGCTACTGATGGTCTGTTATGCGGTTTTTCAGGAGAAGGGAAAGTTTGTTCCTCGTTATAAATTTCATCAATATAAGTTACTGTATCTCCCCTTTTCATTTCTGTTGAAAAACAAAGAGAAAAACATAAATAGAAAACAGTAAAAACAAAATAAAGCTTTTTTATCATTTATATATCCTGTCACAGTGCATGTCTGCCCTGAAAAATTCTATCAATCGGAAAACTCTACTGTCTAGCAGTATAACATATTCATAGTATTTATACTGCGAATTCTATATTTATCATGCTTATTTATACGCTCATCTGTATATGAGCAATTAAAAAAAAGTGTTATAGTAATTGCATGACAATTTTACAAAGCATATTTTTAGGCCTTTTACAGGGCGTTGCAGAATTTCTGCCGATTTCATCTTCCGGACACCTTGCTGTTGCCCAGCATCTTTTTGGATTAAATGACCTTCCTTTAATTTTTGACGTAATGCTGCATCTGGCAACTTTGCTGGCTGTAATAATTTATTATAGAAAGAAACTTTTCAAGCTTATCTGTGTTTTCTTCTGCGTAATTACAAGAAGGTCTTCTTCCATTCCCGAAAATGTTGAAGACGGTCTTTGCGGTACACAAGAGCTAAGCCAGAAAACTATTGGTGCTGTAATAGTTGCAACGTTGATTACAGGCGTTATAGGTGTGTTCACTAGCAAATATATTCCGGATTTGCCTGTAAAATTTGTATGTACAGGATTTATTGTTACAGGGCTTATGCTTTTGCTGACTAAGATTTTGGCACGTGGCACGGCAAAATCTGTCAATAGCGATTGTTCAAGCGATGATGCAGCCATTACTTCTGGTCAGGCAGGAATTTCTGTAAAGCAGTCAATTATTATAGGACTTATGCAGGGCATGGGAACTTTACCGGGTATTTCCCGCTCAGGTTCTACAATTACAGGAGCCTTGGCATGCGGCGTAAATAAAAGGGATGCAGGTGATTTTTCGTTCATTGTTTCGATTCCTGCAATTTTTGGGGCATTTTTGCTTGAAGCAAAAGATCTAGGCGAAGTTGCCTCTTCTATTGGTTTTGTACCACTGGCTGCAGGCTGTATAACAGCTTTTATAGCAGGTTATGCATCCCTGGTCGCACTTATAAAATTGATTAAAAAAGGAAAACTCTTTTATTTTTCAATTTACTTAATCCCGGCAGGAATTTTAGGATTTCTGCTTTTCTAAACTTATGTATCTATAATTACAGTGCACTTTTTGGACAGATATTCTTACACTCCATGCAAAGAATACATTCTGTTCCATTAAGTCGCTTTCTTGAATTATCTGTAATTTTTACTTCCATAGGACAAATGCGTTCACATTTTCCACAGGAAATGCATTTGCTTTTGTCACACTTTATTCTTGTCAGCGAAAAATAACTCATAGGTTTTAAAAATACAGTGATAGGGCAAAGATATTTACAAAAAGCCCGGTTATCCTTGAATACAAAGGCGAAGACAATACCTGCAGCGTAATAAAGTACATTCCCAACAACAAATGCCCAAAACATTATTCTTTCAATGTTTCCGACATGAATTAAAAAAATAGATGCAACAAAAATAAGGGATGCGGCAAATGTGATGTATCTTATCCACCCGATATGTTTTCTCGGTTCTTTTGGAATCTTGTAAGGAAGAAAATCCAGCACCATAGCCGTCCAGCAGGCAAAGCCACACCATCCTCTTCCAAAAATCAAAGGCCCGAATATCTTTGCTACTGCATAATGTATTGTTGCCGCCTCAAATACTCCGGTAAAAAGATAATACCAGAAGCCTTCAATCTGCATGTTTTCATGAGATATAAGACCTAAATACACTAACATATATAATCCGACAAGAAGCTGAACAATCCGCCTTGCATACGAAACTTTTCTTTTAAAAAAAAGTCCTAAGGAAATGGATAATCCTATATAACTGAAATTGAAAAGATAGAACACATTATCCAATTTAAGCCAGAGTGTAACGGCGACCGCTTCAAAAACAAAAAGCATTACGGGCGGTAAAAAATACTTTTTCATTTTAACCTCATTTATAGAAAAACAACCATGAAAAGAAATGCAAGTTCTTTTCATGGTTTACATTGTTCTCATTGCCACAGTTTGTCTTATGTCACGCTTCACCATTCGATAAAAAACTGTTTTTTATCCACTCATCCAGAAATTTCAGCTGTTCGGCCGTGTGGAACCAGTGTTCGCCATTTTCCATAACTGTCAGCGGTGCACCGTGTTTTTTGGCAAAAGTGCCGATTGTTTCCAAAGAAACCAGCTGATCATTTCGACCGTACAGAATCCTGGTTGAAATATTCCATCTTAAAGGATGGTTTCGAACATAAGACAGATAGTCCCATGACAAGTCTTCCCCGAATGAAGTCGGAATCACCTTCTTTTCTTTAAGCTCGGCTTCGGTAACATTAGCCCATTTCATCATGTCCGAAATAAGCTTTTCCATATCGGTAACCGGCGAAATGAAGTATGCCTTTTCAACAAGGCCGTCCAGTTCTGCGTTCATGCTGAAAAAAGCTCCGATGCTGTTTGCAATCAGAATGATTTTTTCATATTCTGCCTTGAATCCGACAACTACATCGTGGATTTCTTTTCCGGTTTCCCACGGCGTAAAAGTTTTGTATTCTAGTCCGATTACATCAGATTCCGGAAACAATGATCTGTAATGTTCGCTTTCTGTGTGGCTTCCGCCTTTTCCGTGAATGTATAAAATTAAATTCATTTTTGTCACCTGTGTAGGCCTGCCGGTCATAGCAGGCTTTCGCCATTTCAGCGTCTTTCTTTCTTCTTATTCTGCTTAAGAAGATATTTCTGTTTTTCTTCAAGTTTCTTCTGCTTTCTGTTCTGCCTTTTGCGTTCCTGTGCATATTCCTTCTGTGCCTCTGAAAATGCCGTCAGGGATTTAGGAATACCACCGCCGTTTTTGGCTTTAGCTTCAGATTTCAAAAGTTTCTTGAACCTGATTTTTGCCCTGTCTTCCACCGGTAAAAGCGGTACTTTTGCAAAGTCATAAATCATCCAGTTCAGAACTTTCGGATTTGAAGGCTCTGCGCCGAAAATATAGCGGCCTGCATAATTCTTTCCGTTCCGGGACTGTTCAATAAGGGCACACCAGAACTGCCCGTCAAAATAGATTGTTGTAACTGTATAATTGTTTTCTGTGATTTTCATACATCTTCCGACGCCCCATTTTGAAGAATCGCTGCCTTGGATTTACGGACATTCCGCTCGTCAAAGCCTGTGGGACTAAAAGAGAAGAAGAATAGATTGAACCAGATTCATGCACCACATCACCGGGATATCTGATTCAGAAAGTAAGATTCATTTCTTCCTAACAGGACAAAACGAATCTCTCGAAAGATGTATTTTAAGTGTTTACGCGTTTATACTAATCAAAATTTCTGATAGAAGCAAGTCTGTTCAGACAAGATGCAGATTTTACTGATGAAATGCAGGGCGTTCCGTCTGCCTTACGGCAGCCGGCCGGGCTTTCCGCGGTTCCGCTATTCGCTTCATTCTTCCGTTCCCTTCGGACACTCCAGAACGCCTGTCGGCGCCGCTACAATCCCTTACGCGAATAATACACTTTGATTTTCCGCGTTAAAAATCAAACAGTTCCGGCTGTCTGTTGCTTTCCGGCATCTGTAAAATCCAGTCAAAGACACAATCTTTTCCAAACAGAATATTGTTTTTCTGACAGACCTGCCTGATGTGCCGCATAAGTTCCTTCTCATGAGGACTTGCAATCATGTAGTTCCAGCCGAAGTTTTTGATGTAGTGTTCTTTCAGGCCAGGAAAGAGGCGGTCAAGTGCGGCATAAAAATATTCACGGTTTCCTTCGCGTAGAGTAAGACCCATACCAAAACATAAAATTGCCTTAACCTCGGCACGAATGCAGTAATCCATAATTCCATCTATATTTTCTTTTGTATCGTTTATAAATGGCAACAGCGGACTGAACCATACCACTGTCGGTATTCCCCTTTTGTGGCATTCACACAAAACTTCAAAACGGACTCTTGTAGGACAGACTCCCGGTTCAATCAGACGGCATAAATTATCATCCGCTGTGGTTAGTGTCATTTGAACAACAGCTTTTGTCTTATTATTTATGCGCTCAAGAATATCAAGGTCTCGCAATACTAAATCAGATTTTGTTAAAACAGCCGCACCAAAATTATATTTTTCAATTACTTCAAGACAGCTGTGGGTAAGGCAAAGTTCTTTTTCAAGCGGAATATACGGGTCGCACATGCTTCCAGTTCCAATCATGCAGCGTTTACGCTTTTTACGCAGAGCTTCTTCCAAAAGCTCAGACGCATTCTGTTTAACTTCAATATCTTCAAACTCATGCGTGAACTGATAG
>Ga0129306_1002280_pt1 | contig 17703 bp, 15 predicted proteins | sample P827metagenome_FD_94438 | JGI IMG/M metagenome (GOLD analysis project Ga0129306, IMG submission 94438) | Capybara group fecal microbial communities from Wisconsin, USA - P827 metagenome | ecosystem: Host-associated > Mammals > Digestive system > Large intestine > Fecal | place: USA: Wisconsin... | reverse complement strand
GGTGTCCCAACCGGATTCCCGTTAGTCCAATCACTGCTTTCATTATAACTTAGGTTTCGAGTGCGTGTAAACCATGCCTGGCTTGTCATGGATTTATACGACTGTAATTATTATAGTAGTGGATTCAAAGTTACCCACATGATAAGGAGCAGTACAATGATCATTCATGATGAAGCCGTAAAGAAAATATTATATCGGTGAAAACGGAGAGCTGATAGCTACGCATGAGGATAATTAGCTTCATAATAAAACAGACTACGGGGTGTGCATTACGCACACCCCAAATTTTTAAGTAACAAACCTTCTGTATTATTATATAGTTCTTCTTTTCCTGAGAGGAAGAACATGATCATACACTTTTTCTCCTTAACATCTTTAAGGAGCAGGCGAGTAAGTTCACTGCGGTCATACATTTCTTGTTCTTCTTTCGTAAGCCATACCTCAATGTATCCTTTTTTTCTTTTGTCATAAATTTCCATTAGATCAGATCCTTCCAGTTTTAGTATGCCATGTCTATACTTTTTTTTTACTGTTCTGCATGATTATAAAAAATATAGCCTGGCTCAGGATCAATCATGTTGTTTGATGAAAGGTCAATAAGATGTATTTTCATTTTATCGTACATGATATATTCCCGATTATAATACTTGTAGGTATGGATAGCATTAAATATATTATTCACAAGCGAAAAGTGAGTTATACAGAAGGAAATTCAAATATGCAGATTGAATCCAAGGGAAATGAATATGCTTTTGATCTCAATATAACAAAACAGCCGTTCCGGAAGGAGCGGCTGTTATAGTATTCAGGGGAGTGGCTCTGATTTGCATTGTAACATTATGCGTGTACTAAAGTATATCTTCACCTGAAGATACACTCAAATACAATCAAATTATTATTTTAGTATAGGTCAGGGAAACAGCTGAAGAAAATTTTCCATGAAAAATACGTATCCCAGAGAAAAAATCAATTCTCACAGTAGGAAAAACCTATACTTGCGGAAAAAATGAATTGTTTTTTGGCATATCTTAGTATGATGAGAAGGCGAAAAGCAGCCGCATAAAGCGGCTGCTTTAGTTATAATATTTGTCATGCTAATGCATTATCACTTGAACTTTGATATGCCTTCTTTATGATTAATATATACAACAAGATCATGGATGAAGCAAAGAGAACAAACTCAGACTTCTGTAAGGTGGCAAACTACAGATTGAAACACTTCAGTGGTGGACTTACTCCTGACGTAACAGCAAGGGTCTCTAACATTGCAAACGAGTCTTATGAGTTAGTTGGAAAATATGCACCACAGGAAATAGCAAGAATAAGAGAGGATGCGCTTTATTTATGTCAGTTATTATTAAATCGATAACGCACGCTGATGGCGGAAACAATTATCGCTTGAATGCTATGAGGTATTGTCTGGATGAACGCTGTATCTTGAAAAAAGGTTACGGCGTTGATATAATCGATCCTGAAGTGGCAGCGATGCATTTTCACAATGTAGATGCTTTCTGGAACAATGAACACAAGAATCCGTTCATTCAGTATATGATCTCTTTCGATAAGGACACTGCATCTACTCACGAAGAAGCAATGAGGCTGACCCGTGAGATAATGGAACCAATAACGAAGGAACATCTTGCACTGAGTGTTGTTCACAGAGATGAACGTTCGGACGCTATGTATCATTCTCATACCTATGTAGGAGCTACAAATTTTCATAATGGGTCAATGATGTATTCGGATAACAAAACGAATTACGCAATGGCACAGAGGACTGCTGATGTGACAGGTCGGTCTGCTAAGTTAGTTGTGGACTACGGGAAAGATAAACAGTGGGAATGTAAGAAAGTCTTTGTTCCGGCTGAGGATGAGGTCGATGAATAGAAAATGATAATTTATCAGCAACGATCTTATGAGGATATATCAGAACAGCTGAGTTGTGTATACTGTCCCGGCCTTGTGTCGGGACGCTGTTCTGTATTGGATAATTTTTGAAAGTAACTATGAATTAAATATCATTATCACTATGATAATAAAATGCAAAAGGAGAATTGATATGAAACATAAAGTGAATGAGTATGGTGAAGTACATTTGGTGCTGGATATGCCTGATACAGTGTATAATCATCTGCTGTGTATGGCTGATGATGCTGGTATGTCTGTTGAAAGCTACATTCTTCAAATGGCTGTATACGGATGCGTTGAATCAGATGATCAGATGAACAATACGCCTGAAGAAAGAAAAGAATACTTTATGATCTGCTCGTATGTAGCTGACTTGTGATTTACTAAAGCTGATGACGAAACGAAGTGCCTGCATGAGCAGGCACTTTTTATTTGTTACGTACAAAATATAAAACATTTGTTAACATTTAACAATGATAATTGACATATTATTGCGGTACTGATATAATTATAAGTAATAATATATTCTGAACCGAAGGTGAAAATATGATAAAAGCCGATCTTAGCTACAATCCATACATCAGAGAACTAAAGGTACAGTTCAACGGCCATCCGCCCCGTATCAACAGCATGATCGAGAAATATCAGCGAAGGCCTTTGCAGGACTGGATCGCAGAGATCCCACAGATATTTCATGATGAAATGAACGGTTACGGTTTTCAGCTGGACTTTTACGGCACTGAACTTGATTTTGATGAAGTAAAAAATGCATTCCGTAAAGCAGGGGTTAGTGAAAGTGATGTTCAGATAAGTCTGAAAAATGAACTTGAATGCCGTGAGGTAAAGATAGAAAAATTGCGTGTGCTTCATGAGTGGCTGAATGAATATCGTTACAGGAATTTTGACTATGATAAGTTCAAGGCGGATAATCATGATATTCTGGAACCTGACTTTGTGGGAATAGTTCTGCATGGAAACAGCGTAAAACCGAAGCTGAAAGGTGTTTCCGTTGAAAATGTGGATTCAATAAAAGAGCTTGAATGCACTGATCTGACACATACTCCTATTCTGTACTGCATCACAAGAGAAAATACAGCGACGCTTCACAAGGACATCAACTATCTTAGAAAGAGGAAAGATACGGCTGATGATCAGCTTTTTTTCTGTGTAAGCAAAGACGAAAATATCGGCAATATCAAGAGACTTCTGAATGATATCGGAATTGCTGAACCTGTTATTGTGAGAGATATAAATGATGATGCAGTGAGGAAATATTTCCTGATATATCCCTTTACAGATCATATCAGTTCCGCAATAGAATGTTTCAGAAATGCGATAGAGAATGTGTCTGAGATTATAAATAAGGACAATGAAAAAAGCAAGCTGAACGGCGACAGGACACACGACCTGCTTGCTGAAATAAATGAAAAAGCTGATAAAATAAGAAACTGCGACAGTGCTGTCATTAACAGCGACAAGCCCGAATATCTGCATGAATATGATGAGCTGGTCAGCGATTTCATTGATAAGATATCTAATTGGGAGAGCCGAAAAACCAAGATAACCGATTCTGTTGCGGCAAAGAAAGCTGTCACTGAACTGGTCGTTGCTGTAAACAGATTCTATTCGGAATTTGCTCAGCAGCTTAACAGTCTTATGGCTGACAGATATAATGAACTCCATGAAAAATTTGCATCGCTGTATGATTCGGCTGTGCCCGATGAAAACTATTCTGACAATATCCCTCTGCCGTCAGATATCGATATCATAACAGTTGAAGATCAGACTGAAAAGCTGATGCAGATGAAAGAGGTACGGTATGTGGATCATAAAAACAACCGTATCAAGAATATCTTCCGAGCAAATAATAATCCCTCATCTGAACAGCCGACTGTTGAAAACATTTATTATTATCAGGCATGGCGCAATTGTATGATAAACATTATGCTCCCGTATCTGAAAGAGATGATAGATAACAGCTTCACGTCGCTGACAGATCACGCAAAACAGCTTTCAGCTGCGTATCATATTCAACTTCAGACACAGCTTGAAAAAACAGAAACTGAACGTGAAAGAATAACAAATAATCTGTCTGAGGAAGAAAAGATGCTGCAGAAAGACTACGAATGGCTTAATACTTTTATCGCAAAGCTGGAAAGTATAGAATGGAGTTAAGACATGAATGAGATCGTTACATATGATACATCCGTCGCAGAACAGGAACTTACCGCTGAAAACAGGCTTGAAATAATCGAGGACGGAATAAGGAGAAAGTATCTTTCAAGGCTTACGGAAATGCAGATTGTTCCGTTTAAAGATGAAGAACCGCTGGAGAGTTTTCTGATCGACAATGTTAGACTTTTCCGCATCACTGAAATGGTATATCACAAAGGCGAACCTGCGACCGATAAATTCACTACAGTTTTCAATACGCTTTCGACCTATAATGCGTCAGTTTTTATTATCATTGATTCCGACGGAAAGAATGCGAATTTCTACCTCGGAGTGAAGAACAACGAGACCGATGATACAAAAAAGCGTTCAACAGTTACTCTTGGCGATACACTGAAAAATACGCTGATAGGACATTTCCCAGGTATCAAGATAGAAAACGAAAACAGGCAGACCATTGCAGAACTTTCAGAGAAGATACACAAGCGCCATAATGTGGCATCCGTCAGTGTGGTCGGCAACAGTAAGAATACCAATAAAACAGGGGATGACAGCTTTGTTCAGGGGCTTGAAAAACTGGCGCTTGCCATGACTGGAAAGCAGTATATCGGAATAATTATCGCCGACAATCAGTCTCCGCAGTCTGTACAGGTGCTTCGCAAATCCTATCAGGATATCTACACTAAGCTGTCACCGCTGAAAAGTGTGCAGATGACCGACAGTGAAGGCAGTTCGACATCGAGAAGCAAGTCATTCTTTGAAATGAACGGAAAACAAAAAGCGGCTATGCTTGGCGGTGCGGTTGCATCTCTGGCAGGCTCGATAGGCGGTGCGATCCTCGGAGCGCCGAAAGGTGCGGCAGGAGCAATGATAGGCGGACAGATAATGGGTCAGTTCAACGGCTTCCTGAATTCTCTTGCACCGAATGAACAGATATCCGAGTCAAGTTCAAAAAGTACAACTTCAACGTCAGAAAATAAAGCAGTCATTGACCTTCTGAAAATGATAGATGAATCACTGGAGCGTCTGAACGAGTTTGACAGCTACGGAATGTGGAGCATTGCAGGCTATTTTATTTCCGATGATATGTCAGCTTCAGAGATAGCCGCAAGCAACTATCGCTCACTTATGAACGGCGAAAAATCTGGCCGTGAAGTATCTGCTATCAACTCTTGGAGATACAACGATGATAATATCATCGGCAGTTTTGATGATCTGCTGACATATCTTTCAAGATTCACACATCCCCAGTTCTACTATGGCGGAAACGGTGAAGCAGGAATTATCACAAATGCTGCTACATCAATAAGCGGCAAGGAACTTGGACTTCACCTCGGACTGCCCCGTGCGACTGTTCCGGGGCTTCCTGTTGTTGAACACGCAGAATTCGGAAAAGAAGTGTACAGATATGACCTGTTCCATCGTGCGGAATCCACTGATCCTGCCGAAAGAATGACACTGGGAAAGGTATTTGATCTCGGACAGATCACCGACAAAATAGTGGAACTGAACAACAAGAGCCTTAATATGCACACATTCATCACAGGCTCAACAGGTTCGGGAAAGAGTAATACAGTCTATCAGATGCTTTCGGAACTGCATATTGATAAGATACCGTTCCTTGTAATTGAGCCTGCAAAAGGCGAGTACAAGGATGTTTTCGGCAACTGGGACGATGTAAATGTATATTCAACAAATCCCGATATATCGGAACTTATCAATATAAATCCATTCAAATTCCCGAAGTCGATACACGTTCTTGAACATATAGACGGACTGGTGGAAATATTCAGTGTGTGCTGGCCCATGTATGACGCTATGCCTGCATTCTTTAAGGATGCCATACTCAAAGCCTATGAAGCAGTAGGTTGGGATCTGGGTTCATCAAGATTTGAGGGAGAAACAGAGGAATATCCCGATTTTGAGATACTTGCGGAACAGCTTGACGTACTTATCAGCGAGTCGGATTATGCTTCCGATATAAAGTCGAATTATCGAGGTGCGCTTATCACCCGTGTAAGGTCGCTGACGGTTGGACTTAACAAATATATCTTCACAAACGAGCAGACTCCTTATGAAAAAATATTCGATGAAAACTGTATTCTCGATATCAGCCGTGTGAAGTCATCGGAGACAAAAGCCCTGATAATGGGACTTATGGTGTATATGCTCAATGAGCATCGTATCGATTCCAAAACTGAAAGCAATAAAGGCTGTTCGCATATCACAGTCCTTGAAGAAGCACACAATCTGCTGAAGAATACCTCAGGCGGTGAGCAGTCGGGAATAATAGGCAAATCAGTTGAAATGATAACCAACACGATCGCCGAGATAAGAACATACGGAGAGGGATTCATCATAGTCGATCAGTCTCCGTCATCTGTGGATATTTCGGCTATCAAGAACACGAATACCAAGATAATCCTGAGAACTCCCGAAGCAAATGACAGGGAAGCAGTCGGCAGGTCTATGGGACTTACAGAGGAGCAGGTAAACGAGATAGCGAAGCTTCCAAGCGGTGTAGCGGTTGTGTATCAGAATGACTGGGTCAAGCCTGTTCTCACGATGATAGACAAGGCTGATGTGACCGAGGGAAAATATATCTACAATAATAAGAAAGAGATATTCACTGCAAAATTTGCACGTACTCTGCTTGTGAAAATGCTTCTTCAGCCATGGTTTGGCGGTGATTTTATAGAGACTGAGAAGCTGTTGCACTCCCTTCGTGTGCTGAACCTTTCAAGGAAGATACGCAGAAATATCGAATCTGTTATAGAGGACTATGAAGTCTGCGGTGGAATTCTTATCTGGGATGAAGATCAGCTTCCGGAACTTGGAGATACCGTCAGGGCAGTGCTGGGCATTTCCGATAAGGATATTGCACGTATTGAACGTTCTGGGCAGTTTGAATCGCTGGTAAAGGAAAGAGTTAGGATTATGGATAAACAGAGTATACAGAACATTTGCTATGTTATCACAGCTGTAAAGGGGGATAAGGTCGATGAATGCACGGATAGAACAGATCGAGAAGGATAATATCGAGACGAAGGGATTGCAGGTAAGCGATAAACTGGAATCTTTCCATGACAGCTTCAGGAGCGGCCTTTCTCCTGAAAACGGAAAATTTGTCAGTGCGGCGGGATCGTTTATCGAGCAAAGTATACGCAAGAATTTTGATGTTCAGGATAAGGCGATAACTCCTGAGATTATGACGGGTGCAGTAAATACAGTGAAGAATATGTATTCGGGTATTGATGTTGACGGAAGAAAATCTCTGGGACTTAAAGGAATAAGCAGCTGGAAAATAAATGATGCCTGCCGTGAAGCTAATATTAATCAACACGCAGGCTTTGCGGCTGAGGTCATTAGTACAGAAAAAGAAAATTTCTATGCAAAGCTACATAATACCGGAGATGTTACGTATCGTGCGGACGATCTTCCTTCTCATCTGAGAGAACAGTTAAACAGTAAAGGCATCGAAATAGCGGCTAAAAACGATCAGTACGTTGATAAGGTAAGATTCAAAAGTGATGGTACGATAGAAAAGGTTCAGACAAAGTTTGTAGGCAACGACGCAAGATCATGTCTTAAAAAGCTGATGTCTGAGGATTATGAGAAATATCTTGAAGACGGAAAAGTTGATAAGATAGAGATACCAAAGGAATTCAATAAAGAACTGCAATCGCAGATAAAAACTGATAAAAAAGCACTTTGCAAGCAGTATGCAAAAATCAAGGATGTCAGTGAAAAAGCGGCTGATGCTGAAAAAATCAAAAAGAACATTGACAAACTTGATAAATTGAAAGACAAGGTTGAAGCAAGCAATGTCACGAAAGCAGATGCGAAATTAGCAACAGAACATCCTAAATTATATGCGGCTAAACAGATCAACAGTCATAGTCTGAGACAGGGAGCAAAAACAGCCGCTTTTACAGCGGCTGTCTCAGGCGTTTCTAATTATGAAAAATATAAATCAGGCGAGATCACTGGCACAGAAGCAGTAAAAAACGTAGTAAAGGATTCGGCTATCGCAGGCGGTATAGCATACGGAACGGAAGTCGTAACTCAGATTACGGGAGGTTCAAGTGTGCCCGGGACAGTAATAACTATGGGCGTTGAGTCATACGGCGATGTCAAGGGCTATATCGATGGAGATATCAGCGGAGAACAATTAGCCTATAACCTTGGCGAAAATGCCACAAGTATCATCGGCGGAGCAGTAGGAGGTACAGTTGGTTCGGCTGCAGGCCCTGTCGGAAGTTTTGTCGGAGCAGGCGTTGGCAGTAAAGCTGCAAGAGAAGGCTATAAGGCGACTGTTGACTTTTTTGTGGAAAATGCCGATGATATCAAAAATACCGCCGCAGAACTTGGCGAAAACATCATTGATACGGCAAATGATGTAAAGGATGCCGCTGCAGATAAAGCGGATGAAATGAAAAAAGCCGCTGCTGCTAAGATCTCAGGGGTGTTTGGGGATTGAGAGAAAAGAATTTTATTCCCTTTTAAATACAAAAGATTTAGAAATGATTGACAAAAAACATATATGATGGTATGATAATATTGTTATAATCGCTTTATAAATGGGAGGTGATGGTTTGATCAACAAGTCAATTATAGCTAAATCAGGTTGTACTTCGAATGAATGGCTACCATTGTGGATGCATTTGAAAGATACATCAGGAGTAATGGACAAACTGCTTGATGATTTTGTATCCGGTTCTTTTGCCGGATCGTGCGGCCTTACTGATGCAGAACTCCGAAAAACTGCGTTATTTCTTGCGTATGTTCATGATATAGGCAAAGCTACAATTGGATTCCAATATAAAATATCACTGAATGTTCCTGACCGTATCAGAGAAATCGAACACGATAGAATTATTATTGACGGAACAATAAACAGTTATTTTTCTCATGCATTGGCAGGCGAGGCGATTCTGAGATTTTTCGGATGTCCTCCAAGTGTTTCAGCGGTAGTTGGCGCTCATCATGGTGTTCCGACTGAATCAAAAGAACTGCGTGACCGTGATCTTTCTAAAAATAAAAGGGATATAGTTGATTACGAAAACTTTTTTGGTGTTAATGAGAGCAACAGGGAAATTCTTGAGAATATCTGGCAGGAAATAATCTATCATGCTTTAGATGAAGTGAGTATGAGAACACTTGATGAGTTCCCCGAACTAAATTCAAAAGCACAGCTCCTGCTCAGCGGTTTATTGATATCTGCGGACTGGATCGCAAGCAATACTGAATTCTTTCCGCTTATAAGCCTTGATGATAACGGAAATGAGAAATGCTATCCTCAACGTGTTGAATCAGCATGGGAGAAAATCGAATTTCCTGAGATGTGGAAGTCGCACAAAGACAAATATAATGATGAGATATTCTGTAATAGTTTTAGTTTCCTTCCAAGAGCAACACAGAGAGCTGTGCTTGACATTGTTTCAGAAACAAATAGATCAGGAATTTTTATTCTTGAAGCACCTATGGGAATTGGAAAATCGGAGGCTGCACTTGCAGCAGCCGAACTTCTTGCCGAAAAAAATGGTAAGAACGGATTATTTTTCGGACTTCCGACACAGGCAACAGCTAATGGTATTTTTCCTCGAATTATAAGCTGGGCTGAAAAGCAGTCTGATGAATATTATCATTCTATCCAGCTTAAACATGGAAGTGCTGCTCTGAACTCTGTTTTTCAGAACATACAGCGAGGTATACCTGATGAAGAAACAGACAGCGGACTTATCGTTCATTCATGGTTTTGTGACGGTAAAAAAGCCTGTCTCGCTGATTTTGTAGTTGCAACAGTGGATCAGATGCTTATGTCTGCCTTGAAGCGCCGTCATGTTATGCTACTGCATTTAGGTTTATCCGAAAAGGTAGTAGTGATTGATGAAGTTCATGCTTATGATGCGTATATGAATCAATATCTTGAACGTGCTTTGCAATGGCTTGGTGCATATCATACACCTGTAATACTGCTTTCTGCTACATTGCCATCGCAGAGAAGAATGTCTCTTATACGTGCATATCTTCAGAAGAATAGTTCTGATAGTGTATTTGAGAAAAATGACGCATATCCGCTTCTTACGTGGACTGATGGGAATGAAATAAAACAGCAGGCACTTCCTTATGACGGACATCACAAAGAGGTCATAATCCAAAAGTGCAGTAATGATGTTGTTCTTGAAGTGATAAAGGATGCTGTGCAAGCCGGCGGATGTGTCGGAATTATTATGAACACAGTAAAAAGAGCACAGGATATTTCTGAGATCATTCGCAGAGAAATAACTGAAAATACGCTTCTTTATCATGCTCAGTACATAATGCCTGACAGAAGCAAGAAAGAGACTGAACTTCTGGAGAAAGCAGGTAAAAAAAGCAATGCTGATACAAGAAGCGGATTTGTAGTGATCGGTACTCAGGTGCTTGAACAATCTCTGGATATTGATTTCGACCTGCTGATAACCGATATCTGCCCTATGGATCTTCTTTTACAACGCATCGGAAGACTTCACAGGCATGAGCGTGACCATCGCCCTGATGAATTGAAAGAGCCTGTTTGTTATGTTATCACCGATGAATTTGAGAATGAAAAGACAGGTTCAAAATATATCTATGGTGAATGGCTTCTTAAAGAAACTATTGAAATGCTCCCGGAAACCATAATGCTTCCTGATGATATATCGCCTCTTGTTCAGAAGGTATATAACGCTTCTGACGAAAGTAAGGAATATGAAGAATATTGCAATGCTAAAGCAAAGTTAGAAAATAGGGCAGGAGCATTTTTATTGGATGAACCGGATAATTCCATTGATGATACAATTCATGGATTACTTGACAGAACTGTTGACTCTAATGATACTGAGGCAGAGGCTTCGGTTCGTGACGGTATATCCTCAATTGAAGTGCTTCTTATGCAAAGATGCGATGATGGAGTAATAAAATTCATTGACGGAACAGCACTTTCATCGGAATTGACGGAAACTGAATGTGAGCATATCGCAGAACAGGTTTTAAGGCTTCCGAGTAAGTTCTGTCAGAAATACAATATAGAAAAAACGGTATATGCTCTTGAAGATAAATGCAAAGCATATATAAAAAAATGGCAGGATTCTCATTGGCTAAAAGGAAAACTTGTGCTGTTTCTTGATGAAAATATGGAGACTGAATTATTGGGATACAAACTCAGATACAGCTATGAAAATGGTCTGATCTGTGATAAGGAGAGTGATGAATGTGAATGATACAGAATTTAATCTTATTGATGAACCGTGGATAAGAGTAATAGATAAAAACTGTGATATTATTGAAGTTTCGCTCAAAGATGCAATAATAAATGCTCATGAATACAAGGCGTTGAAAGGGGAACTGCCGACTCAGGATGTGGCTGTAATGCGACTGATACTTGCGGTCATTCATACTGTGATATCAAGGTATGATGCAAATGGTACGAATGACGAATTGGACAATAATAAAAAAGCGGCAGTCAAGCGTTGGAAGTCATGGTGGGATAATGGAAGATTTCCTGAAAAAGCTATATCGGAATATCTTGATAAATGGCATGAAAGATTCTGGCTTTTTCATCCTGAGAGACCGTTTTTTCAGGTTGGCGGATTGACTAAAGGTACAAAAAATGAAACCAAAAAACTAAATGGTGAAATATCAGAAAGTAAGAATAAAAAGCGATTTTTCAATGCATATTCACATGATCTGAAAAATATTATTTCTTATTCTCAGGCGGCAAGATGGTTGTTATATCTTAACGGATATGATGACGTATCACTGAAAGGCGATAAGGAAAACAAGGAAAAAGCAGGCGGAAAACTTCCCTCAGCAAAACGTGGGTGGTTAGGTCAGCTTGGACTCATATATGTAGTCGGAAACAATCTATTTGAAACATTGATGATGAATCTGGTTATGATATGTGATAATGTGGTTCAGAATGAGCAAAAACCGATCTGGGAAAATGATTTTATCACAGATGCAGAGCGAACTGTTAAAATAGTTCCGACAAATCTTGCTGAGTTGTATACAGTTCAATTCAGAAGGGTATTATTGGAAAGAAATGAGCAAGGAGTATGCGGCTATCTTGTACTTGCAGGTGATTTCTTTGAAAATGATGCCGCATACAAAGAACCGATGACGCTTTGGAAGAAACAAGATGAGAAGACTAAAGAAGTGCTTCCGAGAAAACACGATCCATCAAAGCAAATGTGGAGAGAGTTTTCATCTTTATATACTGAAAATGACAATAACAAACGAGCGGGAATCATAATTTGGTATAATATTATTTCTGAATTCTTTGATCGTCAACTTTGGACAAATGTTGTATCATTAGTTTATGATGAAAAGCAAGCTACAAGTTTACCGGTCAAAAATGTCTTTTCCGATTCTCTCACAATGCATTCTTCACTTATCTCTGAACTTGGAGCAAACTGGAGAAGCATTATTGAAGATGAGATAAAAAAGTGTGAAAAACTTGCAGGATATACTGTTTATCTGGTAAAAGACCTGTATGTTGCTTCGGGCGGCAGTAACAGTTCAAAAGACAAGCATTATAATGAGATAACAAACACAGCAAAAGAACAGCTATATTACAGGCTTGATATGCCTTTCAGAGAGTGGCTGAGGAATATCGAGCCTGACTGTGAAAAGCAGAATATACTGAACGATTGGCAGAAAACGGCCAAAAGAATAGCATTGAGATATGCAGAAGAACTTGTTTCGGAACAGCCTGAGACTGCCATTATAGGCCATACGATAGAAGGAAAAATATACTCATCACCTAAAGCATTGAACGATTTCAGAGGCAAGGTGAAGAAATTATATGAGGGAGTGTGATATAAATGTCGGATGTAGGCCAGTATATGAATAAGCAGTTGAACTCGCTTATTGATCAAAAGGATACATCAGGTGGAAAAGCCAGGCTCGCAAGGCTAAGACGTGGAGCAGGCAGAGTTCCGGGGGAGATACCTGAGTTATGGGGCGAATTCCTTAATGGTATGCCTGAGAAATTTATCAGTAGTAACGGTGAACCAACTTATGCAGAATGGGCGATATATATTTCCCTGACATTGTTTGCGCTTCATCAGCAGGGAAATACAAACAGTGTGAACTGCAAGGGAAAAAGCATTGGCAGGGCAGCAGCAGAACTCATGAGTGAAAACACTGATGAGGAACGGGAACGAGTTCTTCGCAGATTCGGTCCTGTTGTAACTGCAAAGGATATGCCTGAACTGTCTCACCATCTGAGATGTCTGATTCAGCTTTTCAGTTCAAAAGATATAAGTCTTGACTATGAAATGCTTGCTGAAGATCTTATGTGGTTTCAGTTCGATGATAAACGTAAAAATGTCCAGTTAAGATGGGGACAGGATTTCTATTATAAAAAAGGAGAAGATGAAGAATGAGCATTTATATCGATTTTCATGTATTACAGACAGTACCGCCAAGCTGTGTGAACCGTGATGATATGGGCAGTCCGAAAACTGCTGTCTATGGCGGTTCAGTAAGAGCGAGAGTTTCTTCGCAGTCATGGAAACACGCTATGCGTGAAGAATTCAAGAGACTTTTTACTGAAGAAGAACTTGGTCTTCGCACAAAAAATGTTGTAGAAATGGTTGAGAAGGAAATGTTTGCAGCAGGCGGCGATCCTGATGACAAGAAATGTAATGAGCTTGCTGCAAAAGCACTTGAACTTGCCGGGATAAAGCTCAAATCAGCAAAAAAAGATGAACCTGTAAAGGCTGAGGCTCTTTTCTTTATGAGTAAAAAACAGGCTAAAGCTATTGCTGAACACGCACTTGAACTTGATCTGAAAGCTAAGGAAACTAAGGATATTCTTAAAAAAGATCTGATTGACAATCCATCTGTTGATATTGCTTTATTCGGCAGAATGGCTGCAAGTGATCCTACACTTAATTACGATGCAGCTGCACAGGTATCTCATGCAATATCGACTCATGCAGTACAGAACGAGTATGATTATTTCACGGCAGTTGACGATTTACAGAAAGAAGACAATGCAGGTGCGGCACATATTGATACTGTTGAATTCAATTCATCTACTCTTTACAGGTATGCAACAGTTAATGCATCTGAACTTGTAAAAACAATCGGTGCAGGCAGTACAGCTGAAACTGTAAAAAAATTCGGACAGGCATTTATATGTTCTATGCCCACAGGAAAAGAAAACTCATTCGCAAACAGGACTTTTCCTGATACAGTATATGTAACAATACGCAGCGACCAGCCGGTAAATCTTTGCGGTGCATTTGAGAAACCGATCAAAAGAAGCGAGAACGGCTATGCAGAGGAATCTGAAAAACAGCTTGCAGAATATGCTGAAAAGGTTTATTCACGTTTTGCCGCTGAGCCTGTAAAAGCATTCTGCATAGGTGACAGTTTTGCTGATAAAGCAATATCACTTCCGTTGAATGAACTTCTTGATGAACTTGAAAAAGAAGTTGATGCTGAGATAAATGAGGTATAATAATGGCAACGCTGTTACTGAGACTTGCTGCTCCTTTGCAGGCATGGGGCAGCGATTCAAAATTCAATATTCGTAATACCGAACGTGAACCTACGAAAAGCGGTGTTATAGGTATGATAGCGGCAGCAATGGGAATACAGAGGAACGATCCTCCCGAACTGCTTGAACCTCTTGCCAAACTGAAATTTGGCATACGTGTGGACAGAGAAGGAAAACTGCTGAAAGATTTCCATATGGTGCATGAGTACAAGAACGGAAAAATGGATGATTCTCATCTTACTACAAGATATTACCTTTCGGATGCAGTATTTCTTGCTGCTTTGGAATCTGATAGCAGGGAGTATCTGGAAGAAATTGCCGATGCTCTGAAAATGCCGGTATATCCGCTGTTTCTCGGAAGACGTTCGTGCCCGATCACTTTGCCTCTGATTATCGGTATAAGTGATGAAGGGCTTGTTGAAGCACTGGAAAATGCAGAGCCGCTTGTCGAATGCAATGGAAACTTCAGGCGGATCGTATATGAAACCGATGATGACGGAAGAATTGTGCAGGATGTTCCTGTTTCATTTTCTCAGCTTCACAGAATTCACGGCTATCGTTATATAAAAGAAAAAATGCTTGCTCCGGATGAGCATGATCCAATGGCAGAACTGTGAGGTGCAGAATGTATTTATCAAGAATCAAGCTTAATACATCACTAAGAAAAACAATGCAGGCAATGGCTGCGCCAAATTTGTTCCACGGTGCGGTAGAAAGTGCGGAAACGGACGAAAGAACAAGGAAACTATGGAGACTTGATACTTTGTACGGAGAACAATATCTGCTGATACTGAGTGAAAATAAAATTAATTTGACTTCGGTCGCTGAGCAATTCGGATACGGCGGAGAGTATGAATGCAAAAGTTATGACGGACTTCTTGAGCGTATAACAAACGGCAGTAAATGGCAGTTCAGACTGACAGCAAATCCGACGATCCAGTTATCGGGACGCTCCTCTGAAAAAGGCAGAGGAAAAGTGCTTGCCCATATAACTACAGAATTTCAGGAAGAATGGCTGTGCAGAAAAGCAGAGAAAAGCGGCTTCTCGTTGTCTGATGGAGAATATCTTGTAACTTCATCAAGATGGTATATGTTCAAAAAGAACAGGGAAGAAAAAAGCAGGGTAAAACTGCTTGCTGTCACATATGAAGGTGTGCTGACAGTGACCGATGCTGATGCTTTCAGAAAAGCTCTTGTGAATGGAATAGGACGGGAAAAAGCCTATGGTATGGGACTTCTCACAGTTGCAGGAGTAAGAAGATGAATAAACAGAATGGAATGGAAAAGCCTGTTCTTTCAGAATTGCCGACAATAAGCGACAGAATGACATTTCTGTATCTTGAGCATTGCCGTATCAGCCGTGAGGACGGAGCGGTTACTGTAAGGGATTCGGAAGGTACAGTGTATATCCCTGCTGCGGCAATAACTGTTCTTTTGCTTGGCCCCGGAACTGAGATAACTCACAGAGCTATGGAGCTTATTGGCGATACGGGAATAAGTGTAATATGGATAGGGGAGCATGGTGTGCGATATTATGCCCATGGACGGGCGCTCAATTCGCATACTCGTCTCCTTGAAAAACAGGCTAAGCTGGTATCGAATACTCGTTCTCATCTTGAAGTTGTGAGAAAAATGTATGCAATGCGGTTTAAGGATGAGGATGTGGCAGGTCTTACTTTACAGCAGCTTCGTGGCCGTGAAGGTGCAAGAATGCGTAAGATATATCGTGATCAGGCAAAGCTGAACAAGGTCGAATGGCACGGCAGAGAATATGATACAGAGGATTTTTTCAGCGGAAGTCCTGTCAATCAGGCGCTTTCGGCAGGTAATGTATGCCTTTACGGACTTGCTTCTGCGGTTATAAGTGCGCTCGGATGTTCAAACGGTCTTGGTTTTATCCATGTGGGACATGAGTTATCATTTGCTTATGACATTGCTGATCTGTATAAAGCTGAGATCACTATACCGCTTGCGTTTAAACTTGCAGGTGAGGAGATAATTGATCTTCCAAATGTTGTAAGAAGAAAAGTCAGGGACGAATTTGTGAAAACGCATATTCTTGAGAGAATGGTCAAAGACATCAAATATCTTCTTGATGATACTGACAGCGAGCAGGAAACGAATATAGCTCTTTGGGATAATCATCATGAAATAGCTGAATATGGAGTATCCTACGGCAAAGGCGGCGAAGATGAATGATAGTTGTGAGTATGACAAATTGTCCGCCGAAGCTGAGAGGCGATCTGTCAAAATGGCTGTTGGAGATAAATACAGGAGTATATGTTGGTCATGTAAATGCACGTGTGCGTGAGGCATTATGGCAGCGCATATGTGAAAATATCCGTGACGGACAGGCAACAATGGTATTTACAACGAATAATGAACAGCATATGGATTTCTATGTCCATAATACTTCGTGGAAACCTGTTGATCTTGACGGAATAAAACTGATGAAGCATCCTGATAAAACAAGTTATATGGCCGAAGATGAATTGAAGCATGGTTTCAGTAATGAAGCCAAAAGGCTGATGGGCAAACGAAGAAGAAAGAGGTCTTCGTCCGTAAACGATGACAATAAAAATGAAGGTGACTGAACAAAACTAAATGGATTTTAAGTACGGTGGATTTGCGGATGGCTGTATTCTGAGGATTTTTTAGTCTTTTCCCTGCACACGCAGGGGTGATCCTAAATAAGTGGATGTTTTTAATTTACAGGCGAACTTTTCCCTGCACACGCAGGGGTGATCCTATGTCTCCCTTCCAGAGTGAAAGCGTACAGGGCTTTTCCCTGCACACGCAGGGGTGATCCTATCTATGTCGGGCATTTAATCACCGTCCTTTTCTTTTCCCTGCACACGCAGGGGTGATCCTACTTTCATTACTGCTTATTCTTCGGTTTTTTCCTTTTCCCTGCACACGCAGGGGTGATCCTCTCAAAGCCGAAATCAAGAAGTACAAGGAAGACTTTTCCCTGCACACGCAGGGGTGATCCTAACTGTAAGATCAGAACGAAGTGTATATGCAGCTTTTCCCTGCACACGCAGGGGTGATCCTGTTCAACAAGCTGTTTAAGTTTTTCATCCATTCTTTTC
>Ga0129306_1002279_pt1 | contig 17707 bp, 10 predicted proteins | sample P827metagenome_FD_94438 | JGI IMG/M metagenome (GOLD analysis project Ga0129306, IMG submission 94438) | Capybara group fecal microbial communities from Wisconsin, USA - P827 metagenome | ecosystem: Host-associated > Mammals > Digestive system > Large intestine > Fecal | place: USA: Wisconsin... | reverse complement strand
CCATCATAAATAGCAAGCTATCTATATGCTGCCCCTCGACTTGCATGTGTTAAGCCTGTAGCTAGCGTTCATCCTGAGCCAGGATCAAACTCTTCACTGTAAAAATATCTTTTCAACAAATGTTGATGCTCTGTTCAGAACGCTCATCCGGTAGTTTATCGAAGCATTAAATCGACGGTCGTTCAATTACCCAAGAGAATCAGATTCTCTCGCTTCTTGTACTACTACTTCTTCTGTTTTATGTAACTCTTTCAAAGAACTCTTTTCTTCATCGCCAACAGGACTCTCCCTGAAAGCGGATGCAAAGGTACGACTTTTTTCTGAACTACCAAACTTTTTACAAGAAAAAATTTAGATTTGAGCAAAAAAAATCGGAACCCGATTCTAAACCGAGTCCCGAATAGGGGTTACACCTTATTATATATAAGGGATTACTTGCTCTCTTCAGGAGCCTGACCAATGAGGTCCATAAACTCATCAAGTTTCGGAGTGATGATAATCTGGGTACGACGGTTGCGCATCTTACCCACCTCAGAAGTGTTGGGCTGGAGAGGATTGTACTCACCACGGCCACCTGCAGTCAGGCGCTTAGGATCTACACCATAGTCGTTCTGCAATGCCTGAACAACACTGCTGGCACGCAGACAAGAGAGGTCCCAGTTGTTACGGATGTTCTCACGAGAGATGGGCACATTATCGGTATTACCCTCGATGAGCACGTCGTAGTCCTTGTAGTCCTTGATGATCTTGGCAATCTTTGACAAGGTCTCTGAGGCACGCTTGTTGATGGTATAGGTACCACTCTCATACAGCATATTGTCGGCCAATGAGATATAAACAACACCCTTGAGTACCTGAACGTCAACCTCTTTCAGCTCCTCCTTAGACAGAGAACGGGTCAGATTGTTGGTCAGCACCATGTTGAGTGAGTCACTCTTAGACTTCACCTCTACCAAGTGGCGGATGTACTGGTTAGACTCGTTGATCTGGTCAACCAGTTTCTCGATACTGATATTGTTCTGACTAGCGTTGGTCAAACTCTTGTCGAGAGACTTCTGCAGAGTAGCATTGGTCTCCTGAACACCTGCCAACTGTTCCTGAAGGCTCATAATACGAGTATTAGCAGCAGCCAACTGCTCCTTGGTGTCCTGATAGTTGGTCTGCAAAGCCTTATTCTCATCCTGGCAAGCCTGAAGGTCCTTCTTCGAAGCACAACTGGTCAGCAGAAGACCTGCAACCAGCGAAATCATAAATACTGTTTTTTTCATATTTCCAATTTTAGTTAATATTGCATATTCGTCGCTTTGACGGTGCAAAGTTAATCATTAGACGCACATTTTGGCAGAAAGTTGCATCGTTTTAGAGATTTTTAAGTAACTTTGCAGCCTAAAAGACAGAAAACAACATAAAATAGGTATGATACGCTTCTTTCAGACCCCACAAAAAACGGTGATCGCCACAGAGGTTGATCACGCACTGAGTGAACAGGAAATCAAGGAATTAGACTGGCTTTACGGCGAGGCGACGATGCTCGAGGCTGACGCACTCGAGGGATTCTTCGTTGGTCCGCGTCGTGAGATGGTAACCCCATGGAGTACCAACGCTGTAGAGATTACCCAGAACATGGGTATCAAGGGTATCAGTCGTATCGAGGAGTATTTCCCCGTTGAGAGCAAGGACGCTGAGTACGACGAGATGTTGCAGCGTATGTATACTGGTATCAACCAGGATATCTTTACAATCAACATCAAACCTGAGCCTATCAAGTATGTAGACAACCTTGAGGAATACAACGAGCAGGAGGGTCTGGCCCTGAGTCCTGAGGAGATAGAGTATCTCCACGGATTGGAGAAGCAGAACGGACGTCCTCTGACCGACTCTGAGATCTTCGGTTTCGCACAGATCAACTCTGAGCACTGTCGTCACAAGATCTTCGGTGGTACGTTTATCATCGATGGTAAGGAGATGGAGTCAAGCCTCTTTTCCATGATTAAGAAGACCACTCAGGAGAATCCCAACAAGATTCTGTCTGCATATAAGGACAACGTGGCTTTTGCACAAGGTCCTGTCGTTGAGCAGTTTGCTCCAAAGGATCAGAGTACCAGCGATTATTTCCAGGTAAAGGATATTGAAAGTGTTATCTCGCTGAAGGCAGAGACCCATAACTTCCCCACCACTGTAGAGCCATTCAACGGAGCTGCTACAGGTACTGGTGGTGAGATTCGCGACCGTATGGGTGGTGGTGTAGGCTCTTGGCCGATTGCAGGTACAGCTGTTTATATGACAGCCTATCCTCGTCTGCACGACGACGAGGGTGCTGCTCGCGACTGGGAAGATATTCTGCCAGTACGCCAGTGGTTGTATCAGTCACCACAGCAGATTCTGACGAAGGCTTCAAATGGTGCTTCTGATTTCGGAAACAAGTTCGGTCAGCCACTGATCTGTGGTTCTGTGCTGACATTCGAGCATCAGGAGGGCACGGAGAAGTATGCTTACGATAAGGTGATTATGCTGGCTGGCGGTGTAGGTTATGGCACCAAACGCGACTGCCTGAAGAAAGAGCCTCAGAAGGGCAACAAGGTGGTCGTTGTAGGTGGTGACAACTACCGTATCGGACTCGGTGGTGGTTCTGTATCATCAGTTGATACTGGTCGCTATAGCAACGGTATCGAGTTGAATGCCGTACAGCGTGCTAACCCAGAGATGCAGAAGCGTGCATACAATCTGATTCGTGCACTCTGCGAGGAGGATGTGAACCCAGTTGTTTCTATTCACGACCACGGCTCAGCAGGTCACCTCAACTGTCTTTCTGAGCTCGTTGAGGAGTGCGGAGGTGAGATCGATATGACCAAGCTGCCTATTGGCGACAAGACCCTTTCAAGCAAGGAGATTATTGCCAATGAGAGTCAGGAGCGTATGGGCTTGCTCATCGACGAGAAACATATCGACCATGTCCGTAAGATTGCTGAGCGTGAGCGTGCGCCGCTGTATGTGGTTGGTGAGACCACTGGCGATGCCCACTTCTCTTTCAAGCAAGGTGATGGTGTGAAGCCTTTCGACCTCGACGTCGCTCAGATGTTTGGTCACTCTCCAAAGACTATCATGAAGGATAATACCGTAGAGCGTCACTATGAGGATGTGACCTACACTCAGGATAAGATAAATGAGTACCTCGACCGCGTGCTCCAGCTTGAGGCTGTGGCTTGTAAGGACTGGCTCACGAATAAGGTAGACCGCAGTGTGACAGGTAAGATTGCCCGTCAGCAGTGTCAGGGTGAGATTCAGTTGCCATTGAGCGACTGTGGTGTCGTAGCCCTCGACTATCGCGGCCAGAAGGGTATCGCTACTGCCCTCGGACATGCTCCTCAGGCTGGTTTGGCTGATCCTGCTGCAGGAAGTGTGCTCTCAGTAGCCGAGGCTCTGACGAATATTGTCTGGGCACCTATGGCAGAGGGTATGGATAGCATCTCTTTGAGTGCTAACTGGATGTGGCCTTGTCGCTCTCAGGAGGGTGAGGATGCCCGTCTGTATGCTGGTGTGAAGGCACTCTCAGATTTCTGCTGCAACCTGCACATCAACGTACCTACAGGTAAGGACTCACTTTCTCTCTCACAGCAGTATCCCAACGGAGAAAAAATTATCTCTCCAGGAACAGTGATTGTTTCTGCTGGTGGTGAGGTTTCGGATATTAAGAAGGTGGTATCGCCTGTATTGGTGAACGATAAGAACGCTTCGCTCTATCATATCGACTTCAGTTTCGATGAGCAGCGTCTTGGTGGTTCTGCCTTTGCTCAGAGCTTAGGTAAGGTGGGCGACGATGTTCCAACCGTTAAGAACCCAGAGTACTTTGCTGATGCCTTTATGGCTGTTCAGCAGATGATTGAGAAGGGGTGGATCATGGCTGGTCACGATATCTCTGCAGGTGGTCTCATCACCACACTGCTTGAGATGTGCTTCGCTAATACCAAGGGCGGTATGCATATCAACCTGCACGATATCTGCGCTGACGGTGATGTAGTAAAAGCGCTCTTTGCTGAGAACCCTGGTGTTGTCATCGAGGTAAGCGATGAGCACAAGCAGGAGTTCAAGGACTTTATGGAAGAGCAGGGTGTAGGCTATGCTAAGATTGGTTATCCTGTTGAGGATGCCCGCAGCATCGTAGTTAAGGCTGGCGATGATGAGATAAGCTTCGATATCGATGCTCTCCGCGATACATGGTACAAGACTTCTTACCTGTTAGATCGCAAGCAGAGCTTCAATGGTAAGGCAGCTGAGCGTTTCGAGAACTATAAGAAGCAGCCTATCGAGATGAAGTTCAACAAGGACTTCACTGGCAAGCTGGCACAATATGGCATCTCTGCTGATCGTCGTGAGAACACTGGCATTAAGGCTGCCATCATCCGTGAGAAAGGAACCAATGGTGAGCGTGAGATGGCTTACTGCCTCTACCTGGCTGGTTTCGATGTGAAGGACGTGATGATGACCGACCTGATTTCTGGTCGCGAGACACTCGAGGATATCAACATGATTGTATTTTGTGGCGGATTCTCTAACTCCGACGTACTTGGTTCTGCTAAGGGATGGGCTGGTGCCTTCCTCTTCAACCCCAAGGCTAAGGAGGCTCTCGATAAGTTCTATGCCCGCAAGGACACCCTCTCACTGGGTATCTGTAACGGATGTCAGCTGATGGTTGAACTCGGCCTCACAGGCGCTAAGGGTGCTAAGATGCTGCATAACGACTCTCATAAGTTCGAGAGTGAGTTCATCAGCCTGAGCATTCCTCAGAACAACAGCGTGATGTTCGGAAGTCTGAGCGGCAACAAGCTCGGTCTGTGGGTAGCTCACGGAGAGGGTAAGTTCCATCTGCCCGAGGCTGAGAGCGCTTACAACGTGATTGCCAAGTATAACTACGCAGGCTATCCCGCTAATCCTAACGGCTCTGACTATAACGTAGCAGGTATCTGCTCTGAGGATGGTCGTCATCTCTGCATGATGCCACACCTGGAGCGTGCTATCTTCCCTTGGCAGAATGCCTGGTATCCCGCTGATCGCCGTCAGGATGAGGTAACACCTTGGATTGAAGCATTCGTTAATGCAAGAAAGTGGGTAGAGGCTCAGAAGTAATGAATATTTATTGGGATTCATTTAAGACCTTCTTTAAGATTGGCATATTCACCCTTGGTGGTGGATATGCCATGATACCCTTAATAGAAGAAGAGGTGGTGAACCACCATCGATGGGTCAGCAAAGAAGAAATGCTCGACTTGATAGCGATTGCCCAGAGTTGTCCAGGTGTATTCGCTATCAACATCGCCATTTTTATCGGCTATAAATTAAATAAGGTACGCGGAGCGATTGCCACTGCAGCAGGTACTGCCCTGCCCTCTTTTCTCATCATCCTCATCATTGCGATGTTCTTCCATCAGTTTGAAGACAATGAAGTAGTGGCAGCCATGTTCAAGGGCATCCGTCCTGCTGTTGTAGCGCTGATAGCTGTCCCCACGTTCAACCTGGCCAAAAGGGCCGAACTGAATAAGTTTACGCTATGGATACCCATCGTTTCAGCATTGGCTATCTGGCTATTGGGCGTTTCACCCATTTGGATCATCATTCTCGCAGGCATTGGTGGTTATATATACGGGAGGATTACAGCATGATATTTTTCTATCTATTTATCACATTCTTCGAAATCGGTCTGTTCGGCTTTGGTGGTGGCTACGGTATGCTGTCGCTCATTCAGCATGAAACGGTGGAGCACTGGCACTGGCTCTCGTCGGCTCAGTTTACGGATATTGTAGCCATCTCGCAGATGACTCCTGGTCCTATTGGTATCAACTCAGCCACCTATTGCGGCTATACGGCTGTCAAGAACGCTGGATTCTCCATGCCAATGGCTGTACTGGGCTCTGCCACTGCTACCTTCGCACTGGTGTTGCCTTCACTGATTCTGATGGTGCTGATTTGTAAGTTGTTCATGCGCTATATGCACACCCACGCCGTAGAATCCGTATTTAAGGGATTACGTCCTGCCGTTGTGGGCTTGCTGGCTGCAGCAACACTACTGCTGATGACAGCCGACAACTTCTCTACTCCCAAAGAAAATCTCTGGCAGTTCCTGATTAGTTGTTTTTTGTTTATAGCAGCGTTCGTTGGAGTGAAATTCATCAAGATCAATCCCATCCACATGATTCTCTATTGTGCTGTTGCAGGCCTTGTCCTGTTCTACTAAACAGCAGAGAGCGTGTGACTATTATTTGTGTTTCCAATAATAGTCAACACCGCGTCTGACATTCTCTTTGACAGCATCGGATGTAAAGGTTGCACCCGTCAGACCGTCAACCTCAGGCGACTTGCTCTTAACCACCTTCATACCTTCATACTGGGGCAGCAACTGCTTCTTGATGCGGGCATTGTACTTAGGAGTCTCCTGACTCTTCAGCAGGACGACTTTCACAATCTTATTCTTCTTGATATAAACCTCAACGGGCGTAGTACCATTGTAGCCCTCCACATCCTGAGCCAGCGTGGTAGTGTTCACGATGTACGTTCCGTCCTTCTCTTTCTTCATCACGTCGTCTGCCTGTGCTGTCAATCCGCACATCAGTAACATGGCTATTAAAATCTTCTTCATTGTCGTGCGTTTTCTATTTTCGGCTACAAAGATAAGCATAAAATTTGAAACGGATAGCAAATTATCCGTAATTTTAACTATCTTTGCAGCCATGAATAAGATTTGTTGGATATTCGTCACCCTGTTGTTTTGCAGTTGTACGACCCTGCGCAAGGGATTTATCAGTACAACGGGCGAAGGGCGTCTCTACTATGAGGAACGTGGTAAAGGCGAGCCCGTACTGCTGTTACATGGTCATTCGTTAGACCGTCGGATGTGGGATGAGCAGTTCAAGCCCCTGTCACGCCAATATCGTACCATCCGGCTTGACTTTCGTGGCTACGGACGCTCTTCAGAGCAACGTGAAGACCTACCCATGACCCATGTCGACGATGTTATCACGCTGATGGACTCGCTGCACATCGACAAGGCACATATCATAGGACTGTCGATGGGCTCTTTCGTGGCAGGCGACATGTTGGCTATGTACCCTGAACGCATGCTCACCTGCACAATGGTCTCTGGAGGTATCAGAGGAACGGATGGACCCTGTGTGCCTATCAGTTCGGAAGAACGCGCACAGAGGCTTCGCAAGATTAGCGAAGTCTATCGGCAGGGGGTAGCAAACATGAAACGGGAATGGACAGAGCAGCTGATGTCGTCAGGAGGTTCTCTGAGAGAACGGATGCGCAAGCCCCTGCAGCGTATGATAGATGACTGGAGTGCTTGGCAGGCACTACATGTTGAGGTGCGCCTGTTTTATGGCAAGGAGGCTTGGCAGCGACTCATGTCACAGGAGAACTCCGTCCCCACCCTGTTTATCAGAGGAGAGAACGAGCTCAAAGGCAAGAAAGGCGAGCCTCGCGAGATGCGGTATCTGAAAAATGGCCGCTATGTCGTTATTCCCGACTGCGGCCATATGCTGAATATGGAACGACCTAAAGAGTTCAATCAGGTCGTTCTGGACTTTCTCAATAGTTACCCAAGGCACTGATGCTCTGAGGCATCCATACCTCCATCAGTCCTGCACCACGATGGTTCCATGCATAATACGGTATCATCGTGAGTTTGACGGACTTCACCTGTGCCTCTCCACGAGGACTCATGTCGACAGTCTGTCCGTCAACCTCAATGGCTTTCACGCCAAAGTGTACGCCACGGTGTCCGTCAATCTGACGATCAGTCACCTGGAATCGAGGCTGGCGAGGCATCAGGAAATTGAAAATCTTGAAGTCGGCATTATCGGCACCCTCCGCACAATAAACCAGCGGGCCACGCTCAACAGCCACACGACCGCGATCGTCAACGACCTTACCATTAGCCTTAACAGTGCGCACAGGCATGTCGAACTGAATAGCAACGACATCACCCTTCTTCCACTTACGATTGATGACCAGATAACCGTTTTCCAACTGACCCTCAACGGGCTGACCATTCACCATCACCTTATAACCACCCAGCACATCGTCGCTAAAGCGATAAAGGTCGCTGGGAACAGGTTGTCTGTCTACCCATCCAGGAATACGAATCATCATCGAGAAATCCTTAGCCTGATTCTTCAGCACCTTGATATTGATGTCGCCATCCCAAGGATAGTTCGTGGTCTGTTCAAACACCACATCCTTGCCTGCCACCTGAATCGTTGCCGTATTACCAGCAAAGAGGTTGACATACACATTACGGTCTTTCACCGCATACATATAACCAGGGAACGAGGGGATGAAGCGGCAGAGGTTAGAAGGACAGCAGGCGCAACCAAACCAAGGTTGGCGCTCAACCGTACCATCGGCATTGAACTTATACTTACCATCTGACGAGAGGGGATTGGGATAGAAAAAGCGACCACCGTCGACACTCATACCACTGATAACACCATTATAAAGCGTACGCTCCATACAGTCAATATACTTAGCATCACCATGCAACAGGAACATACGATGGAAGAGATAAACCATCGAGATGGCTGCACAGGTCTCATTATAAGAGGTCAGGTTGGGCAACTCATAGTCAGCTCCGAAGGCCTCACCCTGATGGCGGGCACCCACACCACCCGTGATGTAATATTTCTTCGTAACAATATTCTCATAGATAGCATCGATGGCCTTCAGATAAGCCTCATCACCTGTCAGCGCAGCCACATCAGCCATACCAGCATACATATAACCCGCACGGACAGCATGTCCCCAAGCCTCCGTCTGGTCGACAACGGGCTTGTCGCTCTGTGAATAAATATTCTTGGTCTTGGTCTTCGAACGATAGTCCAGCAGGAACTTTGCCTCGTCCAGATATTTCTTTTCGCCAGTCAGCACATAGAGACGTGCCAGAGCCATCTCAGCTATCTGATGACCAGGAGTGACACAAGCCTGTCCTGGATTGGGCCCCACCTCCTTGATGACACAGTCGGCATAGCACTTGGCAATGTTCAGGAACTTATCCGAACCCGTAGCCTGATAGTGGGCACAAGCAGCATCCACCATATGACCCAGATTATAGAGCTCGTGACTGAGAATCTCCTCCACCTCCCAACGGGTCTTGCCTGACCAGTGGTGAGGGTGTTCAGGATTAATGGTACGAGCCGTATAGAGATAGCCATCTGGTTCCTGAGCAGCAGCAACGATGTCGAGCACAGAGTCGATATATTGCTTCAGTTTCTGGTCAGGATAGGTTTGCAACACATACGAAGCGCCCTCGATGGTCTTATAAACATCTGTATCGTCGAAGGAGAAACCCATAAACTTCGAGACATCCCATTTAGGAGTCTTCAGTCCCTCATGCCCTGGATGTTCGAGCGTGTAGGCTGCCATCTTGAAGTTCTCGTAACGGTGCGTCTCCTCACACTTACTGAACGCCAATGGAATGGTCACCTCACGGGCAGCACGAATGCGCTCACCCCAGAAGGTATTGGGTGTCACCTTCACAGCCGTGAAAGGTACTTGGGTAATAGGATAGCCGTTGTTTCCAACATTTTCTTTTTTTGCCTGCGTGCCCAGCATCACAGCCAAGCAAAGCATGGTCATCGTCAATCGTTTCATAATTATCAGTTTTTTGTCCCTGCAAAGGTAGTGATTTAGTTACAAATGGCCAAACCATTCGTCTTTTTATAAATAATAATGTAACATGAAGAAACGTTTTTGCATCTTTTTCCTTATGCTGATGGCCGTTTTGATGACGTCAGCCCAGCGCAAAGTGTATATCTCGACCTCGTTTCACGAGCCAGCCACCGATGGACTTCGTTTCATCTACAGCTACGACGGTTGGACGTGGCAACAGATTGATGGTATCTGGCTGAAACCTGAGGTGGGCCAACAGAGAGTGATGCGCGACCCCAGCATCATTCGTACTCCTGATGGTGTGTTCCATCTGGTATGGACCTCATCGTGGCGAGGAGACAGAGGCTTTGGTTATGCCTCATCGAAAGACCTCGTACACTGGAGCGAGCAACGTTTCATCGAAGTGATGCCAGACACCACCACTGTGAACGTATGGGCACCAGAGCTCTTCTGGGACGACGTGAAGCAGCAGGCTGTCATCATCTGGGCATCATGTATTCCAGGAAAGTTCCCTGATGCATTGGAAGACCATAAGAACAATCATCGTCTGTATTATACAACCACCAAGGACTTCAAGAAGTTTACCCCCACCAAGCTGATGATTGACCCAGGCTTCTCGTGTATTGACGCCACCCTCGTAAAGCGCGCCAAGAACGACTACGTGATGGTGCTGAAAGACAACACCCGTCCTGAGCGCGACATCAAGGTGGCCTACGCCAAGACCCCTTATGGACCTTGGAGCAAGGCTTCGGAACCTTTTACGGGCAAGATGATGGAGGGACCCACAACTGCAAAGGTGATACGCAAAATCGACAAGAAAGAAGAGAGTGGCTGGCTCATCTACTACGACCGCTATCGCCTCTTCGACTTTGGAGCCCACTATACGAAAGACTTTGTCACTTTCGAGGACGTCAGCGACCAAACTACCGTACCTCCCTTGCATAAGCACGGCACGATCTTCGAGGCTGACGAGACCATTCTGCAGGGTCTGCTGAATGCGAAAAAAATCCACTATACGGGTAAGACGCTGAGCAATCCTAATCGTCACGACGGAGGACTCTCGCCTGTCGTTGGTGTGCATAACATCCAGATACTGCGTGCCAATCGCGAACATCCCACAGAGGCTAACGGACAAGGATGGACCTACAACCATCAGCCTATGATGGCCTATTGGAACGGACAGTTCTATGTGCATTACCTCTGCGACCCCAGCGACGAGCATATCCCACCCTCACACACCATGCTGCAAACCTCCAAGGACGGCTATCAGTGGAGTAATCCTCAGATTCTGTTTCCAGAGTTGCAGGTACCTGAGGGATTCCAGAAGCCCAACCGACCAGAGAAGGCTCACGACCTGATAGCTATCATGCACCAGCGTGTGGGCTGGTATGTCTCGAAGAGTGGTCAGCTATGGGCTATTGGCAACTATGGCGTCGCCTTCGACCGCAAGGACGATCCCAACGATGGAAACGGCATCGGGCGTGTTGTTCGTGAGGTGAAGAAGGATGGAAGCTTTGGCCCCATCTATTTCATCTATCACAACCACACTTACAAGAATTACAAGCCTGCTTTCCCCTTCTATACAAAGGCTCCCAAGGATGTCAAGAAAGCCTGTGAGGAGATTCTCGCCAACCCACGCTATCGGATGCAGTGGGTAGAAGAAGCTGACAGGAACGACCCACTGATTCCCCTGCATAAAGAGTATAAGGCTTATTGTGACTATACCCTGCCCGATGGACAGATAGCCTCGTTGTGGAAACACGCACTGACCTCGACTTCAGCTGACGAAGGACTGACGTGGGCACACCCCGTTGAGCGTGCCAAAGGCTTTGTCAATAGCAATGCTAAAATATGGGGGCAGCGACTCTCAGATGGTACTTATGCCACCATCTATAACCCCTCAGAATACCGCTGGCCGCTGGGTATCTCGCTCAGTAAGGACGGCTATGAATACACCACGCTGAACCTGGTACAGGGTGAAGTTCCACCTATGCGCTATGGAGGTAACTACAAGTCCTATGGTCCTCAGTATGTAAGAGGCATCCAAGAGGGCAATGGTGTGCCTGCTGATGGTGACCTCTGGGTGACCTACTCGATGAACAAGGAGGACATGTGGGTATCGCATATCCCAGTACCTGTACAGACGGAGGCGCACCAGCATGCTGATAGTACGGAGTTTAGTTCAGCAGGGGAGCTTGCCAAGCTCACAAACTGGAACATCTATTCGCCTGTCTACGCCCCAGTATCGCTAAGCGATGGCTGGCTGACGCTGAAAGATAGCGATCCTTTCGACTATGCCCGTGTGGAGCGCAAGATTCCTGCTTCGAAGGAATTGAAAGTAGCCTTTGACCTGCGTGCTTCGCAAAACGACAAGGGCCTGTTGCAGATTGAGTTCCTCGACGAGCACGGTACGGCCTGCTCACGTATCGAGCTTACCAACGAAGGTCTGATGCGCTGCAAGGGTGGTGCCCGATATGGTGGATTGGGCAAATACGAACCTAACACCACCTATCACATCGAGGCCGTTCTGAGTGTTTCGAAGCGTATGGCTGAGGTCTTCGTAAATGGCAAGAAGGCTGGTCAGCGTATGTTCTTTGCCCCTGTAGAGAGCATCGAACGCATCATGTTCCGCACAGGTAGCGAGCGTCGTTTCCCTGATGTCGATACGCCTGCTGACTGGTATGGTACGCTCGATAAGGCTGGCGAGCGCGAACCTGAAGTGACCTTCGCCATCGCCAATGTCAAGACAGCATCGATGGACGCAAACGCTACTGCCGCCTTCCTGAAATACGACGACTATAAGCACTATGTCGACAACTTCAACCAGATGGAGGACGAGAATATCGTGCAGGCCATTCCTAATGCGAAAGCATGGGAGTGGATGACGAAGAATGTGCCCCTCTTCGATTGTCCCAACCGTGACTTCGAGGAGATGTGGTACTACCGTTGGTGGACGCTTAGGAAACACATCGAACTGACGCCTGTAGGCTATGCCATGACCGAGTTCTTGGTCAAGCGCAACTATGCTGACAAGTGGAAGCTCATCTCCTCAGGCGTAGGTCATCATATCCACGAGAGCCGTTGGTTGCGCGACAGTACCTACCTCGACCAGATTGTCCGTACTTGGTACACTGGCAACGAAGGGAAGCCTATGTCGAAGCTGCTGAAATACTCTTCATGGATAGCCCATTCTCTGTGGCAGCGCCACTTGGTGGACGGTCGCAAACAGTGGTATATCAATATGTTACCATCGTTGGAATGGGAGTATAATGAGTGGGAGACCACCCATACGCGCGATGGAGGCTACTACTGGCAAGAAGACGTGCGCGACGCAATGGAAGAGACCATCTCTGGTGGACGCAAGAAAAAGTATCTGCGCCCCTCTATCAATGCCTATATGTACGGCAATGCGATGGCCATTGGCAACATTCACGCCCTTAATGGTTCCTCCGATAAGGCAAAGGTTTACTTCGACAAGGCTGCCGACCTGAAAGAGAAAGTACACCAGAAACTCTGGAACGAGAATCATGCGTTCTTCGAGACCCATCGCATCGACTCATCAGCCAACGTGCGCGAAGCCATCGGCTATATGCCTTGGTACACCCACATGGCTAAGGACGAAGCCAAATATGGTGTCGCCTGGTTGCAAGCTGCCGACGAGAAAGGCTTCTCTGCTCCCTACGGGCAGACTACTGCCGAGCGTCGCCATCCAGAGTTCCGTTCGCATGGTGTAGGTCAGTGTGAGTGGGATGGTGCTGTATGGCCTTTTGCCACCAGTCAGACGCTGACCGCAATGGCCAACTATTTGAACGACTATAGCAAGCCCGTTATCACAGACTCCTTGTATTTCGCTGAAATGGAGAAATACGTGCAGAGCCAGCACATGCGAGGCAAACCCTATATTGGCGAATACCTTGACGAAGTGACAGGCTATTGGTTGAAGGGCGATCAGGAGCGTTCGCGCTACTACAACCACTCCACCTTCAACGACCTGATGATTACAGGCATCTGCGGCTTGCGTCCTCGTCAGGACAACACGCTGGAAATCAGCCCATTGTTACCAGAGGGCAAGTGGGCTTACTTCTGCTTGGACAATGTGCTGTATCATGGTCATAACATCAGCATTGTATGGGATCGTGACGGCTCGCGCTATCATGCAGGCAAGGGACTGCGCGTCTATGTAGATGGTCAGCTGAAGGGACAACGCGACAACTTAGGGAAACTTATCATTGATAATGCCTTATGAAGAGAGGAGTTCTAGTTTTTCTAGTATTACTAGTCTCCCTAGTTTCACTAGGACAAGACTATTTTGGAGGAGCGAAGTGGATAGGAGCCATCACGCGTGAGCAAGCTAACATTCCTGAGGGGCGACTCTACCAAGGGGCTGTGCTGAAAGAGACGAAGACGCAATGGACCAAAGCCGACCCGCTGTCGAAGCGTAGCATTATCCTACGTCGCAGTTTTCGCCCTTGGAAAGCCATCAAGAAGGCGGAGTTGCGCATCTGCGGATTAGGGTTCTACGAGCTGACCATCAATGGTCGGAAGGTGGGTAATTCTGAGTTTGCACCCTCGTGGAGCGACTATGACAAGACGGTTTTCTTCAATGTCTATGATGTAAAGGACCATCTCCTGCCATCGGACAATGACATCAGGGTGCTGCTTGGCAACGGATTCTACAACGAGCATGGCGACAGATACCACAAGCTGCGAGTATCCTTTGGACCTCCCACCCTGCTGTTCTTCCTCTACGTCACCTACGAAGATGACTTGCGTGAGCGACTGCTGAGCGACGAACGCTGGCAGTGGTCAACTTCGCCCATCACCCTTAACAGCATCTATGGAGGCGAGGACTATGACGCCAGACTGGAGGGCACAGAGACGTGGCAACCAGTGGTGATACAGAAAGCACCTAAGGGACAGCTTCGTCCGCAAATCAACAATCCTGTGGAGATTATCGAGCGATTCGCTGTAAAGCAGACGCTTCGCAAAGACTCCCTGCTCGTGCTCGATATGGGTCAGAACCTGGCAGGCTATCCTGCTATCACCGTTCAGGGTAAGGCTGGTCAGCAACTGCGCCTGACACCTGGTGAGACGCTGACAAGTGAAGGATTGGTGAATCAGAAACAAACGGGCCGTCCGCATTACTACACCTACACGCTTAGGGGCGATAGCATAGAGAGCTGGCATCCCCGTTTCTCTTACTACAGCTACCGTTATCTGCAGGTCGAGGGCGACATTGAGGTGTTGAAAGATGTCCAGTCGTGCTTCATCTATAACAACACCAAGCGCATTGGCCACTTCGAGTGCAGCAATCCCCTCATCAACGATACCCACCGACTGATTGACCGTGCTATCCGCAGCAACTGGCAAGCCGTATGGACAGACTGTCCTGCACGTGAGAAATTGGGATGGCTCGAACAAGACTGGCTCAACGGCGAGGCCCTCGTCTATAATTACGACGCACGAAGCATGATTCAGCAGACCATGCAGAACATTGTGGATGCACAACATGCTGACGGGTCTGTGCCAGAGATAGCCCCAGAATATACCATCTTCACGGGTTCATGGGCTAAACCCTTCCAGGAGTCGCCTGAATGGGGAGGTGCCATCATCGCCCTGCCCATGCTCTATCTGCAGCATTATGGCGACCTCTCGCTGGCTCGCCAGCATTATGATGCCATGAAGCGCTACGTCGACTATCTGGGTACGCAGGACAGTTGCTATATCCTAAAAATGGGACTGGGCGACTGGTATGACTACGGACCAGGACGGGCAGGATTCTCGCAGAACACCCCACTGGCGCTCGTCAGCACAGCCCACTACTACCAATGGGCCTGCTATCTCTACGTGATGGCTAAGCACTTGGGCCACAAGGAAGATGCTTGGCAACTGAACATCCTGGCTGACAGCATCCGACAATCCTTCAATCGCACCTTCTACGACAGTCTGAAGAAGAGCTATGGCTCAGGCAGCCAATGTTCGCTGGCCTTACCTCTTTATCTGAAGCTCGTCCCTGAGGGCGACTATCAGGCTGTGCTTCAGACGCTTATCAACGATATTCACCAACATGGCGACAGGCTGACAACGGGCGATGTGGGCAACCGCTACCTGTTCTATACCCTCGTGCAGAACAACCAGCGCGAACTACTCTACAAGATGCTCAACCACTACGATGTGCCAGGCTACGGCTATCAGATCAAGAAGGGACAAACCACGCTGACGGAGCAGTGGAATCCGGATATGGGAGCCTCGATGAACCACTTCATGATGGGGCATATCGAGAACCTCTTGATTCCTGACTTGTTGGGTATTCAGCGCAAGGCCAATCTCATAGAGATTGAACCTCACCCCGTTGGCGACATCACATGGTGTAAGGGTTCGACGGAGAGTGCCTTTGGCGAGGTGAAAGTAGCGTGGAAGATAGAGAAAGGACAGTTCCATCTCGATATCGATATACCCAAGGACGGTTTTGCTGATGTCTACATGCCATTCTCAGACCATGCAGAATCCGTAGGCGAAGGGCACCACCATTTTGAGGAGCCCGTCAACCCTTAACTACGTTAAATAATAGGAAAAAAGCGCGTTTTCTTTGGCTATTCGCCCAATTTGCCGTACCTTTGCAAGTTGAATTCGAATTCAAAATAAGAAAATGAACGAACAGTTTATGAAAACGCTCAAGTCTTCTGAGACGGAAGACTGGCTGGATTTGCACGTAGTACGCCCTTTCTGCTACTACTGGGCATTATTCTTTGCACGCCTTGACATACACCCCAATACGGTGACTATCCTCTCGATGATTATCGGAGCAGGCAGTGCTGTATTCTTCGGCTGCGCCAGTTTCTACTATGGTGGCGTCGAAGGTTTGATATTGAACATCATTGGTATTCTCCTGCTCTGTCTGGCCGATATCTTCGACTGCACGGACGGACAGCTGGCTCGTATGACGGGCAAAAAGAGCCGCTTGGGTCGCATTCTCGACGGAGTGGCTGGCTTCACTTGGTTCGTACCCATCTATCATGCGATGGTCTACCGTTTCTACCTGCACCACGACCTGGAGTTCCAGTGGCTGGGCATCGAGAATACCCCAGAGAACACGCTCATTGCTACGGCTGTTGTCTATGCATTGGGCATCATTTCAGGTGTCATGGGACTGGCTGGTCAGCAGCGCTTGGCCGACTATTACATCCAGGTGCACCTCTTCTTCCTGAAGGGCGAGAAGGGCAGCGAGCTCGACAACTCGAAGCGCCAGCAGGAAATCTACGACCAGATGGACAAGAACACGCCTTGGGTGGAGCGCTATTTCCAGAAGTCATACATCGACTATACGGCCAAGCAGGAGGCTGTCACGCCTCAGTTCCAGCGCCTTTTGGCCACCCTGCGCCAGAAGTTTGGCAGCACGGACAACGTACCTCAGGAGGTGCGCGATGAGTTCCGTCGCTATTCTCTGCCCGTCGTCAAGTGGAATGGTCTGCTCACGTTCAACTTCCGTTCAGCATGGTTGTTCCTCTTCTGTCTGATTGACATTCCCGTGATGAATTTCGTATGGGAAATCGTAGGTATGGGACTGCTCTACCTCTACGTCAATCGCCGTCACGAATCCTTCTGCCGTAAGATGGCAGACCAGCTTGAGGCCAGCGTATGAAGTGGACGAAGCAACGCCTGAACAACCTTTTCTTCTTCCTCGGCTGTGCAGCTGTGGTGGTAATGCTGTTCACTTTCGACGTCAGCTTCATTGAGCTGTGGGAGCACATCTGCCATGCAGGCTATTGGCTCATCCCTATTTTGGGTGTCTGGATTCTCGTCTATGGTCTCAATGCACTTGCGTGGCAGGCTATCATCGAGGGCAATCTGGGCACGAAGGCGCCTATCAGCTTCATGCGCATCTTCCGACTGACCATTACGGGTTATGCCCTGAACTATGCAACCCCCGTGGGAGGACTGGGTGGTGAGCCCTATCGTATCATGGAACTCTCGAAGGACCTCGACAAGGAACACGCTACGTCGAGCGTTATCCTCTACGCCATGATGCACTTCTTCGCCCACTTCT